>JAABUK010011781.1_pt1 | contig 11290 bp, 8 predicted proteins | sample 5559141 | NCBI WGS metagenome assembly JAABUK01 (sample SAMN10711869, study PRJNA513367) | rock metagenome | isolation source: Antarctica rocks | place: Antarctica: Victoria Land, Pudding Butte nord | collected 2016-01-03
GTGTTCGGCGACGAGCACGGATGAGGCCCCCGGGATTGGGAATCACTCGCCTCATACTGCCAAGTCGCCATGAGATGCGCCAGTGGGTGCAGCCATTTTCTGGAATGCGTATAACCGGGTTTTTCCGAGGACGATGCCGATTTCCGCCCGCTCCCCGGTCCCCGTGACACCCGGCAGGGTTGCTGGGCCTGGAGTCCTCCCTTCGGAATCGGGGACGGCCGTCGTAAATTTCCTCCGTCCCTTTTCATCCGTCAAATCCCCTCCGTTACACTTTTCATCCCGTCCCTTTTTCGGCCGTCCCCTTTTCACACCGGGTTAACTTTCCAGCGAAAGCGGCCGGCCGCAATTGACGCACGGCGTTGTCTCGACCCCTCATGCGTCAGACGAGCGCGGGAAAAAGAGGCCGCCAAACGTCCCATTGAAGATGGGGCTCGGTGCGAGCCTGGCGAATGCTGGCGGCTGGGAGCGGGCTATGGCGGCTTGATTTTCCGGGGGTATAATAGACCAAAAGCCCGATGATTCCTTCTGAGCGACGCGTGATCGACGGTGGCGCACGAAGTATGACTAGCACAATTGGTTTACGGTGACTCCAAAGCTCGAAACATGGGGAATTGTCCTCGCCGGTTACTGGAACCGGATGATCTTCACGCCTGAATGGGTGGGCGCGAACTTGTTTCATCAGGAAACGATCGAGACCGAAATCGCGTTGCTGCCTGTCTTTCCGGTTATTTACCGCCACACGCTAGTGACTCTGGAAGCGGGAGGCGGGCGGCTCGTGTTCCGGCCACTCGTCGATTCAGTCCGCGCGCTGGAGCTATCCGAGCAAATGGCCGTGACGGTGTTGAGGGAGCTGCCGAACACCCCGCTCATGGGCGTCGGCGTCAACTTCTCGTTCACCGAGCCGAATCCTCCGGATGCCTTGCTCGAATTGTTCAACCTTCACGACGCGCCGGATATCGCGCGAGAAGGTTGGGAGACGCCGGAGATCAAGCTGAGCCGGAAGTTGACCGGCGAGCACGGCACCTTGCTCCTCTCGCTTGGTTACAACAGCGCGGCTGTCGAGGTCGATATCAATTTCCACTCGGAAACGCCCGGCAACACCGTCGCCGCCAATACCACCGCCCGCGAGGCGGTCGAAGGTCGCATCCTGCGGTTGAAGCGGGCGGCGCTCGATTTCCTAAGTTCCATCTACCATTTGCGATTGGAAGAGGGTGAAGGCGATGGGTGATACCAACTCCCAGTATCCACCGGCAACGAGCATGCCGCCGAAGATCGCTCAGGATCGGTTGCAGAAAGGAGTCATGGTTGCTTCGGGGCGATTCTCGGAGCCGGACGAAATTCAGCGCCCGGACCGGGTGGTCGTCCGCATCCCGAAGTCCAATACTTCGGTATCGCTCCGCCTGAATACAAAGCTGCTCGCTGAGCAGCGTGAAATTGAGCGGACGAACGAGGAGATTCGGCGCGCCGGTCGGTGATACGTCCGCCGATCACCTCTTCGGTGCGCGCATGGCGACACATTACGTTTACGACGATCCCAAGCCGGAGCTTCTGCAGGGCGACATTTTGCAGAAGAATGACGCCCTGCTTGGGGTAGTTCGCAATTATTTCCCATACTACGCCGACCACAATGATTACAAGTTCTTCATGGTCGTCACGCAGACGTGCGACCTCGTTCGTCGCGATGGCGGCGCTTGCACCTCTCCTTACATCACGATCGCTGCGGTGAAGCCGCTGCGGCTCGCCCTGCAGATGGAAGCGGCGAAGTATCAGGACGGCTGGCAGCGCGAGACGCGGGTAATCGGGGACAAGGCGAAAGTCAAGCTCGTCATGTTCCTCGAAAGCCTGATAGACAACAACAAGTCCGGATACTTCTACCTGCACGAAGACCAATCGGTCGGCATCAGCGAATCCTGCTGCGCCTTCCTGCAACTGTCGATCTCGCTCCACTCGGCCGAGCATTATGACATCGTGCTCGGCGCGAAAATCGCCCAGCTCAAGGAGTCGTTCCAGGCGAAGCTCGGTTGGCTGATCGGCAGCATGTACAGCCGCGTGGCGACGACCGAGTGGAACATCGAGAAGGCCCCGAGCGAACGACTCAGTGCGGAAGTCAGCCGAGTGCTAAACCGCACCTTCATCACCTACGAGGAAGATCGCATCAGCGAGGCGGTGGCCGATCTGCGGCGTGAGGGAGCCTTCGGGACGAAGACGCCGGCGGAGATCGCCGAATACGTGAAGCGGAAGCGGCTGATCCCTCGCTCCACGCAATTCCTGAATCGCGCGATTGACGTGTACCTCGGGATGAAAATCTCGGAGCCGCTCAGGGGTAAAGTCAATTTCGCGATTCGGAGCGATGGCGAATTGAAGGCGGCGATCGCGGCCGTGATGGCGCCGCCACCCGAGGGGCAGCCTGAATTGACGTCTGAAGCGAAAGTCGACGCGATCTTGAAGCTGGTCGCCGAGAGGGCAAGCGTGGCGCTGAACGACGAGACGCTGCCGGGGCGCGAGAAATACGTCGGCGGCCTGATGCGGGAATTGCTTGGCGATGCGGTGCTCAAGAAGTTGCTGAGCTGAGTCCGATAACCTCGGCCGGTCATCCCCGCCGGGTGCCACGGGTTCGGTACTCCGACCCCGTGCGATCGACCCGGCGGCCCGTCACGGCAGGGGTCGGGGTACTGAACCCGTGGCACCTGGCGATAGTTCATCGCCTGGTCTGCGCCCGCAACATCTGCTCCAGGGCGTCAAACACGTCCTCCATGGGCTGGCCTTCGCCGCGTTCCACCGAGGCCAGTCCTTCTTTCACCGCCTGGATGGTTTCGAGGCGTTCGGCCAGATCGAGGAGCCGTTGGTAGGACCTGGCGTCCTGCACGACCAATTCGGCCTTGCCGTTAATCGTGAGCACCAAGGGATGGCCCGTCTCCTTGAGTCGAGCGAGGAACTCCGCGGTGTTTCGCTTGAAATCGGTCAGCGGATGGATGTCTCGGTGTAAATTCATATTGACTCCTTTTTAGCATCTTTGACGCATCTTTTGCGATGCTACGCCGTTTCCCCGATCCTGGCAAGCGACATGTGTGCCAGTAAAAAGGGGGTCAGGGACCTTTTTTGGATAGAAGAGAAAGGTTCCTGACCCCTTTTTAGGGAGTTCTCCCGGCATTGGGCTAGGCGGATCGTCCTTCCGGGGGTAGATTCCGGCGCGATCGGCCGTGGGCCGAGGGCTTGGCTGGTTTCGAAGGTCGAGGCAGGGAGGTCTCGCGTCCCATGCAGAACCGGGTCGCTCGAGTGGTCCCCTGGTCGGCGAGCTTGCTGGCCGTCGGGGCGTTGGTTGCGCTGGCCGGGTCCGGGCCCGATCCCGATCCCGCCGAGGGGGGGCCGAAGGTCCTCCGCGACGGCTTCGAGGAGCCCAAGGTCGCCTGGCGGCAGGAGAATACCGACGCCACGGTGAAGATCTTCGCCCACGAGCGGACCAACCGCGCCGCCCGCGAGGGTCAGACGTCCGAGGGGTTCCAGTTCGAGGCGGGGATCGGCGGCGGGCTCTATTACAGCTATCGCCTGGATAACGTCCCGGTGACGGATGCTCTGAAGGTCGGTCTCTACGTCCGCTCGAACCGCTCGGGGTCGCAGTTGCTCGGCCGGGTCGTGCTGCCCGACGACGTCGACCCGGACAGCCGGGCCCCGTCGTACGTGATGGTCCCCGGCACGGTCTTCGAGTCGCCCGACCGCTGGCAGAAGCTGGAGCTGGCCGACATGCTCCCCGCGATCGAGTTGCAGGCCAAGGTCCTCCGGGCCTCGACCCGCCGCCCGGTCAGCCTGAAGGGGGCGTACCTGGAACGCCTGGTCGTCAACCTTTATGAGGGCGAGGGGGAGACCGAGGTCTTCCTCGACGACCTGACCGTCGGGCCGATCTTGGCCGACCCGGCGTCCCGGGCGAAGGCTGAGGCCGCGCGAGGCCCCTCGGTTCGCACGATTGCCGACCGCCCGAGGCCCGACACCGAGCCGCTCGAACCGGCCGCGCCGGGGCTTAACGGGCGGATCAAGCTCGACCGGAACCGGCTGAGCAAGGACGGCTTCCCCTGGTTCTTCACCGCCGTCCGGGCCCCGGACGCCGACCCTCATCGGCTCCGCCGGGTCGGCTGCGACGTGCTGGTCACGCCCAAGGACGCGGGCGAGGCGACCATCCGGGCGGCGATCGAGAGCGGGATGCTCCTGATGCCCGAGCTGACCGGCCCCGAAGCTCGGGAGATGCCCGAGGCCGACCGCTTGCTCGCCGAGGCCTCGGTCTTCCCCGGCCGCGACGCGGTGGCCTTCTGGTCGCTCGGCGAAAACCTCGGCCGGTCGATCGAACCGGAGGTCCGGCTCGCGACGCTCCGGCGGATTCGCGAGGCCGAGCAAGGGTTCCGCAAGGCCGCGCCGGGGGGCTCCGGGCTGACGACCGGCACCGTCAGCGGGATGCTCCCGGAGTACGCCAGGATCCCGGAGAATCTCGACGTCCTCGGCATCCCCACGGCCGCCTGGGCGACGATGCAGGAGCCGCTGGAGCTTTACCAGTTCCTCGAACAGCGGCGGTTCCTCACGGCCCGGAGCAACGCCGACGCCCTGATCGTGGCCCACCTCGACGCCACGCCGCCGCCGATCTACCAGGAATCGATCTGGGGGAGCGACCCACCGCCGAGCTGGGGCGTCCCCCGGGTCCAGCCCGAGCAATTGAGGATGGCGACTTACGCGGCCCTGGCCGCAGGCTGCCGGGGGCTCTGCTACCGCGCCGACGCCGAGCTGACCCGCGAGGCCGGCCGGCCGATCCTGATCGAGATGGCCCTGCTCAACGAGGAGATCGACCTCCTGGAGCCGATCCTGGCCGACCCGGACAAGTCGGTGCGGATGCTCGACACGTACTTGCCCGACCCGCCCCCCCAGCGCCCCCTGACCCTCTTCCAGATGAGTTCCGGGGCCCCGGCCCGGCCGCCGACGCCCAAGGAGTTCCCGCCCCACCCCAGCATCAAGGCCGCCGCGATCACCACCAAGGATCGCCGGGGGACCTTGCTGATGGTCGCCGACTACTCCAAGTACGCCCAGTACCAACCCCCGCAGGCCGCCTTCAACGACATCAAGCTGCTGGTCCCCGCGCCGAGCGACGCCCACGCCTACCTGATCACTCCCGGAGGCGTCCGGGCCATCGACGGCCGCCGCGAGCCCGGCGGGATCCGGATCACGCTGGAAGACTTCGGCGTCTCGGCGATCGTCCTGGTCACCACCAACGTCGAGCTGAAGGACCAGATCGAGCGGTCGGTCAACCAGAACCGCGTCTTCGCCGTCGACCTCGCCATCGAGCAGGCCGAATTGCTCAGGGCCTGGGTGACCGAGATCGACTCGCTGATCCGTGACCTCCGCCACCCGCAGAAGGACTCCGTCGCCCTGCTCAACCAGGCCGGCGAGCTGATCAAGTCGGCCCGCGAGGCCCTCGCCCGCGAGGACTACCAGCTCGCCTGGGACGAAGCCCGGCGCGTCGGCCGCCCCTTGCGGATCCTGATGCGTTACCACTACTTGGCCGCCTACGACGCCATCGTCAAGGACCTCTTCGACCGCGACCTCCCCCCCGGGCCGACGATCTACAAGGGCCAGGACCGGCCCAAGACCCGGATCGTCCCGCCGATCGTCGCCGCGCCGCTGGCCTCGTTCTCGACCCTCCCCCAGGCCTGGGTCTGGCGCGACTGGATCCGCTCCGGGAGGCTCGGCCGCAACCTCGTCCCGACCGGCCACTTCAACGACCGCGACGCCTTCGAGCAGGCCGGCTGGTCCGACGTCGGCTACAAGACCGAGGACATCGCGACCGAGATCCAGATCAACCGGGGCGGCCCCGACGTCAACTGGGCCGGCAAGCCCGACGAGGCCGACGCGGGCAAGACCAAGCTCCAGCTCTTCGCCGGCCCGAGGAAGGGGCTCAAGCTCGACGCCCTCCCCCCCTTCGTCGACCACCCGGTCGTCGCCGCCCGCTCGCCCGCCATCAAGGTCGTCGCCCGGCAGGTCTACCGGATCTCGGTCATGTTCAAGATGGCCAATCAAGCCCTCCCCGGCGCCGGCGGGCTGATCGTCCGCGACTCGATCGGCGGCGAGCGGCTCCAGTACCGGACCCGCGACGCCGCGCCGAACGACTGGTACGAGCTGGTCTATTACCGGTGGGCCCCCGCCGACGGGACCATGACCGTCACCCTCGGGATGGCCGGCTACGGCTACGCCTCCTTCGACGACCTGAAGGTCGAGCCGATCGTCGACCAGGTCGACCCCGACCAGTACAAGCAAGCGAGCCTCGCCCGCCGGAAGGCCCGGGGGGACCGGCCCGAGGCCGACCCGGCGCCGCCGAGGGCCGAGGTCGAGACCTCCGGCGCGACCCCGACCCCGACCCCCCGGGCCTCGACCGCCACCCGGCCCCGGCCGGTCCCGATCCGCGAATGACCGGGGGCGAACTCGGCCCGCTCCTCACCGTCGTCGTCGCCGCCACCGACCGGCCCGGCGCGTCGGCCGAAGCCCGCCGGGCCTGGGAGTCCGAAGCCGGAGGCCGGATCGAGGTCATCGTCGTCCCCGGCCGAGCCGCCCCGAGGCTCCGCAGGCAAGGCCTGGAGGCCGCCCGGGGGCGGGTCGTCGCCTTCACCGAGGACTCGTGCCTGGCCCGGCCGGGCTGGGCCGACGCCTGGCTCGCCGCCTTCGATGACCCGGCCCTCGTCGCCGGCTCGGGCACGGTCGATCTGGATGATCGCGCCACGACCCTCGACCGCGCCGTGGTCCTCTGCGAGTACGCCCCGTTCCTTGCCGGAGGGGCCGGGAGGCCGCTCGACCGGCTCGCCGGCAACAACTTCGCCGTCCTCCGCGAGGTCGCCTTGCGGCTGACCGGCGACGAGGTCCACGAGGTCCCCTTGCTCGCCGCGATCCGGAGGGAAGGGGGGCTGGCCCGGCTCGTGGAGGGGGCGACGGTCCGCCACGTCCGCCGGTTCGGGACGGCCGAGGCGTTCGCCGACCGACTCCGCTTCGGCCTCGAATATGGCCGGCTCCGCACCGTCGGAGCCCGCCCCTGGGCCCGATGGGCCGGGCTCGTCGCCGGCCCGGCGATCTTCGCCAGCCAGGCCGCCCGGCTCGCGAGGACCCTGGCGGCGAACCCCCGCCACCGCCGCCGATCCGCCCCGGCCGTGCCCCTGGCCCTCGCCCTGCTCCTCGCCTGGTCGCTCGGCGAATGGCTCGGCTGGACCCTCGGCCCGCCGAGGCGCGAATCCGCGTAGGGCAAGCTTCAGCCTGCCGGTCAAGCCTACGGCTGAGACGTCGCCTCGCGCTCGCAGACGACGTGGAACAAGGGGCCGACCCGCCGGCCGAGGGCCTGGCCGATCCGGGTCGAGATGATTCGGTTGTAGAACCGACCGATCGATCGCTTGATGGGGCCGAACTCGCCGAGGTCGGCCTCGGGGAGGCCCGGCACGTTGATCCGGGTCCGGCCGAAGGGACTTTCCCGGAGCGTCCGTTTCCATTCGCCCGATCCGAGCGTACGGATCGCGCGGAAGTCCCTCCCGGATACGACAAGGACGTAGCTGGCCATCCATCGTCTGGGGAAGTAGCCGACGCCCCAGACCCCCACGTGCGGCTCGGGGGCCAGGTTGAATCGATTCGGCGAGGCGAGGAACAGCCGTCCGCCGGGCCGGAGGACGCGGTGGCCTTCGCGGAGCGTCGCCGCCTGGTCGGCGACGTGCTCGATCACGTCGCCCGCCACGACCGCGCCGAAGGCCCGATCGGCGAACGGCAGATGCTCGGCGCAGCCGCAGGCGAGGGGGACGTGGCCGAGGCCTTCCTCGTCGAGCCGTTTCCGCGCCACGACCAGCCAGCGGAGGGCGATGTCGACCCCGGCGATCGGCCGGCCGGAGGGGGCGACGGCGGCCAGGAACGACCCACTCCCGCAGCCGAGGTCGAGCCATGCCGACCCTTCGGCGATCGGCCCGAGGGCGTCGAGCCAGCCCCGGACGCGGTCGGGGGCCGTCAGGATGTGGGCGACCTGGCGGCGGCGGAGGGCCGCGGGGATCTCGGGCGAGAGGTCGAAATAGCGCTCCAGGAGGCCCCGGAAGTCGAGCCGGTCGAAGTCGGCGTCGAGCCGCTCGGCATAGTCCCAATCGGCGCGGTTGGGGAGGAACTCGTCCTCGCCGGTCCGCAGGTCGATGATCCCCCGGATCCCCCGATAGCTCGCGCCGCAGCCGGGGCAGGCCCACTCGCGAGGCCCGCCGGAGGGGATCGAGCCGCAGGCGGGGCAGATCGGTTGGAGGGTCGTCGACACCTGGGGAAATCCTCCCGGCCGAGCCCGGATCAGCCCGGGGCCGGGGAGGATAGGCCGTCGAGGAGTTCGGGTCAAGGCCCGTCGGCGGGCGGGCGGAGCAGGGCCAAGCCGGCCCCGAGCGCCGTCGACCAGCTGGGGAGGGCCTGGGCCTCGGCCAGGGTCAGCGGCGGGGTCGGGTGATCCGGCCGGTCGCGGAGGGCTCGCTGCCACCAGGCGGCGTCGCGCCAGGTCCCGGCCTTGAAGCCGACCCGGCGATAGACGCCGACCGGCTCGAAGCCGACGGCCTCGTGCAGGCCGACGCTCGCCGGGTTGGGCAGGGTGGCCCCGGCGTAGGCGTTGACGAATCCCTGGAGCGCCAGGGTCGCGAAGAGCGAGGCGTAGAGCGCCCGGCCGACGCCCGTCCCGCGCCGGCCTTCGGCGATGTAGACCGAGACGTTGACCGACCACTGGTAGGCCGCCCGGTCCGAGTGCGGCCCGGCGTAGACGTAGCCGAGGACCGCGCCCGAGTCGTCGAGGCCGACGATCCAGGGGAACCGCTCCAGGGTCCGGGCGATCCGCCCGCGCATCGCCTCGATGGTCGGCGGCTCGAACTCGAAGGAGACGTGCGAGTCGGCCGCGCAGAAGGGGGCGTAGATCGCCAGGATCTCGGCGGCGTCGGCCTCGTCGGCGAGTCGGATCGTCGGCATCGGGCCGGCCTCAGGGCAGCGTCGCGTACAGGACGATGTTGGTGGTGATCCTCAGGGCCGACTCGTGGGTGTACCCCTTGCACTCGATCCCGGCCTGCTTCTGGAGGGCGCAGCCGAGGTCGAGCTTGGAGTAGATGATCGCCCAGCGGCCGTTGACCTGCACGCCTTCCAGGTCCGGGTAATCGGCCTGGCCGCCGGCGGCGGGGGTCCGCTTCGCGTCGGCGAGGTCGTAGCCGAGCTTCCTGGTGTAGAACTCGTCGGTCTTGGGGATCGGCACCAGGGGGTGCTTGGGCATCAGCTCGGCGATGAACTTGCGGAAGGCGGCGTCGAAGGCCGGCGAGCCGCAGGCGGCGTCGGCGAAGAGGGTCCCGCCGCCGGGGTCGAGGTGGCGGCGGAGCGCGGCGCGGTCCTCCTCGCCGAAGTCGACCGCGGTCCGCCCGTGGAGGTAGACCAGCGGGTAATGGACCAGCCCCGGGTCGCGCGGGAAGAGTTCCTTGTGGTTGATGACCACGTCGAACTTGAGCTTGTCGCGCAGGGTCGTGGTTAAATTGGGGATCGCCAGCGGGGCGATGTTCCAGTCGCCGGCGTGGCGGAGCTTGGCGATCCGCAGGGCCCCCCGGCGAGGGCGGTCTTCCTTGAAGTCGGCCACGTCGCGGACGGCCAGCTTGTCGGCGGGCAGCTCGCGGCCGGTCACGTAGTCGACGATGTTCTGCCCGAGGGCCGTGGCCGCGCGGACCCGGGGGTTGCCCGGCTGAGCCTCCAGCTGGTTCCAGTAGCAGGAGAGGTCGTCGGGCGAGTAGAGGACGACGGTCCGGCAGCCGTGCTCGATCCCCCAGAGCGGGTGGGCCGAGGCGTCGAGCTTGTACTTCGACCGCCAGACGGCGTGGTCCTCGGCCAGGGGGTGCAGCTCCAGCTCGGGCTCGGGGAAGAGTTCCTTCATCAGGGCACGGAAGCCCCGGTCGAACTCGCGGCGCGAGCAGCAGGCCTCGGCGACGATGACGCCCCCTTGCTCGACGAACTCGCGGAGCCGCCCCTTGGCCTCGGCGGAAAACTCGGGCGCCTCGTGGCCGTTGAAGTAGGCGATCGGGGCCTGCAGCAGGTCCTCGACCGAGGCGGACTTGGGGTCGACGGCCTGCCAGGTCAGCAGGTGCTTCCAGTCGCGCGAGACGACGCCGACGAGGTTCGTCACGTCGTCGTGGTCGTTGTTCCAGTCGGGCCCCGGGCCGTGGCGGAGCTTGTTGATCAGGACCGGCGACCGACCCTTGGCCAGGAAGAGCAGGGCGAAGCTGGTGGTCAGGACCGGGTCGGTCTCGTTCGATCGCCCTTGCCAGAAGCCTTGCAGGCGGTCCTGGTTGCGGACGAGGTAGGCGGCGCCTTCGCGATACCAGTCGTTGTCGCCGAAGAACCGCCGCCCGCTGAGCCGGCCGACGCGCTCCAGCCCGTAGAGGTAATAATAATGCCAAGACTGGCCGGCGTTGATGTTCTGGGCGACGTCGAAGTGCGCCGACATCCAATCGATCCCGCGCTGGAGGCTGACCGAGACGGCCTGCTCGCCGCAGCGCTCGATCCGGTCGCCGACGAGCTGTTCCTGCCCCCGGGTCAGCTTCAGGCCGGTGATGATGAGGCTGGAGATCCCCGCGCAGGTCATGCTGCCGGTGGGGCTGCTCCGCGGGGTGTAGCCCCAGGAGCCGTCGAAGTTCTGGGTCGTCTCCCAGTAGCGTCGGGCACGGAACCAGACCTCGGGGCGGACGGCGAAGCCGGCCTCGCTGGCGGCGTGGAGGCCGAGCAGGGCGTACTGCGTGTTCGAGTTGTCGCCGCCCCCGGCCATCCGCCCCCCGGAGTTGCTGTAGGACCAGGCGCCCGCCCGGGTCTGGGCCTGCTCCAGCCACTCGGCATTCCGGGCGATCTCATCGCGGTAAGCCACCGGATCGGCCGCGGCGAAGGCCATCGTCATCAGCGAGATCGCGTAGGTCGCCTGCCCCGGGCTGACCTGGGCGCCGCGGAGCGAGGCCAGCGCCCGCCGGATCGGCGGGGAGTCGGCCGGCTCGCCGGCGGTGAGGAGGGCCAGCGTGACCAGGGCCGATTGTCCGGCCTGGCCTTCCCAACCCCCGTCGGGCCGCTGCTGCTGGAGGAGGTAGGCGACCCCGGTCTTGATCGAGTGCTCGACCTCCTCGCGCGTCACCCCCGCCGGGGCCGCCGCCCGGGCCCGAGGGGGAGCCGCGAAGAGGCATGCCCCGGCCGCGAGGACCCACGCCGCCCGCATCCGTCCGATCCGGTCGCGCATGGTGCCCAGCCCCTCGTCAGC
>JAABUK010011782.1_pt1 | contig 11289 bp, 11 predicted proteins | sample 5559141 | NCBI WGS metagenome assembly JAABUK01 (sample SAMN10711869, study PRJNA513367) | rock metagenome | isolation source: Antarctica rocks | place: Antarctica: Victoria Land, Pudding Butte nord | collected 2016-01-03
AAGACGTTGCTACCAATGCTGCACAAATTTTCCAAGCAAGGCTTTGATGCTGATGCAGGGCTGAAGCCTCGTGTGAGAACCAACTTGCAGATGCATGCTACATTCGTTCACTGCAAAAGCAACATCAGGCAGTGAAGCACCATATACACGGGTCAGCACAGAATACCTGAAGGCCAAGATCTTGTCGCTGAGGTGCATGCAAGCAGGTTGTCTATGTGTCTATACTGATCCTGCCTATGAAATGCCGTGCCCTGCAATTTGGCTACAGGCGAACGCGGATCTGGTATTGTTTTTCACACGATTGCTTTCACGAAGTCTGGCGTTCATAGCTAGCTCTCAGCGCTGTCATGCACTTGTTTGACCAGGCGCCAGCCTGCTGCGTGCACGAGGTGATAAACCTCAGCGCCACTTTAGATCAAGTTGAATCGTATATATGCAACTCTTTACTGCACGCAGGAATAGCGACAGCCACGCTGGCCCCTGCAGCAGCTTTCTAGGGACATGCCGAGACCGACTTGCAAGAAGGGTGAAGTTTGTTTCAACCACTGTTAGACGGTAGAACTGCCCCGCGCGTGACAGTTGTACGCCTACCCGTACACAAAGTTCTGCAAGTTATCAGATGAGCTGAGCAACGCTCGATCACTGCTGCAGAAGGTTTAAGCTGGAGAGCACTTTGAAATGCCAGGATATGAAACGGTGGCAGAAACTTGGCGACCACCTGTGGACCAGGCCTTCGAATCTGCGGGTCTGCAATTGCATCTCTACCTGTTTCGTGTACTCGCAACGCCAACCAACAATCAGGGTGTTGTTGAGCGTTTTATCCCGCACCTTTGCGATACACCGCTGAAATTAACCACAAATGCTGCTGTCCGGGTCAAGATCAAGCACCTGCTCCCTGGTAGGCAGCATCTCTTGAACCTACAGAATGAGTGGCTATTCAAACGCATCATTGAGTGCTGTAGGCTTTGCAGGCTGGCTCGTCACGCGCGCACACTCAACCTTGCAGGCCCGTTGGAACGCCTTTCCGACAAGTATGGCCAATCCTGCTTGTCAGCTTTGCTCCTGCATCACTCGTCAGAGCCTGCTTTGTACTCACAATGGCTCGTCCATGCTCAGCGCGGACCATGCAAGCATACCCTGAAGCGTCAAAAACACTGTCAAGCGAGCACTGAGAAAAACACTGAACTTGATGTTCCTGAAGACGATGTGGATATTGAGGTGAAGTTGGCTTACCAGCTGACATAAAGTTTTAGACAAGGTGTTCTGTACACCCTGATCACACATGGACTGCAACTCAGCAAGCAGGACCCAACATTTGAAGTGATGCTTTTTTCTCTGAATGCATCACGTCGTGCATTGCAGAATCCCGAGTCCTCCCTAGCACAGAAACAAGCAGAGCAGGAGAGGTTGCGAAAGGCTGAGAAGTTCATGAAGATTGGAACAGGGCAGGCTGAATGTGTTGCATGTGGGTATCAGTATGATCCCAAGAAGGGTGACAGTGAGTACCCAGTATCACCTGGGACCAAGTTTGAGGTGAGCTTACATTGCTGACTGGCTAACAGCATCATCCTGCCTCAGAATCCAATATTGCTGACACCTGAGAACATTTGATTTCATGAAGTTCACTGTCGACCATGTGTCTAGGTCACTACACGGCATTACGATGACTCAACTTAAAAGACATGCCAGTGTCAGCATAGCCAATGTCAAAAGTGTGATGCCTTCTTCACACTGCATGATGCAATGCAGAACTTGCCAAATGACTGGCAGTGCCCTATCTGTGGAGCAGAGGCAAGAACATTCCAGTCAAGAGCTCGCGTGATTGCCGGATTTGCAGAGAATCAAGGATATGGCTTGGGCGGCAATTCTCTCACTTCAGGGCAGAAGTCTGCATTGATATACGGATCACTGCTTGTTGGGTTTTCTTTCTTTATCTTTGGATACTTCTTGCAATAAGATTGCACATGGTACCAGCTGAAAGATTTGTATTACTGTTTTGTAGCACACACAGCATTTAACAAATCTTGCTGGCAGTAAGGACGTACACATAGGATGGTTGTAAACCCAAATGTCCAAATCTTCACAGAATCACTACCGATATAAGATCTGTTTTGTGGCTTGCATGATATTTCTGACGAGAGCACACTGGCAGTCTGGCACTTCATGTTACTCGCAGACTGTAAAACCGCAACAAACTCAAAAGTTCACAAAAACAATCAACCACAATCAGGTTCATACAGCTGAAAACGGATTCATTTCAAACGCACTCCATTTTGATCTAAGGTCCCCACCCACCAGAAAGAGATTTACTCATCATTGCTTACTTTGGCCTTCTTCTCTGCAGCATCTGCAGCTGCAGATTGCCTTTCTCTCTTGAGACCCTGCATATCAAGAGTGCATTGTATAAATTGCTCCCCTTGGTTTCATCAGCAATGAGCAGGCCATGCCCAGGCAAGCAATGTGATACTCCAAAATTGACCAGAACAAACAAGACAGGTAATATTTTGAAACATATTGCGGCATACACGACCTTCAGTACTCAAACTCGGGTGAGCATACAGTGTGCAGTGTCAAAAGCATCAGCAGATCAGAAGCCCTTATGTCAGACAATTCAGTGGTGACTGACCTTCATTTTGTTGAGTGCCATAGAGTTGAGGTCCTGCTTTGGCATGTACACACGGCCAACCTTGCCTTCCAAGCTGTCAAAGGAGACATTCTTCTCCTGCAAATCATTTGCATGTGTGATCAGCCACCTCCTTGACATCAAAACTACTCATCAACAGTACTCACAGACACATGCTGTCATCAAGCTTCAGGTTAGCTGGTAAGCGATTCTGATTGCAGCAGGCAACCCACAGAAGCTGGAGCCTAGCTGCCAAGCAGAGCATAGCTGTATATAGTTAGCTGTAATTGTGCTGCAGCAACAATGTGGACTGGAGACATACAAGTCCTCCAACTTGCTGTCAGGAAGCATGCAAACAGGCCTGGCTAGTCCTGATGAGCTGCAGCCGCATCATGCCACCGATTCTAACGACCACAGCTAAAGCTGCTCACCACAGCTGATACGGGCAGAGACATACAACTATGATCTGAGTGCCAACACACCCTTGAGTGTGCACAAGTCACAGGTGCAAATGTGTAGTCAAGGTGTTAACAGCACACTCAGAGGTTGTGGTAGTCCAAGGAAGACGATGCACTCACTGCCCAACTCTCATACAGCTGCAATCCATGCAGTCAGTAATACCTTAAATCTCCGGGCCGACACCTTGGGAAGCTCCTGTTATGATCGCCGACAAGCGTAAACTTTTCTTTTCTTATTTCACAGCTTAATTGCAACCTGACAAAGGTGGCTCACCTTCTTCTTGTCCAGCTTGGGCTGCTTCATGGACTGTGTCTGGATCTCATCCGGTGCTCCTCTACTTCTCCTGATGGAGAAGTCTATCCTGGGCCCAATCTCAGCTAGCTCTGTGCGAGGCACCTGTGCCCCTGACCTCTTGAAGGCAATGGCGTATTGACGCAGTAATAGCCGGTTACCCGTCGCAGCTACAAACATCACATGATCCAAACCCTGCAATGGTATGCAAGACTCAATGCCAATCTCAAAGGAAGCGCAATAACTCAGAATCCTGTTGCATTCACAACAATGAGCCCCTGTGCTACTGCCGACTCCCCAAAATGCAATCAATCCTTTTTCACTTTGACACACAGAAACTGCCATTTGCGCAATGGGCCTGTTGGAACGACATGCAGCCTGCCATTCACACTGTGGGACGTCTAGCATGCTGAATTTGATACCCATGCATGCAGATGTGGCGCATGCAGCACAAATATGCAAGCAGAGGCACAGCACTGGTAGTGACTTGGCAGCCATACCACAGTTGTCATATGATGTGAATTCACAAGCAACAGCCCATGAAGTGTGCATGCAGCTACTCACGGACCTGCATACGTCTGATGGCATGTAGGCCTTATGGCAACCTACCAGTATGAGCAGCAGCCCTCTTCAATATGTTGCCTTTTGTGCAGTATAGGGGAGGGAGGGGGGGGTGGTGGAGGGTCTGCTGCTTGTTTGCTCAGTGCTGAAATTTTGCAGGTTATGAAATTTTGCATGCTTATGATGCCAAAAGGGCAGTATGTACCTTCAAGTTGATGGCATCTATCTGCCGTCCTCTGAAGAAGTCCAAGAGCAGACTCTTAGCCATTTTCAGCTCAGAATTGCTGTCAAAGCCGTCCCCCACAAACACAAAACATGGCTGCATCACAGCACAGCAGACATCAGCCTGGACTCTGGCAGAATACTGTACTGATTTCATCACACACAGTCCTTGAAACGTGCAGCTGCGCAGGATCTCACAATACAGACATGTGTCTGGAAGCAGCAGCGTTCTAAACATGATGCCAGCAACTTTCTCACAGCCTGGAAGGTGTCCTTGCTAGGCATGCACATGGTGCCACATATTGTGGAAGGCCAGCTGACTCAGACTCTTAAACCTACATGCGTTGTGTAAGGCCAGCTAAACCTGTCAATCGTGCATGCATGGTGTGAAGGCCAGCTGACTGACGCTGTGAGCCCTGCATGCTTGAGCAACAAAGCAGGTTCAAGGTGCTGTATCCAGGTAGTGCTTGCAGCAGCATACCTTGTTGCCAATCTGCACTGCTGTTGCAGCCTTTGCAAATTCCTTGATGCCCCTGAACCGCTCAACACCCAGCTCTAGTACATCATGCAGCCGATGGTCAAAGAAGCGACCCAAGACTATGTTATGCGGTCGTTTTTTGGAGTGGTTGCCCAGTGCAAACAAGCTACTGTCTGTCTTCTGTGAAAAGTGCTCCAGGTTTGTGTCACCACCTGCCTCAAATGGTCTGACATCATCGTTCTTCCTTGTGTATTTAACTGAATCTCCCTGGGAGGAGCAAAGACTGAAATCAATGCTTGCTGGAGATGTGCCTACCAAGCTGAACAAAGCAGACAGAAGCAACTCACAGCTGACTTGAGTTTGTGGAGGTCAGAAAGCACATCCTTTGTAATCTGACTGGTCTTGCCACCAAATAAGATTAAAGCACGTTTTGGATCTTCCACCTGCACTGGTGTCCAGTTTTAGCCAGTTCTGCAGAGAATCTTGCTCCTGCTTGGGATGATGGGGCTTTTGGTCAAAGAACCACTGAAGCAGCAGCTTACCAACTTGGGCTCGCGCTGCTGCAAAGCTCTCTTGCCTTTTTTGGTTTTGGGCTTTTGGACTTTCGTTTCTGCCCCAGCAATCTTCATGAGGCCTCGGCTCTTCAGATACAGATGTTAACCAGCTACTGAAGCTGTTTGATTGCAGCGGCCATAAGAAGGAAAATTTGGCAGCCCTTACGGCAGCACTTACAGAGTCGTATATGCCGAGCTACAGGCAAGTGTTTGGAATCGGCGCCTGTAAAACAGTTTACAATAAGAAACCCACCGATAATGGTGGTAACTTTGGTCCAAAGGCCAGAGGTAACGTGTTCGACGCGATGCAGAATGTGTCAGAGTTTGCAGTATCGGAAGTCACTGCAACCCTGGCGGTGTAGGGCTTCGTACCCTAAATACGAACATTTGTCAGTGTGAAGCTTGTGATCCTCGCGATTGGCCTCCGTAATTTCAGCAAAGATGCGAAACGAAGCTGAACGAGCTGCCTCTTGTCTGCCTGGCCGTTGCAAGGCAGCTGAATTTCATGTTGCCATTATACTCTTCTACTGGCCTCAAGCAGCAACGCGTTGGGTGCACTGCCTGAGAACATCAAGCTTACTGTAAACTCACCTGGCTTTCATCACACGAGGCGCCGGTGCCTGTGCACCCTGCAGCAAGCTGCTTGCTTGGCCAGGTGCCTGCTTCAAGTAAGCTAATATACAGGATGATTCACTCACAAAGAGAAATTCACCAAGCTGTTCGGCAAGTCTTCGCACAGTTCAAGACACGTGCCAGAGCACTACGAAGCGCACAAGTAAGAACACATAAATGCTGCCATTAGGACAGCAAAGGTCGTAAGGGTTTAGCTCTGACTGCGCCTCAGATGCACCACAGTGCTTTGTCCACCTTCACAATATGCATCACCATCTTGCAAATTTTGGTCATGGCTTCCATGCAGACTGTTGAACTCACCCTGGGTGCAGAAATCCGACAACTCAAGCAGACCTTGACGGCAACACGTATTGACCTACACAATGTAGCCATTCAAACTGCACAGTGCAGTGTAATGCATGAGAAGTCAGCACATGGCGTAGGCCATGCTGCTGCTGACTTTTACAGGGCTTTGCGCAGGTTGCAAGCACATGCAACTGGAACAGACAGGCTGCAACTGAAGCTGGCAGCAAAACACTCGCGGCTGGCAACTGCACAAATCTACTCATGTCAGCATGCAGATGATGCACTGTTCTGCTGCCTTCTGTAATGCCAAGGTACTCTGAGTCAACATTGAGATCCCTGCTAAGCGCATGTGCTGTACATTCCCACATGCACATTGCATGGTCATGCAGAAGTTGAGCTGAGTCAGCAGCAGTGAAATATAATCTGTGTCGGTCTTTGCCACAAGTTGAAAGGTCGGCTTACTATGCAGACAAGTGGGGACTTGAGTGCATTCAGAGCTATGGCAACAGCATTTTTCGTTGACCAGTGTGATACCGCTTCTCAAGGCTATTATACCCTCAAGCCCTCAGAGTGTGTGTTGAAGCCTGAGTTACCCTTTGAGTGCAGACTTCAATCAGGACAGGCAGGTCCTGGAATGTTGGTACATCGATATATATAAGACCTCCCATCCAGTTTCCATATCAATACCAGCATATGACTGTGTGCGTACTGACAAATCATTATGAGCATAATTCTTCGCGTTGGTACCTTGCTATGTCAATGATTTCTCAGGACCACTGGTCTGGCTCAGTGTCGCCTCAAAATTGGCATCAAGCTGAGCGAATGTGTCACGAGTGACTAAAGGAGCCACTGCCATTTATAGAGGTGTCACTGAGAGCTGTCTTGTCAAGGAGAGAGGCAGAAAAATCCGTCAAAGATTTCCATCGCCAGTCGTCCTGCGGCCAGCAAAGTCGCACCGCCTCAATGCAAGTTTGAGATTAACTATTGTCTTCGCGAACGATCGGGTTTGTGAGAAAATTCACAACAGCACCCAGAAGTTCACAACAAGCAACTTTCAGGCTACAGGTATGCTGAAGCGCTAACATGATCTCAATAACATGGGAATGCAGCTGACAGTTTGGACAATTGCCATGGTCATACAGTGCCAATCTATATGGCCAGGCCAGCTGTGACTACACCTGTAGTCAGTCACTGAGTACTGCACACACGCGATGCGCGATGCGTGTGAATAGTAACGCCGCTTGACCTAACTAGACTTTGCGAACCGCTTCACGCGATGGTGTTACGAGCTCTTATTGTGCAGTGACCTTGCTCACAGATGAACTGGTAATCTCAGTTGCTGACAAATCTTCTTTACGACGTAGTCAAGCCGATTTGACGTGATGCTGGATTGGAGCTGAACGCGATATCGACCACCTTGTTGCCGCAAGCAGCTTGGTTGGCCAATCATGCTGGGGCCCGGCGGAACAATGTCTGGGATGTACTTTGACGACGCTCGCGGTCTCAGGCAAGCACGGAATATTGCCAAAAAACGAAGGATCAACGGCGTTGCAACGCACACGCAACGTGTGGAAAACGCCTTCTATTGCTACACCGCAGAAAGAGGAACAAGAAGTACAAGCTGCTGCAAAGCTACTTGCCTCTCCTTGGATGGGGTTTTCTGAGTCTCCTCGCCATCATTCTAGCATTTAGGGAGCACCGTTTCAGCGGTGCACGGCACCTTCTGAGGGAAGCACACAAGGACATGCAGTCATTGCAAAATCAGCAAGTACAGATGCAGGTGATGTTTGCCATCAATGCAAAAGTCTTTCAACTCCTGTATCAAAATTCTTATGCATGCAAGGTCTCAGCATCATCAAGCAATGTGTTGAATTGTGGCATACCTGGTAGCTCGGAATAACCCGGCTGGTCATTTTGCAAGCCCTGATCAACTGCCCTTAGCTATGTGCACAACGCGATGGGAGACTGATCAGCACCTCATGGCAAGTCAGTGGTGGTATTTGCAATGCTGTCTTGGAAACAGAGCCCTATCTGTGCAGGCGACAAGCGTGCAAAAGGATCAAAGCATCAGGCAGCTCAACGCAAAAGTCATTCAAGCAGAAAGGGACTTGAGGAGGGCGCAAGACAAGTTCCAAGAGGAGAAAGTGCTGCTGACTAACCGTGAGACAGAGTTGCTGAAAGCCAAAGCAGATGTAGGCAATGAATAATCTTGCTGCAAAACATAGTCCCAGCGATATGCATGCTCAGCATGTCCCAGATCCTGTAGACTGGAGTTGCATTGTCACATTGTCACTCCAGTGATGTCATATACCCACATGGGATGACAAGTATGCACATGTGGTTGGTACATGCTGGTCATACTATGCAACAGCTCTGCAACTGTCTTTCAAAGCAGCCTCAAGCAGAAAACTTCTGCTCTGGATATGTGCAGGAAACCTTTGGGGACTACTGTTGGCTGGTCGTGCATCATGTCACAACGCCGCAGATTTGTACCCTCTGGGCAACTTTTCTGTTTTGCAGTACAACACCTTCTGGGACTACTGTTGGCTGCATCATATCAGGATGCTGCAGGGTTGTATTCTGTGTACAAATTGTGTGTTGTTGTCATACAACACCTATCTGCAGTTCAGCGTTGTGCCACTAGTCTAAGTCATTGCTTGTGCTGACAGAGCATAGCTGTGCATGAGGAACTCAAGGAGGTGTATGCGCGTCAACGGCAGGCGCACCTCTCAGTCTCAGAGAAGGCCTCATCATGCGATGAACAACTTGCAGCTGCCAACACAAAGTAGGCTTTCAATTTGCTGCATGTCAATGTTGCGGGTTGCAAGCTCAGCACCCAGTTATGGCTCTCCCGCTGTTGCATTGCCAGCACACATCACACAGTTTACACAGCATGCGCTCTGTAGTCTGTCCTACAGTAGTGATGAGTCAAACAGCAGGCAGACTCAGGCTGTGAAGAGAGCTTACTGCTCAACACCTTTATGAAGAAAGTCTTAGTATGCATAACAGCTTGGCATCTACAGCTGCACAGTTGTGCGTGTGGCATGCTTGCGTGCCATGCTTGATTGATCATAGGTTGTAGGCCATCACCCATGTGTACATTTCGATCCCGGTGCTTGTGACACCCATCAGTCACGTCCCTTGATGCAACCTTATGCAGCCTCATGCATATAGAGTACAATGCCAAGGCTGTACAAAAAACAGCTGTCACAGCAGCTCAAAGATTCCACCACAGCTTAGCAACTTTGCCCACAGGAAGTTGTACATCAAGACAGCACATCAACTGTCAAGATGAAGACAACTGCCTTCTCGGTGTCCAGCTCACAGAGGCATCTATGCACATCCCATGCTAGGAGACATTTGCTCATCTCATGCACCTCACAGGAGCATCCATGCTCATACATGCATCATCTCATGCTCTTATCAATCCTGAAACATCTATTTTAGTTCAGAAAAGTCATCCCTACACTGGAAATTCAAACAGAGAAACGTCTGGGGACAAACCTGTTTCTACCTTGTGGAGATGTTTCAGCTCTGAATCGTGTGCAAAATATCTTCCTAGCATGATGCATGCACAGACATAATCCTGCTGAGCTGCACAGCTTCACCCTATCTTGACTGTCGTTTTCAAGCTGTAGCAGACTCAGGTGTGATGTGATGTACAGGCTAGGCGAGCTGTCCAAAAGCGTGAGTCAGCAGTACAGTGTGGCCTCAGAGCTCAGAAGGAATCTGGAGGCAGAGGCAGCCCTACACACCAGCAATGTAAGCAGTGGCATCTTGCCTAGCAATCAGCTCACTGGCTGCTGTCTGTGAGTCTAGTTCAGGCACACTCTGTTGCAACTAGCAATAGGTTGCTTTTGCAAGAGTTGACAATACGCCGTTGCTGCACTTATGATACACCGCCAAGTCAGCAGATTGGGCTTTGCTTGCTCCAAGTAAGCTGAATGCAGGATCTGAACTGTGCATTGTACACAATCCACTGCTCCAAATCTGCTTGCTCATCATGACTGCCCTGCAACTGTACTGAATGCTGGCTTCGCAACATGCCTTGTGTATATACCACTACCTGACATTGCATTTGTTGACAAAGAATGGACTCTGACAGCGCCTTCCACAGCTAATGTCTATTGTGTTTCTGTCAATTGAAGCTGATCTTGGTGTCTACATGCACGTTCCTAGCTCATCATGAGCTGGAAAGCGTCATCATCATTATTATATTTTTTGATATTATAATCAAAACTGTTGTCACCATCATCATCATTATTATTATCATTATCATTGTTATTATTATTATTATCATTATCATTATCATTATCATTATTATTATTGTTATTATTGTTATTATCAACAATAGTCTTATTATTATCGTTATTAGTGTTGTTATCATTGTAAGTGTCAACATCACATGCAGGAAGAAAGGTGGTGCAGTCAGGAGGCAGATCTGAGGCGGCAGCTGTCCAGATTGGAGGAGCACCATGCATCCTGCACGTATGCCCTAACCCCAATTACTAAGAATGCATGATGAGTTATGCCCTATGGCACAATGGTGCCTCAGTGCAAACCTGCATCTCTGGCCATTTTCAGAACTGTCTGAGGCTGTTTAGGAGTCAGTGGGGTGCATTTGCAAGGTGTCTGACTCGACTTTGGGGCTCAACAGGTGCATTTGCAAGGTGGCTATGGCTGTTCAGGATTCATGCATTTGCATTCCCAAGGTGTGTATGGCTGTGCAGCCTGCAGAAACATGGGTAGAAACATGTTAGTTCAGCTTCAGCAGCAGGGAGGGTGAACAAGTAGTTGCCTAACAAAGCAGGAAATGAGCACAACATTGGCACATAAACAGTTTTAAGCACGCGATTTCTGCTGTGATAGAGAGGCTTCTGCAGTGTCAGCTGCTGGATGGCAATTGTTAGTGTCATTTCCCCAGTGCAACACCAGATCTGCCCAGCACTGTCACTCACTGATCTGACACGCGCAACATGATGTTGCAGGACAAATGGCACAGTAGATCACAGCCATGATCATGCTGATCAGCCTGCCTCATCCTCATTGGGTTCCACACAGCCCTTAGCATCAGCCCTGCCCAGCAGAGAAATGCTGCAGCAGGCTCATCCAGGTGTTGCAGCAGCAGCTGACATACTGCTTGGTCAGACTGCTCTGAACACCACTAGCAACACCACTGGCAA
>JAABUK010011784.1_pt1 | contig 11288 bp, 1 predicted proteins | sample 5559141 | NCBI WGS metagenome assembly JAABUK01 (sample SAMN10711869, study PRJNA513367) | rock metagenome | isolation source: Antarctica rocks | place: Antarctica: Victoria Land, Pudding Butte nord | collected 2016-01-03
GCTTTATTTGCCGACCTGGGAGCTTTCAGCATGAGGGCGATCCAGATCAGCTGGCTGGGCTTCACCTATCCCTGCCTTCTCCTCGCATATATTGGCCAGGCGGCCTTTATCAGCGTCAATCCGGCGGCGTACTCGAATCCTTTCTTCAACACCGTCCCGCCCGGTTGGGTTATTCCTTCACTGATAATTGCCATTTTAGCGGCCATCGTAGCTTCCCAGGCTATCATCACAGCTACATTCCAGGTAAGAGCGCATCCTCAGTTGTTCTGGTCGTCAACACTGACCTGTCCACAGTTGTTGGCCCAGATCATGAAGCTCTCATACTTTCCCCAAGTCAAGGTCGTTCACACATCGAAGATTTTCCATGGACAGCTTTATGTGCCAATTGTCAATTGGCTTCTTTTGATTGGGACTGTCTTGGTCGCAGCTATATATAGTAACACCACTTCCCTTGGAAACGCCTATGGGGTCTGCGTCATGTTCGTCACCTTCTTCGATACATGCATGGTCTCCTTGGCAGCCATGTTCGTTTGGCGGATCAGCCCCTACTGGGTCTTTCTCCCATGGCTCACCATAGCCTGTCTCGACGGCGTTTATTTATCATCCGCTCTAACCAAAGTCCCCAACGGGGCCTGGTTCACACTGACACTCTCCGGCATCCTCGCCGCACTCTTCATCCTCTGGCGCTTCGGCAAAGAGCAGCAATGGGCCGCCGAAAGCGCAGACCGCTTCCCAACCACCCATTTCGTGAAGAAGCAAGCTGACGGTACGGTCCAACTCACACCACAATACGGCAGTGGTACCGTCAGCGCCATCAAGGGCTTCGGCATCTTTTTCGACAAGGACGGCACAACGATTCCGCCGGTCTTCAGTCAATTTTTGATCAAACTCGTTGCCGCTCCCGAAGTCATGGTCTTGTTTCACCTGCGACCCCTTGAGACACCGTCTGTCCCCGTGGAAGACCGATATAATGTATCGAGGCTTGCGTTACCGAATTGCTACCGGCTGGTCATCCGTCATGGCTACAGCGACGTGGTCATTACCCCGGACCTTGCATCCCTGATTCATGAACAGATACAAAATTTCATCCACAATAGCGAACCTCGACCCATCATGAACGGCGTCAGGGGGCACGAGCAGACAGAAGACAAAGAGAAATCCGATCCCGCTATTGCTGCGACATCAGCCACAGATATCGACAACACCAACCTCAACACTACAGAAACACCCTCTAACGATGCCACCAAAGAGCACGTCACGTTCCGCACGCGTTCTTTACCGAACCCCGTTGGCATTCCACCACAAAGTGCCTCCTTCGCTCTCGCGAAGCTGGAGGAAGCCTACAACCACCAAATTCTCTACATCATCGGCAAGTCTCAACTCAGAGTCTCCTCTACCGGCGGTTTCTTCCGGAACGCGCTCTTGCAGATTTTCCTCTGGCTTCGCGAGAACACAAGGACTAAAATTGCGAGCTTGAAGGTGCCGACGGATCGTGTATTTGAGATTGGCTTTGTCAAGGATATTTAGAGTGTACTCCTTCTGCGCTGACGGTTGATTCCCTTTCTTTGGCTTCGGTGGTAGAAGAATGATCATGGCAATAATTGGTGAACCTGATCCGCATTCCCGTAGATTGGTTTCTGCCGCTTAAGCAGGGCGGCCACGACCGCATCCGCCGTTCTCTCCTCTGCAGATGGACCCTGTGAATGTCTTCACGGCATCTGTAATGAGTGAAATAGGATGGACGAAGCCGAAGATCAAAGGGTCGTCGAGCTCTTCAGGTAGGGCTGGCTATGACCCTCCCGAACCCAGCTAAATGGCATCTGCACTTGCAGGTACCGCTATTAGTATCAAGCGGACCCAAGCAGGCCACCCCTGAGCTCAAATTCTATCGATCAGAAAGCCCACCGTCCGACCTCGTCGTTGCACAGCTCAATTGCTCCGAGTCTGTTTCCCACCAGCCAAGCATCAACCCCTGACCCTACGCTCCTCGCCCTTTGCCAATTTACTGCCACCAGGTTAGATGCTCGAGTTGTTGGTGTTTCTCTCCTTGGGCGCCTTGATCAGTACATCCTTGCTCAGTCGACGCAAACCCTTGAGCTGGATGGAGCAGAGACGGATACCGAGTCTGAAGATGCAGCTTGGCTAGCAATCTGTCAAACAGTAGATATAGCTAGCAAGCGTGCCCATTGTGGCCGCGGTCATTTTGCTTGACACAACCACTCAGGTGTGCACCGCTGTCCTAAGAAGCCCAAATGCAGATGTGACTAACAAGAGGGCAAGGGGGTTTGGCACTACGAACTTTGTCAGAAATCAATTCAAGTGCAGATAGACGATGGCACTCCCGTGTCATTATATGGCATCTCAGACGCCAGCACAAATGCAGATCTCCGTAGCTTATCTTGTGTGAAGGGGCGCTCCGTACATGAAGAGCTTTTGCGCCACGCCAATCCGCACTGTGAACGGCTACAAGATTGGAGTTCTGTGGTTGTTGGATGATGAGATCCGTCCAGAGCTGGCCAAACACCAGCTTCGATTTATTAGGCAAGCATTTGTGCAGCCCCATCTTATTGTTGGTACTGACAACAAACTAAGATGAACGATAACCTCTCTGTTGATGCAGAATCCCGACTCCCGAAAGGAGAGTATCGAACGTCGGAAGATCCTAAGACTGTCAAAAGTAATTGACCGTTTCATCGACGGAGATCAAGGGGATCACGATCTACGCAACCGCAGCTCTCCGGCAGCTGATGTGTCTAGTGCAGAGGGTTACTCTAGTCACCCAGATGCCTCAAATCGGACCGAAGACGATTCTCTACCACATGCGCAACACTGGGGTTTCTCAACCACTGCAATCACAACTGGGAGAACGTCGAATGCTCAGACGACAAGAGATGGAAACACGGTTGTCTCGAAGCCTGACGCTGCCGCTGACGATGGTAATATCGATTCGATGGACAAGCGTGATCGAGATCTCGTTGTGATATCAAAGCTAGGCGAGGTCCACCCTTGAGCTAGCACGTGACACTGCTTGGCACAAGGCCTTGATATAAGGCCTTGGCACAAGGATCTATACTTAAGGGTGTGTAGTTACTCGTAATCTAGCAATCAATTACCTTTTATTTTACATTTAATAGCTTTATATAAAGCCTCTGCACAACTGATTATAATTATTATGCGGGATCAGCGAGATTTTTAGAATTATCTTCTGAGAACTACACTACTAATAATCTATAAAGATTAGTTACGCTTCTATCTCTCGCTATTATCAAGAAATTACTTACTATCTTTAATAATAGTAATCTTTTATAAAATAATATAACGAGATATATATAATAAGATTTATATTTTTCTTTTTATAATTTTTCAGTTATTGAAAATTTTAGAATCTGAAAGTAAATAATATATTAAATTTTAAGAAATTAATTTATAATAAATTATAATTTACTTCTTTAATTTTTAATCTCTTTCGAGAATTTATTAAATTAATAAATTACTTATAAAAAATATTTAATATATTTTATAATTATTTAAAATTTATTAATAAATATTATTCTCTTTTATTATAATATTTATTAAAAAGTAATAGCGCGATAACTTATAAGAAGTTTTCAGAAAGAAGAAAGAAATTATAAATAAAAGATAAAATATTCAAATTAAATATATTATATATATATTCTTATCTTCACTTAATTATAAATATATATAAATATATTCTTTCTTCTTTTTATATTTATATTATCTTCTTTAGATTAATCTTCTTATAATTATAATATAAATTAAGAAAATTAATTTTAATAAGAAATCTTTTTTATATAAGATCTCTTATCAGCTTTTATAAATAATTAATAATATAATTAAGTTATTATAACGAAATTAATGTAAGTTATAAGTTAATAACTTTAAGATTATATATAATAATAACAGATTTAAGTATTATTATAATTTTTTATATTTATTTTCAATTTTAAAATTAAGAAATCATATCTTTATAATAATGATTAAAGTAATAATAAATTAAATAATTATATATAAGATATTATAAATTAAGTTAACTTTTATGAGTTTTGTAATTATTAAATAAGTTCACATGAAATTATAAAATAAGCTTCGAACTATTTAATTAATAAAATATATTATATTTATATATTATAAAACGCAATTCTTTATAATATTAATAATTATATTATATAATTAAAAGTCATATTTTAAGATTATAATAAATAATAATAATTATGTTAAGATTAATAAGCGATTATATAGAATAGTAAAATAGTGTATAAATATACTTCTAACTTAATTTACTTAATCGCGCAAATTATTTTTATAAAATCGCAGAATAAAATTAAGAAGTATTTTTATATAAAATATTTAGAATAAGATAATTTTATGCTTAATCAGCTTATTAATCGCGTTAATTAATAAGAATAAATTAAAGTTTTTACTTCTCACTTTTATAATACTTTAAAATAACGCGCAGAAAGTTATAATTATACTTACGCGATTATTAATACTTCTTGTTAGAAAGATTAAAAGCTCTTCTCACTAACTTATTAATTTTATAAAGATTTGCAGAAATAATAAAATTAATATAAATCTTAAAGCGTGTATTATAAATATAAAGAATAAGAATATTCTACTTAAGATTATTTATAAGAGATTATAATTAATAATAAATTATTATAAGATCGCGTAAACTCTTTATATTTTTAAGAGCGTTTTATTAGTCACTCTCTATTTTATAATTATAACTCTGCGCGCTCTTCTTTAATAAATTAATATTTAACGCAAAAAGACATATTCTTTATATTAGAAAAAGCTCAAATCTAAATAATTTAAAAATATTATCATAATCTGAAAAATATATTTCTTAAAATAAGATTATAAAAAAATATAACTCTCTACTATATTAAGATAAAATCTTTTTTATTAATTTATATTTATTAAATAAAAGTCTTATATATATCTTAAAAGAAGATATAACTTATTAAAGTTAGAAGTATTTAATATATATTCTTCTTAATTTAGATATTAATAAAGAATATATTTTAATCAATTTTATTCGTAAAATTAAATTAAACGCTGAGATAATTTATAATAATGCGGAATAAATTAAGATTATTAATAATAAATATTTGTAAATCTCTGATTGAATCTTTATTACATTAATAATAAGTAAATATTAATCGCGAATAATTATAAAGATTTTAAATCTATCTAATTTCAATATTATACTTAATCTTAATTAATTATAAGAAGTTAATCTTAATATTAACTGAAGAATATTATAAATTCATGTTTAAAATAAGAAAGAAATTATTTACAACTTATCTTCTACTACTATAATTAATTACGTGAATTTATATTCTTCTTTATCTAATATTAATATAAAACAATCTCTTATAATTAGTTAAACTCTATATTATATACGCGAATTTAAAGTTAAATCCTTTCTAATAATTATTTAATAAACTTCTAATCTCTCACGCGTGAAAATAATAAATAATGATAAGAAATAAGAAGAAGTATTTATATGAAAATAATTATATACTTGATTTACAGATATTTTTAAAGAAGATCTTTCAAAATAACTTTTTTCTTTTTATAACTTAAATTATATAATCAAAACTAAAGATATAACACTAATTAACTTAAACTTATATTCACTATTATTTATATATCTAATTAAACAGTTATAATAGATTATAAAGCTTCTTAAATAAGATTTGATTAAAAAATCATTCAGTTTTTAAGAATTTTCTATTTTATTTATTAAGAAGTCTGATAGAAAATAACGAATATATATTAACTTTTAAGTCTTAAATATGATTATAAAGAAGAATAATTATTCATTATCACAAATTTAAGAATATCTTAATTTAATAAATAAGACTTATTATCTCTTAAAGATTAACTTTGTGCAGAATTACTATTAAATACTTATTATTAAAAAATATCATGAAAAGATCACTTTTAATATAAAAGAGAGTAAATTTCAATAACGCGTAATATTATTTAGTCTTTATAATGCGTTAATCTCTTTTCAAATCTTAATAAATCGTATTATAAGATTATTTCTTAGAAAATTTATAATAATATATCTTAATAATATTATTATATACTTCAAATTAATAACTGAGTATATATATTATCTTATATAAATTTTCGAGCTTTTATAATAATATATACTTTATATTTAATCCTCGAAATATATATTCTATATTCACTTTCTTAAATTTTGTGAATATCTTATTAAATTTAAGATTATTCATTCTCTCTTATTAAAAATTACAGTTATTCAGAACTGATCAATATTAATTAATATTCACGAAATACGCGTTTTTTTAAATATAATTATATATTATCGACACTTTATTTATATTTTCGCGCAAATAATCATACTTCTTTTTAATTTATTAAAAGAGATTGATTCTGAGATTAGAAAGAAGAAGTATTGAAGTATTACTTAAATAATATTCATAATTACTGCGTTTAACGCACTAAAACTAGCTCTTATAACTACTTTCGTGCTATAATAATTTAATATTATTTAATTATTTCTTATTTAATATGATGATGATTGTTCTTACACCTATTTAGTCTATAACTAATGAGGGATTCTGTGTGTTTATATAATAGGAAACCCTCTGAGGAATAAAATCTATTACTGCTTTATATTTCCGGCAGTTAATTTCCATTCTATACTGCGTAATCTCTCCCGGTTTTTAGTTTCGAGTTCCAACATCTTCTTATAAATCTTAACAGTTTCTTTCTATTCCGCCCGAAAGTTTAAAACTTCTCTTCGTGTCACGCCCGGAAATCTATTTAAGAACAACTTATGATATCTGCACTCGTGATACTTTTAGTTTTGATATTCTGCGCTAAAGATTAAAGTTCGTTATAGCTTATTATAAATCGTTGTTAAGATCTAAGAGTATTCTTATCTATTGTGTAATATTTCTTATTATATAATAAACGAAATAGTTAATATCTAATTACTATCTTTCGTAACTTATTATTATTATTTTATATAAATTGTAATTTTTATGATAAGAATAAAGCTTTTTATAATAAATCGCAGAAGTTAATAACGCTCTTATAAGAACTCATAACTTAAACTCTTCTTTAACTTATTTTCATATCACAAAAAATAAAGAATAGTTAATTTTATTCAGTAGAGTTTCTTCGTAATTAAATTCAATCTTCTATTATTTATATATTTTTATCAAAATCTTTTACTTCTTCTCGCATAATCCGCACTATAAGATTGAATAGAGAAAGTAACTGTTTCTGTAATAGAAAGATTGATTTTCGTATAATTATATAATTATAATTTCTCTCGTAAACAGATGATTTTCTTGTAGACTCTTATATCTATTTATTTATTATATGCTTATCTATTCTATGCGTCTGTGAAGATAACTTTCCGTAATCTTCACTCTCTAATTTTGTTTTTAAGCTTATCTTAGTTTTATCGCAGAGCGATTAATTACACTAAATATCGCGTGAAAATGTAAGCTCATCATTTTACTAACTATAATTAATTCATCAGTCAGACTTTGCGTTCTCGTAAAGAGCATCATTTCTTATTTAATATAATATTAATAAATAAGCTATTAAAATTATTTTACTATAATAAGAAAACAACTTTTTTAATTTAAAATAATTATATTTTATTACTTATAATAATTATAAACTTATAGCTTCTGAGATTAATTATTTAATATATAAAAAAGAGTTATTAATAATTAAATATACTTTATAAACTTAATGAATTTATATTAATAATAAATTTATTATAATAATTTATATCAATTATAAAAGTCTGAAATATCTTTTTATTATATATAATTTATTAAAATGACTTATAAGATAGATTAAAGAGTTTAGAGAATATAATTTAAATATTTAATATTAAAAAGACTTTACGATAATAGTTTTAAACGCAATTAATCGCAGATTAAACCTTATAAATAAAGAAGTTTGTAATCGGGCGATTATAATTATAATTATACAAGAATTAAACGAGAATGATTAGATTATATATATAACTTACTTCTTAAAGAATAATATTAAATTTTTAGATTTCTTTTATATAAATATTTACGAGATTAAAAATGATTTTACAATTAATAATAATGAGTATCTTCTCTAATAATTAAATAACAAATTCTTTTCTTATATTTCTTATATATTTTAAGTCGATTTTCTTAAATATATATATTCGAAATATAAGTATTTAAATTATTTCGAGTTATTAGAAGTTGTAAATAATCAAGATTAATGATATATACTTAAAAAAGATATTAAAGAATATATTATAATTTGTTTTAAGTACTAAATAACTTAAAGATCTTGATTCAATTAAGAGCGTAAACTCTTATAAACGCTCGCATTTAAGAATACTTTATTATTTTATTAATAAGTTATCAATCTTATTAATATTTTGTCTTAAATATCTACAGAAAATTAATAGATTCTTATAACTATTAAATATATTATTAAATAGCTTATTACAAAAGCTTTATTAAATATATAAGCGGAAATAATCGCTCGTATTATTTATAATAATATTGTAATGATTTATAAACTATTAAATAAGCTTCTCTTTAATAACGATAATAATTTAGTTAGATAAGTCTTAATCATATATACAAAACTACTCTTTATAAAGTATTAAGTTATAACTTCTTATTACTCACGAATAAATAATAAAGTTGAAAACTTAAATAAGTTATTTAAAAGTATTTTAATCAAAATGCTTATTAATAAATTAACTATTTTATAAAATTAATATCTTTAATAAGCAACATTTTTCGTGCATATATAAATTCATGCGATAATAGAATATTTGTCTTATTATCTTATATTCGGAAAATAATTAAAATTATTATTTAATAATAAGAAGTTATGATCTCTTAAGAATAATGAAGAAATATTATAAGTTTAACTTAATAATATTAAAAAAATATAATATATTAGAATGATTATTAATAAAAAGCTTATAAAAAAGATAATTAAAACTTAACAGACTCGTAATTAACTAATAAAGAATATTAACTTTCATAAGAATTAGTAAGTGTTTATATAAGCTGAGAGTCGCAATAAATTTAAAGAATAATAATTTAATCTTTATTAAATTAATAAGAAAATATTTTTAAGAATCTATCGTCTTATTAATCTAAAAAAGAATATTATTAAGAATCTAATTAATAATTAATAAATGATTATAATAAATATATTAGATAAGTAATATATTTCGAAACTCTAAAACTTTTTAAGAATATAAAGAGCTTTACGCAAAAGAAGCATTAATATATTAAACGCTTTTCTCGAAGTTATAAAACTTTTCGAAAATGAAAATATGAATATATTAAGTTATAATAAATTAACGTTAATTTCGATAAAAAAATAAAAAAAAATAAAGAAAAATTATAAGAAAGATGATTTATTGCAGATAAGAAAGAAAGATTAGTTAAAATCTATTATTAATAATCTTAAAGTCTTAAAAGAAGATATTAGAGAAGATCTTAATAAAAATTAATTTACAGAAAATTCTTAATCTTTATAAAAAATAATAAAAGTTATTAAAGAGATTAATAGATTATAATCTATCGCAGATTTAATTAACACGCCGTAAGTTATTATATTTCCGTGCGAGAAGAAGAAGAGCTTAATAAAAGTTAAAATCTCTTAAAGAAATTAGAATCTAAATTAGAAATAAGAGAATATAATAATAAATGACTTAACTCTTAAATCTAATACTTAGAATAAATAAAATCAAAAGATTATAAATATTAATTTAAAGAAAATGATAAAATCATTTTTAATATTAAAATTTATTAAGATTTCTTTATAAAAATGAGAACTTATAATTAATATCGCGGAATATAATTAAATAATAATTTCGTATAAGTTATAATAAAGATTAAATAGAAGAATAATATAGAATTAAATCTATCTAAAAATCTATATTACACTTACTTTTTCTTTCTTATATTATATTATAATTACTTATAAATTAATATTATTAATTAACTATTATAGTTCTACATCTTTTCTTTATTTAAAGTTTATATTATAACTTTATTATTCTATTATTTTTAAATCAAGATTATAAATTATTATCTCTCTTTTCTATTTAAATTAGACTATTAAATTACGCACTATTACGCACTTTAATTACTTTATATCTTTATATTAATTAATATTATTTAATAAGCAAATTATAAGTAAATATTAAGAAAAGTATAATAGAGTTATAAAGAGAAGTAAGTTAAAAGACTTGAAAATAATTATAAAGACTATCAAAAATAAGTTCTTTATTTAAAGATAAGAAATAAGTAATTAATTAATTATAATTAGAAGTAAGTCATATCGAAGAGTTTTATTATTTAATTATAATAAGTTATAATCAGAAATAATTAATACCGCCTCATTTATTAATATTATACTTATAATTATTTATATTAATAACTTTAAATTACAAAAGAAGTTGAATAACTTTACTTTTTTAACTTATTAAACTTCTTAATTTTAATTATAAGATTATTAAAAAGATTATAAGTAAAATTAAGTAAATACTTATTAATGCGCTTTAAAATATTTATTAATTTCTTTAAGATAAGAAACTTAATTTTAACTTTAATTAAGTGATATTTCTTAATATTTTCAATCTTTATTATTATAATATAGTTAATTATAATTTAAAGCAATTAATATTAATTAAATCTATTAATAATAATTAAAGCACAGTTTATTTACTTTAATTATTATATATAGCAGTTATAAATTAGAAGTAATTAATTATAACTATAATTAAATAGTAATAATATAATATTAATTATTATAATAGATCTCTTTAAGAGAGCGATAAAATATAAAAGCTTTCTTTCTTTTTCTATACTTTTTATAAACTGTTTATATTAATTAAAGAGTTATAAAAAAGTGTAAATACTTATCTTTAATATTATTAAAACTTATAAGCTGAATTAATATTATTTTCTTTTAATAAGTATACTTTATTATAAAACTAATATTAATTTAATTAGTTATAATTAATTATTTTTATTTATAACTTATTTCGAGTTATTATATCTCTTAATATTAATTTCAATTATATTATCGCGAACTCTAATTATTATTAAAGTTTTTAAACTATTTATTATTAATATAAAGAAGTTATAAAGAATTATAATTATTATTATTCTTTATTTTATTAATCAACTTTATTTATTAATTTTTTATTAATAATAATTATTTAAAATCATAAATAAGTTATAAATAAAAGT
>JAABUK010011785.1_pt1 | contig 11287 bp, 10 predicted proteins | sample 5559141 | NCBI WGS metagenome assembly JAABUK01 (sample SAMN10711869, study PRJNA513367) | rock metagenome | isolation source: Antarctica rocks | place: Antarctica: Victoria Land, Pudding Butte nord | collected 2016-01-03
CCTCCAAGGCAATCTTCGCCTTGAACTCCGCCGAATACCGCTTCCGTTTGCCCATCATCGGGTCCGTCCTTCATAAAGGCGAACCAAGCTTAACCACCTGTCCGAAAAACGGGGACCACCTCACACCGTGCGGTTGGGCTCCAGGTCGCCCATGATCCCGTCCCGCCCATAGACGCGGGTAACGATCTCGTACTTCTGGTTGCCGATCGTGTTCGCCAGCCGGATCGCAATGTTCTTGTCCAGCTGCGCCAGCCAGTCATCCAGGTCCGCGATGATATAGGGGTCGCGCACCGCGCCGGGGATGATGGTGGACCAGCCGCGTTGCCGCACACCCTCCACCTTAATGGTGTATTCCGTGGCGGGCACGAACTCCGAACCCGACACGTTCACTGCCCGATCGGAAATCGCCCGGTACTTGGAGTTGCGCGTGATCAGAGTGCCCGACGGCTCCTTCAGCTCAAAGGGGTCGGCGTTCTCGTAGAGCGTGTGCGAGGCGACGCTCTGCGGCGTGCAGTGGTAATCGTCGCGCAATGGGAAGATGTCGAACGAGTCCTCGTGCAGCACGGCCATCATGCTGTCCGGCGCCACGCGGACCGCGACGGCCGCTGCGCCGCATTCAAGAATTTTTGCCATGTGCCAAACAACAGCCGGGTCGAAGCCCCGCATCAGCGGCAGGGCGGCGTAGATTGAGGTGTCGCTGCTGCGCCCCGCCAGAATGACCTGCGCCCCGGCGCGTAGTGCCTCCTGCATCGGCTCGACGCCCATCATCGCCACGATGTGCAGCGATTCCTCCACCTCCTCCTCCGTAAGGGGTGCGGAGGGCGTAAGCGGCCGGCAGCGCCCGGAGCGCACGTAATCGAGCACCACTTCCTTCGGCAGTTCAGACCGGATCACCGCCAGCTTGAAGTGCAGATCGCTTTCTTCCGCCAACTCCCGCACGACCTTGATCAAAGTCTCGAGCGAGTCATCCGAACCCGAGGTCCCCGCGGAACCAATGATGAGCGGAATCCCGGCTTTCACGGCGCGTTCCAGCAGGTTGCCCACATCTCGCTTCACCGCGGCATGGGAAAAGTGCGGCTTTCCCTGCGCCAGTCCGTTCGGCCCTCCATCGGTCGACCCGGCGTCGCAGCCGATCATCTCGGCCCCCTGCGCGATCGCCTTGTCAATCGACTCAGCCTGGAACCCCGACCCGAGCATCCCCGTTGCCGCCAGCAGTTTAAAGGTCTTCGCCATGAGCACCTCCGCTCCCGCTACGAGTGTGAAAACATCTGGCGTCCCGGTACGTCCATCTGCGCGGTGATGATGCTGCCGCTGGATGATTCCGTGATGAACAGGGTTTTCCGGTCGGGACCGCCATAGGCCAGGTTGGTTGTCATCCTTCCGCCGGTGCAGGCGACGATGCGGCGCAGCGGCTCGCCCTGCGGGCTGAACAGCCACACGCTGCCGAGCCCGGCATGCGCGACGGCGATGTTGCCCTGCTCGTCGATCGCCATCCCATCGGGTCCGCCACCGCCCGACATCTGGATGAAGGTGCCGACCTTGCTGACCCCACCGGAGCGTAGCAGCGGCACGCGCCAGATCGCGTTGGCACGGGTGACCGCCAGGAAGACCATCGTCTCGTCGAGGTTCAGCACCAGGCCGTTCGGGCTGGGCACGTTGCGGAGCAGCATGTCGAGATGCCCGTCCGGGCGCAGACGGAACAGTCGCCCGGTCGGGTCCTGGTGGCCGGTTTGCCCCTGATCGGTGAAATACAGGTCGCCGTTGCTGGCAAAGACAAGATCGTTAGGCCCCTTAAGCCGCTCGAGCTGCGCGCGGACCAGGAACGGTTCCGGCTTCGAGGCGCCGGGCGCGAGCACGAGCAACCCCTGCTTCTGGTCGGCAATGAAGATACGGCCGTCGAGATGAATCTTTAGACCGTTCGGCTCGCCATCGTAGTCGGCCACCACGCTGAACGTGCCATCTTGGGTGACGCGCAGGACCCGGCCATACGGGATGTCGGTGCAGTACAGGTTGCCCTCGCGGTCAAAGGAGGGGCCCTCGAGGAAGGAAGTCGGCCGGCCATGATGGCGGCCTTCCAGCCAATCGGTGGAGCGTCCTTTCACCTCCAGTTCCGGCGGAACCCTGGCGAACAGCTGCGTCTCGTACTGGGGAGGTGCGGCGTACATCGCTTGTCTCCTATCGTCCGAGCACCGCAAGAAGCTTTGTGAGCAGGTCCTGAGCTTCCGGCCCGCGAGACTTGGCCCATTCGGCCCAGTAACTGTGCATGGTCTCGCTGATTCTAGTGGTATCCCCATCCGTGCCCGGGGTGACGGTCATACCCTCTTTGGCAAAGCTCGCAGTCAGCACATCTTCGTTCTGGTGCAATAAGGTCGTGAGTCCGGCGGCAGCCTTGCGACCCAAAGCCGACACCCTCTCGCGCAGATCGGGTGACAGCTTCTCGAAGTTGGTATTATTGGCGATGAAGATGACGCAAACGTAATTCGGCCCGGTGCGTAGGTTGTATTTTAGCAGATCGTGCCAAATGCGTCCGCCACCGGAGCTCGCGGTCAACACCGCGGAGACGATCCCGCGTTGCAACGCGCTCGAGACCTCCGGCGTGTCAATGGTGACGGGGATTGCTCCCATGCGCCGGGCGAACTCGGCCTGCTCGGCAGTCGTCACCCGTATCTTGCGGCCCTTCAGGTTATCGAGCGTGACGAGGGTTTGGGTGCTCCACAGAACCTGCCGCGGGTAGTACGAGATGCCGAGTAGCTTGATGTTTTTGCTCTGCAACTGTTTGTCGAGCACGGGCGTCAGCAGTTCGATGGCTTTGTCTAAGTCCGCATCCGACTGATAGAGCCCCGGGAGGGATAGCAGCCCCGCTAAGGGGACGAAGCCGGTGTAAGATCCAGAATCGGGACTGTCGCAACATTGGGGGTCAGGCTGCGATCGCCATTGGCGGGTATGGATCGTGGGCGGGCTGGAACTTCTGTCCGAAGCCGGAACCGAGCGTGCCATTATAGACAGCGCACCGAACCTGCAGCAGCAGATCGGCCCCACGTCGCGACCAGCGCATCTGCTGTGATTTGTTCATCCGGCGGTTCACCAGCACGTTGGCCGTCCCTTCGGTGATCGCGGTGCCCACCCGCAAGCCCGCGCGGTGCCGCTCGGCGTAGTTGACCAGCCAGGCGCTTTGGCTGGTCAGGTAGCCATCCAGCGCGCGCAAGGCGGTCCAAAGCTTCCGTGAGGGTGCGGTAGACCTTCGCTGATCCGGCTCGCCCCGAAAATGGTGCATGACCGCGCGGATGTGATCGATGCTGATTTGGGCATCCTTGGCCTTGCCATTCCAAATGCGCCAGTGCAGGCGCTCGACCTCCTCGACGATCACCGCTCTCGCCGCTCCCCGGGCCGGATCGTCGGCCGACAGGCCATTGGCGATCTGCTTCAGGTGCTGCAGCCGCATGGCGATGTGAAACCAGTCGAGCATCGGCGGCTCATTGACGCCGGCATCGGCGAGGATGCGCCGGAGCCCGGGGCAGCCGTCGGTGAAGGCCGTCAGCGCCGTGTTCTCGGTTCTACCGACAGCGTCGAGGCTGCGGCGGATCAGCGCTTCGATGTCCGTGCCGGCTTTGGCGACGGCGCCGAAAACCTGGCGGCCACCGGACGGCGTTTCGACGTTGCCGACCCGCACCTCCAGATGCCGCTCGCCCTCCGCGCAGCTGCGGATGAAGGTCGAATCCAAGGTCACCACGATCGCCGACGCCGCTGTGTCCGGCCGCGTTGCGACGTAATCCCCAAGCGCCTCGCCGACCTTCAGGCTATGGCGGCGCAAGGTCTCATGATGCGTTCCCGCGTCGATCGGGAACATCTGCCCCAACACATCTGCGGCGGTCCTGTAGGTCATCAAGGCGCAGAGATGCGCCTGAAGCCGGTCCAGCTCCGGTGTCGACCGGCAATGCGGTGGCCAAGCCATGCCAGCTTCGATCCCGCCACACGCGGCACAGCGAAAGCGGGGAAGCCGTAGCGTGACCTGGCCAAAAAGCGTCGCCACCACATGGTCGCGGTAATCCTTCACACGGCAAACATCGCCACAGCATGCGCAGCTCGGCCGCCGAACGGCGTGGTCCCTGGCCTGCGCAGCCACGATCTCCCGTTGAACGCCCGCCAGCAACTGCTTCGCTTCGGCCAGGGTCAGACCCAAGTTGGCGATGTCGACGAGATCATCGGGCCTTCTGATCTCCATGATGTCCGTGCATGGCCCCTCGCCCTCAGCCCCGATCTTCACCAACCTCAACATCCACGCCACGCATCCACCCTCGGCCAGAGAACAAACGCGAAAATAGCCAACTGGCCGCCGCACCCCCAATCTTGCGACGGTCCCGCATCCATCAGCGCCCCGGCCTTAACCCTCAGTGTCGACGATGATAGTTGCCAGCGCCTCCTCAACAGAGTCGACCACCATTTTCGAACCTGCACGGGCTTGGCCCACTCGGTCCTCGATGCGACACAGCCAGAGGTGACCGTCTGCGCGATAGATGACCCAAGAAGCAACGCCTTGACCGTAGCTCACGAAGACCATCTCTTGCGCAAGGTCTGCGACGGCCGGTTTGATGGATACCTCAAGCCCGTTTTCGTCACCCCACGCCACCAGAAAGGCCCGTTCGTCGGCCATGAAATCTGTGCGGTAAGTCGTAGCGGCGCGGTTCGTGGCGAGTGACATTGGAGGTATTCCTTCTTGTCTGCCGTAAGGAAATCACCGGAAGTTTATACGGTCCCGTTATGATATGTCAGGGCCAGACTGCGGCCTCTGAATGGTGCAGGGGCAGCAACGGGGTGAGCAGTCCGTTAAAGCGCACCCGTGCTCTCCATCTTGGTCACCGCTTCCAGCGCCGCTTCGACCGATCTCAACGCCCAACTCCCAGACGAGCCGGTCAGAACGACGGTGTCATTATCGCTGGCAAGCAGTTTCCAAAGCACCTGTTTTGGGTCTTGCCGGTAGATCACCGCCATCTCGGGCACTTCTCCATGGTCCGTAATGCTGATGCCCAATCCAAGGGACTGAACGGCTCCCCAGGATATCAAGGTCGCGCGCTGGGCATCGGAGAATAGAACAGGGCTGGCCATGATCGCTCGTGCGCCGGGGTTCGAGCGCAACGATAAGTGTTTCTGATTCAAAACGATAGGGTGCACTTGATAAGTTACGGTCTTTGCCGGGGATACGCGGCGTCTCAACCCCTCATCAAGCGCTTGACGGCGGGTAGGAAATCCCATTTGGCCAGAGCCGCGCCAACCAAGGGATTCCACGTTTCGCCTGTAACCCGGATCTGAACCACGCCCGGAGATCGAAGCGCCGGCTAAGGGTCTGAGCCAAAACAATCGCGTCAGCTACCCGGCTTTCGAGGCGCAATGGTGTAGTTCCATTCGCCGTGGTGTTTGGCCGGGGTGATGTTGAGGCTGGCGATCTGCTCGTCGGACACCTTGGTGCCCTTCTCGTAGGTGTTCTGGTCCAGCCGCCATTGGACGCTGGGGCCGGTCGCGCTCTCCTAGGAGCAGCGCTTCGAAGCGGGCTTTGATGGCGGCAGTGTCCATTACCCTGCCAGGCTGATACGATCCGCAAACCGATTCCTACCCACAATCTCGACTCGATTGTTTTGGCTCAGGCCCTAATGGGCGGTCGGAGCAGACGCAGATGAGCAACACCTGAGTCTGGGCACCAACGTGGTCGGCGCCTCCGGGAGGCTGTCGGACCGCTGACTGTCAGTGCACTGCTGCTGCCGCCCCACGTTTGCCGAACCGGCGCAAATGAGCGATCTCTCGGGCCGGAGGCTGCATTGTCAAAGAGCGAACAGACGACCCCGTCCTTTTTCGAGGATTTCCGCCCGGGAGATCGCTTCACCGGCGGCCCGCGCCACATCACCGCGGTGGATCTCGAGCACATGATGGCCGCCAGCGGCGACCGGCACCGGTTGCACACCGACGCGGATTACGCGCAGCAGGCCGGCTTTGCCGGACCGCTGCTGCACGGCCCATTCGGCATTGCCGCCTTTCTCGGCTGGTTCCACGAGAGCGGCATCGGAGCGGATACCGTGCTCAGCATGCTCGATTCGAACTGGCGCTACCTCGGCCCCGTCGTGGTGGGCGATGCTCTATCGTTCGAGATGACGATCACGCGTTGCCGCCGTTCGGGCAAAGGCGACCGCGGCATCGTTGGGCGCCACGTGCGCATCCGCAACGGCGCCGGCGTCCTGCTACTGGAGGGCCGCACGGCCATGCTGGTCCGCGCCCGCGGCAACGAGCCCGACCCGGCGCGGGAATTCTTCACCCCTGCCTGGGCCCGCGCCATCGCCGTGCGGCTCGCGGATAACGGCGCTTTCCGCGCCGCGACCGCCACCTGGGACGGCGCGTTCGCCCTGGCGTGCGAGTCGGACGAGGCCCAGTTTCGCATCTACAAGGGGGATGTTCTGGAGGCCGGGTCACGCGTTCCCAACGGTCCGGCTTTCACCCTTGCGGCTGACGCGTTGGTGTGGACCGAGCTGTTCACCGCAGACTCTGACGAGTTCATGCGGCGCGTGATGCAAGGTGAGTTCAACGTCCGCGGCTCCGCCTACGAATACCTTCGCCTCATGAAGGCGGTCCATCTGCTGGTCGCTGCCGCGCGCGAGTTGTTCCACGACGGAGTCTCCACGTGAGCCGCGGCGACGAGGTGGCCGGGTGAGCGGCGCCTGCTACCGCACGATCGGCGGTGCGCTCGCCTTCGTCGAGGAGCACGGTGACGGGCCGCCCGTGCTGTGCCTGCACACCGCCGGGCAAAGCGGCGTGCAATGGCGGCATGCCGGCCGCGCCCTCGCCGCCCGGGGCTGGCGCGTGCTGATCCCGGACCTGCCCGGCCACGGGCGTTCGGAGCCCGCGCCCGGCGGCCCGGTGCGTGACCTTGGCGCCTATGGTGCCTGGTGCGCCGAGTTGATCGCAAATTATGAGCTGGATCGCCCTGTCGTCATCGGCTGCTCGATCGGCGGCAAGATCGCGCTTGATCTCGCGTGCCGCATGGGTGAGCAGCTGCGCGGCGTCGTCGCCATGGCTGCGGATGCCGGGCTCGACGCGCGGGACGGCCGCGCCTTCGCCAGAAGCATGGAGCGGGAGCTGGAGGACAGCGCCGCACCAAGCCGGAGCGACCGGACGTATCTCGGCACGCTGGCCGTCATCGGCCGGAGCGTCCCGGAGCGTCGGCGCCGGCTAATCGCGGCCATGCATCGGCGCGAAGCCCCCGTCATCACTAGCAGCGACCTGATCGGCTGGGCCGATTTCGACCGCTGGGCGCAGTTGCCGGGGATCCGGTGCCCGGTGCACCTGGTGGTCGGCGAGGACGATCTCTGGATGTCTCCGCCCCGGGTGGAGCGCACGGCGGCGCAGATCCCGAACGCCCGCTACACGCTGCTGATGGGCATTGGCCACTACCCGATGGAGGAGTTGGACACGATGGCAGACCTGCTGGACGCCTGGTTGCGTGAGTTCCCCGCGAGGGCGGGCTGACATGTCGATGCTGGATCTGCTCCGCGGCCCTCTTGCCGAGAGGCCTGACGCACCGTTGCTGATCGATGCCGGGCAGGGCGACCCGGTCGTCGTGACGCGGCGGGCTTTCTGGCAGCGCGTTGCCGGGTTGCGGGCAGAGCTGGAAGCGCACGGCGTCGGTCCCGGGGCCTGCATCGCGACCTGGCTGCCCAACTGGTCGGACGCGCTGGTATGGCAGTTCGCGGCCGTTGCCGCCGGGGCGCATGTCATCGGCATCAACACGCGCTACAACGTCGAGGAGGCCCGGCATGTGCTGAGCCTGGCGTGCCCGGCCGTCGTGGCCGTCGCGCATGGTTTCCTCAATCTCCAGCTCGATGCCCGCCTGCGCGCCGCCTTTGCGGAGTCGACGGCGCCTGCCCCGTCCATTGCCGTCATCGCCGGCCCCCGCCGCCCTCCACCCACCGCGGCCGAACGCGCCACTTACGACATTGGGGCCGGCACCTGGACACCGTCGGCGATCGGGGAGGCGGATGCCTCGCTGACGGACGATCCGAGATCCCTCGCCGTCGCCTTCACCACATCCGGGTCCACCGGCCGGCCCAAGCTCGCTGCCCACACGGTCGGCGCGGTTGCTGCCCATGCCCGGGCCTGTGCAGAGGCGGGCCATTGGACCGCGCACAGCGTGCAGATCGGCGCACTGCCGCTCTCCGGCGTGTTCGGCTACGTGCCTGCAATGGCGACGACTGCCGCCGGCGGGGTTTGCGTGCTGGAGCCGGCCTTCGACGTTCCGGCGATCGTTGCTAACATGGCACGTTACCGGGTGACGCACCTGGTCGGCGCCGACGACATCATCTCCCGCCTGTTCGAGGCTGCCCGCCACCGGCCGGACGCGCTCCATTCTCTCACCCACATGTTTTTCGCCGACTTCAACGGTCGCTCCTCTACACTTGCCGCCTGGGCGGAGGACCGGCTGGGCCTGACCGCGGCGGGGGTCTACGGCTCCTCCGAACTGTTCGCGCTCATCGCCTTCTGGCGGCCTGCCGATCCGGTGCCGGATCGCTGGCGCGGCGGTGGGCGCCCTGTCTCGCCCGCCATCGTCGTTCGTGCGGGCGATCCCGAGAGCGGCGAGGCGCTGTCGCCCGGCCAGCCCGGTGAGCTGCAGTTCCGCGGCTACAATGTGGTGGACGATTATCTCGGCGACCCGGCGCGCCGCGCCACGACGCTCACCGCGGATGGCTGGTTCCGCTCCGGCGACCTTGGCACCGTGCGGCCGGACGGGAGCTTCGACTATCTCTGCCGTGCCGGCGACGCGCTGCGCCTAAAGGGTTTCCTCGTCGAACCCGCGGAGATCGAGAACCGCCTGATGGCGCACCCGGCCGTGACTGAGGCCAAGGTCGTGGGCCTGCGCTCAGAGGAGGGCGAGATGCAGGCGATTGCCTTCGCCGTGCTGCGACCCGGGAGCGAGATGAGTTCCGCCGGTCTGCTCGGCTGGTGCGCCGAGGCACTGGCCCGCTACAAGGTTCCGTACGCCCTGCACGCGATCGAGGCCATGCCGGTCACCGCGGGCGTCAACGGCACCAAGGTGCGCGCCGCGACCTTGCGCGAGTGGGCGGCAACGCTCGCGCAAGATCCGTCAGCGACAGTTGGTTAGGACTTCCGCACCAGTGGGCAGACGCTTTCGGCCAGCGGCTTGAACGCGTTGTCCGCCTGGGTGGTCGCGAAAAGCGAGTAGACGTCCGCCTTGCTGTGGCGCTCGCCGGGCGGCTTCACCTGGAACAGGTAGACCGGAGCGATCATCTGCCCGTCAGCCCGCACCTGGCCCGGCCCGAAGGCGTCGTCGTCCGTCGGCATCGATTTCATCACCTCCACCGTCCTGGAGCCGGACTTCTTGGCCTCAGCCACGCCCATCTGCTTCACGGCCTTCAGGTAGTGGGTCATGCCGGCGTAGGCGGCTGCCTGCAGTGAGTTCGGTACGACATCGGCGGCCAGGCGTGGCTTCAGCCTGGCGTAGAAGGCGCGCGTGCGGTCGTTCAGGTCCCAGTAGAAGCTTTCCGTCACCAGCAGCCCGGCCGTGGCCGCCGGGTCGGTTGCCATCACGTCCTGGATGAAGGCGCCGAGGCCAACCACCCGCATCTTGGCGCTAACGCCGAACTCCCTGGCTTGCTTAAGCTGGTTCACCATGTCCGTCCCGGAACTCGCCAGGGCCAAGACATTGGCGCCGCTTGACTGCGCCTGGATCAGAAAGGACGAGAAATCCGTCGTTCCCGGGAAGGGGTAGGCCGTGCTGCCCGCCACCTTGCCACCTGCGGCCTTCAGGAACGCGGTCGCGTCGTCCTGCAGTGCGTGGCCGTAGGTGTAATCGGCCGTGATGAAGAACCAATTGTTGCCGCCCTTGGCTGTGGTCGCCGTCGCCGTCGAATGGCCCATGGCCCAGGTATCGAGCGGGCCGTGCACCAGGTTGGGCGAGCACTGTGCTCCGGTCAGCACGGAGGACAACGCGCCCGTGTTCACGTGCACCTTGTCCTTCTCGCGCGCCACGGTGTTGGCCGCCAGCGCCACGGAGGTGTTGCCGACCTGGATCAGCACGTCCACCCCGTCTCGGTCGAACCATTGGCGCACAATGGTGGAGGCCACGTCCGGCTTGTTCTGGTGGTCCGCCTGAAACAGTTCCACCTTGATGTCTGGATTGGCCGCAGTGAACTCGGCGATCGCCTGCCTCGCGCACTCCGTCCCGGTCGGCCCCTCAATGTCGCGATACGGACCGCCTAGATCCGTGAGCGCGCCGACCCGGATCAATCCGGCGGCCTGCGCCCGCGCTTTCGTCCCTGCTAGCGCCGTCACTGCACCCGCCAGCACGCTGCGCCGACCGACTTTAACCACCATTCCATCCTCCCTGTGCCGCTTACCCGCCGGCTCGTTCTCGATTGACCGCGGCCTGGCGCTGCCGCCAGCACCACCGGTTGGCCAGCTTTGGTTACGGCGGAGTGATTTGTAGTTCAAAGGCTTCGGTGCGCAATCCCGATCTCGTCCGTCAGGCCGCAACCATAGCCTGACTGCCCGGGAGTCTGCCCCTGTTACCGCAATCCCATGGCAGGACTCTCACCGGGTTGAGTTCCCTTTGGTGATCCGAATGCCAGGTGAGCGATCACTGACTTGGGTCGGTCGCTGCCGAAGTATCGCACCGCGGCGACTTCCGCGTCCCAAGTCGGTGCGCTGACTGTGGACGGGCAGCTCTCGGCCCGGACTCGTCGGAAGCTGCCGGGCGGCTACGCGCCCACCCCGGCCGTTCAGGAGTTTCTCCCCGACACCTCGAAAGCGGACATAGCACCAGCGCCGTAGCATCTGGGATGATCCGCGACCCACGATCGCCAACGCCCAATCTCCTGCCGCCATTCCGCGGCTCAGGAGATCGTTATGGAGCTCTCGAAGGGCGTTGGTGCACTTTCCGACGGAGGGCGAGATGGCCCCAAACCCCCAGTTGCTATGCGATGATCGGCTGGCGACGGACGGAGTCTGGGAGTCCGGTCGCCAGCATCCGGTTCAGCACCGCCACGCCGATGGTAGCCTCGGTCTGCTGGGCGGGGAAGCCGCGGGCTCGAAGACGAGGTCCGATCAGCGCCTTGTAGCGCCCCATTGTCGTTTCCACTAACGAACGCTGGCCGTAGTCGGTGGCGACCTGCCAGCTCAGGCGGCCCTGTTCCGCGATCATCGCCAGATGACCATCACGCTGTGTCGGCACGCCCGGATCGCCGCTAGGGACAGCCGTTGAACGCGGCGGGATCACCACCTTGATGCCATC
>JAABUK010011787.1_pt1 | contig 11287 bp, 13 predicted proteins | sample 5559141 | NCBI WGS metagenome assembly JAABUK01 (sample SAMN10711869, study PRJNA513367) | rock metagenome | isolation source: Antarctica rocks | place: Antarctica: Victoria Land, Pudding Butte nord | collected 2016-01-03
AAAAGCGCAGGGCTGCCATGCCTCCTAGTATGTCCTGCACCACTGCCTGCTCCCATGCTGCCTGCAACACCATTCACAATGCACTGACAACCTGTGAATTCTGTAGTATACAATTGAACACACTTCACGCCACACGCAGGGTGGCAGACTGACTTGCTTTTCAAGCACTAGTGAAAAGATAAATGTTGATGTGCAAAAGCTGATGTGGGCAATCCTGTCTGACGTTCTCAGCACGACCTGCAAACAGCGTCTTCTCTGAGCAGAACACCTAGCTGATGCTATGCCCTACACCTCTACCTTGACGTCAACCCATCACTGACAGTCAGCAAACTACAGGAAGAAATGCCTCCGCTCCTACCTGACTGGCTTGGTCTTGCTTGATGCTGTGGCTCAGGTCCTGCAGGCCTGAGTTGACTCGGTGAGCCAGGCCTGACTGAGACGCCAGGCTGGAGTCCAAGCTCTGCACTAGTGAGCTCTCCAGCAAGGCCAGGCGCTGGTCTATGCCACTCTTCTGTGCCTGCTGCACCTTCTGTAGCAGCTTGGCCTCAACGTCCACATCCCTCCTACATACCAGGAGCACATGGTCTTTAGTCTGCTAGTCAAGATTGCCAGAAGGCTGGAACAGAATGTGCAACAGGTTTTGACTGTGCTGCATGCTGTTTTTGCTTTGTCTGCTGTAGCTTTTGTGGTGTCTCAAGCTTCCTTGCAGTAGGGCATGACAGTGGCTGCACATACTACAACAGCTTTTTTAAATCATCGTGATCTGTTCTAAACAGATATCAGCGCAACAATTGGGCATTGTTCTGGCCCACGCAAATGTGGCAGCTCACTTTACGCTCATCTGCGGATGACAGTGTGCAGCTGCAGTCCAAACACCTTCAGTGCTGCCTGCTATAAGCAGCATGACTGTGCATGTCACCACAAACACCATATAAAAGATCACCAAGCTGACCTGCACTCAGTCCATTGCTTGTGATTCAGGTCTGCCCACTGTTGACTTCTTTCCAGGTTTTGCTGGTCATGCGCCTCCATGCGCTGAGTTAGCCTTGACAACAGCTGCTCAAGGTTGGCCACATCACACTTGACTGCCTGCATGCCATACGATCGCTGGACTTCACAGACTCTTCTGAAGTGCAAGCAGCTCATGCATGGTGTTCTGCATTACCATGCAAAGCCATCATGCATGACAAACCAGCTGTACAATTCTTTGAGAATTTTGCTCATCTCACCTTGCATGGTCAAGAGCCCTGGTGAAGCCTGTGTAGATACAGGCCATCTGATCCCAAGAATTTTGTCACAGAGTGTACTATTGTACATGCTGGCTTGCACATGCACTTTACAGAGACGGCAAGGGGATAATCAACCTAGACAGATGTGCAATATGTGCCGCTCACAACTTATCCTTTCATACAGGTAGCCTTCAGATCATAATGACAGAGCAACTGCTGACGGACTGCCAGATCTTGCCTGTACTTCCTCGTGAGCTTGTTGAATCTTGGGTGTCAGAGACAGCCAGGCTGGCGGGGAGGAAGATGTGTGAGCGGTGTCAGTAAGCCTGAGTTGCTGCTGCGTCTGCATGGCGTCCACTTGATTGCCCAGCGCTAGCAATTCAGCCACCAGTGCTGCCTGTGAATGAGCTGACATGATGACAACATGGCTTGCATTGGCACTTTGCTTTGCACCTTGTCAAGCCACCTGATATTGAACTTTGTTGTGGACACACCTTGTCAGGGGACATCATGAAAGGCAAATTCCACTGCATGACATGACAGGGGCTTACACAGAAATGATGCTTACAATTGCTGCACATGAACCATGACAACGAGTTCTGCTGCCACATATCAGAATAAGCGATGGTTTAGGTGTGATTATGTTTTTCAACAAAATTGATGCTTCATAATGAGGCTGTTCGCAAGTACACAAGCGTTTCACAAGCTGCAATTGGCAACAAATGCCCCCACCTGGAATGACTTTTGCTTTTCTTGATGACTGGAGAAGGCTTGCTGCAGCTGCTCCACTACAGGTTTGATTCCTGGGACATTTTCCTCTGACAGCAAACTGCAAGTGTGGGCAAAGAGTGACCTTGTGACATTGTGTTAGGGATGTTGTGCATGACTGAAAAGCCAGTTTCCGCGCAGGACTGCGTGGTTGTCACCAATGGCATTGTGAATGGGCAGTCGCAGCGATGATTATTGCTGTCCTAGTATGACGCAAGAGGAATCCAGCTGTACCAGGTAGTGTATACAGTGTACCTTGCACGGCGCTGATTCAGGGTCTGGAAGCCAACCCCATCAGCAAGCTGGTACTGTGCTGCCTGTAAGACATGCAAACGTGAAGGTCAAATTCACTGTCTTAAAGTAGGAAGCAAACAGCTCAGTAAAGCTCAATCCATACTTTATCAACACCTCTGCAGGTGCTTACTTACAGCGTAAGACCAAAAGTTACCGAAATGTCAAAGTGAGTTTCAACGTTCAATGCCAACCGACTGATTGGATGCAACTTGATGATACCTGCGGCTGGCGAGGCCCGCTCCCGTGCACGTCCCTTGTGGCATCAGTCGTGAGCTTGTCACTGCTTGAGGAGACAAGCGGGTATTGTAATGTGGCTTGCTGCTCAGGGCGGGCAGTGTGACATCTGTGATCCGACGCACCCATGACTGATCCGGCTTGAATGCCATGAGGCCTTCCGGCCTTGCAGGTGGTGGTGTTACAGGTGCGCCGGACAATACCTTCCAAATTTGGTCGTTTGTGCGTGCCATGGCAGCAAACGACCTCGACGATGAATATTTCAATGCACACTTTGGTTCGATGCCGGCTGAGCTAAAGCCCGGCGCCTGAGCGTGTCGTTCTCAGGATCTGGCAACATCGGTGCAATTCGCACATCAGATCGGCACAGACTGAGTGTGGTGTCACTATCACATCAAAGCGTAGCTCACTGGACTCGAGTGTTGTACTGGTCGCGCTCGAGGCTGACGCAGCGCTTCCTGAACATGGACTGCATTGGAAGGAAGTGTATAATTGTCCATCATTACTCACATCCAGAAGTAAAATGTCCAGTCATCTGTACATTGACGGTCAAAGTTTGACTTGCGAACGCAGTGAACATGGCAGAGACATTGTAGCAGGCCTGGTTGCGCTGCTATTGAATGCACGGGTCGTCCTGTGTGTGCTTACCAGGCTCAGCGGAAATGGGGTAGATTGCTGCCGGCCACCTGTACATTTGCTACATCCCGCGATATTCTCTGTATCGTCCCTTTGCTTCACCATGTTGAAGCCTCAACCGTGGGAACAGATGTTAGGTTCCATGCTGTTGTGGCTTTGGACTGGATTTCTGGCTCTCATATCCACGACCCTGTCATTTGGCAGCTTTATTGTGTTCACGGGCCTAGCATTGTACACTGAGAGGGTCCTGAGCTGGTACTTGGACGGGGCTCCTGATGCCCTTCTTGAAGGCTATCTTAGCTGCTGCGGTAATATTCGAGACCATTGCATCAACTGATGCGACAGTCAGATGTTATTTTGCGGCATCGTTCGCGCCAGTACAGCAGGACTATCCTGAGGGCCTATGTGCATGTCACAGGGTTCATACTTGCTTGGCCTGTCATTTCGCGCCTCGGTGGGGAGCTGGGGCTGTGCACATTTGACATGAATTTTATCCCCTGGCTGAGCTGGGACTTTGTCCTGTTCTGGTGCGGCTTAAGTCTATTCTCGAGGTAAGCAGAGACAAATACCCTAGCTTGCTGAATTGGGGTATCTGGGTTGAAGTCTACACCCCTTGCATCTGTGACCTTGACTGCTGACGTGTCAATGCAGCTTATGGATCAAACATGGCCTGCCCATCATTGACTGGGAGATGCTGATATATGACCCCTGGGCGCTCCGCATAAACCCACAGATTTGCTAGGTAGTCCTGGGATTTCTCATGTGTCACATGAGCCACAAGAGGAGGCAACTCCAGAAATCTGCATGCCTGCCAAGGATTGGTTGAATACCGACACAGACATGCCAGATGCGGCTGATGACCCAGGCTTTGCCTCACAGACTGGTGACACAGGTGAGCTGTTCACGATTGTCTGTGTTTTGCAATGTGCTTAGTGATGGGGCTGCATGGCAACAAATCTGCAGTCTCTGCCAGAGCAACTTGCATGTAATCTGATGCAGTTATGGTCATCAATCGCAGCACAATGTGGTCGATCACATTTGCGTCTACAGGGCACAGATGCAGGGCAAACTGACTGCACGGCATCACAATTGCCTGGTACTGCATTTGTATCCTCGCTTCCCAAGGTTGCATTGTTGTCTACCATGATGCTGAACTGCAATTTCACCTCCCGAAGCAGTCTCTGACAGCTTTCTTTTGTAAGCAATGTTTTGCTTGCAGACTCTGCTCCAGTCTACAGTATTCCTGCCTACACTGCTCCCTCTGTGAAAGACGACACTGTTCCACCTGGTACCCGCTTCACAAGTCCGGATCATCCTGAGGACAAGAAGCCCTGTGACGGCCGCAGAAAGCCTCGTCCAACTCAGTCTGTGAGGCGAGCAGCAACAGAGGCCAAGGCTGCAGGTTCATTGCATTTCTGCTGCATGCGCTGCGCCAAAGCTGCCTGTTGTGTGTATTGATGTTTGTGCCCTGAGCTGCTAGGGGAGGCATCTGGCTTGCTCATGCTGAACTGCATTGTGGTTTTCTGACCAGAGATTGGTGTGGTCTTGCCGTTTAAGTATCTTCTTAAGCCTGGCATCTGTCTGCTATATTGTTTGTGCAAATCCATGCACAACACCAACAAAACTTCATTACATCGCGTCCAAGCCAACGCTTTTCAACATGCTTTGACCTGCAAGCCACCAACTGGACAGGTTCAGTCTTTGAATTACCATGCAACTACAGCAGAATGCTCTCATTTGCCATTTGCTGAGTGTTTGGTACACTGGAAGCATTGCCAGCAATAGCAAGCAAGTCTTGCCAGGGCAGGATGTCATGCAACCATGGTGCAGCAAGTCATTCCAGGGCAAACTGTCATGCAATCACAGTGCAGCATCCAAAAAAGGCACAGAAAAGAAGAACAAACTACACTTCGGATTGATTGTAGGAAAGCCCAAATATCAGGTGATTTGGTCTTCCCTTTCAATGACGCACCATCATACTGAGACATGCAATGCACATACAGGTGGCGGCACCAATGCACAGACAGGGACTGTGGATTCCAGCGCAGTGAAAAGGAATGTGTCGTCTGCAAACGGCAAGACCGCATCTGGCCTCTCACAGAAGACAGCACCCAAGAGCAGCATCTCTGCTGCATCAGACTGTGTGCGCAAGGGCCCTGCAGCAGCAACCCGGTCAGGAGCAGCTGCCCTGAGGCAAAGTGCTATTGGTATGTCTGCTCTCTCATGCTGAGTCCATCAGTAGCAGTTGTGCATGCGGTCTGGATCCATTGTTGTGCAGTGTGCCTTTTGCATGTCAGTAGTATGTTAATCAAAAGCTGATATGTAATGCCACGCACAACATCACCAAACTTTATTCAAATGTGTCAAATAGGCGCTCTTCATCATGCAATTTACCAACTGAACGGGTGCAATCTTACGTTTCCAGGCAAAGTCAGCAAACAATGCTCATCTGCTATTTACGGAGTGTCTGATACACTTAGCAGTGTACCACTCACTGTGCTGTAAGTGTGCTACCAACTGCTTTACCCTGTTCAAAGTTGTCGATGCTGACAAAGAAGTCATCCCAGGGCAGATGTGATGCAACCCATGGTGCAGCATGCAAGAAGAGAAGGAAGAGAAGAACAAATCACACCTATTGGCATTGATTACAAAAAGCCCAAACGCGAGGTGAATTTGGCTTCCCTGAGAGTGACCCAGCTACACACTGAGACATGCAACACACATGCAGGTGGCAGCACTGACGCACGCACAGGGAGTGCGTCATCTGAGAAAGGCAAGATTGCATATGGCCCCTCACAGAAGCCAGCATCCAAGAGCAGCATCCCTGCTGCAGCACTTGCAAAGGGCAGTGTGCGCATAGGGCCTACAGCAGCGGCCCAGTCTGGAGCAGCTACCCTGAGGCAACCCGCTGTTGGTATGTCTGCTCATACTCTCTCATGCTTAGTCCATCAGTAGCAGTTGTGCATGCAGTCAGGATCCATTGTTGTGCAGCGGGCCGCTCGCATAACTGGAATGTGTGGATCAAAAGCTGTGTTGCGTGGAGCAGCAGCCACAGCGTCACGCCGTATGACCTGAACAATTCGACTGTGAATTACTCATTCGTACCTCTGCTGCTACTTAGTAGCTGTAGGTTGGGCAATGGCTGCAGTTGGTTGCAGATGAAGCGTCTTGTCACAGTAAACAAGTCTGAAATCTGTCTGTTACATTGTTTGTGCAAACTCAGGCACAACACCATAAAACTTCATTCAGTTGTGTCAGGTGGATGCTCTTCATCATGCATTATACCAGCCAATTGGGTGCAGTCTTACTTTTCCAAGCGACCACAGCAAACTATGCTCATCTGCCATTTGCTGAGTGTCTGGTACACTCAGCAGTATACCACTAACAGTGGTGTGAGGGTATCACCCACTTTGTCACGGTATCCACAACTGCCAACGCTAGCAAAGAAGTCATCCCAGCGCAACATGTCTTGCAACCTATGATGCAGCAGCAATCAAGACAAGGAAGACAAGAACAAACTGAACCTGTTGGCAAAAGCCCAAAGCGGGGTGAACTGGGCTTCCCTATGGATAATGCATCATCGCTGAGACATGCAATGCACATGCAGGTGGCGGCACTGACGCACATACAGGGACTGTGGCATTCAAGGGACCGTCCAAGAGCAGCATCCCTGCTGCAAAGGACAGTGTGCACAAGGGGCCTGCAGCAGCCGGGGGGTCAGGAGCAGCTACTGTGAAGCAAACTGCTGTTGGTATGTCTGCTCATACTCTCTCATGCTGAGTCCATCAGTAGCAGTTGTGCATGCAGTTGTGCATGCAGTCAGGATCCATTTTTATGCAGTGGGCACTTTGATAAATACTTGGATCAAGAGTTGCGTCACGTGGAGCAGCAGCCATATTGTCATGTCACATGATATGGAGCAGTTGACAGCCGATCACTCCTTTGTACATTCATCTGTCTGACTTAGATAATACTAGCTGTGGGTTTGACAATTGTTGACTCTGCTCCGTGTCTTGACTTACAAAGGAGACGCTGCAAAGCATGTTATGGTTGACCTGCTTAACAATGTATCATATTGATACGCATAAGTTCCTATTGCAACTTCATATCTCGCACCATCAACATGATCTGTTTCACCTGAAATCTGCAAGTATTGCAGTCAATGGTCTGATGGTGCTTGCTTACATGCAGGCAAGCATGCGGCAGCTAAGGTTGCATCAAGCCCAGTTGCTTTTGAGCCAGTCAGACCCCCTGGTAGCTCCGCTGGGCTCAAGCGCCAGACTCCTGCCAACAAAGCTGCTCAAGTGAATGTCCCAAAAGCTGCTACGCACAGACCTACCATAACTTTGTCCCCGCCCAGCCCTCCATCAGGCCCAACCACCCCCACCCTCACTGAAGACATCTCCTTTTCCTCTGAGCATCAAAACCCCCGTCACTCCACCCACGAGTGACACCAACCAGCCTGGGTTCAGCCCAATTGCTGACTCACACCCTGCTGCCCCTGCGGCAAGCAGCCCTGCCCCTCCAAGCCCAACTGCTGGGGGCACAGCTCCTGCTGCCACCCAGGCCCCCACAGTCACCCAGGCCCCCACAGGGGTTCCACCCACACCAGAAATTTCTGTCGGTGTCACTGCCAGGCTGCTGCTTGACAATGACACCTGCAGCACCATGTCATTTCCTGCGCCAGCTGGCATGAATGTCATCAGTGTATGGGCAGGTGTAGCCTCCCTGTTGGGCCTGCCCCAGGGCTGTGCCAGCCATGCCCTCTGCAACGGTCAGCTAGCACAGGCAGAGCAGACTCTGGCAGCCTTGGGCAGTGGACAGGCTGTGCAGCTGGACTTCATCCTGCTCCTGCAAGGGCCCCACTTGGTGCAACTGACCATGAGGGACAGCGCCCAAACAGCCCTGCCTGCCAGCTTCCTGCAGACTGAGATGCTGGGTCTTGCCATCCAGCGCTGGGCAGCCCGCATGAACTTAGCTCTCTCCAGTCTGCAGTTTGCATACCAAGGGCAGGCGCTGAACTGGTGTGCCAAGGTGCAAGACCATGGCTTCTCAGATGGTGCTGTGCTGGATGTTGCTGTGGTGGACTGCTCAGCTTCTTCTTCTGTTGTGCTGGGCTGTGGCCACCGTGGTGGAGGCCTGGACAAGATGAGCTTGCAATGATTTGGAATTTCATGTTGCAGCTGTCTCTTAGGGTGCTGTTGACATGCATTGCCTCTTAGAGTGTTGTCGACACGCAATGACAGACTTGCGCCAACTGACCTTGGCTTGACTGGTCTGATTGCTTTGTTGCTGGGGTATTGTGTCATTGCTGATCATTTGTACCATGCAAAGATCTTGCAATCTGTGCCTGACATGAGTTTCTCTCTTGGAGGCCCCTCGTGTGTTTGAAAGTTTGCCAGAGTAGCTTTTGCATGTTGCTGCTTTGATCTGAGCTTACAGCAAGTCTACAGGCTTTCCTTGACCTGACATCCCTTGCTGTTTTGTATCCTGCAGGGTGCCAACAGCAGTCCACACCTCACTTCCCCTCAGCCGCCACCTATGCAGACCCCCAAGCCCCCATCCATCTTTTCACGCCTTGGAGGCCCTACACCACAGGCACCCACAGGGCCGTCTCCTTCTTCTTCAGGGGCTGTGATGCAGGGTGCCCATCCATCAGGCAGTGTCCTCACACCCCCCCAGCCAGACCCTCAGCTGAGCAAGGGTGCCATGCCTGCCTTCTTGATGAACACGGCTGCCCCCAGCTGGGCAGGGCTGTCCCAGGCAGACCCCATGGATGTCTCTGGAAGCCCCCTGCATCAGGACTCTGACATGGAGGGGGTCACACTTGGACCATCTTCATCTGGCCTGGCTGCACTGCCTGGCTCGCTGCCTGGGGCTGGTCAGAGCAGTGCTTGGAGCCCCCAGCCCCCTGCACCCCCCATCCAGTCCCTACAGCTCCCCGTGCAAGTGAATGGCATCAACTTTGGTCTGCCCATTCCTGCTGCTACAGCTGGCACTTCACAGGGACTGCAGTCTCCCGTGCAGTCTGGCAGCTTCTGGTTTGGTGTACCTTCTGGTGCAACATCAAGTGGTGGTCAGACAGTCGGTGTTGCACAGGCTGCACCTGCAGCACAGTCACCAGTCCAGGTTGGCGGCTTCTACTTTGGTGTGCCCTCTGTTGCTGGAGTGGCAACTGACAACAGTGCTCCAGTTAGAGTTCCTCAGACTGCACCAGCTTCACCCCTTGCACCTCCTAGCCCTTCCACCCCCGCTCAAGGGCTCTGGCCACAGGGCTTTGCTTCCTTCACCCCAGCCTCTGCTGTTCAGCCTGGAAAGCAGCAGCCTGAGCAGAGGTCTGACTCTTCCAGCCCTCCCCCTGTTGCCCCCCCTCAGGGGCTCTGGCCACAGGGCTTCACTCCCCTCACCCCAGCCTCTGCTGATCAGCCTGGGAAACAGCAGCCTGAGCAACAGCTGCAACATCAGAGGTCTAGCCCTGCCACCCCTGATCCTGTCACCCCCCCTCAGCTTATTCGAGGGGTCTGGCCGCAGGGATTCACCCCCATCATTCCACCTTCTCCAATGCCACCTCAGCCTGACATGAGCAGCAGCAGCAGAGCTCAGCTGTTGATAGCAAGCTTGGGCAGAAGATTGGTGGTGGCAAAGATCTCAGTGTGTCAGGCCTTCGTAAGATGCGCACAGGTTTCGGCATGGAGACTGTGTTAGCTGATCTGGACACTGATGAGGGCCCTCTGTTGTCATCAGCTGCTGCAGCAGGTTCTCAGTCTGACCAAGCAGCATCCAAGGCCGGTGCACCTCAGCTGGCCAGTGCTGATGTGGGCACAACATATGTCAGCTTGAAGTCATCAGAGAAGGTTGCTATTGACAGACACCCCGTCCCAGTCAGCACCATCCTGGCAGACTTCTTGCGAGCATACAGCGAGTTCGTGAGGCAGCCATTTGACGCCCTGCGCATTGCTCACCAGAGCAGGGCAGTCGAGAGATGGCAGTGGAGATTCAGCTTCAGCCAGCTGGCATGGGGCACAGATGTTGTTCTGGAGGTGGAGTTTGATGATGCTTCAGCTGCCTGTTCAGCCTCACTTGCTGCGGCTGCCCCTCCATCCTCACCCACTGATGCTGCCACATCAGCTTCGCCTGCTGCTGCTGTCACATCAGCCTCGCCTGCTGCTGCTGTGACTCCAGCCACACCTGCTGTCAAGGCATCAGTACCTGAGTCAGGCAGCACAGCTGGTGCAGTGCCAGCAGACAGCACCAGCAACAACACCCCCTCACTGCACCTGACCGTGACCAGGGCAGGTGCCGAATCTGTCAGCGGCTCAGTTCCAACTGCCACCAAGCTGGGTGAGCTTCTGGCAGGGTGGGCTCAGGGGCAAGGGCTGCCCCTGGAGGCCCTCCAGGTGTTCTACCAGGGCAAACATGTGAACAGGGCCTGGTGGGGCAGGTCCTTTGCTGAGCTGGGGTGTGACAGCAGCCTAGTGCTGGATGTTCAGGTCCAGGCACACCAGCAGCCTGTGGCTGATGCTGATGCTGGACCAGCACAGCAGCCGGATGTTGTGAGTCAAGGTGAGCAACAGCAGCTTCACAGTTGTGGTGAAACTTCAATTTCAAGGAGAACTGTGCTACAAATGTACGTGATGTTTAACAAATGTTCACACGGAAGATAGTTTTTCCCATAATCATTCTTCTAGACAATGCTTTCACATGCCATGACCCACCCAGTGGCGCGCATTGTACAACAGGTTCAAATCGCTGTCACTCCTTTACAATGTATGCAGCATCCACATTCCTAGCGACTGTCATTCATTCATGAGCCATTGGGTGCTATACTGAGTGCATTGCTGCAATGTAGGTCATGCAAAGCAGGTTGGGCACTGCGTCCAATTGAAGCATGGTGACTCCACTTGGGAAGTGAGGAAGCCCAACACCATCAGGCTGGGCGAGGCCATCCAGGAGTTCATGCAGCATGAGGCCAAGGCCAGCCCTGATGGCAGGCAGTACCAGGCCCTGCTGGCTGATGGGTCACTGGTGGACACCAGCCTCTCCATTGCTGCCCTGGCTCTCACACCAGAGGACACAGTGGAGGTCAGGTGGTCTGCTGAGGCTGCAGGGGTGCACATGTCTGTGCA
>JAABUK010011788.1_pt1 | contig 11284 bp, 12 predicted proteins | sample 5559141 | NCBI WGS metagenome assembly JAABUK01 (sample SAMN10711869, study PRJNA513367) | rock metagenome | isolation source: Antarctica rocks | place: Antarctica: Victoria Land, Pudding Butte nord | collected 2016-01-03
GCAGCAAGTAGAGGTAAAAATCAAATGTTACGCATTGAACAGAATGGCCAGTATAGGAATGCCTGAATCTATCAAAATCAGAGCCGCTTAAAATTATTCATGCAACAAAGCCAGTAAAAGTCATTAGTTACAGGGATTTTTATCATGATGGGGATGACGCTTTTTTTGAATCGGATTTTTTTAAACTTCCTGACCAAAAATCAGAGTTCTCTAAGTTTGTCTCATCAATTGATGCAGATGGTGGCGGTGATGAGCCTGAAAATGGCCTAGAAGCGTTGGCCGCTGCATTTCAATCAAAGTGGAATAAAGAGGGTGACAAACGCCGCCAAATCATTGTAATGTGGACAGATGCAAGTGCACACACGTTAGAAAAAAATGCAGAATCCAAGCCATCAAATTATCCGCAGAACATGCCGAAGAATTTTGACGACTTTGCAGATTTATGGGAAGGCCAATCTCACATGAGCAGCACAAGCAAGAGACTACTGATTTACGCACCTGATGCATATCCATGGACTGATTTAGGAAATCATTTTTCCAATGCTATTCATTTTCCTTCAAAAGCAGGAAATGGTTTAGCCGATACAGAATATTCAGAAATCTTAAATGCAATTGCTAATAGCGTATGAAGTAACTGGCAACATTTTGATTATAATGATTTTTTAAATTCTATCGCTAATAGCTTATAAATAAAATAAATAGAATGGAGCAAAATGGATTTACTATTTGGAGTGAGAAAATTCTAGAAAAGGGAGAAGATGCTTTACCGACAAGATTAATTGATGATACAAATCAAAAATTTGTGTTTGCAGTTTACGACGGAATGGGGGGTGCAGGAAGTGCGATCTACAACTACGAAGAGAAATTGCTGTCGGGTGCATACATAGCGGCGAATGAAGCTAAAAAATATTTCGAAAAACAAGTCAATGACTACATAAATAGTCATTTGCAAATTTCCGAAATCATAATATCAATAGAAAGCGGCCTTTTTAATCATCTGCAAAGAGAAGCAAATTCAATAGATAAAAATCCATCAAGACTAAAAAGTAATTTAATTAAGCGATTGCCCACAACGATTGCTGCAATTTTTTGCGAAACCAATCTTGAACTACAAGGCCAAAGAAAAATAACCTGCCTTTGGGCCGGAGATTCAAGATGTTATGTTTTAACCCCCGAAAACGGGTTAAATCAATTGACAAATGATGATTTGAAAGGCGACAATGATGCGTTGAAAAATTTAAGAAGTGACGCCCCTATGTCAAATTATTGCAATGCTGATGTGCCGTTCAAAATTAACATTGCAAATGGGTTGCAAATGGAGCCATTTATTTTACTGACAGCTACGGATGGATGCTTTGGATATTTACCTAGTCCGTTTCATTTTGAAAATCTTCTTTTGAAAACTTTAATGAATGATGCCGTTAAGAGTTTTGATGATTGGAATAAAAAAATAATGGAGGAAATCCAAAAAGTTACAGGCGACGACTATTCTATGACATTGTTTTGTTTCGGATTTACTTCATTTGAAGAAGTGAAAACGAAATATGAATTAAGAAACGAAACGGTTTTGAATAATTATATCAAGGCATACGAAAGAGTTGCGAAGCCAATAGAACAATTAGAAACAAGTTTGGAAAATGCAAAATTAGAAAAGGAAAATACTTTAAATCAACTTTGGAGTGAATACAAATTAAAATATCAAACTCTATGCTGAAAGGTGAAGTAATTAATGGATACAAAATTTTAAAAGATGGTGTTATGAACGGAATGTGTTCATGGACATTTGCTTTGAAGGGCGATAAAGAATTCTTTATAAAGGAATTTTTACATCCGACATTTCCGACACTCGATGCGCCAGGAAGTGCCAAAACAAAGGAAAAGAAAAAAGCAGATTGTGATGTTTTTGAAAAACACCAAAAAGAAATAGTAAATACTGTTAGGAGCAAATGTTCGGTTGGTGGAAATCTAATCTTTGCAATTGACTTTTTCAGAAATGGCACAAAGTATTATAAGGTTACCGAGAAAATTGATGTTGCTTCAATACCACTTTCCGAAATATCTACGCTTGATATGAAAAAGAAGGTCTTGATTATGACTACAGTTTCTTTCAGCCTTAAAATATTGCATGATGTTGATATCGTTCATGGTGATTTAAAGCCAGATAATATACTAATAAAAAAAATTGACAGCGGCTTAAAAAAAGTGGATGGCGGCTACACTACTAAGCTAATTGATTTTGATAGTAGTTTTTTCAATAAGCAACCGCCAGAAATTTCCGAAGAGGTTGTTGGCGACATTGCTTATTATTCACCTGAACTTTTGCGTTATATTAAAAATGATGAAGGAACTAAAAGAGAGCATTTAACTACTAAATCAGACATATTCGCCTTAGGTCTAATTTTTTGCAAATACCTTACAAATAGCTTCCCAAAATTCGATAGAGAAAAATTCAAATTCATTTCAGTCGCCGCTAATAATGGAACGAACATCAAAATAGAGTCAGATGTTTGTCCAAAAGACTTAGAACAACTTATCGATTCTATGTTAGCATTCAACCCCATTGACAGACCAGAGATTAAAGAGGTTCATCAGAAATTGAAGAGTTTACTTGTTTCTAAGGAACTTTTAGAATGGAAGCCGATTAAAGAAATGAAAGATGTGAAAGTAGAAGCAAAAGGCAAACTAAAAATTTCGATTGGGACCAAAAAAGGACCAACTATCATAGATAACCCTACCACTACCCCAATAGGTTCAAGGGTGAAATTTGGAAAAGGATTAAAAAAATAAAAATGGAGTGGAAATGTTTCACTTGCGAGCATTTAAATGGCCCGAACTTACTAGAGTGTGAAGTTTGTGGAACTGTACGTAATTTATACGCCGAAGAGGCATTTGAACATAAGGAAGCCATTAAGAAACTTGAAACACAGGTTAGAACTCTTAAAGAAAGCCTCACAAAAACAAGAAATGAACGAGGCGAGCTTATTAATCAAATAAGCGAAAAGTCATATGAAGTAGAAAATTTGGCATCAGTTACAGATGCTAAAAATTCTGAACTAAAAATTATAAAAGCAAGGGAACTAACCTTACAACAAGCCATTAAAACAAAAGACACACAAATTATTGAAATAAGTAAGAAGCTCGATTTACTTACAAAGTCATTTGTTGAAAAAGATAAAACTATTAATGATTATGAAAGTAAAATAAGAATAAGAGATACTAATATAAGAACATTACAAACTGATGTAAAATCTTTAAAAACACAATTAAGCAAAAACAAGATTCTTTACTTTTTTATTTGGATATTTGTAATTACTTCTGCGGGCTTGCTCGGCTATATTTTTTACGAACAAGTATATCTTTCTAATTTAAAAGCAGACTACATAACCCAAACTAACAAAGCATTTACAAACTTTAATAACGCAACAAATGAAATTGGTTGCAAGAAAGAAGATATTGGGGCGAGAACAGTTTTAGCAAGTGACTTAAACAACGATGGCAAGTTGGATGGAATTATTATCGCTACTTTTAATGGTGTAGATTGCAAAAATACTTTTGAAACTATCTTGTATGTTTATGATTTGAAAGCCGACTTTGTAAATCCCCCATTATCACTGCCGCTATCAAAAGCAAATGAAAGTTACATATCATTCCGAGGTGTTGAAAACAGAAAGTTAGTTTTTGATAAATGGAATCTTAAGGATTATAACCAAAAGAAATACGACATCGAACAAATAAAGAATTCACATACACGTATCTATATTTCAATTCAAAATGACAGCTTAATGTCTACAACTTTATAACAATATGAAATTTATAAATTTTGCAACCCTATTCATTCTTTCAATCTCACTTTATAGTTGTGTTTCACAGGATGATTACAATAAAGTTCAGCAAGAAAATTCGCTATTAAAAGAAGAGTTGGAAGACATAAAATTTGGTTCGGATAGACTTTTAAGACAGGCAACTAATTATTTCAATAATAATCAATTAGATAGCGCAGAAGCAAGACTAAATTTACTTATAAACAAACACAATGAAACAAAAGAAGCACAAGAAGGGAGAAAGCTTTTGGCTAGCCTATCATCGGCTAGAATCAAATTAGAAGATTTGAACTCATGGAAGTCGGCGGAAGCAAGTAAAGATATCTCTACCGCTGAAAGATATATTTTATCACATCCAAACGGTAAGTATTTGACATTAGCGTCACAAAAAATAAAAACGCTAAAAAATGAAAATGAGTTTACCGCTTACAATAACGCTATAAGCCAAAACATGGCGTCCGTTTGGACAAAGTTCATTGAAGACTATCCAGATAGATATGACATTGAAGACATAAAGAAAAAAATAATAAAAGCGGAAATTGCAGAAATACGTAGTAGCAGAAATACGTAGTAGCAGCAATGTAAGTTCGTTGCCCTCTTCCTATCAAACAGACAACGGATACTCGGACAATTCTAACGTGAATATTACAAATAGTACAGGCTATCTTCTAACTGTACGATATAGCGGCCCAGATGTAACTTCTATTTCAATTCCAGCAGGCGAGACAAGACCAGTTTTTTTGTCAAGTGGGACTTACCAAGTTGGTGCAACAGCAGGCAGCGCAAGTTGTGGAGGGACAGAAAGTTTACACGGAAGTTATACTTCTTCCTACACTATAACCACATCAACATATAGAAGTAACAATTGATGCTTATGTCAGCCAACACACAAAGCAAGCACATTGCAAGGCACACAAGGCTGAAACATAAAGCCAACCTTGCAAAAGAGCTTGCTTTGCCACCGCACGACACCCACACGACAGACCACCGAGCAGACCAGCACGAACCGCTTACATGGGTTTGGCGTTATAGGGGCTGACGAACAAATCCTTATCTTTAGTTTTTCAATTTGGCATTTGGTTGTAGTCAGGCTGACGTTCCCTGGTTCCCCTACAACGCCAAGCCCTGAACCGTTGGCAGCTGCTTCATTCGACTGACTGTACCAAAGAGACATTTGATTACGAGCGTGATATCTAGTAAATTTGTGTAGTGAAAAAGCTACAAAAATCAGAACTCAATATTCTCATAGACAAACTGACAAACTCTCTTGAAAATGTTCAGTCGGGTGACAGTTTTCCTACAGAAGTTTCCCTGCTCACAAAAGCTGAATTAACAAATATCACGAAAAAGAATGGCTGGCGATTCAATTGGGCAACTGAATTTAAACAACCCGCAAGAGATATCTACAAACTAACTATTGCCAACAATCCAAACATAATTCAAGGCGTCATAAGTTTAGAGATCAAAGCCAATCATGTGTTCATGCATCTTATTGAAAGTGCTTCATTTAATATTGGAAAAAATAAAACCTATTTTGGTGTCCCTGGAAACTTGGTCGCTTTTGCCTGCAAACTTTCGTTTCAACGTGGCGGGGAAGGCTATGTTTCATTTGTCGCTAAAACAAAACTCATAAATCATTACATTGAAAGCTTAGGAGCAGTCCATTTTGGTGGACATTTAATGGTGATTACCACTGAAGCCTCTTTAAAACTGATTAATAAATACTTTTAAATTTACAATTATGGGACTAATAAAAGAACCTCTCGAAGTTGATTTTCTAGTTGACTCCAGACCACTAACAAAAGAAGAAGAAATTGCTATTAGCGAATACATTAAAGCTGACAAAGCTAAGCGTGAGTTAAAGAAAAAAAGGAAAATTAAAACACCAAAAGCAAAACAAACTGCTTGATGGGCACGAGCTGCCAACAAAAGGTTTGGCAATAGGCTGGCTGACGGAATAACAATCAACTAAAAATCAATGTCAGCGATATTTCCAGCGGGACATTATAAATTGAGCTTTAGTTGTAATCTTCATCTTCAGTGATTTTATTGGACAGCAATTCCAAGCTTGACATCATAAACTTCCAGCCCATCGCCAAGCCTTAGCGTTGTGCGTCACTTCCAAACCTGTCGAATGCGATATTCGTTTTACTACATATCCGGTTTAATCATAGTAATATTGATGCTTTTTTATTATCTGAAAGGAATAATAATCATAGTTAGAAACAGGTTGTATTTTAGTTTGCTACTTTATTTGACTGTTCTGACTTGTTGTATTTTCGCTTCTTATGAAATTTTAACGATTGAAGCTAGATATTTGAGAATTTGGTGTTTTATAGGACTGTTAATGGTTTACTTTGTTTTGTTTTTATTTCCTCTTTTATTTCTCCCCACTACAAAACAGAACCACCTTTCAAAATTTAAAAAGAATATAACCTTAAATATTATTTTAATAGTGATCGGGATTGCAGCATGGCTAACAGGACTGTCATTCGATGCAATCAATGGTAGTACGCTTATCCTGCTCAGTGTATTTATGTACACTTTTCTTGTTGGCTCATACAACCTAATGTCTAGATTAAACAGGTAGACGATCATAAAAAATTATGACAATACATTTTATTGCACAACAACCATGTTTGACAAATGCAAAACAGCTGATTTTTGGTAAGCGAGGTTGTCGAAAAAATAATCAGCATTATCACAGCTTCAACTCAAATTTGAACGGGAAATAAATCTAAACATTAGAATAATTCATTGAGCTATTATATCATTAGCGTTTTGATGTTGTAAATAAAAGTTCTTTAAAAGTATTGTCAGTATTGAGTTTGCAAGGAATTAGACTTGGAAGCGATTTAATTTTTTAAAAACATTGACTTTTGTAACAAATTGATAATCAATTGTTATGAATCAAGGTCAATATATTTTCGCTCAAATTATTGAATTAATTTCTTACAAAAAATTTCAAACCCTTGTAAACCGCCATAAGGGCGACTATAAGGTGAAAGATTTCAATTGCTGGAAGCAGTTTTTGTGCATGGCATTTGGTCAACTCACTCACCGAGAGAGTTTAAGTGATACTATTATGTGTTTAAAAGCAAACGCTACAAAAATGTATCATATGGGTATTGGCGAGGTGGTTGCTAAAAGCACATTAGCTACTGCCAATGAAAATCGTTCTTATCGAATCTATGCTGATCTGGCTATGCAATTAATTAAAGAAGCCAAACAACTATATTTAGGTGATGATGAGTTGGAAGTTCAATTAAAAGGAAATGTATTCGCTATTGATTCTACTACCATCGATTTGTGTTTGTCTACTTTTTATTGGGCAACATTTCGTAGCACGAAGGGTGGAATTAAATTGCATACACAAATAGATTTAAAAACATCCATTCCAGAGTTCATTCTTTTCTCTAATGCTTGTTCTCATGATGTAAATGTATTGGATGTTGTATCCTTTGAAGCAAATAGCTTTTACATCATGGATAGAGGATATGTAGACTACCAGCGGCTTTACCGCATTGATCAATGTAATGCCTTCTTTGTTACAAGAGCAAAAGATAATATGAACTACAGGAGATTATATTCACACCCAAAGGATAAAACGAATGGAGTGCTTTACGATCAAACCATCATGCTAAACAATCACTATGCTTCAAAGGATTATCCTGAAAAAATGCGAAGAATAAAATTTCAAGATGATGAAACGGGAAAGGTGTTAGTCTTCCTTACAAATAACTTTCATCTTAAGGCAACTGAAACAGCACAACTCTATAAGCACCAATGGAAAATTGAATTGTTTTTCAAATGGATAAACCACCATCTAAAGATCAAATCATTTTGGGGTCATTCAGAAAATGCAGTTAAAACGCAAGTATGGATCGCAGTCTCTGTTTATGTGTTAGTAGCTATCGCAAAGAAAAAATTTATGCTTCATCAAAGCCTTTACGAAATTTTACAAATTGTAAGCATATCAATTTTTGAAAGAACGCCCATAAATCAACTGTTTCAGCAAACTCAATTACAATATTTCAAAGAACAAAATCCTAATCAATTGAAAATCTGGGATTAATATCAAAACGCTAGTGCTATTATATCTAAATTCAACTTTGGTTCAAAGCGGATGGAATACTAGCTCTGTGCCTTCCCCTAAAAGTGTAGACGTTGTCTTCACCGTATTGGTGCCTCAAACGATTAGGCAAAGTATTTATTTAAATAAATTTTATGTTTAACTCTACAACATTGATAATCATAGGTGGTCTTTTAGCTCTCTACTTATTTATCCGACTTTATCGCTTCCGACTGTACATGAAAAATTATCTTATTCCTTATGAGGTAAATATAGTTTCTGACAAAATCACAAACCAAATACAGAATCTCTCATTTGTTGTCCGATTCGGTAGCGGTTTTTTTAAGAAAAAATATTTTACAGCCATTGGGAATTTGGAGGCAGAAAATCCCCTGTCTCAATCGGATTTAAAAAACATGCTAATGCTAACCGAAACAAAAAAATTTACTTCAACATCTGTGAACGTGACACACGATTGCTGATAGATGAACGCAGAACCTTTGGGTATTCTGCATTGACAAAAATTGATGATAATACTTTGGGATTGCTATACGAAGGCTCCAGAGACCTCTACTTTATTCGTGTAAAGGTGAGCGACATTATCAAATGACCATTTTAAAACGATTAATGTTTACGAAATAAAAAAGCAGTTTCCGTTTTTATTAACGTTCAAGCCCGCCGAAAGGGATAATCTTGCAATTATCCCTTTTTTTCATAAATCAGATAGCCTTTCACTCATTTAATTGGAGTTGTGTGCAAGCATATCCTGAAAGTATCCATTCATTGTTGTCGAACACCCTGCTTATCAATTTACACTTTCACATTGTATCGGCCTGAGCAATATACATACCGCATAGCGGTGAGCTTATAATAATAACTGGTTATACCATGAAACTTCCATATTAGCTTTCTTATGAGAAATAAAATTCAATATACTTTACTTTCTTAATTTCGTCTCACTGGTTTGTTATGCCTATTTTTTATGCACAACAAACTACCTGGTTACATTTACAATTAATTTAAATTTACTTATCATGACTAAAAAAATTCTATCTGCACTTATACTGCTCTTTACCATCCGTGCTGCCAGCGCCCAGGACTGGGCTAATATTAAAAAATATAAAGAGGCAAACAGCAAAGCCCCACCTCCTGCTACCGGAGAGAAACGGGTAGTTTTTATGGGGGATTCCATTACCGATTTCTGGATTAATAACGACTCTTCATTCTTTTCCGGCAAACCTTATTTTGATCGCGGAATAAGCGGACAGACAACCGGACAAATGCTGGTACGCTTTCGTGAGGATGTGGTCAATTTACAGCCCAGCGTTGTTGTAATACTTGCCGGAATAAATGATATTGCCGAAAATAATGGGCCATCAAAATTGGAGGATGTATTTGGCAACATTGTTTCTATGGCTGAGCTCGCTAAAGCAAACCATATTAAAGTGGTGCTTTCATCAATATTGCCGGCTTTTTCTTTCCCATGGCGTCCATCTATAGATCCGGTATCAAAAGTTAAGACACTTAACAAGATGATAAAGGACTATGCTGATAAGAACAACATTGTCTACCTTGATTATTTTAATGCAATGGCCGATGCCAGGAGCGGGCTGCCTGCTAACCTGTCAAAAGACGGTGTACATCCCAATCTGGAAGGTTATAAGGTAATGGAGCCACTTGCAGAAAAAGCAATTGCAGCAGCAATAAAGAAAAGATAATTTCATTCAGATTACCTGTAATTAAGAAACCGGCAAAGTTCATTGTTAGTATTTCTCAGAAGGGTAAGTCAGCGATTGAAATGGTAAAAAAATTATTAACCATAAGAAAGAACAAGTAATACGATAAAAATGAAAACTAAAACTGAAAATATTTTAAGTTTACTATTAATTATTCTGCTGGCATCTTCTACTCTAACAAAAGGTCAGCAAATAAATAGTTATACTAAATATGTAAATACTTTTATTGGCACAGCACCGCTAAATGATCCTAAAATTCTCGGTTATGAATTGCCAAAAGGGTGGAGGTCGTGGGCAGGGCTTACTTTTCCCGGCAGTTCATTGCCAAATGCTATGGTGCAACTAAGCCCGATGACAGCATATGGATCAGGTTCCGGATATCAATATGAGGATTCAATAATTTTAGGCTTTACGCATACCAATAAAGGCCATTGGAATCTTTGTAATATCCCTATCCTTCCTCTTTCCAATCCCGGCACTACATTCGGTTCAAGGTTTACGCATAAAAAGGAAAGTTCTTCGCCGGGGTTTTACCAGGTATATCTCGGTGATTATAATGTGAATGTAAGTCTAACCTCAACGTTAAGATGCGGATATCATAAGTATGAATATAAAAACAATACAGCAAGGCAAATACTTTTTGATATGGGTAAAGCCAACAGCAGGGTATCAACCTGGAACATTGAGCAGGTCGGCGATACTGCTATACAAGGTTTTCAGGGCGGGGAAAATATTTACTTTTATGCAAGGCTGAACACCAGAATTGAAAAATTAGATACGACTCAGGTAGGCCAGCGCACAGGCTTTGCTATAGTGCACTTGGCTAATGGCAGTACCGCACCTGTTGAACTTACAATAGGGTTATCATTTGTAAGCGTAGAAAATGCCAAACAAAACCTTCAGCAGGAAATCGGCAACAGATCTTTTACTGACATCCGTAATGAGGCAAACCAAAAATGGGAGAAGCTATTGTCGTCCATACAGGTAAAAGGCGGAACAGACAAACAAAGGCAAATGTTTTATTCCTGTTTCTACCGGTCATTTCTGTGGCCCGCATTACGCAGTGATGTAAATGGAGAATTCAGGGACGCAAAAAAGAATGTAGTGAAAGCGGATTTCAATTATTATACGGAGCCTTCATTATGGGACACTTACCGGAATAAGGATATTCTTTTAGGCCTGGTTACACCCCAGATTACATTAGATGTTATTAAATCAATGAAGGATGTAGGCGATAAAACCGGATTTATACCTACTTTCTTTCATGGTGATCATGGCTCTTCCTCCATTGCTGGAGCCTACCTCAGGGGGATTGATAATTTTGATATTAAAGGCACTTATCAAATATTATTAAGGAATGCCAATGTAGGAGAAGGTGCCCGTCCTGCCCGCCCTTATATTACTGAATACATTCAAAAAGGCTACATATCCGATCCTGATATTCCTGATCCCAAGGTAGAAACCAAGGCTAAAGCTGGCGTATCCAAAACCCTGGAATATTCTTACGACGATTATTCAGTAGCCCAGATAGCTATACTCTGCAAGGAACAAAAAGGTGAATTTTTAAATTAAGAAAATGAGGGGCAATTTTGTATTCACTAAAACAACAAAACATGCCCACTCTTCTGTTCAACCTCAGCGAAGCCGAAATTGAA
>JAABUK010011790.1_pt1 | contig 11282 bp, 15 predicted proteins | sample 5559141 | NCBI WGS metagenome assembly JAABUK01 (sample SAMN10711869, study PRJNA513367) | rock metagenome | isolation source: Antarctica rocks | place: Antarctica: Victoria Land, Pudding Butte nord | collected 2016-01-03
GAGGGGCAGCAAGGGAAGGGAGAAAGGACGACAGGAAGAAAGCAGGTAAGGCGCTATCCTTGCTCCTGTGTATTGCGACACTACATCTGTTACTGTGTCATGCCAATGACGTTAACTTGCAGAGTTACACAGACAAGGAAAACTGTTTTGGTGCTTGGTACCTCAACGTGTTTACGCACCTGAGCGAATGCTGTGGCAGGAGCAGAACCAGTGTCGCCCCCAGCAATGATGCGGCCCCCCAGCAGCTGGCTGGTGGGGTCCAGCAGGGTCAGCATGGCCTGCCCACAAAGCCTGCACCATGCAGTCATGCACTAAGTCAAGCCCAGAGTCAAATGTGGTATCGCTAAGCAACATTGCTGGTTCTGTTGACAATGAAGTTGACAGTGAAGGCATTTCAGGGTTCTAGTTGGCAAGGCTTCGTGCCACTGTCAAGGCAGTTACGCTTGATGACAGGGTATGCCACAGCTACCACTGAGCAAGTTTCCTCAATATGAGCTTGCAGCATGTTGGCTTGGTCTGTGACGCCATCAAACAGCCGCTGTTACTGCTGTCAGGAAACACCAAAGCCAAGCAGGCTGCAGCCGCTCCAAAGCACACCTCAACTTGAGCTGATGCAACAAACAGCGTTCAAGGAACAGTCCAGGTGGCAAAACATGAAGCTTACAATGTGGCACTTGTGCAAGCGCAGGTTGAGTTACCCAGGTTGCGGTGAAGCCTGATCGTTGATACCTTTTTAGATTGTGTGTGTCCACTTCCTGTTGCTTGGATGTCTGGGCTGTCAGGTATTTTCATGGGCCTCTGAGCGTTTGTGTGCCACCTGCTTGCACTTTCACTATTTGCATGTTGATGCATGCGCTCTTTGTATGTATCATATAGAGCTTGCTTATCCCTCTGGTTTGCCATCCTAGATGCAGATATTTCCCTTGACTGGTACAGCTCTGTTGTGCCACCTTCTGCTGTTGTGCCTGCTATTTGCATGACAATGTGGTAGTGTTGTCTAAGATCTTGACCTTCAGGGATCTTGTCAATATCCTGTTGCAGCCAGTCAGCAAATGCCTCTGTTGCTTCTGTTCGACTCCAGTACTGCATCCACTTCTCCTGAATCCATACTGCCCATATTCCACAGTTCCAGGTGTCTCCTCTAGGCTGTAGCCTTTTGGTCCACTCTGTGAACGTCCATGTGCCAGTGTTGTCTCTTTGATAAAATTCCTGAACGCTTGTTCTTACTGAATGCAGGAAGCCTGTCCCAAAGGGATCTACAAAGTCAACATGTTTTCTCCTTGCATTGATGAGCATCACTCTCCAATGTATGTTATCTCCAAATGTTATGGCAGGGCTTGGGCCATCTGGAGAGAGAGCATCCCTCATGGCCTGAGAAATATCAGTGCTGTACTCCAGTGGGCTGTTTGCATTTGCTTGTTTTACCTTATGGAGCAGTTCTTGCACAGAGGGCACAGGGTGTGTGACACCTGCCATGTTCTGGTGCTTAGCGTCAGGGTATCGCATGTGCAGCATATACAGCACACATTTTGAAATATGGTTATTGCTCAGCCATTCACGGCCGCTGCCTGAAAATGGTGTATATAGGTCATTGTTCGGGCCTAGGTCTGGCTCCCCGTCTGGGATGTGTGGCTGTTGACCACCACCCCTGTAGGTGTACATTAGGACAATTGTTTCCTCTCTTGTCATGTTGAGATATATTGTTCCTGAGTAGGTCATTTGCCTGTAGTTTAAAGCATGTCTGCAGCAGCTCGGTGCATTGATGCAAAGGACTTCGGCAGGAACAACACATGTCAATTGGGCATCATTCATTTCATGTGGACAGGGTTGTGTATACTACGTAGTACTTGTGTGTTTCTTCTGTTTCGTTTTGTTTCGAGTATAGATAACAGCATTTGCCGACCTGCGATGATGTGCATGTGCTGCTCTGCGCTTTTGACTGTGAGTGTCCCTATGGTGGTCAGGCTTGTGTTGTGTTGCAGCATTCTTGTCTCCTGTCTTTTCACACTTTGCTTCACCTTGCATGTGTGTAGGACGTTCTTTTTCAGGTTGGCTCGCATGCTGTTTTGAACAGTTAGGTTGCTGAGGTGTTGACTGTTGTATGAAATGGTGCAGCCAACATAGAACCTTGATGTACCTGTACACAGGTTGTTTATGCAATCGTCTTGTCTTGTTCCTAATTCTTCTCCAGTATGTGCCGTTCTGTATACTGGGATGAGGGAACTTGGATTGTTTGGGGTTCTTGACAAGAGATTGTATGGCATATTGTATGACATGTGCAAGCCTTACCGTCAGTTGGTTTATTGCCTTTGGAGCATATATCATTATGACACAAGCAGTAATCCAGTGGGGTTGTGCAAGAAAGCTACATGCAGCAGCCACAGTGAGCATGCAGTGCACCTGAGTGAGGATGAACATGGTTACGTTTGCTGCTATGCTCAATAGCGAAACAAGAATGACGCATGTTTGCATCACCTGAGGACTTGGCACATATTTGCTTGGTCTAGACGTTTCTGCGTGTATGCTCATAGCAGTGGCTAGCACTGACAGGGAGAGCCATGCAGAAGTGGCCAAGGTTGGTAGAAGAGTGTACATAACAGTGTTGTGCATGGAAACAACGGGCTGCAAGGCTTGCTTTAGCAAGATTTGTCCCATGTATGCAATGTGTATGAGAGCTTGTGCATTGGTGTTGGGTGGCAGATCTATTTCTATAGATCTCATGTGGGCAGGGGCTTTGGAGTGGTCACACATGCTTTGCTGAGCCGTGTCCTTAGTGGCTACCTGAGGTGATAGTGTGGGCTGTTGCGGTCTCCTTGCAGCATCACCCAGGTGCGGTGTTGGGAACAACTTGCACTCTACATTGGTCTCAACACTGCTGTTTGGGCTAGCAATCCCTACGGGAGCTTGTGGCTATGTATCATGCTGCTGCCAGGTGCTTGAGAGGCTTGTGGCAGATTCTTTGTCTCTTCTGTTCACCCTGCAGGTCGTGGTCGCCAGCAGTTCGGCCTCTGTCAGTTGCTCAGAGAGCGAGAATAGTTGCAAACATGGGTCGCATATCTCGCTGCTTCCAGTCGGCTGTGCAGCGTCTGTCCTGTAGTTCCGCATGGCTTCAAAAGATTCAAAAGTACCGTTGGACCAGGACTCACAGATTTGACAGGAACCTGTAAGCATAGCTTGTGAATATGTCACGCTTGTAAGTAAAGCAGATGCAATGTGGTTGCTCGCGAGTTCTTGTCTTTGCTTCTCAGATCTCTGAAACGGCTTGCTGCACACCACCAGGATCGGGGTCTGCGCGGCTACCGCGGTGGCTTGCTCTCGCAGTACACCGTCTGGTGATGAGGCTACCAAGATCATCACGATGAAGCTTAGAACTGTTGCGGCAGTGAAAAGCATAGTGCACTTTGGCAGTTTTGAAGTTGTGGATGCATCGTTGGAAACGTTGTGTGCGCGCTGTGAGCGCTTTGCTTTCTGATCCATGCCGCTCTTGTCGTCTAGGCCATTGCGTTGTTTACATCCAGAGCCGCTGAAGTCAGACTGATTCTCCCCAAGTGCCTGGCCTAGTCCTCATCTGCTGCGATCAGACTGTCATGTTGCGTGCCAGTCGAGTGATTTGAGGCTTGAACGACCGCAGGGACCTATTGCCCTTCCCCAGAAGCTGCAGGCAGCGGGAGAGCGGCAAGAGCATGCAGCTCACAAGCACGTGGTGTGTCTCCCTTTCCCACACAGCAATGCACTGACAAAGCTTCTGCTCCTTGGTAGCTGTTGGACAGCTGCAAGTCTAGGCTGTCAGCGTGCCTGTTTGCCTGCAAGTAACATCAAAGCAAAAGGCCAATGCACCATTGAGCATGAACAGCAACTAGTTTGACGACATTTGTTCTGCAAAAAGCAGTTTTTGCTCGCAGCATATCAGCTTGAAAGGCACCTGCTGTGCAGAGAGAGAGTCTGAGGTTCACCACAGCCTCAAAGAGTCCAGTGGTGACATATTACAATGGCATGGAAGGGGCAGCCGAGAAATTGGCAGCAAAGCTGGAGGACGACCTGCCAGGTAAACTTGGAAGAAGCCTCAAGACTGCCTTGCAACAGAACAAGGCACGCCCGGTGGAGCATGGGGTGTTGGGGGTTATCCTGAGTGTTCTTGCCGGGGCAGGAGGACCATACATACTCCTACAACATTCCAGGGGCAAGCATCTACGAGGTCTTCTTTCGTCTATGGGACACCCCTCGACCAACATGAGCTCATCTGAATGCGAACGAGCCATTTTGGAGCTGTGGGCAGGACAGGTCTGTTTCCTGCACCGTGCTTGCATGACATCATGTGTTTGTTTGAAAGCACGGGCTATTGTGCAGCTGCACTGCATTGCGTCCTGTTTGTGGTCTTGCGTTGTCATGCCAGTACCTGGCTTGAACTCCCAGCCTGGAACAAGATGTTGCAGTCTGAAGTGTCATTCTGCACTGGTTGAAAGCTAGGCATGGAACCCTGCTGGACAGCGCAGCCCTTCTCCATTGGTACTACATGGTCCTGTACCATCTTTAGCATGCTTGGCTTTCATGAAGTGCAGTGCATTGCAGGTATCATTTGGCACACTTGACTCTGATACGTTTCCTTCACCTTTTTGGTGCTTCCTTGTCAAACACCTTGAGCATTCAGTGCTTAGTGTATGTTGTTTTCCCAGTCATTGTCTGTGAACTTCCCTAAAGAGTCCTGAAGACAGGAAATGTCAATTGGCTTGGTTGAATGTTTGCTCTGTGAGCACAGGAAAAAGACACAGGGGATGCATCAAAGGCGCCTGCCCTGCTGCAGCAGAACGGAGGTGAGCCGGCGGGCAAAGTACCAACGCGGGTCAACTTGGTGGCAACCAGCTCAGCTGACATGCCTTCTGCAAAACGCCACCGCAGCTCCCACCCAGCTGTACATGGAGACACAGAGGTGCAGCAGGGGTTGCAGCAGGTGCAGGAGAGTCATACTGCCCCTTCCAGCAGTGCTATTGAGCCTGAGGGGCAGTACAGCGAGGAGGCCCGTCAGTTCATACTGGAGGTCTTGTATGGCAACAGAGAGCGACATCCATCCCCAGTGGCGACACAAGTAGTCCCAGAGCAGGGTGTGGAAGCCCCAGAGCATGTGGTGGAGCAGCCCACAGAGCAGGGACAGCAGGAGGGTTTGCAGCTGTCTGCACTGCAGGGAGAAGAGCCCCAGCAGCAGGAGTTGCAGCCCCATGGCAAGAGGCAGCGGTCTCCTGAGAGGGAGCAGCAGCCTGCTGCAGACAAACAGCAGCCTGCAGCAGATGATGAGCAGCCTGCTAGGACTGATTCTGCCGCCCTTCAGCCTGCTGCAGATCACACCCAGGCTGTGCAGCAAGCACCAGCCTCACATGAAGGCACTGATGCAAGCAGTCCCAGGGCTGCTCATTCACCCAAGAGGCGACGCAAAGTTCGTTTTACGGATCTGGAGGGTGCCAGTGAGGTGAGGGCCCTTCATCAGAGCAGGGGGGTGGTGCTGAGGGTGCGTCAGGGGCACAGGAGGAGGGGCCAGTGACAGAGGTCCTGCCTGTCAACTCACACCCTGCTATGGTTGGCCCTGCCAACAGGTGACACCTCAAAACAATCAACAGTATGTGCTCAATTGACTGTCACTGATGCCACATCACTTTTCAAGTGATTCTGCCATCAGCTAATGTGCTTGTCATACACCTGGGATTTGGTGCATGTGCGCAATAGACTGATTCTCGAGCTGAGTTACTCAATCATTGATCCATGCATGCCAACGATGGTGTTACTCATTCTGTTGTATGTTGAGAAAAGTTCTTTTTTGCGCTCTGACTGCCTGGCTCAATGCAGGGATCGGCAGCCGATTGCAGTGGTGGACCTGGGTGAAACTTGTGCCAATATCAAAGCCTTCAGCAGCATCGTGAAGCAGGGAAGCCAGGCAATGCTGGACCAGATGTTGGGCCTCCAGGCCAGCATGCCCGCACAGGATCACACCCTGTTCAGGCTTGAGGAGGGGGACATCTGGGTCAAGCTGCGGCCAGGCGTACGCCGCTTCCTGCGGAGGCTGCATGACATGGGCTTCGAGCTTTGGTTCTACACTAATATGACCATGTACGCCTTTGTCTCCTGTCTGTGCATTGTGTGCTACAGGAGATGTCACATACAAAAGCCTGCATTGACTGCAATGCCCAGTATTGCTTCAATTCAGCATCAGTGATTGAGCTACAGTGTTGCTGGCAGCCAAACAGTTTTCCTGCCAGCGAGCTGCTTGGCTTGTCCCTAAGTGTGCCTGATACATGTTTGCATGCTTTGCATGTCCACGCTCAGAAAGTGAGTGGTGGCAGTGTACATGGCTTAGCTTGTGTGGTGTGAAATGCTGAGTATAGGGATTGCGTGATGCAGGGCTCATGCCACAGCAGTAGTAGCCCTGCTGGACCCCACAGGAACCCTTGTTGGGGATCGCCTCGTTGCTCAGGGTGGGGTGACTGGTGATCTCATCAAGGGTTTCAAGGAGGTATACTCACATGTGCCCTAATGCCCCTGAGGTGGTCTGGGGTCCACAGCCTGTCAAGCACATCTAGTTCATGTGAAGCAAGCAGTGATTGATCACCTCTGCCTTTGGTTGCCGGCATTGTCCATCTTCCTGAAGTCACTATGGTGGTCATTGGTCTGACATAGTCGTCAAGTTGCCATGCTGAGTGCGCATCTCTTTTCACTCACGTCAGCATTGTTCATTGAATGCTGATACAAACACAACACAGGTCACGTCAGCAAAAGCAGCCAACATGCTTTTGCCTGAGCAGATTGCTGTTGTTTGAGCGGCCACAGAAACACATGCTGCTACAATAATTGTGCACAAACAGTGATGTCCATCTTCATTGATTTTCACTTGAAGCCTGTGGTTCAGAGGCTGGAGGGAAAGGAGGACATCAGCCTGGTGCTGGACGACCAGCCCAAGTACTGGCCGGCCAATCTGGACAGCCTCATCCCCATTGGGAGCTACTTCTGGGGCCCTTTCGCCAGATGTATGCCAAACCCAAGATCACTCACACAGGACGAGTCTGCTGACTTTGGTCCTTTGACTATCGTCGGTGAGGTATGCAGCAAGGTGTATGACAGAATGGTGTGTGCTGGGGAGTCACGTGGGCAGCACGGTGAGTCATCTACCCAGGGTGCAAAAGCTGTGATGGACGCTCGCTATGCCCTGAAGCAGGAGCTGCATCAGGTGCCCTTCCCTCCTGTGGTGGTCATAACTCTTGCACCTGTTCTTTGCTGTGGTATCTTGGCAGGTGCTTGATCATAATGTATTATTATTTTTATTTTTATTATTGCTATTATTATCATTATCATTATCACTATCATCATCATCATCATCATCATCATCATCATCATCATCATCATCATCATCATCATCATCATCATCATCATCATCATCATCATCATCATCATCATCATCATCATCATCATCATCATCATCATCATTATTATCCTGTTATTGTTAGTATTGTTATTATTATTATAATTCCAATTTATCATCTTTTGCATGATTGGTGTCTACTCTGCCAAATGCATAAGCACCAGTACCAATGCAGTGCACACAGTTCTTTTAAAATCATCATGCATGTCAGTGGCTGCAATGAGCCTAAGGCACAGACTGTAGTGTGCTCGTGGGTGCTGCCTTGCAAGTTTGGCATTCTAGCATGGACAGTAGGCAATGCTGAACCCAAAAATGTGTCTGGAAGCGTATGTTACGTGCTTCCATACTTTAATTATGTGTGGCATATCTGTACCAGGGCTTCTCATTGTACCCACAGCGCTTGCTGCAAATCCAAGTCGCACTTCACTGAGTGTGAATGATCTGGCAATACAGGTGCTCAGAGGAGTGACAATATTGTTTGATGGACTGCGAGCTGATGATGGCCTGGAGCGGCTGCAGCAGACTGCAAGCCTGTTTGGTGCTGCTTGCTCCTCCACAGGCTTCACTCACATTGTTGGCTTGCACTTCTCAGAGAGGGTAAGCACTGCATCTGAGCCTACTGCACAGCACTATTTGCCATTGTGTGGCACCACTACGTGGCGATGTTGCACGGCCTGAAAGGCAGTCTGCTTGCAAAAAACGGCAGCTACCAGCACATGTCTACTTCAGCAGCAGCTAGCTTCCTTCTTTGGCATCATGATCTTTTGACTGGCTACAAGCTCCAGGAGTCACATGATCTCCTTGCTGCCAGCTGCTGTTGTCGCTAATATGCTGACAGCAGATGCTTGCCTGGCACAGCTGTGAGTTTGACTCATCTCTGCTGCACACTGAGCCATGCACAGCTTGACCACCTGCCTTGCTGTGCAGATGCGGAGCGCATCAGCCACCGGAGTTCCTGCACTGCACCCTGACTGGTGGGTTGCTGCTCTTGATTCCCCCTTGAGGGATACTCAGCATACATGGAGCCACAGGCCAATTGTGCTCTTTTCACATACGTGATGCACACGCAGTCTTATATTGCAGACTCACTTCACATGCGTTTGCCTTTGGCTAGCAGGCTGCAGCTGCCGCATCAAGATGCAATGCATACTGCTGACTGCGCTGTGCAAAATGCTGAGTGCCACATTACCCAAAGTCATGTGCTGCACATTAGAGGCGAGTTTGCTCAAGTTGCGTGCTGTTTTGCAGGGTGTTGACCTCTGCCAAGCTGTTCAAAAGGCAGCCTCAAGCCTCATACCAGCTGGAGGTCACCCCTCCAGGCCAGCGGGCAGACGACCCTGTTTTGGTCTGAGTCGGGTCTTGCTGTACAGTAATCTTTTGTAAATTACCCATGCACTTGCTCCCTGTCTGAGCGTGATCAGAATATACACACATTGACAGCAGCTGAGCCAAGCATCTTGGGCACATAAGTCTACGCTCAGAGAGATCCTCTGTTGCCACCCTGTGGTGCTACAGCATATGCAGCTGTACTTATGTGTTCATGCACCTGTGTCAGTGTAATTATATATGCTGTCGGCTGCTGATCAAACACTACTTTTTGCAGCTGAGCAGCATCATGCTGTTGTATACACTATACTATACTGCCCTATACTACGTAGCATTGAGGACCTCTGATGTAGCAATCAATTGCTGCGATAGTGACTTGACATTGCAGAAAGGTTTCTGGCCCAGTGATTTGCAATCATTGGCAATCCCACCCGGACCTGATTGTTTCACCCCTAGTGGACCTGCCTTGCAGGCGCTGCCCTTACAGTGCATAGTCGCCAACTGTTAATACGTGACATCGTACAGGTACAAGTTGTTGAACAGAACTAGATGAGAATGTCTCACAATCACACAGCATCATGCTACAGCGAAAATGCATGACTGTGTTGGGACGAAAGTCAGGACAAGTGCATCCTGTTGTGTTTACAACCTCATAAGCCCATGCTGCTTGGAACCAAAACGAAAGTTCAGCACAACTTCAGACGTCTTCACGTGCAGCAAGGAGCAGAGAGGCAGAGCTTCAACTTGTACCCACGCTCTGCAGCTTCTGCCAAAGCCTAATGGAATCTAAAAGCCTGTACAGACATCCATAACACAAAAAAGTAACACAGGTTTGGCTTCGTGATGCTTATGCACAAAAGCTACAGTCAGCACCAGCTTCAGGCCGTCATTTCACACAGCATGTCCTTTGCCTGGGAGTACACGCCATCCATGAGTGGCTCTGCATGACGAGGCAGCGCATGCTTCTCTGCGTACTGCTCAGGTGGCCAAGACATGGCTGCCACTGCTGACACTTCTTTGGCTGCGGTGGCACTGGCTAAGCCTGAGCGGTCAGCATTGCTGCTTGGACCTGGCTGCTGCACCTCCTGCTGCATGGGTGAGAGGCTGTGAGTGGCTGCAAACTGTGAATTGTGACGGTGCTGCAGGGCAGGACCACTGACAGGACAGTGAGCATGCTCTCCATGAGACTATGCTCTCCTGCATGTGCCTTCTCATGCCGCTTGATTATACGCTTCATGTTCTTGTGCTGACGAAAAGGCACTTTCAGTGAACTGGCCAACTTCTGTGTGACACCTCCCATGCCTGGTCTGGTGAAGTAGGCCATCACCTGGCCTCTTGATCTGCAATCAAACCTCAACGTCTTCCTCTGCACACCAGTCCAGCCAGTCAGTCACAAACACCATTGTGTTGTAGAGTTGCACTGGTGTATGTGATGGGCATTGGGAGGGGAAATCAAGTTGCGATTGCACCAGACCAAGCATGCTAACCTACAACTGCTTTCAACAGACGGCTATATGCAGACCAGGCAAGCCTGGGCAACTCCACATAGAAGCAGGAGTGGTGTGTGAGACCAACACTTTGCGTCACAGAGGCTCACCAGGTGGCAGGCTTTTTCACTTGAAGTTTTTCTTGTCTGCACATACGTGTTTAGCTCTTCAACAAGGCCACTGCAGCCCTGCATGTTAACAATGGCATTAGTGCTGGCTTGTGGGCTTTTCAAGTTATCAGCTGCAACACAAAACTGTAGGTCTACCAAACCTATTGCTCGATGGTGCGTCTGAGAAGCAGCAAGCCTGACCTGCAACAGGACCTGTTCCAGCCAATGCCTCATCTCGTTCATGGGCAGCTGCCGCAATACATCACGGTCGAGCTGCTGTACACCTGCCACCTCCTGAAAGAAGTCCATGACGACTTCCCGGCTCAGGTTGGTAAGCTGTGTTACGGGCCTCAAAGACCCATCCTTTTCTAACGCAGTCAAGATGCTAGCGTATGACGATTGGCTCGAAGTCAAACTCAGCGACCGGCAAAGTCGCTCCTGCTGGAATTTACTCAGCTGCCGGATGAACCTCGATACTCTATCCTCAACTTCAATGGCCTGCCGGCGTATGCCTGCACCAGACTGCGGATGTACTTCTGGCATTCTGTGCACAATCGCTGAGCTTGTAACCCGCCACCTGCGAAAGCAGGACCGATGCTCCGAACCCATCAGGCATAAATGATTGCCCTATATAATATTACATTATACATTCACAAAATACCTTTGGCAGATTAGTTTATTTTATTTTATTTTATTTTATAACTTACAGTCTGGGGTGTGGAGCCAGTAGTGACTCATCAGACATCCTGGCTTGAAAGCACAGGTGTATGTGGTGTGCAACAAAAGCAAGCTGGTGGGAGTTCTGTTCGAAAAAGAGCCTAATGTCCCGATGTTGGTAGTTTGGGCCAAATAACGAAAAGTGCTGACCTCTAATGATGCTGTAAAAAGGGCAGTCAAAAAGAAAATGTTGCTCATCTTCAACCGCTTGCATAGAGCAGTGGCGACAAACACGTTGTT
>JAABUK010011793.1_pt1 | contig 11279 bp, 7 predicted proteins | sample 5559141 | NCBI WGS metagenome assembly JAABUK01 (sample SAMN10711869, study PRJNA513367) | rock metagenome | isolation source: Antarctica rocks | place: Antarctica: Victoria Land, Pudding Butte nord | collected 2016-01-03
TTAATTTACGCCCGTCCGATTTAGCTGTCCTTGATTTCAATGCCCCATGCTTGCCCATATATAAATATACGAACATTTCATTAATGTCGCCTATCTTACCGAAAGATTAGTATGTATATGGGGCCATAACTAAAATGCATATATATGATTTCAATTACTGGAACAATCCGTCTTTGATTTTGAAAACAGACTATAAAAGGATAGAGAATACTGGATCGGTATCATACCAGAAGCAAAGGGAATTGGTAAATAACTATGCAGTAAAAACCACAGCCTTTGTAAAAGGGTTGCACGTGCAGAAAGTTCACATATACACTCAAAGTGGTAGGAGTATAGGTGGATTTGGAAAATATGCAGAAGAGGAAGGTGTACAATCAAATAATGTTCAGGTTTATTCTTTCAATGAATACAGAATACCGGCCGGCTATAAAAATTTAATGAGTTCTAATGAAACGTTATACAGTGATGATGGGCGAAGCATCATATCTTCTGTTGCTTATGAATATAATCAGCACCAGCTTATGAGCAAAACTATTAAAGCCGCTTCAGACGGAGCTGTATTAACTACACAGGTTAAATATCCTTTTGATTTAACTGAAGATCCGGTTTACGGTGCTGCATCTAAAGAAATGGTTAGCCGTAACATGTTAAACGTAACTATTGAACAGAGTGACTACAAAAATTCCCTTCACATCAAAAGTGTAAAAACGAAATATAAAGACTGGGGTAATAATATTATAGCGCCTGAATACATAGAGTCGAATACGCTTAATAACGCGTCAGAAGTTATGTTAAGGTATATAGCTTATGATAACCAGGCTAATATTTGTTCGGTTTCAAAAGAAAATGATGTAGTACAATCTTATATATGGGGTTATAATAAAACGCTTCCTGTTGCTCAGGTTACTGGTGCGGATTACAATACTATCGGCAGGTTAGTTAATCAGGGTATTTTAAACAATCCGCAAAGTACAGAACAGCAAATCAGGAATGAACTCAACAATGTACGCACTGCCCTTTTGGGAACAAAAGCCATGGTAACAACATTTACCTTTAAGCCTCTTATTGGCATGACCAGTCAGACAGACCCAAATGGGAAAACCACTTATTATATGTATGATTCATACGGCAGACTCTCCTATATTAAAGATCATGAAGGCAACGTGCTAAAAAAATATTGTTATAACTACCAGGGTAAGCCGGAAAGTTGTAATCTTTATTTCAGCAAGGATTACAGTGGTAATTACAATTCTAAAAATTGTTCTTTAGGAAGTTTTCAACCTTACTATATTAGCGTACCTGAAGGACAGTTTAGTTCTACTGCCTCGCAGACGGCGGCTGATTTGCTTGCGCAGCAATATGCCCAGCAACAGGCTAACCAATACGGAACCTGCCTTACTTCCTACCTGACTATAAACTATTATAACCGCACGGACGCCAATGGTTATACTATAAGATTGTATAATACTTCTACCGGTGCCTCTTACAATTTTTCTGTAAATGCATACAGTAGTGGCGTTGGACAAATCCCGGTGGGCACCTACAACATTTCAATTCATAATGACAGTGATAATAATTATCGCAGTTATTCCGCAGGTTGTTCTTATTATAACTCAGGTTATGGAAATGCTATATTTTATAATGTTCCTTTGAGTGGAACGTGCAACAGCATTGGAATTTATTAATATACAAACTTATTTTATGAAATACTTATTAAGCTTTATTTTAATCGCGGCATTATGTTCCTTTAACCTGGTTGAAGATATTTATAGTTTATCTGTTAAAACTATAGAGGGTAAAAGTATTGACCTAAGTAATTTTAAAGGCAAGAAAATGCTTTTTATAATGCTACCTTCTTCTGCAACCGACAGCAGTGTTACTGCCGGTGAGCTTTCTGTGTTGCTGGAAAAGTATAAAAGTGAACTGGTGGTAATTGGCATCCCTGCTAAAGAAACAGGCATTGAGAATATGGATGAAAAAAAGCAGAAAAATCTTTATATGAATCAGTCTTACAATTTTGTTTTAACGGAAAGCATGCAAGTGAAAAAGGAAGTAGCTAACCAGCAATCCTCACTTATTCAATGGCTGACGAATAAGGATAAGAACAAGCATTTTGATCTGGAAGTAATAAGGGCAGGTCAGAAGTTATTTGTAGATGAGGCTGGCGAGCTTTATGCAGTAATGGGGCCCGAGACAAAACTTTCTAACGCTGCTATTGATAAAATACTGTCTAAAGGTGTAATGAAGTAATTTGGTTTTAACCTTAGTAGAAAAGAGATTACATTAATGTCCAACCTTATTACCTAACTATAAGAATTTTGAAATATATAATTGGTTCAGTAAGGTAATAAGGTTGTATGTATTCTATTAGCTCTTATTCTACTAAGGTTAAAAGACCGCCTTATTGCCACATATTATCTTTACAAAGAGTAACAAACTGTACTTATTTATTCTACAATGAGAATTACAAAAACCCTATTTTATCTTTTAAGCAAAATAGAAATTTCATAGTTAACGTGAAATAAGAAACTAATAACATAATAATCATCCCTTTCAACTTAATAACATTCGAATTTAAAATGCCTTCTTTACATCATGTTGACTGCCACCTACACCGATAACCGATGATCCATACACTTTGATGGTTGATTTTATAAAGTCTTCCTGGCTGGCTTTATAAATATTGTCAACGTATTTCTGAGGGTTGCGGTCAATATAAGGAAACCAGGTACTTTGTATTTGTATCATGATTTTGTGCCCCTTATTAAAAGTGTGCAATACATCCTCTAATGGAACATTTACATCGGTTACCTGACCAGGGATAAAAGGTTTTGGTTTCTCAAAACTCTCGCGGAACCTGCCTCTGAATACTTCACTACGAACCAGTTGCTGGTATCCACCCATTATTACGTTAGCGGGGTTACCGGCATAATTGGGAGTATTGTCAGGATATACATCAATCAGTTTCACAATAAAATCTGCATCGGTGCCAGTCATAGCAACTTTTAATTTAGCCAGTATTTCACCGGCAATAGTCAGTTCGTTATTTAATGTATCAGTTTCAAAAGTCAGTACATCTGGCCGTCTGGAGGCATTGCGCTGATCATCGCTCATAAAACGACGGGGCGTAAATGTCAGTCCCTCTGTTTGTGAAGTGTAAGGTACCGGTTTGCTAGGATCGCTGGTATATTCAAACACTGCTTTATCATCAAGGGGTTTATTTACCGATAACTTGCCATTGTCACCAAAATACAATTGCACAGAAGGTATTTCTGCCGGTGGCCATTGAGAGAATTTCTGCCACAGTTTTTTACCGGTATCGAACATATAAGCTTCAGGCAGGTCTTGTTTACCTTCATCTTTCAGGTAATACGCAAAGAAATTCCTTTCTATATCTCTCTGAAAAAAAGTAGCGATGCTGTCACCAAAATAAATATGATTGTGTACACTTTTTCCTGTCTCGCGCGCCCAGTCGCCATGGCCCCAGGGACCCATGACAATGGTATTCTTTGCACCAGGTGTAGTCTTTTCAATAGTTTTATAAATATGAAGGGGCCCTGTAAGATCTTCCGCGTCAAACCAGCCGCCCACAGTCATCACTGCAGGAGTAATTTTATTGAGATGAGGAAGGATATTTCTTTTTTGCCAGAACGTATCATAATTAGGATGATTTATTATCTCTTGCCAGAAGAAATTGTCGGAATGATATTTTTCTGTAATGTTTTTCAGCGGCCCAAGGTTTAAGTAAAAATCATAAGCATCCTTTACTGGCTGTGTATACATACGCCCCATTTCTGCATCAAACCAGTTTTCTTTAGTCTGCTCTTTTTTCTGATAACCAAATACAGCAAAGGCAGGTGTATAACTTTCCAGGTAGGCTCCCATATGATGAAAATCATCAAAGAAAAAATCTGAAATAGGCGCCTGGGGTGAACAAGCTTTTAAAGCCGGGTGAGCATCCGGTAAAGCGGCGGCAGTATAAAAGCCTGGATAAGAAATACCGTACATCCCTACACGCCCATTGTTTCCTTTAAGATTTTTAACCATCCAGTCAATGCTGTCCCAGGTATCTGAGCTTTCATCAATGTTCTTTTTATTTTTAGGATCATTGCCTGTTATATTCGGTGTCATATTAGTAAACACTCCTTCACTCATGTAGCGTCCCCTTACATCCTGATAAGCGAGAATATAACCATCTTCAATAAGATACCTGGAAGGAGTGCGGGTTTTATAATCAGAGTACCCTGAAGCACTGTAGCATGTTCTGTTCAGTAAGATTGGATAGGTCTTTGATTTATCCTTTGGCATATAAACAATGGTAAATAATTTAATGCCATCCCGCATTGCTATCTGGTATTCGAACTGTTCATAATGCTCCCGCATGTAAAGTGAGTCCTTATTCAGGTTTTGAGCACTAAGCATAACTGAACTCAGCATTAATGCCACAATTATAATGAATGACTTCATGGAATAATTGTTAATGGTTAACGGATAGAGGTTAATGGTTAATTGTTAATGGGTAGTGGTAATTGTATTTGATGAATTACTTGCCAGCTTCAACAACTCTAACTTTATCAGCCACTATCCGTTAACAATTAACAATTAACAATTAACCATTAATACCCTGCTGCGCTATCATCACCTCTTTTATCTGCTACTGCTTCTATCATCCCATCGGCTGAAATTTTTATTACCTCTGTTCTTCCAATAGACCCTCTTTTACTGATCTTGTATCCCATCTGTTCCAGTCCGGTTACAATGTTTGCAGGAAAATCATTTTCAATATATAATTCATCGGGTAACCATTGATGATGGAACTTAGGTTTGTTTACCGCATCATCAGCACTCATGTTAAAATCAAGTAAATTAATGATGGTTTGAAAAACTGAAGTAGTAATAGTTGTTCCGCCAGGTGTACCTGCAACAATAACGGGTTTGCCGTTCTTTAAAACAATGCTCGGGGTCATGGAGCTAAGCATCCTTTTACCCGGTGATATTGCGTTTGCCTCGCCTCCTATAGCACCGTACATATTAGGCACACCCGGCTTTACACTAAAATCATCCATTTCATTATTCAATAAAAATCCGGCGCCACCCACAACCGTCCTGCTTCCATATCCACCATTTAGTGTAGTGGTTACCGATACCGCGTTACCCTCTTTATCATATACGCTTAGATGTGTTGTTTCTTCACTTTCAGTGGTTATAGTTCCGGATTGTATATCAGCGCTGTTGCCGGCCTTATCTGGATTATATAATTTCATTCGTTCTTTTATATAGGCATCGCTGGTGAGTGTTTTAACGGGAACCTTAACAAAGTCCTGGTCACCAAGGTATTTAGCACGGTCAGCATAAGCAAGTCTTTCAATTTCTGTCATCAGGTGAACGGCCTGCAAAGAATGAAACCCATAAGATTTTAGCGGTTGCGTTGCAGCCATTTTTAACATCATTGGTAACAAGATGCCACCGCTGCTCGGTAAGGGCATGGTGACAATACTGTAATCTTTATAAGGAAAAACAACAGGCACGCGGGTGGCCGCCTGGTATGTTTTCAGATCTTCCAAACTAATAATTCCATTGCCGCGTTTCATTTCTTCCACTATCAGTGTAGCAGTTTCTCCTTCATAAAAACCTTTCTGGCCGCCATCGCGCACTCTTATTAATGTTTTTGCAAGATCTTTTTGAACGAGGGTGTCACCAGCTTTCCATCCCCCTTCTTTTACAAATACCGGCATAACAGTATTTTGCTTTTTAAAAGCGGTTTGTGTGTTGTTCAGGCCCGATGCTTCAGCTGCTGAGATAACAAAACCTTTTTGGGCAAGATCAATAGCAGGTTGTATCAATTTATTAAAAGGGAGTTTACCATATTTAGCTGAAGCAAATAAGCCGGCTATTGCGCCAGGTACACCTGCTGCGAGATGCCCGTCCTGGCTCATGCTTGTTTTTACATTACCCTGGGCGTCGATATACATATCCCTGTTGGCTTTCCCGGGAGCTTTTTCACGAAAATCAATGGTAATGTTGGTTCCATTTTTTAAATGACCGACAAAAAAACCACCTCCTCCTATATTTCCCGCGCCCGGGTATACCACAGCCAGTGCTAATTGTGTGGCAATAGCTGCATCTACTGCATTGCCACCTTGTTCAAGCATCATTACACCTGCCTTACTTGCCAATGCATGTGCAGAAACAACAGCACCATTTTTACATTGTACATTTTTTTGAATATTATATGCGTAAGGATTAATTTCTGGTTTTAAAGCAGCTATCTTTTGACTATAACAATCTATACACATGATAATCCCCCAAAAGGCTAGTGAAAAGATTTTTTTCATAATTAAATTGCTGTATTTTTTCTAAAATTAAGTAAGTAAGATTTATTTAAAGGGTTTAATGTAATATGTTGAAAATATAAATTTCTAAATCCCTGATTCTTATTATTTATCCATATTAAATAGAAGCAATAAAATTAAACTAAGAATATGATTAAAGGAATACACAAATACTGTTTGGTTTTTATTTTAATGATGCTGGTTTTCCCGCATATAGCATTCTCCCAAACCGGAATTATAAAAGGAACTGTAAAAGATGCATCGGGAACTCCACTCAGCAGTGCTTCTATAACACTTGAAGGAAAAAAAGCCGGAACCACTACGGACGTTACCGGAAGTTATCAGTTAAAAGTACTTCCTGGCTCTTATACAGTAGTAGTTTCTTTTGTGGGACAAACCCCACAAAAATCAAAGGTAACAGTAGTTGCAGGCGCCACTGTGCAACAGGATTTTAGTTTGACTGAAATGTCCGATCTCGGGGGTATAATGGTAGTTGGCTCCCGTAGCAGGTTGCAGCGGAGTAAACTATCTTCACCGGTACCGGTTGATATAATCAACACGCGTGAAATAAAAAGCTTTGCCCAGACTGATGTTACCCAATTACTTACTTATGTGGCGCCTTCTTTTCAATCGGCCCGGCAAACTGTTTCTGATGGGACCGATCATATTGACCCGGCAGGCTTAAGAGGTCTTGGCCCCGACCAGACACTGGTATTGGTAAATGGTAAAAGAAGGCATAATACAGCTTTGGTAAATATCAATGGAACCATAGGAAGAGGTTCTGTAGGAACAGACCTGAATGCGATACCCGTTGCTGCTATTGAAAGAATTGAAGTACTGAGAGACGGGGCAGCAGCACAATACGGATCAGATGCAATTGCAGGAGTTATCAATATCGTGCTGAAGAGAAATTACAACGGGTTCAACATCTCGGCAATGACAGGGGAAAATTTTACTAAGATGCCTTACAATGGTGGCATTAAGATCAATGATGGATTGACACACCAGATAGATTTTTCAGGAGGTATTGCAAATAAAAAGGGTGCTTTTATAAATGTAAGCGGACAATTTTTGAGTCGTGATCGTACAAACAGGAGCGGTAATGATAATATTCCGTTGATTTATTATGGTAATGGTGGCGCCTTTCCAACAGCACCTGCCAATGTAAATGCAGGTGATTACAGAAGGTACCTGATAGATCTTGATAAAGCTTTGGTTATGCAACGCGGATACAACCGTCATAATATTGTTGCCGGAAATTCGGCTGCTGTTAATACAGGGCTTTTTGTAAATGCAGCGCTTCCTGTAAGTGCAAAATCGTCGTTTTATCTAACGGCAGGTGGTTCTCACAGGAATGGTGATGCTTCGGGGTTCAGCCGCAATCCTAATTCCATGTCACAGCAACCGGTCCTTGCCAATGGCACCCGTTACTATGCCGATGGTTTTCTACCGGAGATACACACAAAGATTGATGATATATCACTGATCACAGGTTTTAAGACCAACTTTGGCGGATGGGATTTTGATCTTAGCAATACAGTAGGGCAAAACTCCATCAACTATACTATTGAAAATACCGGCAACGCATCATTACCGGCTACTAATTCAGTTCAAACAAAGTTTGATGCAGGTAAGCTGATCTTCTTACAGAATACTGTTAATGCCGATTTCTCCAAAGGATTCACTTTTGGTGATAAGCATTCACTCAACGTCGCATTCGGCGTTGAATACCGTTATGAGAATTTCCAGATCAAACAGGGAGAACTTAATTCTTATACTAACGGTGGCAGGCTGGCGGGTTTTGATTCCATTCCACCTTATCCAGGAACAACAGGTTATACCAAGCTTGCCCCAGTAGCCACTGGGTCCGGTTCACAGGTGTTTCCGGGATTTCAACCAACAGATGCTGTAAATGCCAATAGAAGTGTCATTGCAGGTTATGTTGATCTCGAGTATACTTTAGGAAAATTATTATTAGGTGCTGCCGGGCGTTATGAAGTGTATAAAGAAACCGGGTTTACTAATAATGGAACAGGGTTGAAAATTACAGCAAAATATGATCTTACTCCGGCTATTGCTGTAAGAGCTTCTGCTAACACAGGTTTCAGGGCTCCTTCATTGCACCAGCGTTATTTTCAGAATACATCTACCCAATTTGTTGGGGGACTTCCTTCACAATCCCTTACTGCAAACAACAGCAACCCGATTGTTAGAAATGCTTTTGGAATAGACGAACTTAAACCGGAAAAATCATATAGTTACACAGCCGGCATAGTTGGTAAAGCAGGGAAATCATTTACGTTTACTGTTGATGGTTATTTTATTCATATAGATAATAGGATCGTTTTATCAACTGCATTCAACAGGTCAAACCCGGTTGCTGCACCCATCTTTACAACAAATAACGTAGATGCCTCTATCAACGCCCTGCAGTTCTGGACAAACGCAATCAATACAGAAACCAAAGGACTTGATATCGTACTTACCAATCACTGGAAACTGGGCGCGGGTAACTTCACAGCCTCACTTGCTACCAATTTTAATAAAACAAATGTAATTGGAGGTATCAATACTAATTCTGCTATTGATGCCGCTGTTAATAATCCGGGTAAAACTGATAAAACAAAAAATGCTGCGAATGACCTTGGTAATGTTCTGTTTGATCGCCAGCAACGTACTAGAGTTGAAGGTGGCGCGCCAAAAAGTAAAATTAACCTGACATTGTCTTACGGTCTTCCTAAATGGGATTTTCTTGTTAGAGCTGTTAGATTTGGTGAAACAAAATTTCTCAATAATGTTGATCCTGCAGCTACGAAACCGGATGGTACTTATTGGAATGATGTTGGTTTGGGTACTGACCAGACTTTCCGCGCAAAAATTACCACTGATGTTGTAGTAACCTATAAATTTTTCCCTGGATTGTCAATCGCTGTAGGCGCCAACAATTTGCTGGATACTTACCCTGACAGAATTTTTATTGATCCCCGCAATGATCCGCGGTTAGTGTATTTCACACCGGTAGCAGCGGCTGATCCTAATAAAACCGGGGGCGGTTATGGGGCAGGAAGAGATGCTTCCAACAGGGGACGCTTTCTGTTTACTACCAGCCAGTTTGGTTTTAACGGGCGTTTTTTATTTGCCCGGTTAAATGTTGATATCGGGCAGTTGGTTAGTAAGAAATAAGTGTGAGTGTTTTTTAGCCACAAAGACAGGAAGGCACCAATGTCGTGTCAAACATAAATGTCTTTAAATGTTGCTTTCAGCAGTTAGCAATCAGCAGATCAATGTGTATTAAGTTTCCTCCTGATTGCTGATTGCTGATTGCTGATAGCAAAAACGACAATTTAAGGTTGACATGGCACCAGGGCGCACAAATCTTTTCTTTATATCTACATCATCTCCATTTCAGATCTCTCAAATGCAGTACATTGAAATCTTTTAACTCAGCTATTTTAATGTCTGCGGCTCCCCATTTTTTATGGTTGAATTGAATAGGATCAGGAACTGCTACACAATGCATCCGCGAAGCTTTTGCGGAGATGATCCCATTAAATGAATCTTCAAAACAAATACATTGAAGGGGAGATACCCGTAGTTTTTCGGCGCAGGCCATATAAACCTGTGGATGAGGTTTACCATGGAGAAGGCCCTCGGCAGAAGAAAAACCATCGAAAAAATTTCTGATCCCCAACTTTTCTACCACTACATCAATTAATCGCATTGGTGATGAAGTGGCAAGACCTATCTTAAAGTTTCTTTCTTTGAAAAAGTTAAGAATATAATTAGTACCTGGAAACGAAATCCCGTTTTTTTGAATTAACTCAATGGCCTTATCTTCGATTAATTTTATGGTTGATGCTGAATGTTTCATGTCTACCAGGTATTGATTAAACCAGTATTCAATCCACTCGGGCGTTCTTAAACCGGTAGAGGTGTGATATTGTTCAAGAGTGAGGTTGATACTAAATTGTTTCAGTGCTTCCATACCCGCCAGTTGCCAAAGCGGTTCGGAATCAATTAATAATCCATCCATATCGAAAATTACAGTGTTTAGCACGGTATTGTTTTTGATGGCTTCAAAGGTACAGGTTGATGCTTTTAACTGAGTATCAAATGCTGATGAAATTAATGTAGTTTCGTTAACTGATTGTTCAGCCTAAATTTTTATGTATGAGTTCCTTTAGTGAACGATTGAAAAACATACAACTGGTTCGTAAATTTATCTACGCTGCTGTAGGAATCCTATCTTACCCGGGACTGTGCATTGTTAACCGTTTACATATTAAAGGGACAGAACATCTTAAAGGTCTTCCTAAAACCAATGTTTTATTTGTAAGCAATCACCAAACGTATTTTGCGGATGTTATAACTTTCCTCCACATCTTCGCCGCAGTAAAGTGGGGAAAAGAAAACAGGTTAGGTGTTCCTTACTACTTATTGAATCCATTCACCCGCGTGTTTTATGTGGCGGCAGAAGAAACCATGCGTGGAAGCTGGATCAGCCGTTTATTCACACTTGCCGGTGCTCTTACGGTTAAGAGAACCTGGAAAGAAAACGGAGGAGAAGTGAGAAAGGGATTGGACCCCTCTGATACCCGAAAAATTTACCGCGCATTAGAAAAGAACTGGGTGATTACTTTTCCACAGGGAACTACAAAACCTTTTGCACCGGGCCGGAAAGGAACTGCACACATTATTAAACTCAACCGGCCAATTGTGATACCTGTTGTAATTAGTGGGTTCTGGCGGGCTTTTGACAAGAAAGGACTGAAATTTAAAAAAACAGGTATCTCACTTTCTGTTACTTTCAAAGAACCGCTGGTAATTGATTTCGATGCTAATTCAGATGAGATTATGGAAACAGTGATGGATTCTATCGAACAGAGCAAGGAACATATGATGAAGGGGCCACATCATTGGGTAACGCAGAAATCAAAGATTGTATAG
>JAABUK010011795.1_pt1 | contig 11275 bp, 11 predicted proteins | sample 5559141 | NCBI WGS metagenome assembly JAABUK01 (sample SAMN10711869, study PRJNA513367) | rock metagenome | isolation source: Antarctica rocks | place: Antarctica: Victoria Land, Pudding Butte nord | collected 2016-01-03
CATCAAGCTTGCACTTGGCGTGCCAGCCACTTCGACCACATCCTGGATCAGAATACCCGTCAAGGTGCACCTGCAAGCAGATCATGAGATGGCATCATGAGATGCATTGCACAGCGCTCTGACTAATAAACGTAGATTCATAGGTGTCAGGATCAGCTAACATGTCTCAATCACAACTGGAGTATATGAATACATCACACGCAGCGTCACAACGCATCAATTCATTCACTCACTCACTGACTCTATCAATCACTCACACGCTCGCTCGCTCGCTCGTTCGCTCACTCACTCACTCACTCTTTGACTCACTCACTCACTCGCTCACTCACTCACTCACTCACTCACAAAGGTCATTGGGGCCAACTACGCTGAACTATGACCACTTCGTGATATTGTTTTCTCCCACCATCAGAATGATGACCTGTGGCTACCTGGCAGAATGGGCAACCTTTCTCAGTCAGTCAGCATGTAGTGGTCTGTCTGAATAAGGCACTTGCACGTGCATCAACTTTGCATTCACAACCAAGTAACACATGCAAGCCTGCTGGCAGGGCTGCATGCTGTGCAGAAGCAGACCTGCTGGGTTCAAGACTAGTGTAGCTCATGTACAGCTTGTCCACATGGGTGTGACCCTAAGCAGGGCGACTCATGTCAGCAACTTTGCTGAACAAGGCAGTGTGATCAGTCCTATGGTTCTGTCAAGAACCTGAAGGAGACAATACTCCCAGAGGACAGACTCACAACACAGCAGCTCACCGCATGAGTTGGGTGACGTCAAGGCTGAGGTTAGGCAGATGCCCCCCAACCAGATTGTATGGCAATTCTGCCGTGTCTCTGTGCAAGGTGGACAAGCCTTCCGCAACGCGGTCGACGCCTCCCAAGCTTGTGGCGCGAGGTGTGAATTGCACGTCATCAAAGACCCTCTTGGTCTTCAGCAGCATCTCCACACAGATGTGCATGCTCTCCCAGACAGCTGCTGTTGGGGTGGGCAGGGCCTGGTGGGGGTCAGCGGGTGGGGGTGAGCGTTTGAGGAGCCTGTTTAGGAGTGCAGCAGTGCGAGCGCGGCCTGGGATCTGCTTGAGTCCTGTGCCCTCGATCCACGTCACCTGGCGGAGGTGTGCATCTGCAGAGCACCACATACCGGTGTGCACTCACAGTCTTAGCAAGAATGCTGACCGCACCCAAGCAAAAGATTGCAAACAGCACAAAAGTGCTGTACTGACAGAGCATATCACAACGGCATTCCAGCACAGCATATCTGATCGAAGGCGCTGATACATTGCATCACAGCAGGGGGGCTATCAGCGCACTCAGGCCATGACTGGTCTTGCTGCATCCGGCCTGAAATACGGTTGGCTACTCTCCGCATGCCTGTGCAGTCATTGCAGTTTAGACCAGGACTTTTCATGAGGACTTGTAATTTTTGTCTGAACTCAGTCTCAAACCACCTGCAGGTGGAAGCTTTGTGAACAAGCGTAGCCGTGTCAAGGTCAGCTTCTGGCACAGGCAGTGCAGGAAGGTCTGTGCCCAGGAGCTTGCACAGACGTGGGACTGCCTGGTATCGCAGCAATGCCTCTTCTGCAGAGCTTGCCACCTCAAGTGGCAGCACCAGCATTTGGCAGATCAAACCACAAGCTATTGTTGCTACCTCCCTTTCAAGTTTCAGCGCTGCCACCAAAACAACCATTCCTACGATGTCAGCGGATGGCCCTTTGGGAAGTAGTGCTTGTGCAATACTGGGGGAACAGCGACTTGGCATGACATAGATGCGCAGTTTGCTGCAACAGCACAGACTGGGGTAGGCAGTAGCATGTGACCTGACAGCTGATAAGCAGCAGCTTCGCGCATCAACGCCTTTGCATTGACATGCTGGTGAGCTGCAAACTTTGTGCTAGGCTTTGCGGTACTAGGGTTGTTGTACTATCACCAGTTGACACACGACAGCATTTAGTTGAAGCCTGTGGCGCATGACAGCATGTGTCCATGCAACAGCACTCACCAGATTGTGATGGCTTTTTGAGTTTGATTCACAGCACAGTAGGATTTATGAAGTACGCAAGATTAGTACCTGATTGGATGAGCTCAGTTGCAGCTGCCTTCTGTAAGGTGGGATGCCTGTCAGGCATCAAAGACATCAGCAATTGGCAGCAGACGGGCACTGCTATACTGACGGCAGATGACTTGACTGCAACCAATCGCTTCAAAGCAGAGACAGTCAGTTGGACCATATGAATTGTCAAGCTCAGCACTTCAGCGGCTTCGGCAGCTCTCTGCCCTGAAGAGGTGTCTTTGCCATGCTGATAAGCCTGAACGCATGATCTTGCTGCAGCTGACCACAGGGAGAGGCTTGACACTTGCGTCTGCGTGCTTGTGAGCAGACATGCTGGCTTCAGGAGCAGCAACGATGTTCTGAGTGCTTTAAGTTGGGCACTAGGGAGCTGTTGAGTGGCGGCTGGAGTGCTGATTTGCCTTGATCTGATCTGTTGGATGTTGCCCATCAGCTCTTTGGCTGCCAGCTTTGTGCAGGTGTCTATTGATGGTGCAGCATGACTAGTCTTGAGCACCCTTATGACCATGGCCACCATCAGCAACATACTTCTGGCTGGAGTTGAGACAGCAAACCAGCCTGGGGACTCCATGTTCCCGTCAAAGGTCCAAAGACTGTCTGGAACTTTGTCAGCTGGATCTAAGGCTACATAGCCTGACAGTGTGGTCTGGCTATTCAGCTGGAGCACTGTCCAGCTAGGCTCATCCGCAAGAAGGTCAGCTGCTGCAGTCCACATTGTTTCTATGTCGAAAGCTTTGTCTGTGTGACCTACGTGGATGAGTGATGTATGCCAGATTGTCTGCCAGACATGGAAGACTAGCGTTGCATCAAAGACAGCAGTCAGCTCCAGGGTCTCAGAAGGGCTGGCTTGCAACTGCACAGCATTAGCATCACGGATGAGACGACGTGCGCATGCTGCTAAGTGATCATCAAAATTCCTGAGTCAGGTGACTATGTCCAATGCTGTCGCAAGAAGAGGTCGACCTGTCTTAGCAGCAGCTTATCTGCCAACAGATCTCCCTTGTGATGTAGGTGCACAAATTCTGGCAGCAAATCGAGACCCTCGCACGCAAGTCTGGCTACCGTTAACACGTCGGTGCTCGGGTCAATATTGCGCACCAAGTCTACGACGACAATATCCTGCGGGTGCGCGCAACTCGACCAAAGACATGTTAAGCAAGCTCGCAGGTACATTACTATGGTACAGTGCTTACCTTACTACTCACTCGGACTCGCATGTTGAGGGTTTCTGCCTGGCCCGCTTTACAGATGCCCCAGCGTGGATCTGAGCGTGGATGTGCAAACTGCAAAATCACGGGCCTGCTCTGAAACCATTGGGTGACTTGGTGACTGATGCAGACGAATCGTCTGAGACGACGGTAATTACACCTGACATCGCAGTTGCGCTTAATTGCGCAAGCGCATGACAAACGCAGTGGACCAATCACGTCCAAGCATCGAGTCCATGCAATCTACCACAAAAGGCGTCCTGATGTTTACAAGCCTCGCTTGATCAGAGCTTTGTCTGTGGCATATGCGACTGCTGTGCACTGCTTTTGCGGCTTTGGGTGCGCTGCTCTTAACCTCAAACTTGGTTTCATCACAAAGCTGCCCCGCAGAAGCAGACTCTGATTTGCTGTGGCCTGAGCAACAGGGCACTGCAGCACTTACTTGCAGACCTGTCACCTTTCCTTCTGGCAACAGACAACTGACACATTCAGGCCAGCGGTGGGGACACTCTATCTATGCTGCTGCCTGAGCCAACAGCTAAGTTGCTGGTAACACAGCATGCTGACTGCACATGTGCAGACTGAACACGTATTTTACGTACTGGCGCTCAAGCCAGACCATCACCAGCCCTCTCCCCATTGCGCTTGTCATCACCTTGCACTCTCAAACATGCTTGTTCTCCAAAGCTCTGCTGCCTCTGATGGACGAAGTGGCGCAGCAGTATGCACGGCAGTCAATCCGCTTCATCAAAGTAGACACAGCGCAGCTGGCTTACTCAGACCTGATCAAAATGGGGATCACCTCAGTGCCTGTCATACGCCTTCACACACAGGTACACAAACACAACCCCTCCCACATGACGCAATTGAGCCTGCTTCCTGCCTCAGTCTGTGCTTGGTCCTGAAGCCTTACAAGGTGATTGTGATTGTGTCTTTTAGGTGAAGAGGCTAACCTATTCTGGTGATCGTAGCCTATCAGCATTGACACAGTACATCACAAACTACACTGTAAGTCGAATCCATTCTTACATGCATACTGGCACAGAAGCAGACACAGCTTCACTTGCAATGCAAAGCTACTTGATTCTGCAGGAAATCGCTGTAGTGCCACAGCAAGACTCGGATCAGTTGGCGTTTGATCTGAATCAGACAGTATACACTAAGGCGCCTGAGCAGGTAGGACAATATGTCCTTTTTTTGTAAATCTATTAATGTGAATGTAAGACGCTGCTCCATGCTGTGTCACAAGAAAATCAGCTCGCCATGCAGTATGCCACAGCCAGTAGGACAAATCAGGCATCTTGTCTTTATGATCAGATGCTATAAGCAGTCTAGCTTATGACAATCATGCATGGCAGTATGGTAAGTGACCATACTGAATGGCGCTCCACAGCATATGATGCTGCTATTTGCAGCTCATAGCAAAGCATTTGTGTCACCGATGCGGTTTGTGGCATGCAGTGGTGCAATGATGCTGCTGACAGGTTTGCTGATCACTATGTCATAACCATGTGATCCATGATGCCGATGCAAATCATCTGCCACTGCCACATGCCATTGTGTTGCAGGTGGCCACAGCTAGCATAGAAGACATGAGAGATCTGTCAAGGGCCCCTCTGACCCTTCTGGCCAGTCTCATTTCCGTAAGCTGCCTACAACTTTTTTGCATACAGTGTGACTGATATGTGTCAGGAGGCACAGCCAGCAATCAATTACATGATAGCCTTCCTGCCACGGCTACCTTGTTGCATGTTCTGGTGCCTACCTGCGGGAACATGCAACATGATGCCGGATGGTGTATGTTTCCAGCTGCATCTGCAATGTGTGCAGCTGTCTATACATTTTGGGCAATGCATTGGCAGTGATCAGCAGCAAGTGTGTATACGTGTATGTGTGTGAGCAATGGCTGCCTTCCTGCCAGGTGTTCTTCTTGTTGGAGGTACTGTGGAAGCGGCCCTGCATGCAGAGAGCACGCAGCTGGCTTCAGCAACAGGGACACAGATAGGACATGAACACTGCATCTGATATTGCTGTAACTTGCATCCACCTTGCCCATGTGGTCTCATTGAGACCATAGTACCGTGCGTCACAGGAGCTGATCATGAACTGAATATATGCCTGAGCTGCAAGTCTGCAAAGCAAGCATGTCTGTAGCTCAGCATGAAGGGATGCTCTTTTGGTCATTCTTGTGTGCTAAACTACACCCATTCTTGAGTGTCAGCTTAGACTAGGGGTGAAACCAGAAACCAGAAACCAGAATGGGGTGACTAGACGAGTAAGTACAAACAGAGCAGATTGGACAGCTCATATGAACATGCACGTGACTACATCACAGTGTGCACCTTGCAATGGCTGCTTGGCCAAGGTCTGTTCCTACAAAAATGTTAGATTGACAGGTTGTTTCATGCATAAGCTGACTCTATTTCAAGAGTGGGGTGTAAAATAAACTTTGAAGCGCAATCGCGAGGGGTCGTGGTGAGCAGGAGCTCGGGGACCATGCCTGAGTATGCAATGCAAGAGTGGGGTCGGCACCCCGATTTTGTGCAATGCTGCATGCAAAACCCATGAACAAAGTCAAAGCAGTGCTGCCACATGGCAGGTGAACGTGGTGTTGCGTATACATATGCATATTGCGTATAATCATGCATATGCCTGCATCATCAACGCACAGTGTGACACGGCTGAGTTCCTGGGTTTCCTGTAATTCTGTGCATTGGCACCAAAGTGTGCAATGGTTGCAACCAATTGGAAGTTGCACAAATAAATTTCGGAAAGCTAGTCACATAGCTTAGATCACCGGCACTTGCTAAGGCATTTGTCGGCTCTGGCTCCACTGATCAGGGACACAGAGTATCATGCAGCATTGCCGCCAATTGGAAGTACAGGAATGCTCCTTGCTCAATATATTGTCACAGTACTAGCCATCATCAGCTTGCATGTGATTGGACTGAGGTTGACTCATGAGCATTGATTGTTTCGGAGTAAGTCGGTTGACTACGGTGTAACAATCTATGCTGGAGTCTACCCTAGATGGGCTTAGATTCAACTGAACACTGAACTCCAAACACAACTGATCGTGAGCAATGCAATTGATCACAGTCAGCTCAGCCCATCTCCCAAGCAGCTGCTGCAAAGCAGCAGATGCCTCAAGTCCAACACATGAACTCAAGCGTGCAACGATCAGCATGGCCATGGTATCCTTGCTAGCATATGCATGTGACATATTATTGAGCAAACATTGCTTGTTTGGGGTAACTATTTGCAGATGTATGTTGTCACGATAATCCTGCATGGTGAATTGCTGACAGGACGGCTATGAGCCAGGGCCAATGCAGTCATATGCCTCACTCTGTGTCCTAGCAAGTAATGGCTCGAGTAAAGCTAAATGCTGGAATGCATCTGGCCCTATACCTCTTTGTGTGTACATCAAACTTGCGTTGAATGCAAGAACAGAGCTACCTGCCCAGCCTTGTGCCTGACTGGCCACATGTGCAGTAATGTCTCAATTGGCCCTATGGCTCCAATGGCCACCGGCTGATCAGCCTGACAATGCAGTCAGTGAGCTGACATTGACTTCTGTCTTGCTGCATAGCAAAAGGTGCTGTTAGTGTCAATTGAGTAGTTGCTGAAGGTGATCTGCTGGGACTGCACTGTTTGTTAACTACAGCTTCTGAAAGTGCCTTGCCATGGCTGTCTGGACAACGCCACTGCTGGGGTGACCAGGCCATACTATATGTGGCTGCTCTTATGTTTCCCGTATTTTCTTGCTTTGACTTCGTCTTTGTGCACAACTTGTTGGCAACTTGATTTTGCTGCTGCTCTGATGAATCCCTTGCAAGTGCTATGTGTCATATTCAAGCAAGAAGGCTCTGCTTGCTTACTTGATTGGCTGCCACAAGATATCTCTAGGAATAGCTTTCTCGTTCCGTGTTGCATGTAAGCTGATTAACCAATATTGCCTAACCATTCAAAGCATACTGACCAAACATGTCACATCTTGGTTGTACTGCTCAATGACATGGAGCTTGCAACAAGCAACGCTGCAACCTGGAGCTTCATGAGCCTGCCATGGCCCATTAAGGAATCACAGTGCAACTTGAGTGGGCAGAAAGATGCTGTCCTGATGATGTTTGAGCGCAACATGTCTTTCTGAAGCAGCCAAGCTCCTGAGGCTACATGGCAATTACCCGGTCACCCTAAGTTCTTCCTTGCAAGCCACTGCACTCCTCCTGAGCAACAAGCCTGGAGCTATTGATGTTGCTGTGTCCTCCGTGTCAATGAGAAGTTCCCTGCTGTAGGGCCTGTCTCTCTAACACTATGCTATCAATCATCCTGGAACGTGCCTGGCATGAATCTCCCTGGCATTGCATGATGCTGGTGCAATGGCCCTTCTTTTTGACAGAGTATTTATTGCAGAAGCGTTGATAGTGTGAGCCATTGGCATCAAAGCATACATAAGTTTGCATTCCATGCTTGCTAGCAGCCGGAAAGGTCCATGCAGTCCGCTGAGGAGTACTTGATGCGCATGCACTGCAAGTGAGCATGTACTTTTGATGCAAAGCACTATGTGAGCTTTCATGGTGTAACCTGTCTGGCAATTGGCAAATTCAACTGGAGAGCCTTGCCACTAAGAAAGCCTATGTTACTGCAATGATCATGAGGAAGTCAAAGTGTGCTTGTATCTGGCTGGATTGCTTCTGCTGTGCAGTATGGTGCCCTGAGTGTTACCATCAGCACCAACCTGGCAGTTGCTGGTCTTGTCTCAGCTCATGAAACATACATGTTGAAACACCGTACCCAATGTTTGATGAAATTAAAGTGTGGAAATGTAGCAGTTTTTGTGCGTGCTCTTGGCCTTTGCTTGCTTCAAAGTGCTGTGCAAAACATGTCTTGGTAATGCTTCCAGGGTCGCGGTATGCTAACAACACACTGCAAGGTGTTGCCAAGCTTTGCACTTCATGCATGGGGCGCATGATGGCAAGAAGCAACTTTCTGCCAATGCTGTTAGCTTGGCAAACTGGTGCTGTCTGCTTTAAAGCCTACTCCTCCTGTGCTGAGGAGTCTCATCTGCAAGCAGAGTACAAACGTCTATGTACCCTAAATGCATCATCCCTGATGTCTTCCTGGAAGTTAGCTCCAAGAACTTCCATATCATGTCTTTGTCTCCAAAGCATTGTGTACATGATCCAGGCACATAAACATTGCAGTATGCCAGTCAAATTTTGTGTGATGGTCAGGCATCTCTTCAAGCTATATGGCCACTCTAGATCTGCTTAGATGCTCAGGTGCTTATCAAGAGCTGCAAACTTATTCACATAACACCACTGTGTATTGTGCTAATGCTCTGCAATGCTGTGCCCACTAATGACCAGTGGGACTGATGATTTGGCACCGGCATGCTAGTTCCAAGCAGGACAACCGTTGAACCTCTCTACAGTTGCTGTGATTGAAGACTGCTGCTTATGCAATGCTCTCATGTGGCCAGCAGTTGTTTTGTTGCTGGCTGTTGTGTCACTGTGGCTCAGGAGCTCTATACACGAGAGACCTCAACATTCACAAAGGGATTTGTATAGCAGATCCTGCCAAAGGGGTTCTACACTGTGTGAACCTGCAAACGCTGATCATCATGTTAATATTGGTATAGCGTGTCAACTCCAGTTCGATTGTCAGATGCAGAATCTTGCATGCAGCTCTCGTAATCTGTGCAGAGGCTCAAGTTGAGCGTGCTACCTTGGGCGTTGTCAGCTTGCACTGCAATGCCATCTGCCTAAAGTGCTCACTGAATTGGCATATTGCCAAATCGCTCAACTTGACTACTGAGCTGTATCTTGCCATGAGTGTGTTACATACACTGTCACTCTATCCTATAATGCTAGCTGTGAGCAGCGTGGGCGGTTGCTGTAGTCTTAATGCTCATGTTGAAATGATGTCTTTGAAGTGTGTTGCCCCCAATGGCACGCATTCATTCACTGCATGCTGCATTGTACAGGAACACGGGCTTGCAGATTTGCAGGCGCCAACTTGAGAACAGTGTGCAGCAGTTGCCTGCAGTTGCATTGGCCAGAAGCATGGCGTAAAATGTGTGAGTCATTGTTGCCTTTTCTTCAGCTGAGATTGTATACACGAGACCATAAGGTAGCTTGCAGTGCTGATCAAGGCTTGTCCTCTCTGGCATGAATACATTTTCTGCTGCCAATAGCACCTGCAGGCCTGGCTGGACTAATATATGCCTGCCAGCATGATAGTGTCCAAGGACAGTTTGTGCTCTACATGCAAGGTCTTGCCGTGCAACTAGCAACTCGTTGTCAATGTACATTCCTATAAACGCTACTGTACAGTACAGTCTGTACTTGTTGTAAAGTGCTGTGTGCTACTCTATACTCTGTAGAGTTGATGACACCAACTGATATATGCTTCTGCATGTTCTTGTTTTTGCATGGCTTTGAGACTTGTTGCTGTTGCGAGCCCAAGTGTCATACGACCGTCATCTGCTCAGCAAAGCCGGTGGGTGAGTAAGCTTTGCTGCAGTGTTTGTGTTAACACTAAACATTTCAGGTTCTACAGCAAATTCCAGCCTGACATTGTCTCTGCATGCAAACTTGGCACAATGCGTTATGGCATGTTAGAATTGGCCTGCAGGCTGTTGTGCTGACTTTGCATATACATCTAGAACTTGTTGGTGCACTACCAACAGCTGCTGCATGGCTCACTGGACATGTTGCAACAATGGGCAAATTTGCATATTACCATTTGTCTTGAAGGTTGCAGCACGCTTGTGCAGCAAGCTAATTGCAATTTGTCTTGAAAGCTGCAGCATGCTTGAGCAGCAAGCTTGCACACATTGCTTTCAGGGGCTGCTACTGCAGACAGCTGTCTGAGCATTGTTATTGCTGCAAGCAAGGTTTGCAAAAGCCTGTGTATCTGCTATCCCCTTGAGCAACTGACTAGGCTGTTGCTCAGCCTTACCATGTCACATACATGCTACACACTGCTACATGCCCTGCTACATGCCTTGCTTTAGCAAAATGCTGCATACTCTGCTATAGCGTGCTCCTTGAGCAAACTGGCTAGGGTGTGACAACTTTTGCAGCAGCTATGTGTGCAGGTGCTAGCCAGGTTACAAACGCCCTTGTCAGCTTCCTTTAAACCTCACACACTAACCTTCTAATGCTTTCTGTTATGGCCTGTATCAAACGCTCATGGTATGCCAAAGTTTTCTCATACACAGCCCAACTTTGGTGTCTGGTATCAAGCGTAACTTGTAAAGGCAAGGGGTATAGCATCAGCCAGGTAGCGTGAATTGACTCTAGCGCACTGCTGCTGAGAGTACCCTGCTGGTTGTCTATGTCTTGTTGCACCTGTTGCGCTGCCCTATGGCACTCATAACTCTTCAACAAATACTCTATCTGTGAGTCTAACTCAATCATGTTAGCTTTGAGCAGTGGCAAGAACATCACAATTGCACACATTGCAGGTCTACGAGCTCTTTGCTTGGTCCTGCTCGTGACCATTGTACTCACAGCAGGACTTGTATGCTTGTGATCATTGTTGGCCTGCTCAGCAAGCGCTATCTGCAGGCCACATCGAGAACTTCACTCTGAGTTCTTATGCCTGAATTGTATCATGCTTGCTTTTGCTTACTGGGTCTAGTCTGCTCACTAGCACCACATTAACCAGCATGCTCCTGTGATGAAGTGCAGGTGTGCCTTATGGTTGCCTCATTAGGCTCGTGACGTCGATCAACGAGACACGCGGAAGCCCAAGCGACGCTGCCGTGTAAGACAGGGCGAAAGAAAGCTGCGCGCTCAAAGCTGCTCAGATCGAGTGTAGTAGGGCCCAAAGTACCAACGCTAGGGTACGAGCTTGCCAGTAAGGTACAGCTTGAGTCAGAAGTTTAGGTCGGAGCAAGCACACCTGCACGCTTTGACAGTGATATCAAGCAAGTCGCTCAATTAGCTCTGCTGCGCGATCAAGCACAGCAAGTCAACCGGCACACCTT
>JAABUK010011799.1_pt1 | contig 11271 bp, 14 predicted proteins | sample 5559141 | NCBI WGS metagenome assembly JAABUK01 (sample SAMN10711869, study PRJNA513367) | rock metagenome | isolation source: Antarctica rocks | place: Antarctica: Victoria Land, Pudding Butte nord | collected 2016-01-03
TGAGTGTGCACTGCAGCTTCCTTGTGCTTCAGGGTGCTTCAGGGTGCAGATCAAGGATTGCTCTTAACTTGACTTTAAAAAATCAGTAATCCTTTTCAGTGCTTTGCTTGATCGTGATAACTGGTCTGATGTCGAACATGATGGGACTGACCTTGGATACATGCACAGACACTCGCCTGTCGTCTGCTGATCTGCGTAGGAGGCTACAGTTACTCGGCCAACGACGGAGCTCAACCGCAGTTGTAGTTCTTCGAAAAATGCACTGTGTCCAAAGTGAGAAGATGATTTGAATCTGGTGATTATGCGGTACCAAGCTGTGTTTGCTTTGGTGTGCCTGAGGCTTTGTGAGCTTAAGAGTTGACAGTTAAGTTAACCGTTGGCAGGAGGAAATCCAAAGTGACCATTAGTCATCTAGGTTTCTCGGGTCTCGCGGGTCGGTGTTTGCCAACCTTGCGACATCCACACCGCTTGCGGTTGTCATGGCCTCAATCTCAAATTGGTTGTCTTTGCTTCCGATTCTCCAGAGCAAGTTCACAGCATGGACTGTCCTCTGCGACACGAGCGACGTCAAGGATGTTTGCATAGGTTGCAGCTCGCCAACGGCATTTCAGGTGCATGTCCTGCCTGTTCACTGTTCTTTATCGATTAAGACCTGCCGGCATTGTACCCGCAGGAGATGCCAATCTTGGAAAGGCACCTAGGGCTCACTTAACACCCTACCTCTTAAGACCCCTTGTCAAGACACGGTGCAGTGCCTGGCGCACAACATCAGTAGCTCATGAAAACAATGCCCAGATATTACAGAGACCTGCTGGGGACGGTGGATTGACAGCTTGATCTGAAAGGTCCACTGTTGTATTGTGAACAGTCATGTGTTTGGGCATCTGTCATCTTGCAACACGCGACAAGTATCCGCTGGAACTGTTGGTGCCTTACAGTTGTCCAATGGATCCTCCCGAGGTACCCTCGAAGGTCTTCAGTTACTGACTGCTTGTGTGACAACCTCAACATAGGTAGCCTGTGCACAATGCAGGTCCGATTGATGAAAACTTGTTCATTGCTAGGGTTTGCTGCCCGCGCATGCAGAGTCTTACGAGAACATATAATGCGTATTGTTTTCTTGCAGCTACAAGCGCAGTGGGCCGGCATGAGATCATGTCCGGCTGAGGGGTGATGTGCTCAGGCGTGGAACACAGTGATAATGCTGCAAGCACTCAGCACAATCACCCGACTATTTCTGCACACATCAAAACACGGCCAGGACAGCACTTTGCTCTGTTGTTCTGATTGGTTCCTGATTGGTTGCAGTACCGTAAGCAAGTGGGCGGCAGCCACATGGCGTCAGCACATGGGTGTCAGGTGCCTGACCTCACACTCAGCAAGCAGCTCTCTGTCGCCTTTTACCCACAACAATGATTCTAGCTTCTCCTGGAAATCCAGCAGATGCAGGCACACTAGCGTCATTGCTAGTCAGTGTCATTGCTAGGATGCTTCACCGCTGAACTAGAGTGACCAGACCTTTTCACAAGATTTTACTGCCTTGCACCAAGCATGCGTGGACTGTGTATTGCCAGTCAAGGCTGCAAGTGCAGCTCTGATGGAGGTCTTGCTGGTGAGTTTTGTGACTTTGCGACATACTCATCTGCTTGTCTTGCTGTGACAGTCATGTTGCTTTGGGGTCTGCAGACATCTTAGATCTGACTCTTGTGTCTACATGTGATACCTTCAGCCTATTTGCCTCTCACCAAAAAACGACTTTGTGCACTGACACTGCTCAAGGAGTGGCAGCCTCAGCTTGACACATAAGCATGCTTGTCACCACTTGTTCTGCTGTGCGTGGCAATATTGCAGAACCTTGACCAGTCTAAGCCGCATGAGGCTGAGAGTAAGCAAGCGCGTTTGTTTTTTTTGTCAGGCCTTGACTCGACAACTGTACTGCAGATTGACAGCGTACAAGCTCTTTAAATCTGTAATCCTGCCAGGAAGATGAGCGGCAAATTCTGCACGTGACTGTTGCTCATATTGTAGTCATGAATCATTCTGCTGCACCAACGCCATGCAGATCATCAGCACTTGTGCATGGAGCACAATGCAAGTCCGTTGACGACTAAAGTATTTGGGGACAGAAGGCAGCTGCAGGTTTAGCATGCTTGACTGTCTCAATATCAACAGAACAATGCTGCTCATCTAGAGCACGCCACAGGTTTAGCCGTTGCAATGGGACAGATGAGGTTTTGTGAGGTACATCGCATGGTTGGGTTGCAGCCAATGCAGTGAGCCCATGGCCAGCGCATAGCTCTCCTAGCTTGCAGCCAAGTTGCTGGTATTGCTCAGCCCAAGATACAGTTTAGCAGTAATGAGCATTTTGCAAGGTTGTGCCAGTAAGGTTAGCCACTATATAGATAGGTTTAAACATCAGTAGGACTACCAGTGTTTGTCGTGTGCCTTGTCAATGCATGCTCTTGATGACTTGCCATTATGTTGCCACATCCACTGCTACTTGCATGTGATCTTGTGCAAAAGAGGACCCCATGGTGTTGGTGCCCATGGGAAACAATGGAGCATACTGCTGCCTAGTTAGGCAGATACAAGTGCATGGACAATCGAACATTTGAGCATGCTTTTCATTTGCAACAGCCACACCACCACAATGTGTGCACACCCTGCTAGCTTTGGCAAGAGAGAGTAGTTGGCAACATGCTGGCATTCCGCATCTGTAGTCTGAAGAATACGAAGTTGATGGGAGACAGAGAGAGGATAGAGAGAGAGATTACAACGAGAGCTACCTGTTAAACTTTCTGGTAGATGCATGCAACAGTTTCTGCAGTTGAGACGTGGTTCTTATCAATTGCCAGTTGTTCTTGGCTGTTTTGCTGGGGCGCAGCATGTTGCCAGGGCCAATGGGGTGTGCACACACTGTGGTGACGTAAATGTCGCAGATGAACTGCACATGATTTTCTGAGTGTTCAGCTCTTCATGCGGTTAGGCAGCAGTATGCTCCTTTGTTTTCCACGAGTACTGACATGGTGCGATCCTTTTGGCACAACAAGATCACATGCAAGTATTCAAGTTTGTTCAAAGCTGCAACTGTCTTGATGTCGCCCAGATCTGACCTTTGTCTTCTTCTTTTTGTGATCAGACTTGGTGGCTGGCTAAAGCAATTTAATCTAGTGTATCTCACTAATCAGAAAACTGCCCTTCTCTGACTCCTGGTATTCAAAAGACACAGACAAGACGAACGACATGTGCATTGCTTTGCAAGTTGCAATGCAGAAACAAATGTGCAGTTGCGCCACTGGATGACAATACTAGCTGTCATCTGTAAAACAATATGCGGCGTTGAATCATCTGGACGACATGCTCTGCAGCAGCATGTCTGCGCAGAACGGTAGCATGCTGACCGAAGTGTGTCGTGAGCATGCACCTACCTTTAGTACACGTGTACATGGTTCTATCAAGTGTCGTCAAGCATACGTGGCTCGTCAACAGCGGCATCTTGAGTCGAATGCTGTTCAGAGAAAATGCACCCGGCAAGCGAAGTCAAAAGCTTGTGACCGCAATCGCATCAGGACAGCCGCAAGCGCACCTGAGGGGGCAGCAGCAAATATCAGCAAAGCGCCAATTGATCCAGCTGGGTGGGTGTTGTAGGCATCTGACACTGTACTACCCAATTTTTTGTCTAACTCTCTGCTCTTATACATACAGGCCTCTCAGCACTCATTTTGCTCGAAATCTTGGGCTGAGTCGTGATATGATCCAAGAACTGGCACAGCTGCCTGGCACAAAGAACATGGACCACCTGAGAGACAGAGCGCAAGCTTTGTCGCAGTGGAAGACAAGCATGCAGCAGGGTTACCTACCTGAAGCAGGCACTCTTGAATGGCCTGTGGAACCTTTCCAGAGCTCTTTCGTGAATGCCTTGGACAATCTTGGCATGCCACGATTCACTCGGCGGTACCCTAAGCTACTGGATAGCCTGCTGCGCCAGATGATGCAGCTTGTGCATGTGAGTTTGCAGCATTGCTCTGCATGCATGCTGTGTGCATGCCAATGCATGCCTTGCGCATGCCATGGCATTACCGCACGCACAGCAATCAAACAGCAGTACAAGCAAGCACAATGGCATGATCAGCATGCAAAGATGTTGTGTCTGGTGGTAGCCATGCAAGCGGAACAGGGGTGTCAGTCCTTTTTCAGAGTCTTAGGAGCTAAGCTGGTTGTCAGTACCACCATGAAAGATTCAGCACTAGCCGCGCTGTCACATTCCCTGCATTGCGTCACCGCCGTTCTCATACACTGACACTATCTGCAGCACCCACCCCGCAACCTTTTCTTGCCAGATTTGACCTGCTCTCAGCAACATGTCCAGTCAAGACGCATCTTTCTGGCAGGACTTTGAGGCTGAGGCAGAGTCTCAGCAAGAGCAACAGGCTCCACCTAAGCCAGATGATGCTGGCAAGCCCCCCCCACCCCAGCAGTCCCAGGGCCAGGGTCAGGATGGGGAGGGGGAGGAGGGGGAACCCCAGCCAGGCAATAATCAGGTGAGGTGGCACATGATGAGCTATCATCAGATAACACACATGCACCGGCCTTCTGCCAAGTGTGTTCTGCCAAAGCCCTAGCTGTCTTGCTGTGCTGGCAGTTTGGCAAGCAAAGCACATAAGAAGGCTGAATCAAGGCAAGCAATCTAAGCTAACTATACAGGCCAGAGGTCACACAGGGTCTGCTGCCTGGCTATGCCTTGCAAGAAAGACTGCAGCATCCTATGGCACTGCACCACCAAATTTTGAGGAGCCTGCAAGATGGCACAGAGGTCCTGGCAGGGCATTGCAAAGGAATCATATAGAATGTACATACTCATGTCAAATCTAAGCCATGTATACAAGTATGCCATCTGATGGGTGCTAAACTCTCTTGAGTCACCATTAAATGCAGGCACAGAGCATGCTCTGGAGAGACAAGACTTGTCCTGCATGTACCTTGCTCATCATGAGCTGGTAAGCGTTTTAATAATTGTCATCATGATGATGATTATTATCATAATAACAATTATTACTATTGTTATTATCATTGGTTGTTATTATTGTTGTTATCATTAGCATTACTGCTATTATTATGATCATTAGTATCATTAGTATTATTGTTGTCATCATTATTGTTATTGTTACTAGTTTCATCATTATCACTATCATTACCATTATTGTTATCATTATCACTATCATTATCATTATCATTATCATCATCATTATCATTGTCATTAATCTTATTATTACTATTACAGAGCCTGTATCACATTCTGCAGGAGATGTCTCCAGAAGACATGGAGGAAGCGCTGAAGCAGGGGATGGAGGCCCAGGCAGGGGAGGGCGAAGGACAGGAAGTAGAGATGTCCATGGAAATGGATGAGTCTCAACAAGGCAGTCAGGGTGAAGGAGAGGAAGGGTGAGATGCCCCGTTTTCTCTCAGATCGTCACCTTGTTGATTCAAGAACGTCTTAGTCAATTCAGGGATTGATTTGCCATTCGTGGAATGATCAAGCCATGGTGCGACTACGTTGCAGCTTCTTATGCACTGTGGTGTTTCAATACTGCTGTGAGTGGAGCAGAAGAGTTCCGTACAGGCACAAATTCATCCTGCAAATTTACTTGAATCATGCCCTGCGGTATGCTTAGTAGTTTTAAACAAGCCAATCCTTGACCACATCACACCGTAAGCTTCTGTTACAATAAACATGTAGAGCTTGCACCGTACTACAGTATGTAGTGGCATAGTACAGGATAGCAAAAATTGAGCTCAAAACCTTTAGGGTGCGAGTTGAGTCTGTGCCAGTATGGTATCAATATCTGTTCCTTTGTGGCCAGACATTGTCACACACACGACACAAGTCAACAAGCTCAGGCAACTCAAACAGTCGGTGATGAAAGGCAATCACCGCCAGGTAGCAAAATACAATGACACCCTATTGCAGCACTTGTACACACGCCCAAGGTACAACATGCGATGGCTGTCTGTCGCAGAACCGAAGAGCAAGAAGGAGAGGGAGAGGCGAAGCTGCAGCCTGATCTGAGCAAGCTGGCAGATGATCTGGTCCAGAAGTTTGAAGAGCAATGGAAAGCGACTGCAGAAAACCTGGATGCAGCTTCCAAGGCCTTTGACAATCTGGAAGGTATGAGGTCACTGCGTCTAAACAAGGCTGTCTGGAGGGAACAGACTTGTGTCATACGTACCTGATGCCTGCTGGCTAAGTATGCGTTAGTATTATTCTTATTATTATTCTTATTACTGTGTCTTGCAGAAACTCTGTGCAGCTGAGCAAGATAGTGCATGCAAGACACAACCTGCGTGCTCTGCCATGTAGCACTCAAACCCACCCTATACATGCTGTCCCAAGTTGCAATCACACCCACCCCATACAGGCACTGCTATGTAGCATGCGCACCCACCTCATACAGGCTGGAATGCTTGGGCTGGTGACAGCAAGGTTGTTTTGCTTCAGTTTGTTATGTGACAAGATCAAATTTGCAACCGAGAATCAGCAACACTTTAGTGCTTTGAAGTGTTGCTCAGGACCAGCTTTTCAGGAGGTGCAAGACTGGCCTCCATCTACTCAGCTCATGCAGGCACAAGATATAACCACCATTGTTATGACAGCAAATTCAACTTTTCTTGTGGTGATGACATTTGCTCAACAGCAACATAGTCAGTTCACACCCCACAAGCTAAGCCCAAAATTGTCACCCAATATCTGCTGACTGCTTGGCTTCTGTGGCGGTTTTACATAACTGGTGCCTTGTGCAGTGGACGTGCACCACCACACAAGGCACCACTGACATTGTCTTGTCTGCCCTGGAAGGTGTATAGCAAGCGCCCACACTGTCATGCCTTGCTGTGCAGATCTGATGGATGGCAAATCCGGGTTTGACAGCTCAACGTCGGTGTGGCAACAGACCGGTTGGGGTGAAGTAGACAACCTGAGGAAGAAACTAGAAAACCTGAAGGAGTTGAGGGACCTTGTGCGTCAGCTGGGCAGGGCTGGAGGCAAAGGCCCTCTCAGAAAAGCCCCTCAAGAGGTACAACCATCACTCTGTACATGTTTGTCTCATTGCAGTATATGTGTTGTTCTTCTCAGCAGCTTGGTTGACTGGATTGCTCCCGAAAATGAGTACTGCTACATGGCAGAGACAATGCACAAGACCTACGCACAAGCTGCTGTGAGCACTGTATGCTGCTGGACATATGGAACTTCTCAAGTGGCATAGAGATACTTGTTTTGTTATTGTCCTGCCAACATCAGCAGTCATGCGACAGATTCAGCTCAAGTTGAGGCTGTCACCCCAAACAACAACCTCTGCTAGTGCTGATGTGTTGCAGCTCTATGTGGCAACAGCCATCAATGCCGGTAGACACAGCCCGTCCAGTCCATGCACAAGCTCTGAGGTAGAAGCAAAGAAAAGAAAGGGGGGGGGGGATTTTGAAATGAAATGAAATAAAACAAAATACAACAACACAAAATGAAACAAAAAGAAAACAAAACAAAAGAAAATACAGTAAAATAAAATAGACAAAATAGATAAAACAAATAATTAAAAACAATAATTAAAATAATAATAAAAAAGAACTAAAATAAAAAAATAATAAGATAAAATAAAAATGCCCAGCTCTGAGGTATGACTCCTTGTGTGGTGCAGATCTGGTCAAGCGGAAAACCCCCTGGTGTGGTGAGATCACCTCTACAGCCAGAGGAGACTCGCGGCCTGACCAGGTCAGATGACTTGTCACGCATGCTGCCCTTTGAGGCGCACCTCATGGCGGCTGGCTGGCCCAAAAACGACACAGATGCAGATGGCAACGAAGTCGTGAGGGAAGGCTCCCGCCCAGCTCGGTTGCTGCACATGGTCCGGAGGGCTGAGCGCAACCTCATGAGCTACGAGCGCACAGGCATGCCTCCACTGCCTGTAGAAAAGAAAAGAAAAGAAAAGAAACCCTGTTCACATCGTACGGCACCCACGCCGAAGACAGTGTCGTCGACAAAAAAAGAAAAGAAAAGAACAGAAAAGAAGAGCCTATGCCTTTTGGCGTCAATTTGATGAGAAGCCCAGTACTATACCGGGCTGCCGAGACCACTGCCTGTATGTGTTGAAGCCCTGTTGCTGCTGTCAGCACAGCTCAGCTCAGCATGACTGCCTGGTTTAGACCCACCTTGCAATGGTCTCACACAATACCTCAACCTCATGCATCCTAACTGACTCACCTGTAATGCAACCCACACCCACGTTCATCATCCCTGTGCAGTGCAGTCCACGCCTTCTCCTCCCCCCCCTGCCCCCCACTTCACCTCCATGCAACCCCATGCACTGTGTTTTATTCCGCCCATGTCTCATCCTTGTGCACTGCATTTCACCCCCGTTGCCCCGTACACCCCGCCTTACCGCACCCCTCATGCAATACTTGTCAGCCCACTTGAGCTGGCCCCCATCATATGATTGTACATTTCCCATCATATGCTGCTGACACAGTGGCCACTGCATACATACCTATCATAGGCATTCTATTTCATTCATCAAATGGATCCATCTGAAAGATCATTGCCCAACTACCCTCTCACTACAAAGCATGCACACAGACCATCTCGCATACAATCCCTTGTGCTGCAGGGTGGGTGGACGATGAGCCTTCTCGGGTGACAGGCAGGCTGGAAGTGCGGCCTGCAGCTGAGCTGGGCCCCATCATTGTTTGCCTTGATACCTCAGGTCCGCTTGCATGCTGCCTTGCACCTCATCTGTGCCATCAGCCTGCTGCTCATACTGCTCATACTCCAGTACTACTGTTCATGAGTAGTACTGCTCATTTGAGGGTTGAGCAGTGATCCATGAGCAGTACTGCTCAGTACTGCTCATACTGCTCATCAATGATGAGTTGTCCTGTCCTGGCAGCTACTGTGAAGTGTGTAACATTGTAAGGACCATCCAGTGCTGTCTGTGTTGTTTGGCCCTGCAGTGTCGGCATTTGAAATGAGGCCCGGTCAAATGCAGTTTCAGTGCTGTGCTTGCATAACGCAATGCTGTGCGACACTGAGTGGCTCAACATTGCTTGTTCTGTCTTGTCCAAGTAAGCTCCAAGTTGCTTTGCTTCAGCAAACATTTGGTAAGTCTTTCCCCCAACCTCTGGCAAAATACCACAAAACATGTGATGGATGTATACTCAGTTTTCGACATTAGAGTTTCAATGAAGAACTTGAATATGGGTGGTGGCTGCAGGGTCCATGTCTGGTGCGCGTGAGACAGTGGCCAAAGCCGTTACACTGGAGTGCATGCGCGGGGCCGTCCGTCAAAAGCGAGCTTGCTTCCTATATGCATTCAGGCAAGTCCGCCAGCATACCTGTACAGCAATGCATCATGTGAACGTTCATGCTGTTGAGTCAAAGAGAGAGTCATGCTGTGAGAAGGGCTTTCCTGCCCAAGCTGTGTAGCCTGTGTTCAACCAGCTGCACATGCAAGTGTTGGAGGGTCAAACAGATGTCTGCATGCACCTGGCTGTGATTGCAATGACACCATCACTTTGCCAGATCCTATTTTCTTCTGTCATCCTTCTGAATCCCCAATCCACCCTCTTCCATGTCATCCACTTTGGTCCTGCCATTTATTTTCCGTCACTTTCACAGGGCTGTAAGGTGCATAAGCAAGGCCTGGGGACAATGCATATGCCTCTGCACCTCACGTCGGCAGCTACTCAGGACTGCACATACCTGACATCACGCCAACACATGCATTGCACGACTAAGTGATTGAACAAACGAACCAACAAATGGACCTCTAGGGTCTTTTGCACATGCCGTGTGATTGCAACTGTCTTGGCATTCAAGCAAAAGCATGATACAGAAACCGACAAGCAAACAAACAACAAATAAATGGACAGACAAGCGAACAAATGGATCTGTGTGTCTGCAGTGGCCCTGGGCAGGTGATGGAGATGGAACTGAAGGTGGACTCCAACAGCATGGCCAAGCTACTCACGTTCCTGACTGGCGGCTTCAATGGAGGCACGGACGTGGACAAGCCCCTGGAGCTCAGCCTCAAACGCCTTGCTGAGAAGGAGTGGAACCAGGTAGGCTGTTGCATAAAGTGCCATTGGTATGGTGATTGTCATCAGAACGTTGTGTAGCTGGGCGATTGCTCCATGGCCAGAATGCACTCAGGAATAGAGTACATATGCTGCTTTCAACAAATCATGTTTGGTTTTGTTGCTGTGCAATGAGTAACTAAAACTCCTTTCTCAAAGGAGGCCTGTGTCCTGACAAGACTGTTCTTCCAAACGGCAGTGTTGCAGCCAAGCACTGCTGAGATTGCGTGCTTTGTCCTGGCATTGTTGAGCATCATGTACAGGGCCCATGTTGCATGCGTGATCTGGAAACAAGACCTCACCAGGAGTCCTCCTGGCAGGCTTCTTGTTGCCTGTGCCAAGCTGGCTGCTGATTTGGGCATCCTTGACAGGCTGCCTCTCAGGTGAACGTTTCCAAAAATGCACTGATTTGCAGAGTCTGGTAAAATGTCTGGGTCATGGAGATATTGTCTCACGTTAGTGCATGTTGGCTCACAGGACTAGGGTTTTGGCACACCTAGTAGGCACCTGGCAAAAACGGTTAGCTGGAACGCCTGTAAATTGTCAATATGACTCATCAGTGATATGGAGATATTGTGTTAGGTACAGCATGCACTGTGCAGGCGGACATATTGATGGTGACAGATGGTGAGATCCCCCGGCCCAGTGAATGGGTCAAAAAAGATCTGAAGGCAGCTGTTGATGATCTGGGGCTTGAGATTCATGGTCTGTTGGTCGGCCAGCAGGATACCACACCAGCGATGCAAGATATATGCACACATCTGCATGTGTTCAAGTCGTGGTCTGCTGTTGGCGGCAAGCGAAATTACTACTATTGAGTTGTGTCTGCGGGCATGCATTATGCTCTACTGGTGTTTTGCATACTAGGTCCACAAGGCTATCGTATGCCAGAATGAACCTTGTATTCATTTCATGTTTCATCCAACTAGTTGGCTAGTCAAGCCTATGCTGTCCACAATTGCAATTTGTCTTCCAAAAGCTCTTTGGAGACTTTGACTATTACATCGGCAAAACGATCGTGTAAACAAAGGCACAGACATCTCAAACGAAATCAACATGCTGCTGGCTTCAGCCATAGATGGCCAGAATTGGAGGGTGACTAACATGTTTGTCACCAAGGCTGCCGTAATTTGAGTCATTGAGAGGAGTCCT
>JAABUK010011800.1_pt1 | contig 11271 bp, 12 predicted proteins | sample 5559141 | NCBI WGS metagenome assembly JAABUK01 (sample SAMN10711869, study PRJNA513367) | rock metagenome | isolation source: Antarctica rocks | place: Antarctica: Victoria Land, Pudding Butte nord | collected 2016-01-03
GGCCGCTGCGCCGCCTCGCAGATTGCCTCGGCGTCGGCGGTGTCATTCTTCTGGCGCTTCACGAACGGCTTGACGTAGGCCGGCGGGATCAGCCGGACGGCGTGACCCAGCTTGCCAATCTCTCGCGCCCAGTAATGGGCCCCGCCACAGGCCTCCAACGCGACCAGGCACCGGGGCTGGGAGGCGAAGAACTCCATCAGCTTGGCCCGGGTGATCCTCTTGCGGAACACGACGCGCCCCGACGCATCTGCGCCATGCGCCTGGAAGACGTGCTTCGCGATGTCCAAACCGATCGTGCTAACCTCCGCCACGGACGCCTCCCTCAAGTGGTGTCTTCAACACCTCCACTTTGGCACACGATGCCGTCGGGGGGCGTCCACCCCATCAGTACACCGTACAAACCAGACGCACGGTCCAAGTCGTGGCGCAGCTCGCCTGCGAGGGGCGCAGCACGGTGGACCTTGCGCCGTTCGCGCTGGATCGGCTGCAGAGGGGACAGGCGGCTTGAGCAACCAAGGGGAGGCTGGGATGGGCATGGTCACACGGCGCGCAGCATTGGCAAGGGCCTTGGCAGGGACGGCCGCGCTGGCAGTTGGGACGGCGCGGGCGCAGGGTGCTGACACGCTCGCCGCCATCAAAGCGCGCGGCAAGCTGGTGGCGGGCGTCAAAAACGACTACCGGCCGTACGGCTTCCTCGACCCATCAGGCCAGATCGTCGGCTTGGAAATCGACCTGGCGCGGGAGGTGGCGGAGCGCATCGGCGCCGGGCTGGAGCTGGTGCCGGTGATCGCGGCCAACCGCATGGAGTTCCTGGTCCAGGGCCGCATCGACATGATCCTGGCGACGCTGGGCGACACCACCGACCGCCGCAAGGTCATTGGCATGATCGAGCCGAACTACTACGCCGGCGCGACCAATGTCCTCGCCCCGAAGTCGGCGGGCTTCACGTCATGGGAGCAGTTGCGGGGGCGCAAGGTGTGCGCGGTGCAGGGCGCCTACTACAACCGCCGGGTCGGGCAGATGTACGGGCCGGAGCTGCAAGTGTTCCCCGCCGTGCCCGATGCCCTGAACGCGCTAGCCGGCGGCAACTGCGCGGCCTTCCTGTTCGACAACACCCTGATCGTCTCCACCCTGGCCGGCGACCCCGCCAAATGGGGCGCCTACGAGATGCCGCTGCCGTCGGAAGACCCGCAGCTCTGGGCCATTGCCGTGCGCCTGGCCGACGTGCAGGCCCCGCTCGGCAAGCTTCTGTCCGAGATGAGCACGAGCTGGCTCCGTACCGGGCGCATCCTGGACCTCGAAAAAAAGTGGGGCATCGCGCCGTCGCCCTACCTAGTCGAGATGCAGCGCAAGCTGGCCTGATCGGGCTCGACCGGACAGGCAGGGCGGGGACATGGGCATCGAAGCGTTCTTCCGCGACCTGGCGGCCACGCAGGGGATTAATGTCTCCGTCGTCTATGATGCCTATGACCGGCAGCGCTTCCTGCACGGGCTTTGGACTACGGCCTGGCTGTCCCTGGTTGCAGGCGCGCTGTCGCTGGTGATCGGCCTGGGCGGGGCGGCGATGCTGGACGCGCGGTCCCGTCTGCTGCGCGGCGCAGTGCGCTGCTATGTCGAGGCGTTCCGCAACACGCCGCCGCTGGTGCAGCTCCTGTTCTTCTACTTCGCCATTGGTGGGCTGCTGCCCACCGTGCGGGACGCCTACGGCGCGCAGGTGCCGCCGGTGTCCAACCTGGGCTGGGCCGTGGTGTCGTTCAGCTTGTTCGCTGGGGCGTTCAACGTGGAGATCTTCCGCGCCGGGCTGGAGGCCGTGCCGGCCGCGACGGGTGAGGCAGCGGAGGCGCTGGGCTACACCCGCGCCCAGGCCCTGCGTCACGTCGGGTTGCCGCTGGCGCTGCGGGTGTGCCTGCCCGGCCTGGGCAACAACCTGGTCAACCTGGTGAAGACCACCAGCCTTGCCTACGCCATCGCCGTGCCGGAGCTGCTCTATGCCGCGGCGCAGATCTGGGGCGAGGGCATGAACGTGCGCGAGACCATGAACGTGCTGCTGCTGGCCTACATCGTGCTGATCGCCGGTCTCGTTTGGGCGCTGGAGCGGTGGGAGCGTGCGCTGCGCCTGCCGGGCTACTCGCCGTGACCCGCACGATGGCGGACGTGCTGGCCCGGCGCTGGCCGCTGCTGCTGGCATTCGGCGCTCTGGCCGCCGCGGCGGGCGCGGCGCCGTCCCCCGGGGCGCTATCGGGCTCGGGCGTGCCGGCAGCACTGCTGCGCTGGCTGCCGCTGGTGTTCGTGGGTTTCCTGTTCAACTTGCTGGTGGGGGTGCTGGCGATGGCGCTGGGCACCCTGGCCGGGCTGCCGCTGGGGCTGACCCAGATGGCGCGGCTGCGCGCGGTGCGCGGTGCGGGCTGGGTGGTGATCCAGCTCCTCCGCAACGCGCCGTGGCTGGTGCTGCTGTTCTACGTCATGTTCCTGCTGCCGTTCGAGGTGCGGGTGGCCGGCCTGACTATCCCCTTGCCAGCCTGGGCCAAGGCTGTGGTGGGCCTTGCCCTGCCGGTGTCGGCCAACGTCGCCGAGATCGTGCGCGGCGGGCTGCTGTCCATCCCGGCAACGCAGTGGGAGAGCGCGGAGAGCCTCGCCTTCTCGCGCCGGCAGGTGCTGCTCATGGTGATCCTGCCGCAGGCGTTCCGGCGGATGCTGCCGCCCTGGATGAATCTGTATGCCGTGCTGGTGATGGCCACGACGCTGATCTCGGTCGTCGGCATCCAGGACGGGCTGACCGCGGTGCGCGGCGCCGTCAGCGCCGAGGGGCGCCCGCAGCTGATGATGCCGTTCTACCTGCTGCTGCTGGCGCTATTCTTCGCCCACACCTACCCCGTCGCGCGGCTGACCCGGCTGCTCGAACGCCGTCTGCGCGCATGACGGGGCGCATGATGGGAGCGGGGCACCGCCTGGGCCAGCCCATCGTGCGGCTGCGCGGCGTGGAGAAGCGCTTCGGCCTCTACCCCGTGCTGCAAGGCGTGTCGCTGGACGTGGCGCGCGGGGAGACCGCCTGCATCATCGGCCCGTCCGGATCCGGCAAGAGCACGCTGGTGCGCTGCATCAACGCGCTGGTGCCGGTCAGCGCCGGGTCCATCCTGGTGGACGGGCGGGAGCTCAATGACCCCAAACTGGACAAGCTGGCGCTGCGCCGGGATATCGGCATGGTGTTCCAGCAGTACAACCTGTTCCCGCACCGCACGGCGCTGCAGAACGTGATGATGGCGCAGGTCCACGTGCTGCGCCGCCCGCGGGCAGAGGCCGAGGCGCGCGCCCGGGCGCTGCTGGCCAAGGTGCGCCTGGCCGACAAGCTCGCCAGTTACCCCGGTGAGCTCTCCGGCGGGCAGCAGCAGCGCGTCGCCATCGCGCGGTCCCTGGCGATGGACCCCAAGGTGATGCTGTTCGACGAGGTCACGGCGGCCCTCGACCCCGAAACGAAAAAGGAGGTGCTGGTTACGATCCAGGAGCTGGCGGCGGAGGGCATGACCTGCATCCTGGTCACGCACGAGATGGGCTTCGCGCGCCGCGTGGCGGACACGGTGTACTTCACCGAGGGCGGGCGCATCGTCGAGCACGGCCCGCCGGCGCAGGTTCTGGGCGAGCCGGTGGAGGCGCGCACCCGCGCCTTCCTGGAGCAGGTGCTGTGACGGCGCTGGCCGCCGGGAGAGCAGCCTTCGACCCCGCCAGCATCGCCGGCAAGGAGCTGACGAATGCGGAGCATACCGACCTGCTGGTGGTCGGCGCCGGACCGGCCGGCATTGCCGCGGCGCTGGAGGGCCGCCACGCGGGCGTCGCCGTTGTGCTGGTGGACGAGAACCCGGTGCGGGCAGAGACCATGGGCGGCGACATCCCGCATTTGTTCGGCGGTGCCATGTCTGGCGCGGCGCGCAACCGCGCCGTACTCGCGCATGAGACCGCCGCTGGCGATGTCAAGTTGGTCCGCTACGAACCGGACGGTGCGAGGCGGCACATCGTCGGGTTGCTCCAGGAAGGTCCCGAGAAAACGCACCGTCCCGAGCTGGACGGCGAAGCCCAGCCGCATGTGGGCGCCACGCCGGTCGGCAACGAATGCGCGGTCGGCATCGTCGAGGGGGGAGTACCGCGCGAGCTGCTCGGGGTTCGGCTCGCCGGCAAAGCGGCCGTAACGACTCTCCTGCAGCTCGGTCAGGAAGGAGACGGGCACTCCAGCTCCTTGCCGGTCGCCGACGTGCCCGGGCCGGACCACCCCGCGCGTTCCAGCGTCTCGATCAGCGTCGTGCGCTTGGCGCCGAACGTCCGGCAGACTGCGGCCTTGGTGGCACCGGTGTTGAGCGCGGCAATAATCGCGTCCTGCTTTTCCGGTTTGATCTCGGGGGGCGGCCATCTCGGCGGCCACGCCGCTTGGCAGCAGCCAGGCCGGCACGCACCCGCTCCTGGGTCAGGGCCCGTTCGTGTTGGGCCAGGGCGCCCAAGGTGGAGAAGAGCAGTTCGCTGCGGCGCGTCGTGGTGTCCATCTGCTCGGTCACCGGTCCCGGCTTGCGCGCCTCTGCATATAGGCCGTTGAACACGGCATAAGCATCGGCCTGGAGGATGCCGGCATACCGGGCCAGGTGCCGGCGCGGATGTGCGTGAAGGTTCCTGCGGACGGAAGTCTTGTGCGGTTCTGATGAACTCTCATCCGGTTGGAAGCCTTGGAGCGACATTCGGCCGTGCTCGTCACGCTGGACCACTTCGCGATCCGCTGATCGTTGAGCTGCAACCGGGTTGGCGCGCTCCGTGTTCAGTATGACAACGCGTGCAAAGGGGAGAGTGATGGTCAAGAGCGCGAAGGATCTGGTGGCGGAGGCAAACGCGTCCGTCAGGACAATGCCGGCTGCAGAGGCGGCCAAGCTCATCGGCGCGCACGACGCGGTGTTCGTGGATCTGCGGGAACAAGACGAGCTCCAAAAGACCGGGCGGATCAGGGGCGCCATTCACGTGCCGCGCGGGTTCCTCGAGTTTCAGGCCGACCCGAGCAGCCCGACGCACAAGGCTGAACTCGATCCCGACAAGCGCATCGTGCTGTTCTGCGGGTCCGGCAGCCGCTCCGCGCTAGCGGCGAAAACGCTCGGCGAAATGGGCTTCGTCACCGTGGCCCATGTCCAGGGCGGCTTCCCGGCGCTCCGCGATGCGGGTGCTCCCGTCGACCAGTGAGCTTCGCTGTCGCGGCCTGAAATCGTGACATGAACGAAGGGAGCACGCCATATCGACGCGGTCGCCCTCGTCGCGCGCGGCGGCGATACACAGACCCTCCATCGCCATACTGTCCGTTCGTGTGATCCAGTGTTCGCAGCGGCGAAAAAGCGCGTAAATCCGGCGCGGCGGCCAAGCCGATCGCCGCCGCCTGGGCGAAGGACCACCCCGCCGTCCGTGTTGCCTGGGAGGTGCATGAGGGCTCGTCTTCGGCCGTCGTGGGCAAGATCCAGGCGACCTGGCCCAACGTGAAGCTTGGCCTGCTGCATGTGAACGACCCGGCCGTGCATCTGATGAACCAGGAAGGCTGGCTGAAACAGTTGACGACCTCCCGAACCTGAAGTTCGTGCCGACGCGCTTCATCCTGCGCAATGCGCAGGGCCAGGCGATCGCCGGGCCGCACTGCGCCAGCGCCGTGTGCTGGGGCTACCGGCCGGACCTTGTCGACGGACCCATCAGCAGCCTGTCCGACCTGCTGGAACCGCGGTTCCGCGGCAAGATTGGCTTCCGGGACGTGAACTCCTGGAGTGGCCTGCCCCTGGTCTCCATCGCGCGCGAGTTCGGCGGCGACGAGCACAATGTGGAGCCCGCCTTCGAGTTCCTGGCCAAGCTGGCCCGCGGGGGCGCCATCGTGAATGTCGGCAAAAGCAACGCCGACGTGATCAACTCTCTGAACATGGGCGCCTCCGCCGTCGCGTTCGCGGGCGCCACGGAATGGACCGAGGTCTCCAAGAACCACAAGATACAACTGCTGAACAAAGTCCCTGGCAGCCCGGCGCTGCGCTCCTATTACACGGTCATCAACTGGGCGATCCCGAAGTCGCCCAACAGTGCCGCCGCAAAGGACCTAGTCAACACCTTCCTGGAAGCCGAGAACGACACCGTCTACTCGCGCGCCATCGGCGCGGCGCCCGCCAACAGCCAGTCCACACTCAGCAACCCGATCGGCATCCTGTTGAGCCAGCAGGAGCTGGAGCAGTTCGGTTACTTCTGCGACTTCGGCCTGATGGCCCGCAGCGAACACGGCTGGACCGAACGCTTCGATACGCAAATCCGGCCGCTGCTCCGCCAGAGCTAGGCATGGAAGCGGTGGCCGAGCGCGGCAGCGTCGCAGGCCCAGTCCGGCTTGCGATGCTGCCGCTCGTGCTGCCAGCGGCGCTGCTGTTCCTGCTAGCGTTCGTAACGCCCATCGCGCTGCTGGTGCAGCAGAGTTTCGCGACCTACATCCCCGGCCGGGTCACGACCTCCTCCGCTTTCACCTTCGACAACTACGCCAAGCTGGCCCAGCCCGCCTATGCCGGCTTCTTCCTCGACACGTTCCGGCTTAGCCTCATCGCCACCGTGCTCAGCCTGCTGTTCGCCTATCTCACCGCCTACTTCGTCGCGCGCCGCCGGCAGGGGGCGGTCCGCACGGCTGCCATTGCCGGCCTGATCGGCATGATGTTCGTCAGCGGGATAGTGCGGGTGTACCGCCTGTCGCTCAGCCTGGGAACGGCCGGGCTGCTGGGTGTCGCGCGTGACCTGTTCGGCCTTGCCGCCAACAACATCTATTTGCTGGAAGCCAACGTGGTGATCGGCATCGTCCACTACACCGCGCCGCTGATGGCGCTGACCTTGATCGGCACCTTGCAGAACATCGATCCCCGGCTGGAGGACGCGGCCGAAGTGCTGGGCGCCAGCCGCTGCCGGGCCTTTCTGGATACCACGGTGGCGCTCAGTCTGCCCGGCATCGCCTCCGCCTTCTTCCTGGGCTACGCGATGGCGGTCAGCGCCTTTACGATCCCGCTGTTCCTGGGCAACGGCATCGTCGTGTCGGTGACCATGCTCATCTACCAGCGATTCTCCGAAATCCCGAACAACCCCTTCGGTTCGGCCATCGCGGTTACCCTGCTGGCGGCCTCGCTGGAGCTGGCGGGGATCGGGGTCGGAATGGTCCGGCAATCCGCCCGGCTGATGCGGCTCGCGTGAAGCGGACGCTCGACCGCATCGGGGTGGCGGCCTTCGCGGTCCTGGTGGCCGGGTTCGCGCTGTTCCTCGCTGCGCCGCTGTTGATGGCGGTCGCAATGTCGTTCGACGCCCGCACCTATGTCGGACGGTTTCCGCCGCCGGGCCTGTCGTTGCAGTACTACGAAAAGTTCTTCACCGACGACCGGTTCCTCGATGGGCTCTGGACCAGCCTGGAACTGGGCCTCGTCACCGCGATCCTTAGCACCATGATCGGCGCCGGGGCTGCACTATTCCTGGACCGCAGTCATTTCCCCGGCCGCAACGTCGTGATCGCGCTGTTCCTCTCGCCGCTGCTGGTGCCGCACATCGTGTTCGGCTTCGGCCTGCTGATCCTGCTGACGGTCGCCGGCATCGATGACGTGTTCACCGGGCTGGTGATCGGCCATGTGGTGGTAACCGTGCCCTACACCATCCCGACCGTGCTCGCGAGCCTGGCCGGCATTCGCCCGGGCTTGACCGAGGCGGCGATGGTTCTCGGCGCGACCGAATACCGCGCCCTATGGACGTGACTTTGCCGCTGGCCCGGACGGGCATCGTGGCGGGCGGCGTGATCGCGCTCGCGGTCTCGATGGACGAGGTGACAATGAGCGTGTTCCTCATCGATCCGTTCACTTACACCCTGCCGACAGCGCTGTTCGCTACGATGCGCGACAGCTTCAACCTGGTGATCGCCAGCGCCAGCGTGCTGCTGATCGGCGTGAGCTTGTGCGCGGTGCTGATCCTCGGCCGGCTGGTCGGGCTCGACCGCCTGATCGGCCGCGGCGTGCACGGCGGATGAGGCCGGTTGTGCAGCTCGAGGGGCTGACCAAGCGCTACGGCGCGGCGGTCGCGGTGGACCGGCTGTCGCTGATGGTGGAACCGGGCCAATGCCTGTCCCTGCTCGGTCCCTCCGGCTGCGGCAAGACTACGACCTTGCGCATGATCGCCGGGTTCGAGCAGCCGGATGCGGGCGAAATCCTGATCGAAGGCGTGAGCATGCGGGGCAGGCGACCTTACGAGCGCAATATCGGGCTGGTGTTCCAGGACTACATGCTGTTCCGGCACATGACCGTGCGGCGCAACATCGAATACGGGATGCTTCGCCGCGGCGTGAAACGGCCGGAGCGGGACCAGCGGCTGGAGGAGTGCCTGGCGCTGGTGAAACTGCGGGGCTATGACGCGCGGATGCCGCGCCAGCTCTCGGGGGGCGAACAGCAGCGGGTCGCCATCGCCCGCGCGCTGGTGACAAGGCCGCCTTTGATGCTGCTCGACGAGCCTCTCTCGAACCTGGACGCCAAGCTGCGGACGGAAGTGCGGGCCGAGATCAAGGAGATCCTCGCCCGCGCCGGCACAACCACGATCATCGTCACCCACGACCAGGAGGAGGCGATGAGCATGGCCGATACCATCGTGGTGATGCGCAGCGGACGCGTGATGCAGCAGGGCACGCCGTACGAGATTTATGACCGCCCGGCCAACCGGTTCACCGCCGGTTTCATCGGCCGGATGAACTGGTTTCCGGGTGAGGTGGGACCGTCCGGCATGGTGCCCCTCGCCCCCGGCGCGGCGGTGAGCGGCCAGGCGATGCCGGCGGGCGCCCGCGTGGATGTGGGCCTGCGGCCGGAGCGCCTGACGCTGCAGCCCGGCCCAGGGGACGTGCTACTGCGCGGCACGGTGCGGGACGTGGAGAACCTGGGCCCCGACCTGCATGTGCATGAGACGCTTGACGGGGGCGCTCCGCTGCTTTCCGTCACCAAGAACGCCGGCGGACGACCCATTGCCGGCCAAGCGGTCACGCTGGGTTTCGCGCCCGGCTCCTGCGTCGTGCTGCCGGCGGAGCCGGGCTGAATGGCTCTCGACTTCCCGCACCTGGCCCAAGCCCATCTGGCAGCGGTCGACGCGCCGGGCTTTCCGCTGACACCGGACTTCCCGCAAGAGGAATATCTGTTGCGGGTGGCTCGGGCGCGGGCGGAACTGCGCAAGGCCGGGCTGGACGCCCTGGTCATCACCTCAAGCGCAGTCGGCCACTGGTTCACCAACGCGCTGGAGCCGCATGAGTGGCACGACCAATGTTCGGCTCGCTCGGCCTGGTACATCCTCACAGACCGCGACGACCTGCTGCTGATGACGGCAACCGCCGGCGGGGAGCACTTCAACACCACCCGCCGGTCCACTTGGGTCAGCCGGATCGGCGCCATCGTTGAACGGGCGGAGGCGCCGCGATGGGAGACGTGGGACATAGGCCAGATCCCGCCCATCCTGGCGGAGCTGGGCCTCGCGCGCGGCAGGCTGGGCTTCGAACTCGGCGACTGCATGACCCTCGGCCTGTCCGTGAACGACTTTTTGCGCCTGCGCGGCTTGATGCCGCACGCGCAATTCGAGGACGCATCGCCGGTGATCCGCAGGCTGATGAGCCTGCACACCGCGCTGGAGATCGAATGGCTGCGCACCGCCTGCATGGCGGGCACGGAAGTGCATGACATGGTCCCCGAAGTCTTGCGCGCCGGCATGACGGAGCGGAGCGTTCTGGAACTGCTGGCCGGGCGTGTGGCCGGGCGCTTTCCGGCGCCTGACTACACCTACCAGCCGGCGGGCGGGTGGGATGTCCGTAATCTGGAGGCCGGCGATTCCAACCCATTCCACAGCGAGGTCACAAGCCGCATGTTCAAGGCCGGCGACCTGCTCAGCCGTAGCCGCAGCGGCATCGCCTATCGCCGGTACGGTGGCGATGTGGACCGCATGTGGTCGATCGGCGCGCCCTCGCAGGCGGTGCTGGAGTGGTATGCGATCACCTGGGAATGCAACCGCGCAATGGCCGCGGCAATCCGGCCCGGCGTCACCTGTGCCGAAATCTACCAACGCGGCCAGGCGGTCGAACGCCGCCATCCCATTCCGGCGCGGCCTGGCGGACGCACCGGCCACGGGTACCGCAACGCCGGCGGGCTTTCGGTCCATCCAGACAACCCGACGGTCCTGGAGCCGTCGATGATCATTTCGGTCGAGCCGATGTTCGCGAACGAGCATGGCTACTTCGATCTGGAAGACCAGTATCTGATCACAGAGAATGGCGCCGAGGCGTTGCATCCGCTGGCGCCGGAGACGCTGCCGGTAATCGACGGATAAACATCCAGGCTCGCGCCGGCCTGGTGTGGATGAAACGGCCTACGAGAACTGTGGAAATCGCCGGCGGTGTCTCAGTATCGCGGCGCGGTCGATCGTGTACGCAGGCGGCTCGCCCCGGCGCACGCTCCGCAGCGCCTCGAGTTATCTGAGGCGCCCCGGCTCGCGCCGGAGATAAACTCGACGCGTGAGGCGTTACCGTGACCTTTGGATGCGACCAGAACGGTTGGTGAGAATGTCAGGCTACTGCGCTAGGAACCCGCCATCCACGGGCAATGTATGGCCGGTGATCATGGCGGCCGCATCCCCAGCGAGGAATGCAACAGACATCGCGACCTCGTCGGCGGGTGGCGGTTCTTCCCAAAGGCGTCACTTGGACGATTCGTTCCAGCAGCACGGGCTGCTGGAACAGGCCCCGGGTCAGCTCGGTTTCCGAGGCTGACCCCCAGCAGTACGCCGCGGCCCGCGCCGGTCCGCTGCATGAGCGTCTGCATCTCGTGGCTGCCTGCGCCGCACGCGGCGAGTTGGACGGCGTCGAGATCGAGGACGGCTCCCTCTACATCGCGCGCACCAAGCCAACGGTGCCCGACGCTGCGCGCCTGCTGGCCGGACGCCTCTATGGCATGCTGCCACGGGTTCGTGTAACCGAGGTCGTGGAGGAGGTTGCGCAGGCCACGGGGTTCGCCGCCTGCTTCACCCACCTGCGCACGGGCAACCCGCCTGCCGACTTGGCGGCCCTGTTTGCCGCCCTCTTGGCCGACGGCACCAATCTCGGTCTGTCGCGCATGGCCGATGCGACCCGCGGCCTGAGCTACCACCACCTGGTTAACGTGGCGCAATGGCACGTCAATGGGGACAACTACGCCTCCGGCCGCGCCGTCATCGTCGAGGCGCATCATCGGCACCCTATGTCTGTCA
>JAABUK010011803.1_pt1 | contig 11269 bp, 19 predicted proteins | sample 5559141 | NCBI WGS metagenome assembly JAABUK01 (sample SAMN10711869, study PRJNA513367) | rock metagenome | isolation source: Antarctica rocks | place: Antarctica: Victoria Land, Pudding Butte nord | collected 2016-01-03
CACCACGGCTAATGGCGAGCTTGCAGCTGGCTAGCATCATCATATGTCTTCTTCGAAGGACTCATGTACTGCTGCTGAGTGAGACACTCGGTGCCGCCAATGCGTTGCCAATTGGGATCAGGGAACAGCCACATCTTGAGCCACACAGTGCATGTATGCAACACAGCGCAAGTGACGTTAGCAGCGGCGCTCCCGAGCTTTGCTGCTCTGACTTGCTGTATGAGATTGCCTAAAATTGAGTCTGCAAATATTTGCAGGGACTAATTTAAAATCCCAGAAGCATTGGAGGATCAGGCCAGCAAATTTGTTGAAAACGTCTGGCTGGGCAGGCTACATGATGTGCAACTTCATGGCGTCCAAGTTTCTCATCCTGGCAGACAAGAAGTTTTTGCAGCTTTGCTGCGATGCAATTTTCTGGAGACCAGCACCCCTTGGCAAGGCTAGTAGCCTCTGCTTGAAGCTGTGTTAATATCAAGGCCTTTTCTGTTGTGAGCTCTGCTTCATGCATTGCTTTGCATCAGGATTTTTGGTAGGTTGTGACTGTGAGCATTGCAGTGTGAGTGTCCAAGCCTTGCTACAACATATTGTAAACCAGAGGAGGCAGTTGAGTGCTCTGCTACATGCTGTTGAGCATGATGGGAGAGTCTGATATCATCATGAACAGGCAGTACTCAGTGCAGCAGGCCTTTGCACTTTGCATGCAAGCCTAACAGGTAGTATGTAGGCATGCATAGACAGGCTGCAGCAGGCTTATAAAGGCTGATCTGTAATGTCATGCGGAAATGCATCACTATGAGTGTCATTCAGCTACTTGCAAACTTTACTCTTATATGCATGCATAGATTGCTGCTGTGTAAACAATTCGTGCATCACGCATGTGTATATGCTGAAGCTGAGCGGTGACCTCATCAATAGCAAGACTTGTTCTGCATCTGCATCCTTACAAATAATCAAAACCAGGCTCAATTCACAAACAACAACAACAAACCTGAAGGCAAAGAAGATGACCATCTTGTTGAGATGTCTGCCCGATCAGCTACAATACCAAAAATCGTTCTGCTGGAAATGTGCAACTGAACATATACTTACACTGATTGGGCATGTTGCAAGCACCATTCAGTGTCGGAGCAGCTTCCAACTGTGACTCATTTGGTAACATGGAGCCATCCAGATGCAGCTCATTTGGTAACAATACGATTCCATGCAACGACAAGGTGGCTTGTCTAGGGACTTGGTCTAGCAACAGCGCAGATATCTGCCCAAGATGTAGGCTTTGCCCCTGGTTCTTGAGCTCCTGTCTTTGGTGGTCTTGTCAGCAAACCTCGCTGCTGCTGCTGCTGCTGCTGCTGCTGCTGCTGTTGCTGCTGCTGCTGCTGCTGCTGCATGGCACCAAATCCAATCTGAGTTTGGGGCGAGACACTTTCTTTGTGCTGAGCTGGCACAGGGCGCATTGCCTGTATGAGGTCTGTGTCAGGAGCATCCTCCATGGGAGCACTGTCAGGGAGCGCAAATGTGTCAGTTGCTGCTGTTGCAGCTGCAGGTTGAGAAGCTTCTGAGGGTGATGGCTGATCACTGCTCTCAGCTTGTGGCAGCTGCAGCTGTTTCTTGGCCTTCTGCTTCTGCTTCTTAGCCTTCTTGGCAGCTCTTTGAGAACTGCCAGCTGCTGCTTGGCTTGTGCCTGTTCCTCTTCAGCCATCAGCTCATTAGCTGCTGCCTCAGCTGCTGCCCAGGCTGCCTGCTCTTGGTCAGCTTGTGCCTGCTCCTCCTCACTCAAGCCCTCAGCAGGTGGTGCTGCTGTAATTGAGTTGTCATCCCTTGCCTGCATCAACAAGCAAGCAGGAAGCTGAGACTACATGCTTGATAATAATGCAGACTCAAAGTCAGCCTTTCAGTACATGTTGTAGACAATCAGTGTATGACTGCAGTTCCAGGTTGTATGTACAAGATTGACATTGGTAACGCGAGCTAATCACAGCATGGGCACGAGATCACAGCAAGGCATTTGGCAGCTGCCTGACCTGTGCTTGGAGCTGACCCAGTGTGAAGCAGTGCTGAATTTGTTTCACGCTCTGTGCAGACAGTCCATTGGCACTGTCCTTGAGATCATGCAGACTGCTGGCAAGCAGTGCCTTGCCTGCTTGAACTCGTTGAACTCGCTGCACCAATCCTGGGGACTAAGCTGAGCCCAGACAGGCATCCAGTGACTCTGCACGCGCATGCTCTCCAGCCGTGCTGTGATCCCCTCTGCGCAGAATGTTCAGGTCTCAGTGCTATTTTTTGTAAGATAGAAACTTGCAAAGCCGCTCATAACATGTTTGATCAACACGTTTTGGACCTGGGACCTTCCATCACATGAGGTAACAGGGTCCAAACCTTACCTGATTTGGCAAAGAAGAGTTTCAATTGGACAGGATTGTGAGTTCAAGGTAAAACATGAACTTGACTTGACAAACTGCATAGATGAGTGATTAGGAAAGTGAGCAGACAAACAAGGATGGGACGATGCGACCGGGTGGAGCTTCAGGTTACAGAGTTTGCCCAGACATCTTTGTTGCAGACTGAAATCATGTTTGCAGCAATGTATCAAAAGCAGTTGATTGCAGCAGGACTCACCAATCTCGATGCTGAGCCTCTTGTTGGCCTCAGACTTGCCCACCAGACTTCCCAGCGAGACCACTTCCAAGTACAAGATCTGCAAGGCTGCCACAGCGCTTTCCTTCAGCAGTTTGTAATCTGCTGGCCCCGGCGCTGGCTGCATTCTGTGATGCTCAGCTGCATCGTAGATGGAGTTATGTTGAACTCAAGCACGGCAAAGTTGCTCTTGCAGGCAGTTCATCATGATGCAAGCAAAAGGACCATTGTGTTGCCTGTAATGCCAACCGAGTTCACACAGCATTTGGCTCAAGCTACGCTCATGACCAGGGTAGTATTGATGTACTCTAACGCGGGCAGACCTGCACTCATGGTCTCAGGCAGACAGCCACTGTGCAAACGCAATGCAGGCATGGTAGCATGTGGCAGTCACCTAGCATGTGCACAAATAACTCCACTTGAGGGCATGCTGTCAGAGCCCTCTCTGACTTGCGCATGTAATCCCTTGCTACGGACACAAACATTTGAGCACAAATAGGGAAAAGGTGCTGGCCGAGGTAGTGCCAGCACTGTTGAGCAACAGGGATTTCCATGATGTGATGCAGCAAGCCATAAGGCAGCTGTTCCAGCAGAGACTGCAGGTCACGACGGTTGTACCCAGTCACATGCTGGCCAACGCTGGCAAGGACTGCAGGGTGGGCTAGGAGGTCAGCCAAAACGTCTGTCAGAGTGACTGCATAGTCCTGCAGGCAGCAGTGCATGCTGTCATAACGGCCAAAATATGCACAATTTTTCAACTGGCAGCATGGGTGTTTGTAGCCCACAGACTAGGACTGACTGTTGGCATACAGACATAGTGCATTGACGTTACATTTAGCATTGATGTTGCATTTAGCAGTCGCTTGCCTCCTGCTCCATACAGAAGGTGGATAGACTGCCCACAAGACTTGCTGAAAGACATTGAGAAAGTCTACCTTGACTTTGTCGCAGAATGGGCTCTTGGGTTTGATGAGCTTTATCCCGCCAAATTTACCCAAAATTTGGAATGAGGCCAACAGCACAAGACTCGCCAGATCAAGTGAAGTCGCAATGCTGCGCCATTGGCGCATCAAACCAAGTGCCAAGTGCATGCAATCTGCACGCATCTGCAGATAGCAAACAGTTGTTTTAATGCTTGACAAGAAGGCAAATAGCATTTCACCCTGATCATATGCAATCACCATCACAGTATTGCCGCACTTGTGTCTGATACGGCAGTCTGACAGTTTGAACCCATGCACTGGGCACCACTATAGCAAGCTGACTGCTTATTACAATGGCCATGATATATAAAACCGTCATTGTCTGTGTCTATGACAGCTGTAAAGCTCATAACAGCCATGACAGTGTCATGCGATGACATCATGGCATATCAAGTGGGAGAGGGTTTGCATCTGAACACCACCTACTGGTGCAACCTGACTGCAACACATGTGAAAAGCATCAGCATTGTGCAAGCTTTGAGGCTGTAGTATGTGACTGTGGTATGTGACTGTAGTAAATGACGATAGTATGTGACTGCACCTGCAGGCTGATGTGTTCCTCTGGGACATGTGCACACAGCTCACTCAGCTTCATCAAGAGCTGGAAAAGCCCAAGGCAACATGCTGAAGACCATGGCATTGGAGTCTGCCATGAAAACACTGATGTTACTGCCACCTGGATGGGTTGGCCAACACCCAGCGGGCAACAAATCACTAGTGATACATGTCACAGATGCACATTGCTGCAACATTGCATACAATTGGACAGTCACAATCAAGTTCAATGTGCACGCACCACAGACTCATGACCAAGAAGTGGCATAGAAGTCCTGTGCACATCATGTAGGCAAGTCAAACAGGCACAGAGAACAGAAACAAAATAACTGCTTGGGTTGGATAGCTTCAGGCTGACTGGATGGAAAGCCTGCAAGTATGATTCAGTGCGTACCTTGTCCATTGAGGTAGTGCAGACATAGGTAATTATGCCCTTCAACACCTTTGGCTGATATATGGAGCAGGCTTTGATCTCAGGGGTTGTCCCTTGCAGCTGGACAGAGGCGACACATGCCCAGCACGCACACAACGTGAAGCATGCTGGCTTGTCATCCTTCAGCTGGTGGAGACCTTGCAAAAAGCCTGTTGCAAACAGCCCCTTTGTGGCCATGCTCTTGCATTGGTCCCCATCACTCAAGGCAACATACAGGGCGCTCAAGGCCACCGGTGCAACTGGCTGCAAAAGCAATGCAACTTCTGAACCTGCACAACCATTCATTCAGTTGCATCTTTTGCTGCATGCTAAAGACAATATGGTTTACACACAAGATGCTGATCATGAGTCTGGCTTAATAGGTGCTAGGCCTGTGGTGCTTCAACAGCTTCACTAGTTGCAATGCGCAACCTGGCCGAAGTGCAAGTAAGGCACCTAATACAATATGCCAACTCGTGTACAACACATGTATACACACAAGCTTAGCAGCAGAAATGGACGCTCACCAAACATGTTTGCCAGCTGTTGAATAGCACAAATCTTGCGCTGCCTCCCACTTGCATCCAAAATTTTGTCACAAGACCTGACGGTAGCATCTATGGTCATGCGTGTCAGCAGCAACTGGCCTAGAATGTTTAGATCCATGTTTGTCAACCCAAAGATTGACCATGCCTCGAGTATTGGCAGAAGACCACTTGTGAACACCCTTTGCATGTTCAACTTTTTATCCAACAAATGCCCAGCTACCAGTTTGTAAATCAAGGCAACAATGGCATGGATCGGGCACCGGGCTTTTGAGTCACGAGCATGTGAAGCATTAGCCTTCAGAGAACCTGGATCCTGTCTAAGCAGCCACTCTAGGATGAGGAATGCCCTGGTCACAGTTGTCTGGATATCATCCCACATAGTAACAGACGGTGTTGGCCAACCTGGCACAATGCCGAACAGCTGATCCTGTGAGTCCTCATCACTATCCAACAGCTGGCCTGAGCTTGTAGCGTCTGGCGCCTCATCAGCTGATGTAGCGTTCATTACTCTGATCTGGGATGCATGGCTTGCAGCTGCAGCCAAGCTGTCATGACTGTTCTGGGTCAAAGTGCTATGGGGGCTTGCTTGCCTTGGCTTGCTAGTGGCCTGCAGTCTTTCTTGTCTGTCCACCAGTCTGGCCATGATATTGATGACACGGCCCATGTGCTTCAGGTCGAATTGCCTCGGCTGGGGCACAGCTGTGATGAATTTAGACTCATATACAGAACGTGCTGCAATTCACACAGTACGTCTTGTCAAATTGTCATATGTGCTGCAAAGCTTGTAAGTATCACATTTGCTATGCCAGCTAACATCACATTATGTGCTGAAACAATATCAGGCAAATTTGAGTCATGGCTGGCGTGATCAATCATCAAGGGCTTTGGTTGTAACCAGCAATTCTTGCAGCCACCTTAGTCAGTACTAGTATTTGTGTCATTCAGCCAAAACACTCTTCCTGAGCTTTATATGCAAAGCTGTGTGTCACAACAGAACCTAGGACTTACCCCAGGATAGGAAGGTTGCGCCATGCAAGGCTGTCTGTTGAGGTGATGACATCTGCCCTCCATCAAACTGTAGACACAAGAGTCCAGATAGATGGTGTATAGCTTTTGCAGCTACTAGTTGGATCTCAATGCCGGCGACCTTGTCTTCAGGTAGCTGGCAATTCATCATGCTGAAGATCATAGGACATGCAAAGAAGGCTAGCGACTTGCTTTTAGCTGCTCCTTCAGCCAAAGTAGACACTCCTCCTGCATTGCAAGCAGGCTCCTGTCAAGAACAAGCATCTCAAGCAATGTTAGCTTGTTGCTCAATGCCTTCAAATACAGTATGTATGCTTCGCACATGGCAATGACATCTCAGGACATAGGGGCAATACAATACATGTTTCAAGTGAAGACTTGCCTGTGTCGGCAAGGTGACGTGCAACAGCCTGACAAACGACAGGATGGACCATGCAGCCCAGCAGCAGCTCGCAGCAAATGACAGCCTGTAAGGCTGAGTCTTCCAGCGCAATGCTATTGCGCATGATAGGCACGACCAGCTGAGTCAGCTGCAGGGACAGCTCGCATTGCTCTGTATCTTCATTCATCACAACAGATCCCTCGCAAAACTGCCTGCCTATGAATAGTAGTACTTTCCACAATGCCATGCGCACACCCATCATGTCTGTGACATTGCCCATCAATGAAATGAGCTTGAGGGCTATCACACAAGCCCGCAGGGTATGAGTGAATGTCAGATGCGGGGCGCTCACAGACTTTGATACAGCACCTTGAGCTGGAATCGCTGCCACAAGCATGCTGGCCGATTGCCTGAACACGGCCATGTCAGCTTTCAAGCGCTCGATTGTAGACAAAAAGAGGCACTCCCCTCTGCTTTGTTCCAGCAAAGAAAATTTGCTGTTATGTCCTGTATAGCTGCAAACTGGACAGTGCCCTTCAAACTGCAATGAAGGGGGTGCCACTTGCTGTGAACTAGGCAGCCTTAGCATCTGGGCTATGTCTGCCGAGTTTGCTACATGGGACCTTGCCACTGCCAGTAAAGACTGATACCATTCTCTCCCTAAGGCTGATCGGTCATTTATACGTCCCTGCCCAAGCTTCAACCATGTACAAAAAGCAACTGTGATGTTAAACGTCGCACTCAGGCGCAGTCCAGACGGTGATGTGCGTGCACTGGGCACCTGCAGGGCAGCAATTGGAGGCATACTGACAACAACGGACATCCTCTTCCTACACATGTTGACAGCACATTCTCACCCTCTGTAACACCTCATGGGGGTGCAAGTTGTCACGCCCATGCTTGAGTTGTGTGCCAGCAACAGATAAGCCATAATAGTGGCAGAAGTCCGCAAGTACTGTGGTCACGAGCGTGGGCCCAGCGTACTCAGCTTCCCAACCGTTAACATCATCAAAATCCTGACGCAGTGCACGCACGAAAGGTTGAAAACATAGATCGTGGGCAAGCTCTGGACCAAAGAGCTCTGGACTGATCACTAGGTGATCGGACACACCTCTAGCGCAACGTGCAGCTGCATTGCTTGCACTTTGCTTTTGAGCATTCAAGAGCACCCACAACGGCTATTGGCGAGCTTGCAGCTGGCTATCAGCACTCATGTGTCTTCAAGCTGAATAAGAGACCTGTACACCTGCTCGATGCCGCTGAGGGATCAGGGAGAAGAAACGCCTTGAGCAGCGATGTGCATGTCAGCAACATAAGTGACGTCAGCAGCGGCGCTCCCGGGTTTTCGCCGGTCACGCTGCTTTGAGTCTGTCCTTACTTGCTGGATGAGAATGTGCCAAACACCCTAAAGATGCATTTTGCAATCTGCAAATCCAACAGCAAATTGCATTGAATGAAGGGAGAGGCCAACAAACCAAACGAAAACATGTGGCTGGGTAGGCTACATCTTATGCAACTACATGGTGTCCAAGTTTCTCATCCTAGCAGACAAGAGGTTGTTTGCAGCTTTGCTGCGATGCATTTATTGGGAGACCAGCACCCCTTGGTAAGGGCTAGTAGCCTTTGCTTGAAGCTGTGTAAATATCCAAGGCCTTTACAATTGTGCACTCCGCTGTATGCATGGTGTTGCATCAGCATTCTTGGTAGGCTGTGACTGTGACCATTACAATGTGAATATTGCAGCCTAGGCCTTGCTGCAAGGTACTGCAGACAGACAAGTTGCGGTAGTTGAGCAATCTGCGGCAATTCAGAAGTATGCCTCTAGATATATCTCCTTGAACTGTGGCGTGGCTTGGTGAAACAGTACTCAACAGTATTACTTGACAATATAACAAGCGCAGAGAAAGTGTCAAAAGCATTCTGTCAGATTTGTAAAACTGCGTGAAGGTCAAATCTGATTGGGCATCCTACAGCCATGGTTCTGTGTTGCAGGAGCTTCCAGACATGGCCCAGCTGGTGACAATATGATTTTAAGCAGTGACCAGGGGGCTTGTCTACAGAGCAGATATCCGCCTAAGAAGCAGAATTTGTAGGTGAGTCTCTAGTCCCTGTCTTGGGCAATGTTTTGAGCGGGCCTTGCTGCTGCTGCATAACCCCACTTACAGTCTGTGTTTTGGCCAAGCCACCTTCTTTGTGCTGAGCTGCGACAGGGTGCATTGCCTGTCTCAAGTCTGATCTGCTGTCAAGAATACTGTGAAGAAGCGCAGATGTATTGAATGCTGCTGTTGCAGCTGCAGGTTGAGGAGCTTTTGCGGTCTTGGGCTGATCATTGCTCTGAGCCTGTGTCAACTGCAGCTGATTTTTGGCCCTTTGCTGCTGCTTTTTAGCCTTCTTGGCAGCTGCCTTGACAAGCACTTGCTGCTGCTTGGCTTGTGCCTGTTGCTCTTCAGCCATCAGCTCAGCAGCTGCTGCCTCAGCTGCTGCCCAGGCTGCCTGCTCTTGATCAGCTTGTGCCTGCTCCTCCTCACTCAAAACCTCAGCAGATGCTACTGCTGTGACTGTAACATCCTCCCCTGCCTGCATTGAAAAGCAAGCGAGTTGGAAGCTACGACGTGCTTAATGACACTGCAGACTCAGGATCAGCCTATGACCGTCTGCTCTATGCAAGTGATACATGGCTGCAGTTGTTGGCTGTAACTGGGACTGCAAAAGTGGTAATGCAAGCCAGACGCAGCATGGGCACAACACCAGAGCAAGATCATCAACAGCAGTCATACCTGTGCTCTGAGGTGACCCAGTGTAAAGCAATGCTGAATTCGTTTCACGCCTTGAGCAGACAACCGTTGCTTTTATCCTTGAGATCATGCAGACTGCTGGCAAGCACTGCCTTGGCCTGCTTGAACTCGCTGCACCAATCCCGGGGACTGAGGTGAGCCCAGACAGGCATCCAGTGAGTCTGAACGCGCATGCTCTCCAACCATGCTGTGATCCTCTCTGTGCATGATGCGACACGTGTTGGACCTTGCATTTTGAACCAGATGATGTAATGGTGTCTAAATCTTGCATAGGACGGAAAGAATCGGTTTCACGCTGAGCATCATTGTGAGTCCAAGGCGAAACCTGGACTTGACAAATGCAAAGATGAGTAATGCGTCAGTGAGTGGGCAGATAACAATGGGACTGGGCAGAGGGACAGAAGTCAGACTTTGCCAGATATTTTCTTCAATCAATTTGCAGTTCTTGTCTTTAGGACTCATCAGGGGAGGTTTTGTTCAAATGAACAGTCATGGTTGCAGCAACACGTGGGTTGCGGCATGACTTACCAATCTCACCAACAACTACGCATACTTCATTGGCATATGTTGGCCTTTTGTTGGCCTCAGAGGTGCACACTAAGTGTCTCAGCAAGATTACATCCAGGTACAAGATCTGCAAGGTTGCTACAGCGCCGTCCCTCAGCAGCTTGTAATCTGCTGGCCCCGGTGATGGCTGCATCCTGTGATGCTCAGCTGCATCACACAAGAAAGTGTGTTCAGCTTGAGCATGCTAGCAGTGCTCTTGCATGCGTTTCCTTCATCGACCAAAAGAACTACTGTGCTGCCTGTGGTGCAGTTCAAGTCCACACAGCAATTGCTTTGAGCTACATTGTGACTAATATGGCATATCATTAAGGGCTGATCCACACTCATGTTTGCTGACAGACAGCCACTGTATGACACCCAAGCAGGCATGCTTGCATAAGACAGTCACCTAGCATGTGTATGAATGGCTCCAGCTGAGGGCATCCCATCAGTGCCTCATCATCTGGTTTGTGCATGAAATCCCTTGCCATAAGCAGGAGTACTTGTGCGCAAGCAGTAAAACCGTGTTGTCAAAAGTAGAGCCAGCAGTGCTGAGTGACAGGGATGTCCATGAGTACACTAAGCAAGCTATGCGGCATTTTTTCCAAGGCAGACTGCAGGGTACAGTGCATGTATCCAGTGACATGCTTGTCACTGCTGGTGAGGACTGCAGCCCGGGATAGCCAACCAACCAACAAGTCTGTCAGGACAACTGCATAGTCCTGCAGTCAGCAGTGCATGTTGGTCATGAGGGCCAGTACATGCATGATCTGTAAACTGGCAGCATGATTGTTTGAAGACCACAGGCTAGGATGGAATGCTGGCACAGTGCATTGTCGCTGCATCTGGCAATCATTTGCCACAGTTTTTGTGGCAAAAACAACAATTACCAAGCTCCAAGAATGCAGTTCTATGAAAGCCCAGAAATTGGGTGAAATGCATTTGAATGAAAGCTCAGAAACTGACTCAAATGCATTCAAGGTGTGCTCTGAACAAAACTGTTACCTTGAACTTGTCGCAGAAGGGGCTTTTGGGCTTCATGAGCTTTACCCCACCAAATTGATCCAGAGTTTGGAATGAGGCCAACAGCACCAGACTTGCCAGATCAACTACATTTGTGATACTGCGCCACTGGCGCATTATTGCTAGTGCCAGGTGCATGCAATCTGCACGCATCTGCACACAGCAGACAGGTCTTACTCAAGTCTGCCAAAACAACAGCCAGTATTTTGCCCAAACCAATTGTTTTCTCTGTAACACTATTACCGTGCTTGTGTATGACAAAGCTGTGTGAATTCAAACAATGCACTGGTTGTATACAAGCACTATGTCGTGGATGGACTGGCTGCTCAACACCATGGCTATGCCGCTTACATCTCATACTGTCTGTA
>JAABUK010011804.1_pt1 | contig 11268 bp, 14 predicted proteins | sample 5559141 | NCBI WGS metagenome assembly JAABUK01 (sample SAMN10711869, study PRJNA513367) | rock metagenome | isolation source: Antarctica rocks | place: Antarctica: Victoria Land, Pudding Butte nord | collected 2016-01-03
CAATGCCAAGCATGGAGGTGTACAGCGGCACCCCAGGGGACGCCACACAGCACTTTGAGGACTGGATGCAGACGCAGTACTCACCTTTGACTGTACAGCTGGGCAAGTGGCTGGACCTGAGTGACAATGACAAGGCTACAGAATTCCTTGGGCAGCTGAACAAGTACTTTGAGAAGAGAACAGCACTGCTGGGTGAGGAGGGAACATTCCTGTTCCCAAGCAGAAGGCCAAGTCCTGATGCCCTTCAGGTGCTTTCCTTTTGCCTTCTTCTCATGTGCACACAGTCACACACCATGCGTGTACACTCATATGTTTTGATCTAGAAGATCTTAGGATTCACGTGGATGGTACTACCCCTGATCCAATCTGTCTATGCCTTCAAGACAAGCTTTTGCCTCATTTGCAACTTTTCTCTGTAGTTCTTGCTGAACAAGGCATGAATACGCACAAATTGCGCCACAAATGCTGTGGTCTAAGCAGCCATTAAGTCAAATGCATAGCAGACCTGCTGATGTATGTATACATGTGTTGCATCAGTGCCAAATTGCATATCAGATGTGGCGGTGTGGACACATCTTGCGGCCTTGCAGTACTCACCTACCTGTACCTCTCTCCCCCTCCTCTCCCAGCCCACCCTATCTCTTTTGATGCATGCAACTGAATGCCATAGGCACTATAGTAGCTAGCTGAGGAAGTGCATGACAGTTGACCCTATAAGACTGACATGCTGTGTTGCCCGGTAGGAACTAGGAATGCCTTTCAAGAAGTGGCTTGAGAAACATGGCCTCAACCTGATCCTGCCGCTGTTCTATGAGACACAGACCTCCCAAGGCTATGGCTACATTGAAGAGGTGCCAACTTATTACGGTACAGCCCAGTCATTATTGCATTGTAACAGTAAATGACAGTCATGTAAGTAAATGACAGTCATGACAGCAAATGACAGTAAGTAATGACAGTAAATGACAGTAAGTAATGACAGTAAAGGACAAACTGCATAGATTAGTTCTGTGTGCACGCATGCATGATGAACCAGTCTGCAGGTTCCAGCTGTGTTCATCCAGATGCATTCATCATCTTAGCGTGTCTCTCAGAGTTTGATTACAACTCATCAGATACTACTTGCATGCACCAAAAGAGCCTGTGCACAAGCAACAATATGAACGCACGCTTGATCAAGCACTTATGTGGTCCTGTGACTGCAGCGCTGGTCTGGAACAGTAAGGAACTGTTCAGCTATATTTCTCTGCCCAAGCTGGACTTTCTGAAGCTGGCTGGATCAGCACTTGAGGTGCGCTGCAAACACATTCTGCTGCTCTGTCATGTTACGCAACAGCTAGATAAACAGATCAAAGTACAGCTGTCATTCCAAACGCAAAGTGCATGTGGCATGGATAATAGGTCCACTGTCTCTAAGTATTGAAGCTAACTTACGGTAGGGAGCTTGCTGCAGCGCATGAAGCTCAGCAGCACAGCTACTCCACATTTGCTTATTCACCCTTTGCAGCCCTGAATTTTCATGACTGTTTGTTGGCCTCACTTCTGTGTAACTTGTGTTGGGGGGACATGTGTCCTGTACCAACATACAGTCTGAGGATGCGAAGTGATCTTGACGGGTCTGATCATCAATGCTGTGGGTGCTGCATGCAGAAAATCATGGACAAGCTGGAGTTCCTTCCACATCGAGTGCGCCATCAGGTCAAGGTAGAGGTGAGAGCACCCAGCCTTGTGTACCTGCTTGCTTGTCCACATTCCTCTGCCTCTGCTTTTGCGAAAGACCTTGCAGTCCAGGTTTCATTGCATAAATGCTGATACTGACAGTTAAGAAGTTACCCTTCAACAGCAGCATTGGTTGAAGCATGTTGCATCATGTTGCATCAACATGAAAATGTTTTGCTTAATTACAATGCTTGGTGGTGTTTGCAGACTGCAGAAGCTAGTGTGCAGAGACTTCAGCAAAGCTTCAGGTGGGCAATTTGCATCAACTCTGCTCATTGCTTTGTCACTTGCATGCATGCAGTGCCCACATCCCTTCTGACCATGCTGAAATGCAGCCGGTGTTGCAACTAGTCAAGCACCAGGACAACCTGTCTCAGACGCCAACACAATGCTGCCAGCACATTAGCACGTCTCGGTATAAGGCTAGCTTGCTGCATGATCAAACAAGACATTGTTCACTGCATTTACCACTGTGTGGAACAGCAGGCCCAGCTGCCCTGCACAGGTGCCGTGCATACTTGCCAAGATGCCCTAGGGACATAAGATGTAGTGTAAGATCACATGTGGCATGAAACATGGTTGCTGTGTTTGGGACTGTGACATAAAGACATGGTTGCTGTGTTTGGGACTGTGACATGAACACCTGGTTTCTGTGTCTGGGACTGTGACATAAGGACATGGTTGCTGTGTTGGGGACTGTGACATAAGGACATGGTTGCTGTGTGTATGCAGGGCGGTGATGGTGCAAGGAGGCTTCATGAGCATCTGGGAACGGCTTGCTAAGAAATTGCCCAACGTGAACAAGAACATCAACATCAGGAAGGTGGACCGCCATGTGGAGGATCCCTCCCGCCCCATTTCCATCACGTGAGCCCCCTCTGTGCTGCATGATGTAGGATTCTGGGACGACTTTTTCGTCCTTGAACAATCTCATGTCAACAGTCTTCTCCACATGCCCTCAGGTGGTGCCCCTTACTAATGGCAGCAGCTGGCCTGATTGTCGCAACTGATCAGTATGACCTTCACAGGCAGCAGAGCGTACAACAGCTTGTTGCAAGACTCTGTCTTGTCTTGACAGCTTTCTTTTGTAATTACTCTGGAATGGCAAATCTGTCGATTTACCCTGGTCCTCGTTCTGATCCTTCCGACTGTCTCCGTTCTTTTTCCCAGGACTTCGGGGATTGCAACTTTGCAATGAACAGTGTTTGCAGCTTGTGCTGCCAGGTGATGAAGACATATTGTGCTGCTGGCAGGTACACAGAGGGCAGCAGCGAAGAAGCTGTGACAGCCCACCATGACTTCCTCATGCTGGCTTGCAAGCTGGATGATGTGCCATGGCTAGACACTCAGCCGGATGAAGCTGACATCTTCAAGAGCATTTGCAACTACGAGCTGACAACCACCTGCGTCAGCATCCCAGCCAGTACTGCTAATGACATCCCCACCACACCCCACATGTTCCTGCCAGAAAAACTGACATCAGTGAAATTCCTCAACAGGTGAGTTGTGTGATGCTTTGCTGTGACCTAGCACAGCTGATAGCCATGCCTGCAGGCCTGTCTGGTCTTGTGACAGACGACCAAGCTCATAGAGTTGTCAATACGCACTTGCCATGCTCTTCGACCAACACACATACATGCCAAAACGCTGCTGTCTTTCCGTCCACCACAACATACATGCCTTTAGGGCAAAGGCTGGAGATGCACTTCCCTTGTGCATTTGCTGCTGTGACTGGAAGCATGTGCCACAGCTTCAGACCCTTCTTGTCGTGCACAAGTGTCATCAGCACCTTGTTGTCAGCCAAACATGCCATACGTATGTACACCATGCTGCGTGCTAATAACACATCATGTGCTGCTAAGCCATCCTATCCAGCAACTACGACATGGGCAGAGTTGGTGATCGCCCACCGGTTACCTTGCTGGCAACAGACCTCAGCCAACAATTAATGTTGCATTTGCTAGGTCGGAACTACAGCTGTTGCTTGCTGAGAGATTTGTTGCTGTCCCCAGGTGCTATGTGACTCGTACATCCCTAAAGTGTGTGGCCCCAGGCCTCTCATACGGCCCTGGCAGCTTCCCAAGTGCCAATGGGGGTAATGAAAGGAGGTGGGACCAGGGGGATGACACCAGGGTGTGCTTCCAGTACAGCGCCATTGATGCCGCCCCTGTGGGGTCAGAGCAGTACAAGACAAATGATCAGCTGTACAGTCAGCTGGAAGAAGACTTGAAGGCCTACGGTGCACAATCAGTAGAGGTAACCATCACCTCTTCTTTTGGCTCAATTACAGTCATTATTGCATCCAAGGTTGTCCATCATAGAAAGTCATGTTTTGGGGTCCATGCCAACTTGAGATAATTTAATATTACCTGGTGCTTGCATATGGCTTGGCACCTTCTGTTTGTGTGTGACTGTGATTGGCATGTTCAGGCTCACATGGACCCATATGATCCCAGTCAAAGACTGCAGAAGAGATGGAAGTACATGCCACATTTCCTGAGCAAGGACTTGGGCAAGCTTTGGGATTTGTGGGAGCTGCAGAACACCCACCGCACCTTCTATTTGGGGTCCATCACCTGCTTTGAGTCAACTGCGGATGTGCATAGCTACAATATGCAGCTGGCTGACTACTACCAGCTCTGAATGTAGCGGGCTCCCACCCCCCCCCCCCTTTGTACACAGGGGGAGAAGAGCAGAAACTAAAACAGGCTGAACACATTCCCATTGTCAGACTATGTATGTTACCTTGTGCAAGCAATTGCCAGCTGTATGAAGCTATGCAACATGCATTCTCGCTAAGTGGAGTTGTGTTTGATGAAGTATGACTGCTGAATCGCATGTCTCAGGTGACGTGCATGTGCTTTACCCCTGGTCCACCCTTGGCACCTTGTACCCAACTGGGAGATTTGCAGGGTCAGCAGTATTGCAGATTGCTTCTGGACGTAAATCCAGATGTGCGCCATTGTGATTGGGCTTACAGCACTTTTCTTGATAGATCGGACTTCAAATTTACGTTCCCAGGTCCTAGGATGCACTCATCATTGTTTGCAGAGCGTGTCATTTACATCTCTCGAGCTAGCCAAGTGTGAGCTCTTGATGATTCTCTTGTATCAGATATCAGATATGTAATGTATATGCACATTTTCAAGGATGCACTGATCGTGCAGAGCCTGGTAACATGCCTGGATCGAGGAGACATTGTGATACAGTATGCATTCATGTTAGGCAGAGCGATGCATCGAAATGCGTTTGCATCTTGAGTCTTTGACAGATCATGTGCTAGTGTGCAAGGACATGCTGGTGCTTTGCTTTGGACTGAATTGCCAATGATTGTGCCAGCATGGGACGCTACTGTCAGCTATTTGTTTTCGGCAAGTTGGATGTCAACTGTTACAGCATGGTAGAACAGGTAGCGCGCACCTGGTGCCTGCCCAATGCAAGCCAACAAGGCTTCAAAGGGACCAGCAGCTGCTGAGTAAACAGACAAGTTCAGCTCTTGGCCGCCTGCTTCAGGCCTTGGCCCAGCTGACCCAGCTCCCTTATCTTCATCATCGCCACTGGCGTCCAAGGAGACCTCTTGGTCAGCTTGTGGAAGCGGTTGGTGCGTGAGGAAGGGCAGATGGGCTGAACCAAACGGCTGACTAAGCTCGACAGGGCTGGCGCTCGCCATTTACCTTTGCTGTCAGGGCATCCAGCATGTTTATGCATTGCTGTGAGCAAGCAAAACAAGTGAGCAAGCAAAACAAGTCTGATTGTCAGCAGCATCTGCAAGGCATCCAGAGCCGAGAAGAGGATGCTGTTAAGGCTGACATCAATTTGATGCCCAAAATCTCTGCAGCCTGGTTCAATCTATATTTAGCTAGTTGGTCTGGATGCATGAGAGTTGATATTGAAGGCACAGGCGAATTGTGCAAGAACAAGGCTGCAACACGATCTCAAATGGAAAGATGCCATCAGCATGCCATAGAAGCATGTGGTAGTACTTGACATCCTGTGTTGTTTCCCTGATGCAAAATTTAATCACACGTCTGCGGCAGCCACAGTTTTGACTGGTGCCAACCCACCGTAACTCGAGAGATCTTTAACCCGGTGGTTCTCCCTAGCTGCCCAATAATTTTGTGTTTCCTTGCCTTTTGCCAGACTACCCATGCACTTGACTGGAATGACCCTCCAAATTTGGGGGGGCAGCTAGCTGACTAAGCGCTTAGTCATTCCGCCGAGGATTTTCCGGTGTTCATCTGCAGAAATGGCACAGAAAAGCCTGCAGAAAACCCCAAGGGGGGCAGAGCGATTTTGCGCACGCGGCGGTGCTCGTTTCGGTTGATGCAACGGGCGAGCTGACACATGCTGACACTTACTGTGCCTTTTTTGATTTAACACCAGTGCGCAAAGAAAGCCATGGCCGAGACTGGAAGCTTGGCCTTTGCAGCAGTTGTAATCTTCGCGTTTTTGCTGGTCTGGGGATCGGTTGTGTGTACACAAACTCAGTTCCCTCAGGCTTCTGACATTGAGGTAAATTTGGCAGCTATAACCACCAGTTCAGCTCAGCGCCGCTGCATTACTTGAGGGTGGATATCGACTAGCTGATCACTTGCAGGACTCCGCTCCCACCCAAATGCCTACATCTGACACCCCCGCTTCGAGGCATCAAGGGTATATGATGGGTTTGCAATCGGTCGAGAGCTTTGTGCCGGTGTCGCTGTTGCCCGAAAATACTTCCATGCTGACCCACAGCAAGATCTACAGGTAGACTCACAAGAGCTGCACGTATGAAACATGTCTGGTACATCCACGACACGCAACTTCCAATACCCTGGAGAGCTCGCCGAAGTGATCGAGAGCAAATCAGATGCCTTCTGCTTGCAGAGCCTGGGGACCAGGGATGGTGCCTTTCACAGATTCTTTACTCCAAGCATGCCGCAAGCTTGCCATCAAGCTAGAGGCTTCCATGAGATTTGAAGGCCGCGTCTTCCTGAGCGAGATAGGCTCGCCAGAACATGAATACAGCCACCTGATCCAGCTTTTTGGTAGGCGGCTTTGCTAACTCCATACTGCATGCTCGTGCTCTGCCAGCAGCAGACATGTGACCAGCTGCTGGTGCATTGTAACAACGCAACTGAGCCAATCTCTGCTCATGCTCAACAGCCCAGCACCGCAGATCTCAACCAGGAGCTTGTCCTGTCTGACGAAACATGCAAAAGGGAAGCTTTCTACCTGTAGCTTTGGCCAGCACAGGACACTTTCAACTTGTCATGCATAGAGGCCCTTGGCATTAACAGCCTTGCACATGTACATCTTGGTGCTGCAGATGTGCCCATCCAGGAGCGCTGCAAGCGTGTTTGCCTGCTCTCCCTTATCCCACCACATCAAGAGGACTTAGCAGATTGCCCAGCATGTACACAACTGACAGCCGACAGAGCATACAATGACTTCAGTGGCTTACTCATTGTCATTGAGGTGCACATCACCCGCCAATCATACCTGATTGGAGACATGTCCAATAAGCAGTCTCACAATCAGGCTTGGTGGCGTTGGACCATTGACAACTTCAGAGAACATGGCTTTGAGGTCAGCGCCTGGTGTCCACGGTTACTTTGAACAGAGCTGTCACAAGCTGGCATTTTGATGTAGTTCTGCCAGACTCTCACAGAACAGCTGATGCCGACGCCACGATTGCAAGAGCTTGCCTGACACTGCTTGACCTGTCATTCACACCTGAAGCAGCTTCAGTGATGTTCAGCTTGTCATGGGCGGTGTTGACTGCTGTCAGAGTGACAAATCGCCACTACAACAGCTGGGATTGACATGCTTGCTGTACTGATAGCTGGGCAAATGGTTTGCAGATCAAGGGAGGGCCACTGCTACAGAAGCAGTTGGTTCATAATGCAACTATAGCCAGCATTGTGCCCCGCTGGCAGACCTTTGAGGCCTCACAATTCGACCTTCAGGTGTGTGCTGTGTACACTGCCTCAATCAGCATAGGCTGTGCATGTCTTGCCTGCATGACGACAGCATGTCTGGGGTGCCATTAAGACCAAGCATGTATATGCTGTGTCAAGTGTTGCTTGACCAAGTGTGTGACTGCTAGCTGAAGCAGAAACCAACGTGGGATAGGATCCATGCGGACATGAGCTTTCATTGATCAAAGGATCAACACTGCAATGTGGTCAATGTGCTAGATGAAAGCAATCTTAGATGAAGGCAAACAACCACCATCAGTGATGTGTGAGCATCACCGACACATTCAATTCTGTACGTTCCTTACACACTTCCGCTCCCCTGACCTTTGTCACTCAAGCATTGCATGGTGTGAATTGCAGATCTCGGGGCCAAATGTGCTGCCCTTCAATCCCGAGAAGCAGAACTTGGTGATGCATGCCCTGCATGATCTTCACCAGGGCCTGGGCTGGGGAGACCAGTACTTCAGATTCGGCAGGATTCAGGAGAACGTCCACAAGAAGGCTGCAAGGATTCAGATCATCAACAATAGGGTGTCTGTTGCCGCAGGCTTGCATGAGGTCTGTTTCCACCCCTGCACCACCATGTGTGTCTTGGTCTCAGTCTACAACACATGCACTCCTTGACTTGCTGTTTGGCTGCGATCACGGGTCTATTTTAGCCTCTGAAAACAGCAGAACAATCTCAAATGATGCATGTTCCAGGGTAGATCAAAATGCACAACTGCCTAGCCTGTACCTACATGTGCGAGTGTGCATTGCGCTTCTGCAGGGGTTGACCAAATCCCTCAAGATCTTTGAGGAGAAAATGGCCGCAGAAGGCCTGAGCGTCAAAGTGCAGGTTTTCACCGAGCGCAACATCAACCATGAATCCATGAAAGATCAGGCCGAGCTGATGCTGTATGGTAACTGGCGCCGGCATATGTGGTTGACCATTTCAGCAGGCATCACCACTCTGCTGATCGGCCTGGCCACAGTCCTCAAGTACAAAGGCCAGCAGCTGTTGTGCTGGTGGCAAGGAAGCAAAGTCAGCAGCTTTGATGGTCTGTCTCAGAGCTCGTCTAAGGGCCTGCTTTCTCATTCTAGCCTGGAGAGCTTCGCACGCTCTAACAGCAGCAGCAATCCAGCCAGCATGAGGCATTTGAAGGGAGCCAGCAACTGGAGTGAGCTGTCACGCTATGCTGGTCTGCTCCAGCTGGATGTGCACACTGGCTCGCGCATTGAGCGCACAGATCTGCACATCTGCAGCAAGGATGGTGTGCCTTGGGTGTTGGGATCTGGAGCCTATGGCATTGTGTACAAGGCAATCCGGAATGGGGTGCAAGAAGTGGCCATCAAGATTCTGGCAGCAGCTGATGATCAGCAGCTGCATGCTTTCAAGAAGGTGAGTTCAGGAGTTGAGCAAATCCAATCAGGATACTTGTTGGTGTTGGTTCTGCACATCTCAGCTGCAGTACACGAACTCAACTGCAGGCAGCATGGCTTCACAGCGTACGATGACTGCCAATCTCTCAATCTCACCCTGAAGAGTGCAGTTTCGGGAACTGATCATTGGATTCATACCACTATACCAAGGAATCTCACCCTGTCTTCGCACACAAAATTATCACAGCGTAATATCCAAGGACTTTTTCCCTCACCCTGGGGTGTTTTCTTCGATCACGGCCAAAACCTGCTGTCCCCGCTGTCTCTTCCAAGTCTGTCCCCTTGGCTGTGGTCTGAATTGCATGCATAGGAGAAGACTCGTAGGTACCCCTGGACCCCTCCCCTCCCCTCCCCTCCCCTCCCCTCCCCTCCAGAGCCATCATGCTGTGATTGTTTTGCAGGAGATTGCAGTCCTGAGGTCCCTGTCTTATGACCGCAACCTGGTCCAGTTCTATGGGGCCTGCCTGGAGAGGGAGCATGCCATGCTGGTGCTGGAGTACATGGAGGGGGGTGACCTGTACCAGGCCATCCAGGAGAACTCCTACCCCTTGGACACTCGCCTGCTGTCCTGGTACCAGAAGGGAGGCACCATTGCTCTGGACATTGCCAAGGGCTTGGTCTATCTGCACCAGAACAATGTACGTTTCCCCTTCAATCTGGTCTATCTGGTCAAGTCTGTCACTCCATGCGCGCATGACTGATTCTAACATTAAGCATCTGTCACAACATGCTCCAGACGCAGCTGATGCACTGTTGAGCGATATGAATGCCTCTTACAAGCAATACTGCAGCCAGTCTTGCCTGTAGCTCAGCGTATCTGTGACAAGTGCGACTGTCTTACTGTGATTTCACTTGCAGGCCGCACACCACATACACCTGTGCTTTCAAGCCAGGATGTCTGATGAGTCACGACTGGCTCCACACCCTGGACTGTAAGGTATAAAGTGAAAATGAAAAATGAAATGAATGCAGGTGGTGCACATGGATGTCAAGTCAAAGAACATCCTGCTGGATAAGGAGTACAAGGTGGCCAAGATTGCAGATGTGGGTCTGGCAAGGGTGCTGGGCAACACTGTGTCCACGAGGGGCCTGCCTCTGGGCACCTTCCACTACGCCGCCCCAGAGCTGCTAGTCGGGGACAGAAACCTGGTCACTGAAAAGGTACTCACTGACTTCTGTACTGTGTGCAGATCTTGTTGTTACTTATTGATATGATGCTGTGACGCTGTGCACACTGAATATGTTCTCATCTAGTTTGAGGCTCTGACAGGCTGCCAACATTTGCAACTGGAGTCCAGCTGTGCATTGCACCCACAGCAGAATATGCTCTGCCTTACTGCAAGGCAAATGTTATTTGCAGACGTATGCGGCACTCTATATAGGACTAGCATTGGACAGAATGGCAGTGCCATTAATGTAACAGCTCCCTCCAAATGTTGCACTTGCATTCAGTGCAATGGTCCTGCTAAGCTCACAATGTGGGAGACACAGAGTGTGCAGACCTGGACAGCATGGCCAGCCTGCCAGCTCTGGTGCAGGTTGATATCTACAGCTTTGGGGTGGTGCTGTGGGAGATTGTGACCCAGGACAGAGGGCGGCGTGGTCAGCTGCGCCAGACCAAAGTGCCTGAGGAATGCCCTCCTCAGATTGAGACTCTCATAGACCAGTAAGCATGCTTCTTCAACCCTGACTTGGCTCACAGCAGGCAACAAATCTGCATGTGTGATCTGGCATCGTGTGTACGTTCTCACCTGCTGGATCTTTGCTGTCGCCTGCTGTGTGCTGTGATTGCGTACTCCCGGAGCAGCTTGAAGATCTGCAATGCTGCAAGCGCTTTGACAGCATGTACAGGCAAGTGGCTGGTGTCTGACAAAGGTGCTGAATCGTGAAACGTTGCTAGCACACACTTGTAACTGGTATGCGTTCTGCTGTTCACTGCAAGCGAACAATGCAGGTGTGTGTCCCCATCGCCTCATTCCAGGCCCACAGCCAGGGAGGTGCATGACATCATTGAGGGCGCACTGCAGAAGCGCACCAATAGTCTGCCTCTAGACTCAGTGCTGCATGACGCTGCCAGCACAAACCTTGATCCAGAACCAGAGGGACAACCAGCTGCGTCAGGCCGGCTGCGCCTGAGGCGGGATTACAGATCATGAGAGCTACAAAT
>JAABUK010011807.1_pt1 | contig 11267 bp, 11 predicted proteins | sample 5559141 | NCBI WGS metagenome assembly JAABUK01 (sample SAMN10711869, study PRJNA513367) | rock metagenome | isolation source: Antarctica rocks | place: Antarctica: Victoria Land, Pudding Butte nord | collected 2016-01-03
GTCTGCTGATGAGCAAGTCTATCATTGGCTACAAGCATGCATCTGCAGTAGTGTCGCAAGGCTCACATGCTGCCTGCAGATGGCTAAAAGCAACACAGATAAGCAAGTGCGCAACACAGATAAGCAAGTGCCAAAACATTGGTCCATGTGCCTTGCAGCTTGAATTCAGCATTGATGAGTTACTCAGACCACAATAGAACTCGTGATTGAGTGCCACAGTGCCCTCCTAGATGTGGCACTCCTGCCAAAACAATTGCATGTTGGTGCTGCTGTGTTGGTCTATACACCCTTGGGAAGCATGTCGAGCCCAGGGCTGTGACATGATCACTGTTGCAAGCAGTGTGTGGAAATCTGCTTTACCCAGCTGTTGGTCCTGCAACAGAGACATTGATCAGCGAGACCTGAGCTCGTGTAAACACCAAGAAACCATGACAATGCTTTTAGGCAGTCTACTAGCAAACCACAAGCATTTTATTGTACAAAACCACACGCACGCACGCACACGCAGCACATGCAGAAGGTCTGGTATGATGGACAATCTGAAGGCAGCATATGATTTTTTTTGGCAACAACACTTTCTTTGCAACAGCAAACAAGCAACTTGCCTGATGAAGCCTCCCCCCCACTTGCTCTGGGGGCTGCTACTTTTTGAGCAGTGCTGGCGGTTCGGCCACCCCTGCCGCGGTGTGCACCGCCACCCCTGGCATTGCCCCTGCCAAAGGGAGCACCCCGGCCCTGCCCTTGCGCAGTGCCATCAGTCGCCATCTGTTGTGGGCGTGCTGCATCACGTGGGAAATCATTGTTACGCTGGTTGGCAGCCATTAGGTTGGAGGGTGCATCCATTGGTTGCGCGCCGTATGGCATTCCCTGGGGCCCACGACCGCCCCTACCACCCCTGTAGCTTCTGCCAGGGGGTCCATCATTGCGGCCCCTGCCTCGGCGGGGGTCACCACGTCCTCGATAGGATCCATTGGCCATTCGCTGCTGCTGATTGTCAAGAGGCTTCTGCGACAGCAAGAGTGTGTTGAATTGCGGAACACATGCTGCCAGGATTGACAACTGAGTCAGCATGACAGAAGAGTCATTGGCAGACGGGAGAAGCAACTGGAAATTAGTGGCTTGCATAGGTAGTCGAGGCTCATGGCAAAAGCCTTCCCATGCATGATGTTTGCAGCGCAAAGTGCACATCCTGAAAACAGCTTTGTGCTGCTATAGCTCAGGGTGTTTCCAGACAGTAATGCACTGTGCACCTTATGCTGCAAAAAGGCGTGTTTGGATAGGCTTTGCCACACTCATGCAAGCCCAGCCAGCGCAGTCAAGGGGGATCATCCAAGCAAAAAGCAATTCACCTGCTTGGGCTCATCAAAGACATCATCTGGCAAGCCAGCTGCCGCATCAAAGGGAGCGACAAAGCCAGCAGGAGTCGGGGGCTGCATGATCCCTGCAGGACCACTACTTGGCGGGCCACTTGGGTGTGGCCCTGCCCCTACTGGGGCACCATTGGGCATGCCAGCATGGTTCCTGGCATTGAAGTTTCTCAATCCAAGAGGAAGACCTTCTGGTGCTCTGCTGGCAAAGTGTGCAGGTGGCTGGGGTGGAGGGTTTGAGTTGCCTGGAATGGGCCCTGTGCTCCAGTCAGGCTGCTTGCCAGTAGGGATGAAAGGCGACTGCCCAAAGGCACCTCCCAACTGACCAAACTGCAGGCCTGAGCCAAAGGAGCCAGCACCAAAGCTGCCAAACTGTGGCAGGTTGAGAGGGGGGTTGGAGGGGGGGACAGTGGTGGGTGCGCCAGAAAAAGCAGTAGCTGCTGTGCTGCCAAAACCGCTGCTGTTGTTGACTGCTCTGGCAGCATAGAAGGATTCCACAGCTGCAGCTAGGTTTGGCTGACTGCTTTGTGAGGGTTCTTGAGGTGGTACCGGTGGCGGCGGCTGCCACATGGCGGCTCCTCTGCTGTTGTTCTGATGGGCGATGGGGAAAAGGGCAGCTGGAAAGGCCCCAGGGTGAAGCCTGTCCATGGCCTGATTAGGCTGGGGCTGCTGCATGTGGCCAAAGTTGATGTTTGGCCCCTGCGCACCAGCCCCCCCCAGGGAAGATTTGTCCAACACTGGGTCAAAGGTCAAGTCTGCTGGCAAAGCTGGCATGCCAGTGGGCAGAGCAGCGTTGTGGGACGCGCTGAAGGGGTCACTGGGGGTGTTGGCGGACTTGGGGCGGGTGACAGCAGTCACCTTGGCACTGCCTGGGCGCTCAATCTGGAAACCACGCAGGTCTGGGAGGGGGGCATCAGCTGCTCCAGGATAACGAGCCACAGGGTCCAGGACAGGAGACAGACTGACTGGCGTGTCCAGATTCAGCTGAGCGATGGAAGACACCACTTGCGCAGCTGTGTCATCATGGACCCAGTTGAAGTCTGTGTTGGATGCCTGTGCTGCCTTGGCAGCAGCTACCTGAGCCGGGGGCAAGGGGGGTGCAGATGGGGCTGTGGATGCAGCTGCAGCTTCAGCTTGGGCTGGTGCAGCTTCATTTGCAGCTGGCAGAGCGGTCATTGTGGAAGCTGCCGATTCTTCCCCTTCCTGCTTTGCTTTGCTTGCAGCAGAGCCGGGGCGGCTGGAAGGGCCACGGCTGCGGCCCCGCTTGGCTGCCTGCTCGCGCACACGGGGCTGCTGCTGACGCTTGTGGCTCTGATCAGCTGCCTGGGATGAGTGTGGGGGTGGGGGTGGGGGGGCTGATGTTGGGTCGCCCCAAGCATCAAGCTGTACTGGGGCAGCTGGTCCATTTGCACCAATTGCCTGACTGGCTGCTGCATCTGCTGGTGGATTGGCAACAGCAAATTTCTCACGCTCTTCCTTTGCAAAGTCACGCTGCCTGCCACCCCTGCAGCCCAACATCCTCAAATCAGGACAGTGTTTGCAGCAGCACATGGCACGACTTATGTTGCTTAGAACTGAGCATGATGGCAGCAAAGCCAGACTGGTTTTGGCACTAACGCTCACAACCACATGGCTGCAAGCATCATTGCAATCAAAGCATATAACAAAGGTGACACAGTATGTTGGCTTTGTCATAAGGCAAGTCAAAAGCTGAGTACCTGGCGCCGCGTCCTCTAGCATTGCGACCCCTGCCGCGGTCTGGCCTGTCACCTCTGAAGCGTGCCTCACCCTCAGTCACTTGTTGGAAGGGCTGCCCCTCTCTACCAGCTGGGGCCTCCCTGCAACCCCACACCACATGCCCTCAACACCAACTTTCCAGCACAACAGAGGACACAACACATCATCATTCCATTTGCAGCATGCTATGGCTTGCATTGTATGCCACATCAGCATATCTGGACATGAGTCCTTCAGGCAATAGCAATATGGCAATGGCAATATGGCAATGGCAATCACGCAACGCAACATCATTGAAACTAGACGTAGGGCAGCCAGGTGGGCATGAACTTTGATGAAGTTTGGCTTCTAAGAAAGCGTGTAGCACAGTACCTGCCACGTCCCCGGCCGCGGCCCCTGCCCCTGCCTCGCCCTCTGTCAGCCATGCCCTGGCCATCACCAGGTGCTACAGATCCATCACCTGCAAAGGCCCCAGAGTCACTTGGCTGAGGCAGGCGCCTCCAGCCAGGCTGGTCAGACCTCTGTGGAGGCCCTTGTTGCCTGCCCTGCCAGGACTGGGCCTGGGCCTTGGGCTGTGTTGCCTGAAGGACAGGCTCCTCCCAGCTGGCTGGAGTCACATCACCAGGCGCATCTGTCTGAGTGTCCTCCTGTGAAGGTTGCGGCCGTCTGCCCTGAGCAGGGGGTGGCGTGAGGCCCAGAGCCTGGGCAGATGCCTGATGAGCAGCCTCAGCTGGGGTGGGTGCTGTGGCTGCCTGCCAAGCTGATGGTGTTTGCCCATTGGGAAGGGTCAGAGGCTTGGCCCAGGCGTTCACTGGGGGCTTGGGTGTTTCGGTGGGCACAGCGCTTGGAGGCTCAGGTAGCAGCTCCTCTAGCTCCTCGCTGAAGCTTTCCAGCAGCTTTGCTGGTGCAGCAACACTGCTGGTCACTTGCACTTCTACAGAAGGCGCTGTCACACCAACGGAATTGAATTCAGTCTGGGAGACTGTGTCTTCCATGCCAAGCAGGTCGGCTGTGGCTGGTGTGCCAGCAGCTTCTTGAACTGATTCCTGTGCTAGAAGTGGCTCTTGCTCTTCTTCATCTGCAGCGTCAGCTGCTGCAGCTGCCTGAGCAGCTGCCTCAGCAGCCTCTGCTTCGGCAAGATGCTCTGCCAGCAATGCTGCTTCAGCTTCTGCAATGGCAGCTGCTGCTGCCTCTACTTCAGCACGCTTCCTGCAGAGTGGAGATAACAGTTGGGTCCAACTCAGCAATGTGGGGCCTCACTGCAAGTGTGAATGTCTTGAAGCAGTGCAGCAGCTTCTGGTTGTGAGTAAGACGTCACTAAGCGACGAAGTACGACGCCTGCTTGACTTTGCACAAGACCTGCCCATGCATACAGCACACACCACATGCATGTTTGTGTTCATGAATGGCAGACTGCAAAGACGTCAGAGAAGATGACCCTGTGAATCTGCCTCTGCCCAGGATACACCTTGCATTGAGATCAACAAAACAGATATTGCTGTACTGCTGAGACATGTACATCAGGCTCAAGGGGAGAGGGTGTATATAAGGTCCCAGGGGGTGTATTACCTGTCCTCCTCTGCTTTACGTTTGGCAATAGCCTCGTCCAAAGCCCTCAGCTTTGCAGCCGCAGAGGCTCTACGCCTCTCATCCTCTTCATCAACCAAGGGTTTGAACTTCATCTTGGCTTTGGCAACAGCTGCCTGCAATTACAGTATTTCAAAATCAAGAAAAAGAAAACAGTCAACACTGCCCTTTGCAGAATTTGCACGTCATAACTACATTGCACGCACAGTGCATGTTGATGGGAACAGCAAGATGCGCCAACGTTTGGGCAACCCAAAGGCTGCATGAGACCAATGTCTGAAGCTGTGCATGTGCCAGACGATAAAATGTGCCTGCAGTAACAGGACAGCTGGCTTTACCTCAGCTGTCTTGTGCTCTTCTGAACCTGGGAGAGCAGCATGCGCTTGAGCGGTAGCAGCAGCAACTTCCCCAGCCGCCACTGCCATGGCAGCTGTATTCTCAGCTGCTGCAGCATCTTCAGAAAGACCTGACTCCTCTTCTACAAGTGGCTGGGGAGGTGCTTCCCTCTTGCGCTGCCGCTCCTGAAAACCAAACATTGCATTCAGCATGTTGGTGTCTTGATTAAAAAAAAGAAAAAGAGTTTTCAGGAGCTGAAATCAAGCATTTAGACTGAATGCATGCTGCTTCATGTTTTGATTGCTCTGGAGAGTAACTCAGATCCCTCATGCTCTCTGTATGCAGTCAGTGCCCTCAGGTACATGATGACCACCTTGGTCGTGCTGTACAGCTCAGCACGACCAAGGTGGTCATGCTGAGCTGTACAGCATGTTGATACAACAAGATTGAGGAGGTGTTGGGCTACTTAGTGACACAAGCACGTCAGTACCTTGTCCAAGTCAGCAGCAAGACGGTCCAGCTCAGCGTTAAATGCTTCGCGCTCAAGATCCTTTGGCGTGCCACCATCTGCTGGCCCAGTAAGGTTACCCCCCCTACCGCCCCTGCTGGAAGGGGGCGGCGGTGGGAATAGAGCCTCATCTATGATTGGTGTGTACTCAACGACTGGCACTGGCCTGTATGCTGGCTGCTCATATCTGCTAGGCCGCTCAGCCAGAGGAGCACGTGGTCTATCTGCATATGATGGCGGCCTTCCAGCGTAAGAGGGAGGCCGTTCAGCATAGGATGGTGGCCTTTCTGCATGAGACGGTGATCTGTTGCCCCTGACAGATGGGCCATCTACCCCTCTGCTCCATCTGGGATCTTCATACGTACGTGCTGAAGCTTCATTGGAGGGCCCACGGGGTGGGGGCCCCCTGGAGCCAAACCTGGGTGTGTACTGTGTGTCTGAGTCTCGCTGAGAGTATTGTGAACCCCTGCTATCTCTTGAATGTGCTGCTCCTTGATCAAAGTCACGGCGTGACCCATAGTCACCAGCCCTAGGGTCAACATACCTGTCCTGACCCCTTCCTGGCATGCTGTACTCAGAGCTGCCTGGAGGTCTGTATGATCCCTCAGTATATCTGTAACTGCGGTCATATGCTGGCTGAGGCTGCTGATCTGATCTGCCATACTGCAAGTCTTGATCATTGACAGCTAAGCCATCCCTGATGCAGAAATAGGGATGCGTCAGCATGATGAGAGGTGGCTTGTTGCAATGCACACCGCTGAATCTTTGTTCAGCTCTAGCATGCAAGGGGAAATGCTTACCACTCTGGTGGATCCTGCAGTCTGCTGTGTGGAACCACAGGGCCGTGTCGCTCATCCTCATCCCACTGACCAGTTGCCTGCATAGGAGGGCACGTTTCTCTGGCCTGCTGCAGAACCTTGCAGACAGAGCTCAGACCTAAGATTGATACAGATATGTACCTGAGAAGAACTAACAGCCTGCTGTTGCTGCTGCCTTGTCTGCTGTTGCTGAGCAGCATATGCTGCAGCTGAAAGGCTGGGGTATTCTGCGGGGTTAAGACGACGATCACGGGCGCCATAGCCGAGGTAGGCGCTTTCTGCTGCAAGAGGCTGCTGGCTTACTGACGCTGCTTGCTCCTGTTGTCGCGAAGCCCAATTGCTGTTGCCTACTAATGATGAAGGACGTTCGTTCTGCGGTTGAGGAGCTGGCTCAGGCTCTGGCTTTTGCCAACCACCTCCGCCACCGTGCACAATTTGGCTGAGAGGATCGTTGCCTGCGTTTTCCTGCGGCAAAGCAACTGATCTCACCAACGTCCTCCAGAAGTGTCAGCAGAGTTCAGCGTATACGACTTGCCTTGCGCAAAGAAGGCAAGTTCACTGGTTTAGGAATAGACAACTTTGCCGCCGAAGAGCCTTGACCGGAGCGCCCTCTCTGCAGACACGCACAAGATGTTGCACTCGAACATTGAACGATATGCGTAGCTTGCTTGAGATTTTGTGGGCCCAGTCACAAGGGACTGCAAACAACATGCAGCTACTTGCATGTATCTGCCAGTGAGAATCTTGAGTGTGCCAATGCAAAAAGTCGTGTACCTTAGGTAGACCTCCCAATGAGACAAAGCCACTGCCGGACCGCCCGGCACCGGCCTGAGAGGTCCCAGACCTCCCAAATCCACCACTCACATTGCTGTTGTTGCTGTACCTTTGCGAGTTGTTACTCCGGATCTGAGACATCTTTTAACTAAGATAGTGCTTGTGCTTGTGCCTAACATTGAGACGCCCCCCGCCTGGTCGGGCGCTAGATCGACCACCTCACACAACGCTAGATCACACCAGTGTGGTGGCTCCAACAATAACCCTTGCACTGTTTTTTGCGCACGTTACCGTACCGTCAAAGTATCTTACCGTACCGTTTGCGTATCTTTACTAAGACGAACAAGATCCAATGTTTCGTTTGTGCCACGCTCCGAGACCATTGTGCTTCAGCTCGTGTAGACATTATCTCATACTGTCACTCTTTAGCACGTTCGTCAAACACGCTGTCCACAACAGGTCGATTACAGAGGCTATGGCAGACGCAAACGAGCCCTCCATTTCACGGCACGGTGCCCTCACAGGTAAAGTAGAGAACACGCAGTACTGAGAAAGTGACCCTTGTTTTGCATGTCCATGCATGGCTGTTAAACGCTGATCACAAACCAGATGAACGACGCTCAAAAGTCATTGGATCCCACCACATCAGCAGGAGCGTCTTTCAGTGGACTTCTCAACGTCGGCATGCCAAATTGACAGGTGGTAGGCCTGGTCCCCCGCGGTTTTCGAAACACGTGATTTATAACCACACCCTGTACATTGCTGGTGAGGTCCGTCCAGCACCCAATGTATATCCTGTCTTCGTTACTTCGCTATGCGCTCAAGGTGTGTTGCAGGTCAGGTACCATATGACTTAACAGACAAGAGTTATAAGGGCCAAACCGAGCAGGTGCTTGTAGGGCGTCCTAAATGTATCTTCTGGCATTGTGAGACGACAATCAGGGGTCGGCCAACCTGTCTCAGAATATTTGCAGGTTTTGAAACTCATTGACACAATACTTGAGGAAGGGGGCAGTTCCAAAAAGAAAATACTGAAGGTTTGGCAATTATGCCTACCTCTGCCTGAGCTGCATGTGGTGTCATGTTTTTATTGTTGCTGTTCAGGTGTGCTCATTCCTTCGAAGCATTGACGAAGGAGCAGATGAGTATAATGCAGCGTGGGATGCATGGTGTGACAGAGAAAACCTGCCAGTAAGCTGTGACAGCTATTCCCTCCTGTGTGTTTGTCCAGGCACAGCAAGTGCAGAGGTGCAGCAGCAGCACCAGGCAAGTCTTGCAATGATGCAGGTCAGGACCACTATTGAAGCAAAGCTGATGAGTCCAGAGTTCTTGGTGGAAATTGACATTGTTGCTGCTGTCCAGTGAACGCCTTCATCATAATGCATGCCACTCACAGATAGCTTACTGGACCCAACATTTTGAATGAGAATCTGGCTGAGAGACCTTAATCATTTTGCATCAAGACATCGGGCCAGGCCCATGTGATAGTGTCCAAAGTACCGTAGCAATATTCATGTTCCTCGTGTTGACTAGTTGCGTTTGTGACAATGCTTGCAATTTTTTTCTTCTCCTTCCCTGCGGGCGCTAGGAACAGCACTCAAACCCTTGCAAGAGCATCATATTTGTGAGGGTGTTGCAACGCAAAGTCTGACTGTAATTGACGACTGTGACACATGTGTTCTAAGCACAAGAATGCTCAGGTCATGCTTTTTTGCTGCAGCATCTAATGAATGTGTTACATCAACAGCGCATTTGTGCAGACAAAGACTCATACAAACTGCTACAGTACTTTGAGGCAAGCTTGCCACAGTCCCAGAATCATCAATCTGTGCTGGACTATATTTTTGAAAGATGTGCTTAAACAATGGTGATTGCTACTTCTTCAGCTGCTCCCACTCCCTGCAACCAAAACGTTGCTCATAGCAATCTTGTCATATGCCTGACGCGGTCATGCATCAGGTCACTAGTTTGCCACAGCACGTCGCAAGAAGCCAAACTCCATAAACAATGATCAGCCTGAGCATACAGAGCTGCAGGCAATGTCAGCTGGATGAACACATGATATGTTTGATACCTCGACTCATGTCATGGGTGTCATTTGCGAAGTGTGGCAGCAGATCATTTGTCTGGCTTTGCAACCATACCTGATCAGCTGGTTTGACGGGCTGATTCAGCAGCACTCATGAGTACTCCAACAGCGCTTCCGAATGTAGAGTACATTACAAGCTCTTGTGCTAGCTGTATGGCCTGAGCAAATGCTGCAGCTTGATCTTGGCTGGACAACTTGGATGATGTCACAGCTTGTGCTAGTTGCTGTGCTGACGTGCCGGGGGTGGCATTACTTTGCGTACCCAAGTAAGCAGAACTGACCAGTTGGTCAGCAACAGCTGCAGTGACATTACCTGCAGCACCATGTTGCTTGTGAGGCATGCGCCGCAGGTATGCCATACATTTGTGCTGGACAACAGGTGTTATAATTTGCGCTACGGTAGGTAACCTGGTTGCGAGTGAAGCTGATGCTGCCAGGCTGTGACAACTGTAATATCTACTGTGCTTAGAACTTTGCCAGCATGACTGTAGCGCAGCACAGCACAGCACAGCATGGCACGGCATGGCATGACACAGCACAGCATAGCTGGATTTCAAAAGCATTGTCTGTATGTGCTTATTATCAACAAGTGGCTCAAAATTTTGACATGAAAATACAATACACTGCCGGCAACGAAGTCTCACCTGAACTTTGAACTATATTTTGTGGTGTCGCGCCCAGTGCATCGTTGACTGCCGCAGCAACTGGAGCAAGCGCTGTAGGGTCAACATCTTTGACATCGGTGAGATATTCCAGTTGTGAGGGTAAATTGGAGCCTACTGTCGAGAGCTTGGCCTGCAGCATGCATGCACGACTTGCCTGAAGTTATGTGTTGCAGCATCCTGAGCTACTGGCATGCACAGCTAAAATTTGCTTTACAATGCTCAATATGGTCAATGTACAGTTGCTTGCAGTATCTCAATGACCAAAGCACCCCTGTCCATCAGCACAGCCCTGGGGTTCTCTACGTAACAAGCCATTGTGACATTTCATGGAACATTGGTTGATTGAATAACTCCAATCTGCTGGTTGAAGCCAAATAGGTATCATATATGCCAAGCCACTGTCACATTTTCTAAATGTGTAATGGCGATTGGATAGCAACTGCAGAACAGCGCTGCATGTTCAACAGAGAATCATGCTGGATTGTTGCGCATTGCTGCATGACAGGCACAGATCCTGGAACCACACGCGGTCCAACATGACGATCAGCCTCACCCGTCAAGTGCCTGTTGTAATGGCTGCGTCTTGACCACATCCGTGGGCCAGAGCAAGACCTAGAGGTGTGCTTGGCCCAAAACCCTGGGTGCTCGTGAGGTCAGACTCAATTAACTCAGCAATTGCTTGAGAGAAGCCAGCTGCTACTGTTGCAGGCAGAAGCTGTGGCGTGTTGGCAAAAGCTGTGGTGAGGGCTGAGGAGATCTTTGAAACCATGCCAGGCATTGCGATGGCAGTAACGTAAGCAGAGTCAAAGAAAGCGTCGACCACATCAGCATTGCTGCCATCTGCACGCAGTATGTAGGGAATAGGACATCAGCAGCTTTATGAAGAAATGTTGTAGTTTATATTGGTGTCAGGCCAGTGTGTAAATTGTGCAGCCTGTTCCTGCAGGGGTTCGTGTTTGGAAGATTTAAAGTAGCACTTGTGAAATGCGTGAAGATGCATGTATAGGGCTCAAACTGTCACCACAACAAAATCTTTAAACACAGTCCTTCCCGAGACGCTCCCCATTAAAACAAGACCGTGGGACTGCAACAGGACGTCGCCGACGGAAAAGGACGAGTGAAGGCAGAGGAGGGCAGAAACTCACTTGCTGCAACGAAAGATGCAAGGAGTTGAGTGACAGCAGAAACATTCCCTACAACCAGCGAGTCGTTCAGGGAAGACAGCTGCGACTCAATGTTGCTCCTCCGTGGAGTTGGGGAAATCCTCTGGTGCTGGAGACGGGGAAGGCGCAGCGGGGGACAGCCGCGACAGGCATAGGGTCGCAAGCACAACAAGCAGCATCTTGAACGCCATGTCAACAAACTGACTTGGATCCAGATTTTGTT
>JAABUK010011810.1_pt1 | contig 11263 bp, 10 predicted proteins | sample 5559141 | NCBI WGS metagenome assembly JAABUK01 (sample SAMN10711869, study PRJNA513367) | rock metagenome | isolation source: Antarctica rocks | place: Antarctica: Victoria Land, Pudding Butte nord | collected 2016-01-03
CTGACGTCGCGCACGCCGTTCTCCGCATCACTGGTTCTGGACCATCAGACAGCCCAGAACCTATGCGGGAACGGCGTGTTGCACCTCAGCGGCCCCTCAAACCACCCACGGATGTGTCACAAGAGCCTCAAAACGTCCTCATTCTAATGTCCGACGAGCACTCGCGCCGGGCGTTGGGCTGCTACGGCAACGAGCAGATCGCCACGCCGAATCTCGACCACCTCGCCGAGGGCGGCACCCGGTTCCCCAATGCCTACTGCACCGATCCGATCTGCGTCCCCTCCCGCGCCAGCATCGCGACCGGCCGCTATCCGCACAAGATCGAGACGTGGGACAACGGCCGGCCGTACACCGGCGCGACGGCACAGAGCTGGGGACACCGTCTGACCGACCACGGCGCCGACGTCGTCACGATCGGCAAGCTGCACTACGCCGACTCTGCCGACCCGACCGGATTTCCCGATCAGCGCGTCCCGCTTCACGTGCACAACAAGGTCGGCAACCCGACCGGCCTGCTTCGCGCCTCACGCCCGCCAACCACAGGCGGGCGCGACTTCATACTCCAAGCCGGCCCGGGCGAGACCGAGTACTTCCGTTACGACGTCGACATCGCCGACCGTGCTGTGCGGTGGCTCGCCCACGAAGCCCTCCAATCGGAGCAGTGGGCGCTGCACGTCTCCTTCGTCTCCCCGCACTTTCCGCTCGTCGTACCGCAGCGGTACTTCGGCCGCTATGCCGACGTCGACGTGGAGCTGCCGGTCCAGCGCAGCGACGCCGACTGGCCGCGGCATCCGGCCCTGGACTTCCACCGCCGTTCCCAGGGCAACGACGTCCTGTCGACGACGAAGCGATCCGCACCGCGACCCGCGCCTACTACGGCCTCGTCACGTTCATCGACGAGCAGGTGGGCCGCATCCTCGACGCCGCGGAACGGGCCGGACAGCTCGACAACACGCTGGTCATTTACACGTCCGACCACGGGGAGATGCTCGGCGCGCACGGGCTGTGGAAAAAGAGCACGATGTACGAGGAGTCCGTCGGTGTGCCGCTGATCCTCGCCGGGCCCGGGGTCCCGCGCAGCCGGGTGTGCCCGACCAACGCCTCGCTCGTGGACATCTTCCCCACGGTGGTGCAGGCCGCCGGCGCCGCGTTCACCGCCGAAGACGCCAGCCTACCGGGACGCTCGCTACTCGACCTGGCCTGGTCCGCCCCTGCCAACCGAGACGTATTCGCCGAGTACCACGACGGCTGGTCCCAAAACGCGCTGTTCATGCTCCGCGACGCGCGGCACAAGTACATTCACTACACCCACGACCGCCCACAGTTGTTCGACATGATCGCCGACCCGTTGGAGACCCACGACCTCGCCGGCGATCCCGCTGCCGTGAACGACCGGCGACGAATGGAGACCAAGCTGCGGGCCGTCGTCGACCCGGAGGCCGTCGACGCTTCGGCGAAGGCCGACCAGGAGGCCCGCATCGAGCAGTCCGGCGGCCGCGACCGGTTAAGCATCCGCGGCGACGACTTCCGGTACACCCCCGCCCCGGCCGAGTACGCACCCGTCGACCAGCGCAGCCTCATCCGCCCCGACCGACCGAGCTCATGACCACCGCCGAGCCAAACCTGCTCGTGATCATGGCCGACGAGCACGCTCCAATGTTCAGCTCCACTTACGGCCACCCGATCGTGCAGACGCCGAACCTCGATGCGCTGGCGGCAGACGGTGTCACCTTCGACGCCGCGTACTGCAACTCCCCGCTGTGCGTGCCGTCGCGGATGTCACTGATGACGGGGCGGTACCCGCACGAAGTTCAGGCGTGGGATAACACGATGCCACTGCGATCGGACGTGCCGACGTGGGCGCACCACGCCCGCGCGCGCGGTTACGACGCCGTGCTGTCCGGCAAGCAGCACTTCATCGGCCCCGACCAGCTGCACGGCTTCCGCGCCCAGCTCGCCCAAGACCTGCACGCGCGGCGCCGCCATCCCATCTTCCCCTGGGACGAGGGCGTGCGGAACCTGCGCGGCGAGCCGTGGTCCGAGATCGACCGCGCTGGCGCCGGCACCGCCCAGCACACCAAGGTCGACGACGCGGTCGAGGCCGCCGCGATCGAGTACCTGCGCGACGCGGCTCGCAGCACCAGCCCCTGGGCCGCATGCGTTTCCTTCATTGCACCGCACTTCCCGTTGATCGTGCCGCAGGAGTACTGGGACCGCTACGACGGCGACATCGACCTGCCCGACGAGCCGGCTGGCAGCCTTGAGTCGAGGCCGCCCTACATCACCCGCATGGCGACCATGTTCGGGTTCGAGGAATACGGCCCCGACGCGGTCCGCCGCGGCCGCCGCGCGTACTACGCCCTCGTCAGCTACATAGACGCCAAGATCGGCCGGCTGCTCACGACCCTTCAAGAGACCGATCAGCGCGAGAACACGATCGTCGTCTACACCAGCGACCACGGCGACATGCTCGGCTGTCACGGGCTGTGGCGGAAGTCGAACTTCTACGAGCAGAGCGCCCGCGTCCCGCTCGTGCTGTCGTGGCCCGCCGGAATGCCCCAACGGGCCCGCGTCGACGACCCGGTGACCCTCGTCGACCTCATCGCGACCATCTCCTCACTCGTCCTCGACGGTGCGATGGATACGTCCGGCACAGACCTGACCGCACTCGCCCGCGGCGACGCGGATGCTGTGGCACCACCGTGTGCGTTTAGCGAGTACCTGGCCCACGGCGTGCTCGGCCCGGCCGCCATGATCCGCGAAGGGTACCTGAAACTGATCCTCTCAGCCGCCGACCCGCCGACGCTGTTCGACCTGCGGGCGGACCCCGGCGAGTTCGCCGACCGGGCCGCCGAGTTCCCGGACGAAGTCGAGCGGCTGCGCAGCCTGGTGCCGTCCACCTGGGACCCGGTCCGGTTGAACGCCGTCGTGCGGGCAAGCCAGCGTGAACGTCAGGTGATCCTCGCCGGTGGCGGCTGGCCCTGACATGCCACCACTCGAGCCCTTAAACCCTATCGGATGAAAGTGTGACAACGTGAGCAACGCCAGCCCAGCCGGCGCGGACGACCTGAGGCCGAGGCACTCCCCGAATGCTGCCCCGCCGTCGATCGGCGGCCTGTGGGTCGCGCTAGTGACTCCGTTCCGCGACGGCCGCTGCGACGTCGAGTCGCTAACACGGTTGTGCGAGCACCTCGATGCCGCAGGTGTTGACGGGCTGCTCGTCGGCGGCACCACCGGCGAGGGTTCATTGCTGTCGCACGAGGAGCGCCTGCTCGCCGTGCACACAGCCGCCGAAGCGTTCGGCGACCGCGTGATCGCCGGCGCTTTCGGACCGTCCGCACAGGCGATCGCGGCGGACGCGCATGAACTCGGCGCGGCGGGTGCACGTGCCGTCGCGGTCCTGCCGCCGCCCTACGTGACGCTGACCGCTGACGAGATGCATGCCCACTACACCGCAATCGCGAACCACAGCGACATCCCGGTGGTGCTCTACAACTTCCTCGGCCAGACACCGTCGCCGATCCCGACCGACGTCGCGCTGTCGCTCGGCCACCACCCCCGGATCATCGGCACCAAGCAGTCCCGGCCGGTCCTTGACGCGGACTTCGAGCGGCTGATCTGCACCGCCCCAGCCGAGCTGCCGGTCGTGGTTGGCAACCCGCTGCTGATGCTGCCGGCCGCGAGCCTGGGGGCGAGGGGCGCGATGCTCGCCGTCGCGAACGTGGAAGCGGCCGCCCTCGTGCCGTTGTGGCGCCTGGTGGCCGACGGCGACTGGGCGGCAGCCCGGACCAAGTACCGAAAGCTGTTTCCGATGCTTCTGGCATACCAAGGACGAGGCCCGCAGCTGAAGCAGACGCTGCACGAACGCGGCCTGATCGCTTCGCCTGAGCTGCGCTCCCCACTGTGCGACGCCGGCTCGGCGCACCTGACGACCGGGGTGGCGTAGATGCCCGCAGAGATCCTCAGCGAACTGCGAATCGTTCGTCTGCGCGCCAGCCAGCGCACCACGTTCCTGTTTTTCGAGCTTGAGACGTCCGCGGGTCGCGTCGGCACCGGCGAGGCCACCATGTCCGGCGACGACGCCGCCACTTCGGCGGCGGCGCGGCGCTGGTTCCTCTCGGCGCTCACGGGTCTCGCGATACCGGACGTCCTGGCCGCCCTCGACCGCGTGACCGCCTCGGCGGATGCGCACACGTCGCTGGTGCAGGCGACCGCGCTGTCGGCGTTGGAGCAGTGCGTGTGGGATTTGCGCGGCCAGGTGCTCGGGTTGCCGGTCTTCGAGCTGTTGGGCGGCCGTCGCCGCGACGAGATCACGCTTTACGCCAATGTAAACCGGGGCATCGTCGACCGCGATCCCGACGGGTTTGCCGCAGCAGCCGTCGGTGCGGTGACGTCAGGTTTTGCAGCGGTCAAATGCGCGCCCTTCGACGGCGTCCGCCCGTCCGACGGCTTGGATGCTCCGGGCATTCGCACCGGTCTAGACCGGTTGCTAGCCGTTCGCCAGGCCGTGGGGAGGATCGACGACATGCCAACGCCAGACGAATTGCTGCGCATCGCTGCCGATGCCCTGCGCGCCCTCAACTACCAACCGTGGCATTTTGGGGACTCGGTCGCCTTCGAGGCCATGATCGAGGCGAGCGACCGGACCGGAGACGACCGGTGGCGTGAGTTCGCGCACGGGTTCGTCGGCTCCTGGGCAGCCACGACGACGGAGTTCTCCCGGTTGGACTGCACAGCGCCCGGGTTGGCAATGGTGCGCCTGGCAACGGAGACTGGCGACGCCGCGGCGCTAGAGGTCGCGTGCCGGCTCGCCGACTACCTATTGAGCCGCCCGACCCACGCCGGGGCGTTCCTGACCTTCGAGCACTCCACGTTGCAGCCGCCGCTCGGAGGTGAGCAGCTGTCCGAGCACGACCAAGCGCTGCTTGCCAAACCCCCACCCGGCGTCTACATCGACTGCCTGCACTTCGACCCGCCGTTCCTCGCAGCGCTGGGGCGCGCAACCGGGCGCCCCGACTACACCGAGCACGCCGCGTCCCAGGCACTAGCTTATGTACGGCTTCTCCAAGACGCGGAGACGGGCCTATTCCACCACTTCGCGCTCGTAGGCGAAGGCCCGTACATTCTCGGCTGGGGACGCGGGCAGGGCTGGGCCCTGTTGGGCCTCACCGACGTGCTAGAGCTGCTGCCTAGCGAGCACGCGGCGAGGCCGGAGCTGAAGGCGGCGGCCACCCACCTGGTCGAAGCGCTTCTGTCAAGGCAGCGAGCGGACGGCTCGTGGTTCACACTGGTTGACGACGACAGTTCGGGCGCGGAGTCGACCACAGCGGCATTCGCCGGAATCGGCCTTGGTCGAGCCGCCGCGCTGGGCCTTGTACCGACCGTGTCGGTGGCCGACGCCCGCCGGCGCGCTGCCCAGGCCGTCCTCGCCAACGTCCGAGATGGAGTCTTGCGCAACGCCAGCGACGCAGTACGTAGCAGCACCGTGGCCAGTCACTACCGAAATGTCGCGACCGACATCGTGTCGCCCTGGAGTCAGGGCCTGCTGGTCCTGATGCTGGCGTCGATCGCCGCCGACGCAGAGCGCTAATGCTGGTCCGTTAAGTTAAGTCAATCGAGCCAGATGGCTGCCCGTCTGCGGATGTGAACCGCCCCCGCTTTCGTAGACGGTGGGTTCTCCCGGCGGTTGACGGGTGAGGTCATCATGGTGGCGCGGCGAGGAGCTGGTCAATGGAGACGGGCTCCTCGCAGTACGGGCAGTTGCCGCCGTAGCCAGACGCAGGCACGGACGTTGGCAGTCGGGACACCATTGCTGCCCGAGGTAGGGCTGGTCGCAGTCGGGGCATTGGTAGACGCTCAAGTCGCCGCCCCCGACCACAGCCCAACCGGCTTCGAGACGCGATATGCGAAATTGACGGGAATCGTCGTCCTAGCTCTTGACTTTGGTCGGAATCGTCTCTTATCATCATCACATGCTGGATTTCCCCGTACTGGACGACGTGGATCAGAGCATTGTCCGAGCTCTTCAGCTCAACGGCCGGGCCTCGTGGAAGCAGATCGCGGCAGCCCTCGTGACCTCCGAGTCGACCATCACCCGGCGAGGACAGCAGCTGCTCGCCACGCGGGCGGTCGCCGTGACGGGCGTGCTCGACCACCTCCGCTGCGGCCTGGGCATCTCGATCTATCTCCGGCTTCGAGCGCGGCCTGGCCGGGTCGCCCAGGTCGCCGCAGCCGCAGCCGCCCTGGCCACCTCGCGGTTCGTGACCGTGACCATCGGCTCGTTCGACGTCACCGCCGAGCTGGTGGTGCCCAGCCATCGGGACGTCATGGCGGTGATCAGCCAACTCGAGTGCCTCGACGACGTGGTCGAGTCCGAGTCGCTGATCGTCAGCCGCAAGTTCAGCGCCTTTGAGGAGTGGCACCCAGGCGGCTTCGACGAGCAGACGACGCACATCCTGCGCAGCGGCGGGGCGGTCATCGACTACGCCCACCGTGACTGGGTCGAACCCATCCGCCTCACGGCTCAGGAGCTGGAGATCGCAGGCATCCTGGCCCGAGACGGCCGGGCGACGTATGCCGCGGTGGCGGCACAGACGGGCATCAGCGAGTCGACAGCCGCGAGACGGGTCGAGTCGCTCGTCTCCCGTGGCTGCCTGCGCTTCCGCACCCTGTTCGAGTCACCGGTCATCGGCTTCGACGTCGAGTTCCTGCTCTGGCTGACCGTCGAGCCCGGCCGCGTCGACGAGGTCGGGACCGCCCTGGCCAAGCACCCGGCGAGCCGATACGTCAGCGCCTCCACCGGCCGGCACAACCTCATCGTCCAGGGCGTGCTGCCCACCCACGGTGACCTCTACGCATGGACGACGCAGGCGATCGGAGCGCTCACCGGCGTCGTGTCGGCCGATCTCAGCATGCAGGTCCAGGTTCTGAAACGGGCCTGGGTCCCGATCGACGCCCACGGCCGCCCGGCCCCCCAGGAGCTCCCATGACACCGCCCGTCCCCTCCGGCCCCGTCCCCCCAGTCCCGGACGAGCCCAGTCTCGAGCCGTGGCAGTGGCCGGAGGACGTCTGGCGGCGCCACGTCTCGCGAGTCCGTGCGGGCCGAGACCTCACCCCGGTGCGCTGGCCGGGGGGCGCTCAGGTCGCCGTCGCCATCTCGTTCGACTCCGACCACGAGACCATCCCGTTGCGTGACGGGGAGACCAGCCCGGGCAAGCTCTCCCAGGGGGAGTACGGATCTCGCGTCGCGGCACCGAAGATCCTCAGCATGCTCGCAGAGCTCGAGGTCCCCGCCTCCTTCTACATGCCCGCCGTCTCGGCCCTGCTCCACCCCGACGAGGTCGAGGCGTACGTCGAGGGTGGTCACGAGGTCGCCGTCCACGGCTGGATCCATGAGCGCAACATGCTGCTCTCGCGAGACGACGAGCTCGACCTGACCGCCCGGGCGCTCGACACGCTCGAGCGGCTCTCGGGCGTGCGCCCGACCGGGATCCGTACCCCCAGCTGGGACTTCTCGCAGAACACGCTCGACATCATCGCGGAGCTCGGGTTCACCTACGACTCCTCGCTGATGGGGGACGACAATCCCTACGAGCTGGTCGCCGACGGCCAGCCCACCGGCATCGTCGAGATCCCCGTGGAGTGGATCCGGGACGACGCTCCCTACTTCATGATGGAGCGCTACTCCGGCCTGCGGCCGTACATGCCGCCCCGGTCAGCCCTGCAGATCTGGCAGGACGAGTTCGATGAAGCGCGCCGCGAGGGGGGCCTGTTCCAGCTCACCCTGCACCCCCACGTCATCGGACACCGCTCGCGACTGGTCGTGCTGCGTGCACTGCTCGAGCACATCCGCGAGCAGAGCGACGTCTGGTTCGCCACCCACGCCGACGTCGCCGCCCTCGTCCGCCCGACAACCACAGCCCCCACTGATCACGCCAACGGCACGAACATGACCACGGGAGAGTCCAGATGACCACCACTGAATATTCAGGTGCCGACTCCCGACCACGGAGCCGAATGACGTCGAAGCAACGCAAGGCGGTCCTGGCCGGCTCTGTGGGTAACGCCGTCGAGTGGGTCGACTGGGCCCTCTACGCCACGTTGGCGCCGATCTTCGCCGGGCAATTCTTCGCCAGCAAGGACCCTGCGGTCAGCCTCCTGTCGACCCTGGCGGTCTTCGCTGTGGGGTTCGTCATGCGACCCGTCGGCGGCGCCATCCTCGGCGCGTACGCCGACCGGCACGGCCGCAAGAAGGGGCTCGTGCTGACGATCGGCCTCATGGCGGGCGCATCCATCTTCGTCGGCCTGATCCCCGCCTACTCGAGCATCGGGATTGTCGCTCCCCTGCTGCTCCTGCTGGCCCGTCTCGTCCAGGGCTTCTCCGCTGGCGGCGAGTTCGGGTCGTCGTCCTCGTTCCTGGTCGAGTCCGCGTCTGTGGGCCGGCGCGCGTTTGCCGGGTCATGGCAGCAGGTGTCGGTCGGGACCGGCGTGCTCATCGCGTCGGGCACCGGTTACCTGCTCACCTCGTTGCTGAGCAAGGAGGACCTCGCCTCCTGGGGCTGGCGGGTGGCTTTCATCTTCGGCGGCATTCTCGGCCTGATCGGTCTCTGGCTGCGTGCCAGCGTCGAGGAGACCCAGAGCTTCACCACGGCGCGCGACGCCGGCCGCACGACGGGACGGCACGCCCTCACGCGCGTCTTCCGCGAGCACCCGGCAGCCGCCGTCCGCGTCGTTGGGATCACCATCGCCGGGACGCTGTTGTACTACCTGTGGCTGAGCTTCATGCCCGGCTATGCCAGTACGACGATGGGGATCCCCCTCCAGCAGGCCCTGCTAGCGAACTTCATCGCGGTCGCCTATTTCATCTGCCTCCTGCCGTTTGTCGCCCTACTGTCCGACAGGTTCGGCCGCAAGCCGACGATGTTCGGCTTCGCCTTCGGCTTCCTCGTCTTCGCCTACCCGGCCTTCCAGCTGCTCGGTCAGGGCACGTTCGCCACGCTGCTCATCGTCGAGCTGATCGGGGTGACCTTCTTGACCGGCTACTCGGCGAACTGCGCCGTGATCATGTCCGAGCAGTTCCCCCCTGAGGTTCGCGCGACCGGTATCGGCCTGCCCTATGCCCTGGCCGTCGCCCTCTTCGGCGGCACGGCGCCATACATCACCACCTGGATGGGCCAGTCCGGCTACCGCGAGCAGACCTGGATCTACGTCATGGCAGCGGCCCTGATCGGGTGCATCGTCTACGCCACCATGCCGGAGACCAAAGACAAGGAGTTCGTGTGACCGATCGACATGTCCTGGTCACCGGGGCGGCGGGCGGCATCGGGCTGGCCTGTGCCGAGGCGTTCGCCGCCAGCGGGGACCGGGTCACCGGAGTCGACGCCCGCGCCGACGAGCTGGTCGCGGCCATGACCGCCGTCGCAGAGCGGCACAGGGTCGTCACCCGGTCACTGGCCGCAGATCTCGGCGACCCGCACTCGGGCGACCTCATCCGCGCTGCCGCGGCTGAGCTGGGGCCGGTCGAGGTCCTCGTCAACGCCGCCGGGATCTACCCGGCCACTCCCCTGGCGCAGATGACAGCCGAGGTCTGGGATCGAGTCCAGCACGTCAACGTGCGCGCCCCCGTCCTGCTGGCGGTGGCCTTGGCCGCGCAGCAGGTGCCCTCGACGTGCGTGGTGAACATCAGCTCTGGCGCGGCGACCCGGGCACGGCCCGGGGCAGCGCACTACTGCACCTCCAAGGCGGCCCTCGAGATGGCGACCAAGGCCTGCGCGGTGGAGCTCGCGGCCGCCGGAGTGCGGGTCAACGCGGTGGCCCCGGGCTTCGTCGAGGTGGACAGCCCGGTCAACCCCGTGACGAGCGAGTATGCCGTGGCGGTGTCCGCCAACCCGCTCGGCCGCGTCGGCCAGCCGAACGAGATCGCCGCCGCGGTGCTCTGGCTGGCCAGCACCGCGGCCAGCTTCACCACGGGGGCGATCCTCCGGGTCGACGGCGGGGCAACCGCCGGGACGACCGCCCTGCCATACCACTTCGCGGGGACGACCCCGCTCCAGCACGGACAGGAAGAACCAACGGCATGACCACACCCTCTAAGCAGCGGCCGGTCCCCTACACCGTCGTCGGCGCAGGTGCGATCGGCGGGACGTTGGCGTTCCACCTGGCCCGCGCCGGTCACCCGGTGACCGTGGTGGACTCCGACCGGGACCACATCCACGCGGTGGCGACCCGGGGGCTTCGGCTGCTTCGTGACGCGACGACATCGACGGTCACCGTGGCGGCCGCGATGACTCCGGACCCGAGCCCGCCTGACCACGCCGAGGCCCAGCTGGGCCGGGTGCTGCTGGCCGTGAAGGCTCAGGCGACCGGGCCGGCGTTGGACTGGATCGCGCCCCGGCTACGCCCCGACGGGTTCGTGGTGTCGCTGCAGAACGGTCTCAACGAGCAGGTCATCGCCGAGCGCATCGGGGCCGAGCGGACGGTCGGCGCCTTCGTCAACCTCTTCGCTGACGTCACCGCGCCGGGTGAGATCCGGGACGGCGGTCTGGGCGCTCTCGTCGTGGGTGAGATGAACGGCTCGGTGTCCGACCGGGTCCGCTCAGTGGTGCAGGACCTGCACGCCTGGGGGCCGGCTCGCGTCACGGACAACGTCGCCGGCTTCCTCTGGTCCAAGCTCGGCTTCGGCGCGATGCTAACCGCCACCGCCCTCGCGGACGCTCCGATGGCGGACCTCATCGACGCCAACCGCGCCGTCATGTACCGCCTCACCGCCGAGGTCTTCGACGTCTCCGAAGCCATGGGCATCCGCCTCGAGGCATTCGACGCGTTCGACCCACTGCCGTATGCCGGGGACGACCAGGAGGAGAAGGACAAGGCTACGGATCGGCTTGTCTCCTGGCTGCGGACGCAACCCAAGGACCGCAGCGGGATCTGGCGCGACCTCGCCGTGCGGCGGCGTCCTACGGAGGTGCCGACACACTACGAGGCGATGCTGCGCGAGGCCGACCGACTGGCTGTGCCTACCCCGATGGTGCGCGAGCTGCTCCGGCAGATCCGCCACCTCGAAGACGGAGATGCGATGTCGACAGAGCGCATCAGCAACCTGCTCGGGGTGACCGCTTGAGCCCCCTGCCCCCACCGGACTCCATGGCATGCCTCGACGTGCGCCGCATCCACCAGTGGCTGGCAGAACAGACGGCCGCGATGGTCGACGACGTGTCCTTGCTGGTGGGCCTGGAGACGCCGAGCGACAACGTGATGCTCCTCG
>JAABUK010011811.1_pt1 | contig 11263 bp, 1 predicted proteins | sample 5559141 | NCBI WGS metagenome assembly JAABUK01 (sample SAMN10711869, study PRJNA513367) | rock metagenome | isolation source: Antarctica rocks | place: Antarctica: Victoria Land, Pudding Butte nord | collected 2016-01-03
TTAAAAATATTTTATTAATATTAAAAAAAATATTATTTAAGAAAAAATGTATTATTTTAATAATTTATATTAATTAATTTTAAAATATTAAAATTATTAAAATTTTAATAATAAATATAATTATTATCTTATTAATATTATTATATATATATATATATTATATATACCCTGAACTTAGGATTCAGAATTACTGTTTTTGATTAGGAAAGGGAGTAGGGCCGCTTTAGAGGAAGTAGCGAGGAAGTAAGGGGGAGTAATAAGGGAGTAGAGGGGAGTAGCGAGAGAGTACTATAGGATATTATAGGGGCGTAGTAGGTAGGAGCTTAAATTAACTACCTTATATCTGGTTATAACTACTCGCGTTATTTATAATATTCGTTAGTACTACTACCTAGCTTAGGCTCCTACTACCTAGAAGTCTCTAAGTTCCAGCTCTTACGATAGAGTTAATGACGGGGGCTATCTATAATAATAGCGCCCGCATAAGGGATTACTTAACTATTAAGGAATAGGATAAGAAGAAGTACTTATCTATTATTAAACCCGCTTCTATAATAAGCTCCCTAATTTAATGATTTTAATCTTAATTAGTCTAGGTTATAGTAAGTTTAAAAAGTATTAATAATTAATTAATGGTTGAAGTAAGGAGATCCTAGCTATTATTCTTAATAAGGTTTCTACTAAAGTTAATATATAGTTCTCCTTTAATATTTAGGGCTTTATTAAGAAAGCCCTTTATATTATTAATATAAATATACTTCTTTCTTAGTTCTACTATCCTTACTAATTTTATTATAGCTCTATAAATCTATTACTATTAATAAATCACGTGTCCTTATTAAGCTCGCTTCTATATAAGAAGATATTAAAGCTACTTATATCCTTTAAGGCGAGTACGGCGTTAATTATAACTTAACGCTTATATTCTCCTTACATTAAGCTATTATTAGTACTAAGGCTAGTACTTTCCTTATCTCGCCCTTCGTTAAACGTATCTTAGATTAGTATAAGGCTATTAATAAGAAGGACTACGCTACTTATAAGGATCCTAATATTAAGAGCGTATAGTAAATTTTTAAATATTATAAGAAATACGGTTATAAGACTATTATTATAAGCGCGTCTTTTAGGAATATTAGTAAGATCATGGAGCTAGCTAGTTATAACTACCTAATAATTTCTATAAGTATAATTAAACCCCGAAAATCTAGAGAAACCTTACTTATATATTAATATAGCCTAATCTCCTTGAGATATTATATAATTCTAAGGATATAGTCCTTTAGAAGCTTAACGTAAAGGATACTATATCTCTTAAAGAAGATATATATTAATAATAAGGCTACTTTCTAATTTAACTTTAATAAGGAGGTTATAGTTATAGAGAAATTATATAAGGATATTTCTAAGTTTACCGCGGATATTATTACTCTAAAGTAGATCTTCTAGAAGAAGATTAAGAGCGCCTAGATTAATAATTAATTAAAATACAGGATATACTTAATATACTTTAACGTTAAGAAGCTAATAATTATAGAGATCTAATTAATTTAACTTATATTTTATAAGCAGATTTTTCTAGCTTATTATTAGTAATAGTATCCTCCGAGCCTATATAGCTATTAATATATAATATCATTTAATAATTTATCTTAACTTCGGCATATTTCCCTAAAGTATACTGAAATCTGTTTCCGCGTATCAAGAATATAACTAGGCGACCCCTTAAATAATAAGAATACTTCGGTAGATCTTCTATTATAATAGCCTATCCTTATAGATTAGCTATTCATAGGCTTATATTTATAACGTATCTCCTTAAATAGTTAAAGCCTAATTAGTATACCTCTAAGTATATAATATAAGTACCCTTTCATCTAGTATCTTACCCCTTCCATCTTATATACCGTAAAGAATCGCTATTAAGAAAGTAGTATAGGAAGTAATCTCGCCTTCACGCGCTCTCTCCTTAACTGAAAATGTAATGTCCTTTTTCTTAACCTTATCCTGCGGGCTGAAGTAAAAGGACTCGTCTCTAATTATAACTTTAACTCTCGAGGCCACGCGAGCTGAAGCCGAACTCGTACTAAAATCAGGGGGTCTAATTTATTAAAATCGATTAGTAATAGAATAAGAGGCAGGTACCTGTATATAGGTAGTAGAAGTAATCATTAATAGAAGGTAAGATAATTCGATATAAAAGGTATTCCTGAAATGCGAATTAAAATACGGTAAGGTAGTTTAATATCCTATGATATTAGTTAGACCTATCTCCGTTATACTTTATTATTTTATAGGGGGTTAAAGAAGGTAGCTTAGACCGTATACACCTTTAATATATAATTAGGTAAGATAACAATTCGATAATAGCCTTACCACGCTAATTATAATACCCCGCTAGCTATCTTATAAAGAAAGTATTAAATGTTATCTTAGGACTACTAACTTTATCTCCGTTATATAACTGTCTATCCCCTCTAGTAATACTAATACTGAATACGCGAACTTCCTATAGATAAAAAGCTATTATATTTAGTAGTAAACTAGGCCCTTTACTATTAGTCTATATACTTCTTTATAGCTTTAACCGCCTCCCTAAGCCCCTTTATAATCGCCGTAGGCCTTCCTAATTCCCCTTCAACTATCGTATTAGTCTATCTAGTATTACTCCTATCTACTCACGTAATAAATATACTAACCGCTCTAACTCTGATAATATTAAATAGATTCCTACTAATTAATTATATCCTTCCTATGTCTTCTTTACTATAGCCTACCCCTACCGTCTCCGCTAGATAGTAATATATCGCCGGATAAGGCTTAAAGCAAGCGACCTCTTCAACTATAATAATATACTTAAATAGAGTAGAATAAGGGCTTAAATCTAGCGATTTATATATAGAGGTACTAGCTATATTATACGTACTATTAGAGAAGATAACCGCTTTAATAGAAGGATCTTTTATAAGGGCGGATAGGATAGGGCTAATATCTAGAAAGGTAGATAAAGAATTATAGGATTATATAAGATTCTTAATAAATACTTTATCTAGGATAAGGCTAGAGTTAGCGAGCGCCTATATTAGGGCTAAGCGGTTAATAGTTAAGAAAGGTTAATATTACTTTATAGAAATAGGCGTAATAAGTAAAGGATACGAAGACGGCTAGGAAAGAATAGAGGTAAAGGTAGTTTAAAAGGATTTAATACTTATACTATTAAGACGCCATATATATTCCAATTAATAATGGCGCTATAATACTATAAGACTAGCTACTTTATTAGATTTAAAGTATTTTATAAGTTCATTTATAATAGAATCCGTGGAGAGTAGGATATTATAAAGATCGAAGGCTATAACTATTAAGTTAGAGGAGGTTATAATAAGAAGAGCTAGATAATAATAAGGTAATAGATAGTAAATAATTAAAAATCTAAAGCAATAGGATTTAATATAAAGTTAGATTTAATAATAATATAATATAGATATAACTCCGCTTCTTTATAATATTTAGACCTTAAGTAATATCTAATACCGAACTTAAGAAGTATATATATCGTTGGTTCGGAGGCTACGTCTATAGCTATATTATAAGCTTGAATTATTATTAAGTATTATATATTACTTATACCCCGCGAGATTTCTAAGATAATATCTTGAATCCTTTAGCGACCCTCTAAGCTTGAAGTTTAAAACTAAAATCTAATAATAACTTATATATCTATTTATATAGCCTATAAAAACTTGATTAATAAGTCGCTTCTTATTACTTATATCTAAAGAGGTCTAATTTAAGGCCCTTTCTACCCGCCCTTAATATAAAGTAATAGACGTACTCCGATCTATTAGGATCCATTCTTAAATCTAAAAGGAACTATTCGTCCCCGTATTAGCTTTAAAGGTAACGTGTAATAACGTAGCCCTAGCCATAGTAATTTAGTTCTAAAGCGACAGACTTTCTAATTAGGATTTTATATACATTTACTTAAGCTTCTATATTTCATTTATCTAATTCTCTTACCTATGTTTTCTCGTGTCGTTCCCTCCTTATATCTCTCCTACTTAGTGAAGTAGAACCTGTCTTAACGCAGACAGGGATTAATATTTATATTAGAAAAATGTAATCCTAGTATTACCCTTATACTCCAGCTCTAGTAAGCTAACTCTCCCGAAAATCATTGGAGGTAAACACTACGGCTTTGATTAGGCCTAGACTGCCTAGACTAGTCGATCTTCTAAGGAGATCTATAGCTCTTACTAATATCTTCAGGAATGTCTTATAAAGGGGCGTAAGCTATAGAAGGATATAACTATTAGAGGTAGATATTATAAGGAGGTACGCCTAAAGGCCTAAAGGAGTAAAGGTTAAAGGAGGGTATAATAATAATAATAATATCCTTAACTTTATATCTAACCTAATCGCTTCTAGTAGCTATATAGATATTATAGTATCTAAAATCATATACAGCGGGTATTTAGGCGTTATTAGTAGCTAGACTCCTTAAGGGGATCGCCTAGTCCCTATTTATATCTTTATACTTAAAGAACTTAGTACTTGCCTTATTAAATTTCATACTCTTATATTAAGGATTCTTATTAGGATCATGAAAAGAGCTACTTTCTTAGCTGGTTTTAGCGTATTTAATATCTCCCTTAAGGCTCCTCCTTTTTATTCGTCCCCTTTTTTCTAGATCTCCGCCCTGAAGTTATTAACTCGAGAAATCTTATTTAATTAATAGCTACTAGGAGGATTATAAAATAAAAAGTAATAGGTATCCTATCTAATACTTCCCTTATACTAAAATAATAGCGAATTATACTTACGCTTTAAAAGGAATCTCTAATTTACTTCTATTATTAAGGGGTGTTTCCTTCTACCTATTAGTAAGACTAGAATCTTTAATCTTACTAGTAACGCCTATTACTCTATTATTCCTGTTCCCTACTTCGCCTTTCTATCCGATAAGTAGCCTAACGCTTCCCGTCTATTCTTCCTCCTTATTTAGCTACGCCTGCGTCTCTTTCTCTTTATTTACCCCCGCACCCGCCCTATTTACCCCCGGCCGTCTTAGCGGATACTTAACTAGTACCTTCCTCCTTAAATTCTTATTTACCGATCTTACTACTATTAGCACGTCCCCTTTATCCCTACTAATATACCGTATTAGTTTATTAATCTACCCCTCCGCTAGCCTCCTTACTATCCCCTTTACCTCTTTATCTAGTACTAGATAGTCGCTTATAGTCTACTTCAGCTAATCCTTAAACCTCTCCGGTAGATCCTTAATATTAATATACTTCAGTAGCGTCTCTCTCTACTACGCCGCCCCTAGCACGAGAATCTTCTTCATAGTATTTGGATTAAACTACCTTATTACTAGCTCTTAAACCGTAGGGAAAAAATACGGTACTCTAACTATAAAAATCCGCTCTACCGTTTCAGGATAATACGTAGTTACTATACTCGACGCGTTCTATAGTAGCCGGCGCAAATTCTAGAACTTACATAAACCGACGTTAGATAGATCGATAATATTAATAGATTTATTAATAGTATTACCGCCCCCAGCTTCGATCCCCGCGGCGTGCGGGAGGCGCGTGTATAGCCGCTGCGTGAAGCGCGTAATATATTCAGCTACGAGGAAGATTTCTAAGAGCTACGGGTCTTCTTTACCGATTTAGCTAAGGTCTAAGGGACAGACTACTAAGAGGACGTAGATCATGACGGGGATGCCGTAGTAGTCGCGCTGGCCGGTCTACTATAATTGCTGGCAGAGGCAGACGAGTTAGTCACGCTAAGGGATAGAGATAGGGGTAAGGTAGATTAGACTTATAACGCGGTTTATACGACCGAACTTTTATATATTAATATTATCGTAGGTTTCGTCTAGCTTTATCTTCCGGCGCTATACGGCTAATATACTATACTACTTGTATACGGCTTATATATCGTAATTACGAGTATATAGAAATCATCTATACTCCTCTTAATTAGCTATTAGCTCCTTAGACCCTAGAAATATTAAAAGCGGGAAAGTATATAGTAAATTAATATCCCTATTTACGCCCTTTACGGGCTTCCCCTCTAGCTTGCTTACTAGCTAATATAGCTTATTTCTTTCGTATAGTACTTTTAGCTCTTTAAACGCTTTAGCTTAGGGTCCTATTAGACTAGTTACGGCGACCGGAGAGAGTTCTAGTAGCGAGAGAGTAAAGGACGGTGTTTCGTATACTATTATTATACCTGCGCGGTGTAAAATAGACGTTGATTCTAACTAGTTAGGCTTAGTAAATAGAGAGGATTAACTTCTAGATACTAGAACTCGAAAGTACTACGTGACGACTCTATTATACCCTTGGTTTTACTACCTCTTAGTATGCCGTTATATCTGATAACGACGGCTTATACTCCCTTTCTCATGGAAGTAAACTTGCTCACCCTCTATTAAACCTAGGTACGAGTAGTAGCTAATACTATAGTAATCGAGCGAAATGAAGCCGATGAAATGGTAATATAGAATATTGTAAAGCTTAAAGTTACATTCTAGCCCTAAGCTACTCCCGCTCTCAGCCGAGATTATTCAGGGCTTCATAGGAGATAAATGATAGTAGTGTAATCTTGTCGCAAAGCTAGCGACGACCTAAAGTACTAATTTTGGCGTTCGCTAGTATCTTAGTCGCTGCGATCGGTAGTCTTACCGATAGAAGGGTCTACCCCTTAACTAGCTAAGCGAAAATGGCTAGTGAAGGGGTTTAGCTAGTTAAAAAGCTAGACCCTTTTATGTTATTACTAGTAGTAATCGGCGACTTAAGGCTTACTATATTATCTAACCTAATCGAAGCCCCGCCTAGTAAAATACGTTACTCGTACGATACTATTAAGGTTAACTAGTTATAATTAACTATAATTTCTCTTATTAATAAGTAAACCTTTTTATTAATCCTCCTAACTTCATTAATTAAATTCGACTCCGTACTCCTAAATATGAAATTCTCCGCTCTCTTAAATATATCCTATATATATAGCGGCCCCTATAAAATCCTCCTTCTAAACCTCCGCGGCGGCTAATTCATAGGCGTAATCCTCGCTCTCTCCTTCTACGCCTAGCTTATTTCCGTGCTTTCGTCGTACTACCTCGTTATCGCCTCTAGAAACGAAGCTATTACTAGTATCGGAACCTACCTCTCTATTTATATACTAGTATCCATGCCGGTAATCTAGCTATACTTTAAGAAAGCCTGGTTCGTATAGGCGAGTATAAGTATAGATATACTTAATATAACAGGGAGTATTATAATTATAGTTCTTACAAGGAGATTAATAAGTATTTATAGCGGGCTGTTTATAGCGGGAGAGGAAGCGTAGGTAGGAGTATATATTATATAATAAGCGTATAAGTTATAGAAGGTTATATTTATAATAGAGATCTATAACTTATAAGTCTTCTATTAACTTTCAGATTCTTTAACTCTAATTCTCTTAAGTGATTTTAAGGGATAGATCTTGAAAGCTAATTATTAAATATAGTTTAATATTCTTTATTACCTTCCTACTTTCTACCGCTTTAAGATACGGAGTAATTAATAATATAGCTGGAAAGGGGATAAAAGAAGCTGATAATAATTATAAGATTAAGAGATTATTAGAATTATAAGCTATAAATAGAATTTAATATAATATAAAGGTAAATATACTATTTAGTTTATTTAGACGAGATATACGTACCTAAGAAACTTAAACCCGAGGGTTAAGGCTAAAGTAATTCTAGTAAGGTATTAAAGTTATAAGATTTCGGTTTATTAAGTAATTTATATTCGTTACTAACTACTATCTTTATATTAATACCTTAAACTAGCGCTTCATATTTTATATTTAAGTCTTTCAAGTAGTAAGTCTATAGCTATACGGCAGGTTCTATTAAGTCCGAATTCGCTAGCTCGCGCTAGGCTAAGATACGCTATAATTAGAGTCTAGTTATAATTTAAGCTACTACTAGGAAAGCCCCTTAGATCAAGGGAAACCAATAATATAATAGAGTTAAAAGGGCCGCTTACTAGTCTCCTAGATCCCGCGTATATAAAATCTTTTACTAATTACTTTTACTATTAATCTCGTCCGTTAGTATTAAGTACTACTACCTAGCTTAGCCTCTATCTACCTAGACTTATCCCCTCGCTTGGCTACGCTATAAGTGGAGACCGTGAAACGTTACTACCTGCCTATATAACTTACTTCAGATCTTATATAATAAATTTAACGAAATAGATCTTTTATATAGCTGAATTCTAGCGTATATCTCTTTATATAGGAGCTCTACTACGTATAGCCTCTAACGCGCTAGTCTAAAGCCGGCTACTTAGTCGAAAATTTCCTATCTACTAGATTACTTCCCTAGAGTTATATTTCTAGATAGGATGAATTAACCTTTAACCTTTTTCTTAAGCTCCTTAAAAACCTTTTTAATATTCTCCGCTATTACTACTTGATTAGTATCTATATTTATAGTTATATATACTTCGTAAGAATCTTTTACTATTATACCTTTTAAAGTAGTATTCTCCGCATTTTTATTAACTTAGAACTTTAACTATCTCTTCTTACCACCGTCGATTTAATCTCCTAGATCTAGCCTACCGCCTATCTTTGAATCATAGGTAGGAGGTGGAAATTATTAAGTACCTATATCCCTGATAGGCTAATATATTTTCTTGATACTAGATTTAGTCTTTATAGCCGCCTCTATTATCTTATTAAGATATTTAATTAAGGAGTTTACTATTATTATCTTACTTTTATATAAGTTCTAATATCGTATAGGATATAATAACTTTATTTACTACGAGTTTTAAGAGAATCCTTAGTAATATAATAGGTAATTTTATAATATATCTAAGATCTTAATTAAATAAACGTGAATAAATCTCCTAAGAGTATAGGTAGGTTTTATAGGAAGGTTTCTATAAAGAAAAAAAGGTAGGCTTACCTACCTAATATTATAGTTTTATTATACTTCGTAGAGACCCCGCTTTAGGATATACGTATAAATATGCAGGGTAGTAGTTAGTAGTAGTCGCCCCTCTTCGGATAGGTATATAAGCGTAGGCCTTTACAAGCTAGAAGGTTAGCGAGTCGATTTTATTAGTAATTAGTTAGACTTTTGATTTTTAGAGCTAGAGTACGGAAGATCTTCCGCGGTATTACTATTTAACGCTTAGAACGATTCAAGGGCTATCCTTATAGAAATCTATATTATAGTAAAGCCGACTAGCTTTCACTTCATTTATTATTTATTATTAAGGTACTTGATAGTATACTTAGATTAGTAGCATCTTTTATAATAATAACTTTCTCTCCTAAAAGTACTAAGTCTGATAAGTATACGTTAAGATATTTAATAATAGATAAGCTTTAATTGATTTACGACCGTAAGTACTCTATTACTTTCAATATAATAAAGAGACTTTAGGAATTTAATACTAACGCGACTTTTAGTATAAGCTACTTAGGTAAGTTAATACGTGTAAGTAACGCGCTACTATACGGAGTATAAATTAAAGAGTAAATTATAGTAAGTTCTAGCGCCACCCCGGATAGTTTTTAATAAGGTAGTATATTAGTCGTAAGAGCCGATAGTACGCACGAAGACCTAGAGGTATATATAAGATTATTAGACGAACTACTACGCTAGAGCTAGCTTCGCACGATTTAAGTATACTCCTCCTCTCTAAGAAGATCCTTACTAAACTCTAGAATACGTATTATATAGGGCGACTATTATATACTATCCTTTCCTTCCTCCGTTACTTATGTATCCTCTACTACTCGATCTACTATGCCTTAAAACGCAAAGGTGACAACGGCGGTACTAGTAGTAATAGTAGTAGCGATAGAACTAGTAATATATTAAGCTCTACCGGTGAAAGTAATAGTATTAGGCTGGCCTAGTACTATCAGTTTAATACTATTCCCGGAGATACTGCTAATGATAAGCGATAGGTATAAGGTACCCTTAGAGACGGCGGGAGTAAAGTAAGTAATCATCTTATTAGAAGCCGCCGATAGGTAGCTAGTACCGTAAGGAGTAAGGATAGTAGTAGTAGACTATATTTTTTGTATAAAGCATCAACTAAACTTTACGCTAAATAAAACTAAAGGGTTAGAAACGCTTAGTAGGGCTATTAACCTAGGTAGTTACGCTGATAGCTATAAGGGTAAGAGCTACGAGGTAGAATTACATAGTAAGGAGATTTGTATTTAACGAAAATATACTTCTATAGACGTAGGTATATAAGAAGTAATAAGTAATTATACGTTAAGTAAGAGGGATTCTTAAAGATATATAGGTAGCTAGGAGGATAAGAAGAATGAAAGAGGGAGATAAGAGTTATATAGGAATGTTAATAACTACGGCCGCGCGGGTAGAGCTTATTAACTAATAGTACGCCGCACCGTACCTATACCTCCGGAATGGAGACGCTAAAGTAGCTCCTACTTATAAGCGTAATATAGATTAATAGACCCCTACCTATCTTACTTCCACGAAGGTACCGCCTTATTTAATGGTTTAAATCCTAGGGCTAAGCGTCGTAGGCCTAGACCGCGATCTACCGTAAAGAACTAGGAAAAATAAGGTAAACTATATTAGAATAAAGAACCTAATAGAAAGAGAGAATTCGTAGTATTATACTTTTTCTAAATTTAATAAAATAGTAGATCTATAGTCTAATTAATACTATTATTATTCGTGTATATACCTTCTTTTAATAGTAAAAAGCGCTATATTACCTCTATTAGCTAAGACCCCTAGATTACGTTATATCTAGCGGAATCAGGGTCTTCCGTAAGCTAATCTTTCCTACTTCGAAACCTAGGGAAAGTTAAACTACGTCTTAAAAGAGATTTAGTCTAACGGCGGCCTGATATAAAACAGTTAATTTATAGCGTAAGCGCTATTATTCTCTCTTTATTCCTTATAGACTATTATATCCGCTCTATTATAAACCCTTATAAACATTAATAATTAAGATAATTATATACTTATCTTACGCTACTAGTAGTAAACGGGCGCGTTATCTTAATAGTAATATACGTTACTATTTACTAATTTCATATCTAGGCCTAAGGATATTATTAATACGCCTTAACCTTTTTATTACTTCGCTGTCTATATTTCTCCTTCTCCTCTTCACTTTAACTCTTAACTTATAACTGGCTTCTTACTATCTTACTCTCTTATAGTATCTTTCTATAACTTATCTTACTT
>JAABUK010011812.1_pt1 | contig 11262 bp, 6 predicted proteins | sample 5559141 | NCBI WGS metagenome assembly JAABUK01 (sample SAMN10711869, study PRJNA513367) | rock metagenome | isolation source: Antarctica rocks | place: Antarctica: Victoria Land, Pudding Butte nord | collected 2016-01-03
CCCGCCCCGGGGGGGGGGGGGGGGGGGTACTCCCCGACGATCGAGACGCCCACGCCGTTGTTGGCGTTGAGGATCGAGCCGGAGAGCTGCAAGGCCGAGTTGACCGAGCTGACGCCGAAGCTGCCGTTGAGCTGGATGTTGTTTCCGGCGACCGACGCCTGCGACTGCCCCGAGAGCAGGAGGCCGCCGCCGGCGTTGGAGACCAGGCTCGTCCCGCCGATGGTCCCGCCGGTCGAGCCGAAGACGTCGATCCCGTCGCCCTGGTTGTTGACGATCGACGAGCCGGCGACGTAGGAGTTGTTCGAGCCGCCGCCGAACAAGCCGCCGATCGAGAGCCCTACGCCGCGGTTGGCGGCGATCGTGATCCCGTCGCCGGGGACGATCCCGCCGATCGTCACGTTCGCCGAGCCGACGACCGAGACCCCGTAACCGGAATTCCTGTCGATCGTCGAGACGTAGGCGAGGCCGCCGAGCTTGACCGAGTTGACCACTCCCCGCGCCGCGTTCGAGAACAGAACGCCCCCGCTGAGGTTGCTGGAAACCGTGCTGCCGGTGATGCTGACGCCCGCCGAGCCCTGGACCGCGATACCGACGCCCGCGTTGAGGTTGGCCGTCGTCTCCAGGATCAGGGAATTGTCGGAGCCCCCAGAAAGCAGGATCCCCCCAGCCGCATTGCCTTCCACCGAGACCGGCAGGCGGTTCTCGCCGATGAGCGCGCCGGGCGAGCCGACGACCGAGATCCCGTAGCCGCCGTTGCCCTGGCCGGACGCCTGGCCGCCGATGGTCGAAGCGATCGCCCGGAAGATCGGGGCGTCGACCACTCGGACCCCGCCCATCGCGTTCGACTGGATCGTGTCGGCGTTCAGGGACGAGGCCGTCGAGCCGACGAAGGCGACGCCGTAGCCCGCGTTGCCGTTGCTGGAGGAGCCGACGACCAGCCCGTTGGCCGAGGCGGCGTCGAAGTCGATCCCGTCGCCGCCGTTGCCGGCGACCTGGACCTCGGAGAGCGTGACGTTGGGCGAGTTGACGACCGCGACCCCGGCCAGGGAGTTCCCCTGGCCGGCTGCCGTGCCGCCGATGGTGTCGCCGCCGACGCCGTGGGTGAAGCCGCCGAGGAAGGCGAAGCCCGACCCGCTCAGCAGCACGCCCCGGCCCGCGTTGGCCTGGATCACATTGCCTGCGATCACCGCGTTCATCGAGTCGAACAGGTCGAGCCCGTCGCCGGCATTGTCGAAGATCGTCGAGCCGAGGATGCTCGCCCCGAACGAGGTCGCCTGGAACTCGACCCCCGGCCCATGGTTGCCCGTGATCGAGAGCCCCGCGCCGGCGGCCCCGCCGAGGGTGACGTTGCCCGAACCCGAGACCGAGACGCCGAAGGCGCCGTTGCCCAGGTTGCCCGCCCCGCCGATGACCGAGTTGGTCAGGCTCGAGCCCTGGGCATCCACGATCCGCACCCCACCCGCCGCGTTGGACCGGATCACGTCGCCGATGAGGGAGTAGCCGCCCACCGTCGAGCCGGAGATCCCCACGGCTGAGATCCCGAACCCGGCGTTGCCAAAGAGGGTCGAACTCGACAGGCTCCCGCCCCCGGAGCCGGTGTCGAAGGAGACGCCATCGCCACCGTTGCCCAAGCTCCCCGCCCCGCCGACCGTGAGGGCGGTGAGCGTCGCGCCCTGGGACTCGCCCAGCAGGACGCCTGCGCCCTTGTTCGACACGATCGTGTCGGCCGACAGGAATGCGTTTGCCGAGCCAAGGAGGTCGATCCCTGTGCCGGCGTTGCCGAGGACAAACGTCCCGCCGATGGTGACGTTGGCCGATTGCAGCACGAAAATCCCGGTCGACCCGTTGCCGAGGCTCCCCGACCCGCCAACGACCAGGCTGGAGAGCGACGAGCCGGACGAGCCATCGAGGAAGATCCCGAACGACCCGTTGGCCTGGATCACGTCGCCGGCCACCACCACCCCCGTCGAAACCGCAACCTCAACGCCGTAGTTGGCACTTCCCGAGACGAGGTTGCCGGCCCCGGTCGCCGTCCCGCCGATCGTCAGGCCCGCCGCATGCGAGGCCACCACACCGTTGGAGTTGCGGAAGCCCGCGCCGGCCACCGGAGTCTGGTCGGCGTTGGTCCCGATGAAGTTGCCCAGGATCGAAGCGTTGGAAGACGTGATCGCCCCGCCGCGGTCGAGGTAGACGCCGGCCAGGGTGCTGCCCGCGATGACGTTGCGATTGGCGTCGAAGGTGCCGCCGACGGTCCCGCCGATCGAGCCCATCGACGTGGCGACCCCGCCGATCGAGGCCCCCGCCACGCCGAGGACTTCCACCCCGACCCGGTTGAGCGTCCCGGCCGAGGGCTGGCCGCCGGGGGCGACGCCGAGGAAGTTGCCGCCGACGGAGACTTTGTCGGCCTCGATCAAGATCGCCGTGTTGGTGAACCCGCCGAGGGCCAGCCCTTCGACCCGGCTCCCCGCCGAGCCCGGCCCGAAGTCGATCCCGGTCCCGATCGCCCGCCCGCCGCTCACGGCGACCATCAGGACGGCGTTGTCGGCCTGGGTCGCGGGGTTCGTGTTGATCGACGACCCCGCCTGGGTGTACCCCGCGATCCGGGTCGGCTGGGCAACGATCGGCAGGGCCGAGGTCAGGCTGATCGTCTGCGGGCCGTTGCCGGGGAGGGCGAACCTGATGACGTTGGGATCAGCAGCCGTCGCCGGGTTGGCGTTGGTCAGGTTGATCGCGTCGGCCAGCGAGACCGCCCCGTTCGACCCGAGCGGGGCTGTCGTCGTCACGGTCACGGTCAGGCCCGAGAGGAGGGTCCGGCTCTCCATCGGATCGAAGCCCAGCAACGCCCGCCGCCTGAGGATCCGACCCGCCCGACGCTGATCCCGCTTCATGAGAGTCGTCCCCGGTCCGACGTCGGCCCGAGGCCCCGACCGCCCAAGGCGACGGTCGGAAGGCCCGGCCCGAAAGAAATCGCCGAATGATTGAGGCTAATCCGGGAAATCCAGGCAAGCTAGTGAGTACTGGATGAAAATCTAAGATTGTGAGGATTGCGCGCTTAATGACGACCTCCTCGCCCCCTTCAACGGGTCGCGTAGTAGTCGGCCACCTGCTCGGCGACCCGGCCGATGGCGTCTTCGAGGTTCGAGCCGACGCCGTGGTGCTTGGCGGTGAAGACGACGACCACGACCCGCTTGCCCTGGCCTTCGAGGATCCCCACGTCGTTGCCGATGTAGGGGAGGAAGTCGCCCGTCTTGTGCGGCAGGGCATACCCGGTGACGTACTTCGGCAGCCTTGACCGATAGACCTGCTGGCGGAGGATGCCGAGCATCGCCCCGCTCGCCTTCGGGCTGACGGCCTCGCCTCGGGCGATCTTCTCCAGGAGCTTGCCCATGTCGCGGGCCGAGGAGAGGCCGAAGGGCGTCTTCGCCTCGTCGTGGAACTTCGTCGCGTCGCCCGCCTCGCGCAGGGCCTGGAACCAGACGTCGGTCGTCCCGGTCGCCCGGATCGACGCCAGGCCATACTCGGCCATCAAGGCGTTGACCGGCCCGACCCCGCCGACCTTGCCGAAGATCACGTCCGTCGCCGTGTTGTCGCTCACGGTGGTCATCAGGGTCAGCACGTCCTTGACCGAAAACGTCGCCCCGGCGTCCAAGGTCCGCAGGACGCCCGTACCCGGCCGCTTGTCCGCGTCGACGAGCGTATACCGATCGTCCAGCTTGAACCTGCCCGCTTCCGCCTGGCGGAAGGCCTCGACCATGAGCGGGATCTTGATCACGCTCATGGTATCCATCGGCACGTCGGCCCCCAGCGCGATCTCCTCGCCGGTCTCCAGGCACTTGATGTAGACCCCCCACTGGGCGTTGACCCCTCGCGTGATCCGCTCCACGTTCGCCCGCAGGCGGTCGAGCGGCGCGGGCCCTTGGGCGGCGGCCGGGGTGACCATTAGGGCAACCAGGCTCAGAACTTCGAGCAGGAGCAGGCGGCGGGGCATCTTGGAGCTTCCTGGGAGGTCGGGGACGAGGAAATTGGGCCGCCAGGACGCCACGTCAAGACGGAGAGAGGCCAAAGCTCCTGGGCCACGGGTGAAACTCGGATCAAAACAGAATATCCTCTCTCTCATCCCTGTTCCATCCGTGGCCCTTTGTCCCCGGCTCGATCGATCTCCAAGGCCATCCCGTCGGCGTTCTCTCGGCGAACCTGGCGTCTCGGCGGTTCTCTTCCCCTGATTCCCGCCACCCACCCTGGCATCGGGCGGTGTCCATCGACCGCGCCCGGGTGGGGGGTTGCCAAGGTCCGCCTGCGCATGGATGATGGAGCGACCGCACGGCCCGGCAGGCGGATCGGATGGGTCGTGTGCCCCCTTCTTCCTCCTCCATCCGGGGTCATCCCTTTGAAAACGCCACGTCGCGGCTTCACGCTCATCGAATTGCTCGTGGTGATCTCGATCATCGCCGTGCTGATCGCGCTGCTGCTGCCCGCGGTCCAGTCGGCGCGCGAGGCGGCCCGGCGGGCCCAGTGCTCGAACAACCTGAAGCAACTGGCCCTGGCCTGCCACAGCTACCACTCCACCTCCAACGTCGTCCCGGCGATGTGCATGTATCCGGGCGGGCAGTTCTTCAACCAGAACTCCGGCTTCACCGCGTCGTGGCTGGTGGCCCTGCTCCCCTACATCGAGCAGACCGCGATGTACGGGGCCTACAACTTCTCGGCCCCGGCCGTGGTCGTCTCGGCGTCCGCCGGGCTGGAGAACACGACGGTCACGTACAACCAGATCAGCACCCTGCTCTGCCCCTCCGAGAACATTGTCCAGCGCCCCGGGCTCTACGCGACGACCAACTACGTGGGCAACTACGGCGGCCCCGGCCAGATCTCCGCCTACAGCGGGACGATCGTGCCGGTCGCCGACCTGAACGTGAAGAAGTACAGCGGCGTGGCGCTCGGCCGGGTCGGCCCGGTGACGTTCGAGGGGATCCGCGACGGCCAGACCAACACCGCGCTGATCAGCGAGCGGCTCTTCGGCCTGGCGGGGAGCCCTGCGGTCGTCTCGGGTAACAACTCCAACGGGAAGCGCGGGACCTTCGCGGTGCGCCCGTCGGGCTCGGGCGTCGGCTCGGGTGCTCCCGGGGCGTTGGCCCTCGCCCAGGCCTGCAAGGCGATCCCGTCGTCCAGTTCGTCGGTCAACTCGGACCGCGCGGGGTTCGCGGCGTTCGCGACGCACCCCTGGTTCGTCAACCTGGTCAGCTACAACCACGCCGGGGTCCCGAACGGCTCGACCTGCCAGGACACCGCGGGCGAGGCCCAGAACGACGCGACCATGGCCGGCTACGTCGGGCCGTTCGGCTCGGCCCCGGCGACGAGCAACCACCCCGGCGGCGTCCACGTCGCCTTCGCCGACGGCTCGGTCCGCTTCGTCAGGGACACCGTTGACGCCGCCGTATGGTCGGGCCTGGGGACCCGCTACGGCAAGGAGATCATCTCCTCCGACTCGTTCTGAGGACCAGTTCACCTCCACCGGGGACGACACGCCGATGCGAATTACCCTATCGATGCTCTGCGTCTGTTTCCTGGGTTCCGCCCTCGCCGGCTGCGGCGGGGGGGCGGTCCCGGCCCCCTCGGACCAGGCCAAGCCCGGCCCGCCGCCGGGGGCCTCGCCCGAACTGACCAAGACGATCGACAAGAAGTTCCGCACGAACCCGAATCTGGGACCTTGAAGCCGAAATCAGTTCGAGGTTGCCCTCGGCGGGGGTCGCATTCAGGCCCGCGAGGCCGCCGGGGCGTAGCCTTCTTCCAAAGGCGTCGGCTCGGGGACGACCAGGCCGATCCCCTGGTAGGTGAAGCCAAGCTCGGCCATCTGCTCGGGCTCGTAGAGGTTCCGGCCGTCGAAGATGACGGGCTTGCGAAGCAGGCGGAGCATGACCTCGAAGTCGGGGGTGCGGAACTCGTTCCACTCGGTGACGATCGCCAGGGCGTCGGCCTGCTCCAGGGCCCCGTAGGGCCGGTCGCAATAGATCAGCCGGTCGCCGTAGAGTTCCTTGACGTTGGGGATCGCCTCGGGGTCGTGGACCCGGATCGAGGCCCCGGCGGCGAGGAGCCGGTCGATCAGCACGAGCGCGGGGGCCTCGCGAATGTCGTCGGTCCTGGGCTTGAAGGCCAGGCCCCAGATGGCGACGGTCTTGCCCCGGGCGTCGCCTTCGAAGTGTTCGAGGATCTTGCGGGCGAGGACGTCCTTCTGGGCGTCGTTGACGGCGTCGACGGCCTCCATCAGGGCCGAGGGGACTCCGGCGAGCCGGGCCATGTGGATGGCGGCTCGGACGTCCTTGGGGAAGCACGAGCCGCCGTAGCCGACGCCGGGGAAGAGGAAGCTGAAGCCGATCCGCTGGTCGTGGCCGATCCCCCGGCGGACCTCGTTGATGTCGGCCTGATAGCGCTCGCAGAGGTTGGCCATCTCGTTGATGAAGCTGATCTTGGTGGCCAGCATGCAGTTGGCGACGTACTTGGTCATCTCGGCCGACTCCGGCGTCATCGCCAGGAACGGCCGCTCGGTGCGGAGGAAGGGGCGATAGAGCTCCTGAAGCTGCTCGATGACCTCGGGCCGCCGGGCGCCGACGACGACGCGGTCGGGCTTGTTGAAGTCGTCGATCGCCGCCCCTTCCTTGAGGAATTCGGGGTTGCTGGCGATGTCGAAGGGGACCTCGGTCAGCGCGGCCATCCGCCGGGCCAGCTCGGCGTTGGTGCCGACCGGCACGGTGCTCTTGATGATGATGGTCTTGGGCCCGGTCAGGTTCTCGGCGATCTCGCGGCCGACGGCCCAGATCCCTTCCAGGTTGGCCCCGCCATCGTCGCCCTGGGGGGTCCCCACGGCGATGAAGACCAGCTCGGCCTCGGCCATGCCCAGCGGCAGGTCGGTCGTGAACTTGAGCCGGCCGTCGCGGGCGTTGCGGTGGACCAGCTCGGCCAGGCCCGGCTCGTAGATCGGGATCTTGCCGGCCTGGAGCATCTCGACCTTGGCGACGACCTTGTCGACGCAGACGACGTCGTTGCCGCTCTCGGCCAGGCAGGTTCCGGTGACCAGGCCCACGTAGCCGGTTCCGATGACGGCGATCTTCACGGGTGTCTTCCTCGACGGCGGGGTGGGGCCGGCCGGGCCGATTCGTTATTAAGCCCGATCCCTGGTGCGTTGCCGGACGTCCCTGTTCGTGGGAGTTTAGAACAAGACGCCTCTCGGGGGAAGCCGATTTGTCGCCCGAGCCCCCGGCATCACCGGTCCAGGTCGTCCATCCTCTGAACGGGCGGCAGGCCGGGGTCGAGGGCGAAGGAGACGCAGGCGGCGACGACGCGTCCCCTCTCGAAGTCGAGCGCCAGCAGGTGGTCCGACCGGGGGAAGCGGAGCAACACCTTGTGGGCCAAGCCCAGCCGGCGGGCGAGCCGGGCGGCGGCGGGCGGGTCGACGACGGTGTCGCGGGCCCCCTGGAGGATCAGGGTCGGCACGTCGATCGTCGGCAGGATCGGCTTGACCCGGTCGATCAGTTCCAGGGCGCTGAGGGTCGCCCGCAGGCTGAAGGTGCGGAACCGTTCGATCGCGTCGACCCGACGCCGGGTCTCCGGGTCGCGGACCGGGGCGGGGCGGCGGGGGAGGTCCGGCAGGAACCGGGCGAAGGGGCGGAGGTAGAGCGAGGCGGGCAGCGGGATCAGGCCGGCATACCGGATCGCCAGGAACGGGGCGAGCAGGACCAGCCTCGCCACCGGCCGGCGGGTCGCCAGCAGCAGGGCGAGGGTGCCCCCGGTGGAGAACCCCAGCACGACCACCGGCCGGCCCAGGCTTGCCAGCTCGTCGAAGCCCGCCTCGGCCGTCGCGATCCACTCCGGCCAGGTCGAGCCGGGCATGACCGGGCCGCGCACCTCATGCCCCGGCAAGGTCGGCGCCAGGACCGCGCAGCCGGCGCGGATCAGGCCCTCGATCAGCGGGGCCAGCTCGAACGCGCCTCCACCCAGGCCGTGCAGGACCAGGCAGGCGGGCGGGCCATCGAAGCTCGGGGAGGGGTCGGTCATCGGGAGGAGTTCGCGTCCGGTTCATTTGAGGAGAGCGACTGACGATCGACGGTTTTGGGCGATCGACAGATCTTATTTTACCCGAGAGCCTTCGGTATCCGGCTTGATAACGATGTCGTACTCCGGCGGCGTTGCTGAGCGGTGAAGTCGAGCCTTGTACGGCCTCATCGCCTTGGCCGTCAGGCGAATCCGTAAATCTCTGTCGTGTCATGGCTTGTGTCGATATTGCGCCGGTCTGGCGAGAAGTCGTTTCGGTTCTTGCAAAGTGCCTCGATGTTGTCTTAAAATCGCCTGGGTGAAATGCAGGCTGAAAAATCATCACGACTCTTGTAATTCTTGTCTCCGCGTTGCCATGCGGAGCAACCCGTTGTTGAATTTATATATGAATGTTAATGCTACAATCCTCCTGTGTCGCCTGTTTATCTTCTCGACGTTGCTCCTCATTCCAGGCTGCGGACGCGGAGAGCAACCTCTGTTTCGCCTTGGTGGGATTTCACCGAACCGGCCAAATCGACCCGAAGTCGTAATCTTGAAACCGGTGAGCCCATCCCGCCTTAACATCGATCAAAAATATGAATGCATCATTGAAGTAAAAGTTTCTGGTGTCCAGGATCTCCCTAACTCCATTGTTGGCTTGGTTTGCATTGGAGAAAAGGCCGTAGAGCGGCATTTGTTCTATCCCGTCTCTTCCTCGGGTCACGTTTACCGTCTGCATTTCCGAGCCAAAGCGCCGCGCAAATTGAATCGCTACCGGATTGACGTGGCGGCGAATTACGCTTATTACGGTGATGAGTTGAAAACGGACAAGCTGGACTTCCTAACATTTACTTCGAAGGGACCGGCAATGGAGGTCGTCCCATGAAAATGCCCGCTCATTGGAAAGCATGCCGCCAAGCTTTTACGTTGATCGAATTGTTGGTCGTGTTGTCGATCATCGGCCTGCTCTTGGCCATCCTGCTGCCGGCCGTCCAGGCCTCCCGTTCGGCGGCGTCGAGAGCGCGGTGCGAGAATAACCTCCGACAATTCGGTATTGCTCTCAATGCATATAGTGCTCTCTTCGGCGTCTATCCCCAAGGAATCAATGGTAATCGTTATTCTCTTCACGCCATGTTGTTGCCACAACTCGATCAAGGCCCTCTCTTCCACTCGATCAATTTCAATATCCCATCCAATGAGTCGGATGAGATGGGCGGTGCCAACCTGACAGTCGCCTGGACTCGCCCATCGATGTTCCTCTGCCCGGTCGACCGGGCTGATTTCGATTTGATCTCGCAGTTTGGTGGCCTAAAGCGGACGAGTTACGCGGGAAACGGCGGATACGGTGGCGGTTATGACATCGGCAATGGTCACTTTGTCCCTGACAACGGTTTGTTTGGCGCGAACTCCATGACCGGCTCCATCTCCTCCGCGTCGCTCTCGGATGGACTTAGCCAAACGGCGGCCATGTCGGAATGGAGCCTCGGCCCCTGGGATCATGGTGGCCGAGATCCTCGCCTAGCAACATTCGTGACCGAACCTTTGGATACCTTCGACGAATTCGTCAGTGTCTGCCAAAATCTCAATCCAAAAGTCGCGGAAGTTTGGCCCGGGAAGTTCGGATTCTGGATTCGTGGTGGGGCGATTAACACGATTTTGACCCATGCGATCATTCCCGGTGGGCACACCTGTATTAATTCTTCATCAGTCAGTCTCGGCGCAATAACCGCTGGCAGCAATCACCAGTCGGGTGCCAACCTGCTCGTGGCGGACGGGCACGTTAGTTTCATACGAAATTCAATCAGTCTTCAATTATGGAGGGCATACAGCACTCGCTCGGGAAGTGAGATTGTGGACCAGATTGCCGATTGACACGTATACGACCGATGCAAGTGGGAACGCTACATTCATGGCAAATCTCACGACGCCCGCTGGGAGTTCTGGCGATGCGGGGACTGTCCAGGGTCTCACGTCCGTGAACGGGTTCAGCTTCAAAGGAACTGGTAACGGATTTCACTGATTCCTTGAGACGGGCGGGTGGCAAGGGTTACGGTACCCTGTCGCCCGCCGTCAGGTTTGGTGACGGTGGTGGCGACATCGGGTTGGGCCGCGGATGACCGACCGCGGTGGTTCGTCACGCTCAGGGCCAGGAGGTTGGCCTTCGTCCATTCCACCGCCCATCACCTCGAGTCGTCCCTGCACCTCGGCCACCGAGCCGGCATCCCTCGGCTTGGTCTCGTGAGACAAAACCGTAGACGGCAGCCTGCAGCCCGCCGATCCCTCGACCCGGCGGCAGGCGGAAGCCTGACCTCCCAGGAAACTTCGGAAGGAATAGGGGCCGCACCCCTCACGCTGCCGGGTCGAGGTCGACCGAGTAGAGCGTCTTGCCGTCGATGTCCTTCAGGGCCACGGTCATCCCTCGCGTCTTGCCGTCGACCTTGACGGTCCCGTAGAACTGGAACCCCTCGGCGGGGGACCGGTTGGGCTTCAGGCCTTCGGGGATGGAGCGGAAGCGGGCCTCGGGGCCGAAGGTGGCGTCGAGCTTGCCGGGCCCGAAGGTCCCGGCGTTGAGCGGGCCGGCGACGAACTCCCAGAACGGGTCGAACTCGGTGAACCTGGCCCGGCCCGGGTCGTAGAGGTGGGCGGCGGCGTAGTGGACGTCGGCCGTCAGCCAGACGACGTTGCGGACCTTCGCCCACTTCAGCGAGCCGAGCAAGGCGGCGGTCTCCCGCTCGCGGCCGAGGGGCGGGCCGTCGTCGCCGTTGGCCAGGGCCTCGTAGGCCCCCGGGCCGTCGGCGACGATCAGGCCGATCGGCATGTCGCTGGCGATCACCTTCCACGTCGCCGTGCTCGCCGCGAGCGACCGCGCGAGCCAGGCCGCTTGCTCCGCGCCGAGGAAGGCCGAGCCCCCCGCCTCACGATTCGCCGTATTCGGGCCCCGATAGCTCCGCTGGTCGAGCAGGAAGACTTCGAGGGTCGGGCCGTACCGGACCGAGCGGTAGATCCGCCCCGGGTCGTCACCCCTGGGGCGGATCGGCTGGTACTCGAAGAAGGCCCGACGCCCCCGGGCGGCCAGCAGGTCGACGTCCTTGACCGCGTACCGTGGGTCGTTCAAGACCTGGCCGGGGAACCAGTTGTTGCGGACCTCGTGGTCGTCCCATTGCGCGAGCATCGGGACCTCGGCGGCGAACCGGCGGACATTGGCGTCGAGCTTGTTGTACTGATAGCGACCGCGGAACT
>JAABUK010011813.1_pt1 | contig 11261 bp, 13 predicted proteins | sample 5559141 | NCBI WGS metagenome assembly JAABUK01 (sample SAMN10711869, study PRJNA513367) | rock metagenome | isolation source: Antarctica rocks | place: Antarctica: Victoria Land, Pudding Butte nord | collected 2016-01-03
AAAAGCTAGAGTACAGCGATCCAGAAGAAGCAGCAATATAAATGTAACAAGCAAGACCGGCCACTTTATGTTATTTTGACTCCAAAAATCTTTCCATTGTATTCTCAGGCAGCTAAATGGTCAATATCACTGGGAAGAAAACAAATGTGAGTACAGACATCGACATCGGCTTAGCCAGCACGTACGGCTTGGAGTTACAACTTTCATAGCGTTACCACGGCGCGGTATAATTCAACTTAGATGGAGCTATAGGGTAGTCAAAGTCTCTCACAAACCTCAATGCCTTCGATGATGCGATGCAGAGAATAACGAAGGCGAAAGTGAGGAACAAGACAGGAATTGCATGAGCCGCGATCCAAAGATGGTTCAAGGAACCGACCGCGTTTCGCATCTAACAAAATCGCGCTCTTGATGCTGTACCAGAGCCCAGGTAGCCCACCTGGCCAAAATACAATTGAGGTGGGCGATTGGCAGTAGTGCTTCTCAATTTCTGTCTCAAATCCCTGAATCCCCGGGTACCAGCTGAGGAGGGCGGAGAAACTGAGTAATTGGCTCGGTTGTGTGAAAGGCTGACAATGTAAGGAGGCGGCAAATTGCGTCGCCGACCTCAGAACAGAGCGAGATAACGCTCTATGGATACATCTCGCTAAGTCATCATTTTCAGGATTTCTACAGGTGTGCCAATGTAGCACAACAGATGAATGGTGAAACATGGCTGAACACAGCTGGATATCTGGGCTTATAACAACCACCGCCAGGATGATTTCTTCTTCTTTTACGAATCGGAACATTATGTGAATACAAGAGGGCAATGAGTTCAGTACAAGTACCACCACCGTCAGCCAACTTTTCTTTCCCACCAGGAGACCTTAAACTCCACTTCAACTACATCGATAGTTTCGCGACCTCCTGGGTAACTCCCGAGCTCTGCAAAGACCCTTGCTTCTTCTCGCTATATTTCTATAACTACTCTAGTCCAAGCGCTGAATGGATAAGCCGTGCGTACTCGAAAACCTTCTTCCCTTGCAGCAACGTCTTCTCAGCCCAATGCTAGAATTAAAAACTAACCGAGGAATATCATGCTGGCTAGAACTGAACCAAACCGTATCTCTCAACGGCACGAAAATAGTACCCTTGAATTATATCGATTCGGACGGTCTCGGCCAGCTAAATTTAAACTACGTCGATCCAGACGGTAGCCACCAAAAAATATTGGGCACAATCTTTACTATCAATCACGATCCCACACAGCCCAAAGCCGTTACATGGAATCAGAATGCCCTCACTAGCTCTTCACCATCAACGACATCATCTCAACAGGCAGCATCAACATCAACACCATTTGCACCGACCGCCTCTCCATCATCCACGACCCTCTCATCCCTATCAAATACCGTCACATCTTCCACCATCCCTCAGCCACCCACATTCACCTCGTCAACCGCCAAAACTTCCTCATCCTTTCGAGGTGGCTATATCGTCAGCATCGTCCTCGGCATAATCCTAGGAATTCTCGTTACAGCTCTCCTTATCATGCTTTGGATTCGATGGCAGCGAAAAAAAAGATTATCGGAGCAAGATGTTCGCATGCCATCAGCGGCTACGCCTCCAAATAGTACGAGGTACCCAATCCAAGAGAAAGATGCTATCACGGTACCGAACGAGCTTTTGAGTGGCCACGAGCGGTGGGAGTTACCTGCTGATAGGCACGGAGCCTTTGCTCCCACACAGAGGCTGTAGAATTATTGCTTATAAGAGCTGCGCCTCTTGATCTCATTTTATTGAATAGGATGAGTTTAGTTGGAGTTGGATCAAGGCGATTTCTGAACATGATTGAGTGGAGATCTAGGTTCAGCCTCTCAGTAGGGGTAGTGTAAGGAGCTCCTAAGTACACGGAGCTCGCAGAACCATCGCGTTTGGCATGTTTGACTTAAGAAAGTGGCGGATATTATTCGATTACTGGTCTGTTATCCCGCAATACTTGGGCTTGTTTAACAAGGGCATTAAGTCTTAGGTTAGATATAAAGGTTTGATACATTTTGCTGATTTGGAACACCAAACCAAGTAGACTGGATAAATTTTCGGTCAAGAAGTGCTTGTTCTTCTGGGCTTGTTTCGGATATGGCAGGTATGATATCCAAAGATACTGGAGGAAGTCCGATGGAGGTCCGCAGACTCCAGAATCATCTGTTGGTTGGTGTCTGGTGGTATTTTCCCAGCAGTCTTTGTGATAGGGTTCCGACCCACGGTCTGGGCAAATGCAGAGGCAGGAGGCGCTGTTTTCTTTGCGACAATGGAAACATCTCATCAGCAACCTCAGCCGCTAACTGGCTTTGAAGATACTATGCTCGAAGTTGACAAGAAATTTTTTTTTTGGGCTTTGGTATCTTAGGAATCTCAGACAATTGGAGAGAAAGACTTTCGAAGATCCGATTATTGTGGTCGCACGGGAGTTGATCTCCTTCTTTGTGATCTTCATCCTCAACCTCCTTGATCGTAGCTTCTAGGATATCGTCAATGGTCCTCCCTCCCACGTTTTTATTCTCTGCATATAGACACGCTGTGCTAAGCTGGCTTAAAAGGCTCGACTCTGTTTCCATCATGCGAGAGCAATCAGACGTACAGGACACAGCGAAAGACAAACGATCTAGACAAGAAAGCGGTAAGCGATAGTGAAACGAAAGCTGATTGATCAGGCAGTGTTTTACTGACTATGCGAAGATGGCAGGATTTATGAGCGGTTCCTCAAGGACTGGTTTCAGCAGTACTATCAATCAAGCAGCCAGCCTCACGAGTCGAAGTCGACCTACGGAGAAGATGGTTGCAACCAGCGAAGTTTTCATTCTTGAGAGAACCCTGTAAGCCAGGTAAAGCCCTCGGTGCCAAACTTCGGCCTTAGCATCAAGAGACCTGAGTTATAGGCGAGAAGCTGATCGCTGAAGAGAAGTTTTCTGGCTTTACGGTATGTAATTTTCTCTATCCCGATTGCTGCAACACATCTTTCAGTATATCTTCCGAGTACCATAGTCTGATATACGCTTCATGTACATCTCTCGGGTAGATCTTTCGAGCACAACCCCATCGATTTCACATTTCGGGGCAGATGGTTTATCTCGAGGTATGAGGGTCAGAAGAAGCAATCATAAGCTTAAGCTGTTCTCATTATAGCAGTGTGTCAGAATAGATGTCATACTGACATAGATCAGAATGATCTGACACAGGTCGTGTCACCGTCTCTTCGATGACCTTAAAGAAATTTTTTTATATTGAGGTTTGCGTTTACCTTTGAAATATTGGATAATGATCAACACATACATTAAACGGGAAGGTGGCCGAGCGGTTATGGCGCATGACTCAAGCTTCTTTTACGCTTATACTAGTGCGACTAGTGTGTATTCATGTGGAGAAATCTTCGTGGGTTCGAATCCCACTCTTCTCATCATTTCTTTTTGCATCTTTCTTTTTTACTTGGGTTGTAAAACTTTAAACGGGCAACCTGTAATGCTAATAAGATTTCTAATTCAAAGTAAATTACAGTTTTTAAAGAAGGTTGAATGATTCGGCTGATGTACTTTCGAGTCCCGTCGCGGTTAGTCAGCCTGGCCGCCTTTGCGCAGGCGCGAATCACCCTTCGCTCACCCATCGCTCCTGCTCTTCACCCTCTACTCAGACGTCTCGTCTCTTATACTCCGATGCATCAATCGTGCAGTCTCGAAGGTGGTTAGCCTCGAGGGTCGTTTTGATCAACTTTAGACGACAGTGCGTGAGCGCTCTGTTTTGAGACTTCGAGAATCGAGATTTCGAAACTAAAACCCTTCGAAGTGCGTCATGCACACGCAAGCAAAGATAAGATTATTTCTTCACTCTAGACGCACACTCGAAATGCTATTCTTTCTTGTTACAAGCTGTTTTGTCACGCTGTACAGTGTCTTTTTTCTTTTTGTGTCTCTGAGACGTCGTTTCTCAACATACTTTACCTTGCTCTTGACTTTTAATTTCAATCACTACTTGCAAGCTACTTCTCTTTCTTTTTCTTAACTTCTTAACTTATATCTTTATCAAACTTTCTTTGCTCTTGTCATTATTCTTTTGTTCTCAAGGATGAAGTAAAATTCAATTGAAAGATTCATGAAGTAAACTCAAGAGTCATTAGTCAAGCAAAAATTTTGAAAAAACAAGAATAACATTAAGAAGAAAAAAGTCAAGAAAGAGTTTCAGAACAAAATGAAGTTTGATTATAGTCAATCTTTGATGCTAGGAAATCAGTAAATTAATTAATCAATATTTGACCCAGTTACGCTGTATATGAAACTAAGGCTTGAAATTTCGTTCTTTGGCGATCATAGCCTTTACAAACCTTCTCACACCTACACGTAGTAATGCCACGAAGCGTAAGGCTGATACGGTATGACATCGTCAGAACTCAGCAAATTTACTGTGTGGCGCCACACCCACGGCATTCTGAGCATGTTCAAAAATGCAGATTCTCACCACCTCAGATTCTTGCTTGCCCTGGCACTCCTGGTTCCACGGTAGCATGTCTCTTCTTTCCAGATCCCTATCATGATCGACCGTATTCGACCGCCGGGCAAGACATGGTCTCAAGCGTTTTACAAAGCGTCACCTCGATCTCAAATCGAAGAAGTCAAGAGCATTGAATGGGGTCTGGGACGATCATAACTTTCACGATAAAGTGACGCAGTGGTTCATTGTAATATGGAAGCGCAACGAATCTGCTATCATTCCGGAAAGTCAACACCTCCTTTCCCTTGATCAGCCACGACATCATTTACGAGCTTGTAAGGCTTGTAGGTTGCGGGAAATCTTTTGTGTTGTCGGACAGTCATTTCCTACTGTTTTCTGGTATCCCCGCAGCGCCCGCACATACATCTCATCTGCCTCCACCATCTTGCCCTGATCAGCGTAGAGGTTTGCAAGATTGTTGACCGTATCCAGCGTCGACGTGTGCTCCGGTCCCCATGCCTTCTCCTTTCCTCGCAGTGCTCGCATACCTATCTCCTCCGCCTCCACATTCAGGTCATATTCGTTGTACAGAGCCGCTGAAGAAAGCAGATCCTCAGGCTCGGTTTGACTACAATCAATCAATCCGTTGGATCTAACGTGTTGGAACCGCCGCGCGTGGTAGGACACGGCGGTTCCTCACCCAGTAGTCAGCTTCTGACTCCCAGCTCACGCTGGCCGCCACACAGTGAATGGCAATCCCGCACCTCTCCGCATTAAATTGGTGATTGAGATACTCTAGCGCCCAATCATGAGCGCACGTGTGTAGACTATACCGTCCTTCGCTCACTTCGAGAAGAGAGTAATTATGCAGCGTCGACGTCGCCCGAGTGAACCTCGCCAGGCTTGTCAGCACCTCAACCCACCACGACGGCGTTGCCGGCTCCAGCTTGGAAAAGTTCATACCAGAGGTCTTGATTATCCAGGTACGCCATCAACCTAGATAATTCCGCCGCCGCTGGGTTCACATTTGAGCAAGCGAAGGATACGTTCGAATATTCGAAGGATCAAAATTCAGGTAGTTCCTGAAGCAAGTCACAAGTACACTTGAGAGCTTTGTGCTAGGTTCGTGACTGAACAGCAGAGTCAACAATAGACGCGGGAAGGAAAGAGATTAGCATCTAGAATCTTCCGTCACTTCTTCACATTAGCACTCCCACGCCCGCAAAGGAATCACCCGAGCCATTTGACCCTTCACGTTTCCATCCTAGGTCGCCGTCCACTTCCCAACCGTCTCCTCACTCAACTCCCACAGGTTCCTTGCAAGCTTCGGATCGCTCGCCAGCTTGCTCGGCGCCACCGCCTTCAAACTCGTCTCGAAATACCTCCCCGCGAGCTCCCCCTTTCTCTCCCTCACCTCCTCCGCGGCCGCCAAATACAAACTCGGCACCGCGCCCTTCTCTGGACTCCCACTCGCAAACGTCTTGATCAGCCACCAAACAGGCCCCAACAACCCAAAATTCAGTCCCGCTTGCCCCTCAGTAGCGATAATGCCGGGATTCAAGGAGGTGGAGATGATGGGGATGTTTTCGGCGTCCATGCGGCGCTGCAGCTCTGAGGCGAAGAGGATGTTGGCGGATTTGCTAACGGCGTTACGGGAGACTTGGTTGCGGACGCCGGTGCTATCGGGCGGGGAGGGCGCGACACCGGGGTAAGTGAAGTCGGAGGTGAGCGTGAAGGTGAGGTCCGGCATCATGATTGCGTGGCCGGCGGAGGAGACCTGAGGAGCATGGTGGTTAGTGGCGGTTTGATGAGGGGAACAGAATTTTGTACCGTTACTACTCGCACGTCTGAACCTTTTTCGTTGGCTGTAGCCTTCAGGATCGGCAACAATTTGGCAGTGAACAGAAAATGCCCGACGTGACTAATAGTATTAGTCTGAGGTAGCCGTCTGTGATGGGTTGGAAGGCAACACACTTGATTCCAGTGGCTAGCTCAAATCCTTGCTTGGTGGTCTGGTAATCCCATGTGAGCAGACCAGCATTGTTAACTATGCTCCGTTAGAGACACTAACAATATCAAGCGTCTACCTGAATCCTCAGGTTGATTCGTAAAACGTACCGAGGATGTTAAGTCTGTCTTCTTGCTTGAGGAAGATCTCCGCCGCTTTCGCAACACTGTCGAGGTCGGCCAGGTCAAGCGGCAAAAAGATCAGCTTTCCTGCTTTGACTTTCTTATTATTCACATATATCTTCTCTATCGCCGCATGCGCTTTGGCTTCACTTCGCGCTGCCACATACACTTTGGCACCATGACGAGCCAGTTGCTCGGCTGTGGTGTATCCAATTCCTGAGCTGTTTGCGTGTGTTAGCACTCAACAACTTCCGTCAGGGTCAATCACGAACTTTGCTCCAGTCACAATAACCACTTTCCCACTAAGGTCCGGGATACCCGTCGACGGATCCCACGACTTTGAGAAGTAAGACCCCACGGTTGACTCGGCTTCACCAGCTTGCCTATCTTTGGTGAACTTGATTCTCTTCCCAAGTGTTGAGATCAGGACGAGGGCGCAGGGAAGAGCACAAGAAGCAATGTTGAATGGTAAGAGGTCCCAGACTTAAAGAATGAAGGTCCCTTTGCGATTCATCAGCTCGTATCACCAAATATAGATCGGCCTGATGTGCAATGATCGCAAGCTGGCTCCTTTCCATAATATCACTCAACATGACGTTCGAGTTCCAGGAAGCTTTCCACTACTCTGGCACATCATATCAATCAAACGTTGCGCCACGCGGCACTGCTGACAAACCCGGAACTTACGTTCAGTTAATTCAAGTTTCTTCTTCAGACTGAGTTATGATCAGTCTCTTTAATCATTGAGTACTTAACATTGATTGAGAATTAATGATGTCTTTTAACAAAACTTGTTTTACTCAGCTTCAAATTTAAATCAGCATTTTTCAAGTTCGCTTTATAGTTGCAATTTATATCAACGAAAAATCAAAAAGTCTGAAAGAAGATCGTTAACTAATCTAATATTCATGTCATGAGATTCATTTTGTCTGCGCGATGATGAAAGAACATCATTACATTCGTTTGCTGAAAGTACAAGAGTATAGCACTAGATTAGGAAGAACAACAAAAGAAGAATATTTTCGCTGTGTCTTGTCAAAAATGGGCCGTTTGGGGGCAGAAACGGGGGGCCGGAAATGGCTCGCCTCCTTGCGCAGGCAGCCTCACCCTCAGCTCAGGGTAAAGCAGCAGCAGCTCAGGTTGGCGACCGTAACTGGAACTGGAGAAAAAACCTTTCGTGTCCCACTATCCGGGTAAAACTTTCAAAGTTTAGTAATATATTTTAAAAGTCAAATGATACAGTGTATGCATTAAGATTCTCACAGTCTTAGTATCCCTTGAAAGCCCACCTAGGAAGATGGGAGATACTACGGCTGGTTCTTCTTCCATGGCGAATGGTTTCATGGCGCTTTGTTGCCCATCTGCACTTCAACATCGTTTGGGTTAACATGAGGTACATCCCGGGCAATTTGACGAGGGACTGGACTCGGCACCTCAAGGTGGCACACATTCAAATGCTTTGCGTCTTCAGACCCTGAACATTTGCCCCAACATTACGAGACGCCGCCAAGCCATCAACGGAGACAACGACGCCGTCGAAGTCGATGCCGGTTGGTTTAATGGCATCATGCGCTTCCGAATGCTAGATCTTAGGCAGCTTACTGTCATTGCCAGCGACGACGTCAAATCCTACGAAAATTCAATCCGGACCCCTCCACAGTTGGTATACAAAACGTGCGCTTCACAGCAATTGAAAAACGTGGCATCGCCAACCGTATCGTAGGGAGGCTCACGGACCCCCAAGGCGCCGCTAACTTCCAGGTTGAAGGAGCGACAAGACATGCAGCGACCGAGGCCATACCTTATATGAAGCGGGCAGCGGTGAGGGCGGAGAAGCGTCACAAGGGAGACGCCGAGCAAGAAGCCACGAAAGTACTCGAGGAGTTATTCGACACAGCAGTCCAGGCCGTGGTGGGTGAAGCTGCGTTCGAATCAGGGGATTTACAGAGGCTGTGGACCACTTGGCGATGGGGGTTGGGGAGAAGGGTGAAGACATGGTGCTCGGTTCAAATCAACCTACTGTGCGAGAATGTCTCGATAATATCGACTGTTACGGCTACCAGATCCCGTCTTACCCTGGGTCGTTCGATGATCGAGTTGGCTACTAGCGTAACTAGCTAGCTACATCTTCTCTTCCGGAAGGCGTCGACGAATCTCTTCGGTTTACTTTTTTCCGACACCGAGCTTTTGTACTTCGATGACGAAGGCAGATAAAAGGGGTTAGGGGTTCTTAGTAATCGAAATTTTGCTTTCTTGTGATTTAAAAATCGGGTACTTTCTGACGTAGAAACGCACAATGTGAACTTGTTTATCATCTCTTAACCTCACTTTATTCATTGCACACAAAAATCCGTGTTAGTGTTTCATGTTGTACATGTCGAATTTTTGTGTACAACAAGATATCAACTTGTACTCTTCTTACCTTGTTGAGGAGGTTTGATACGAAGTGTTTAATTATTTACATAGTATGTATTGTCTTTCTTTATTTCGTCTTTTGTGCTACATCGCTCCCGTCTCGATCATACCCATCCACAACCCCGCCCTCACCTCAGAGCAATCAAACTTATCTCATTCTATCTCACCCCGACCTCCCTTCCGAAATCACAAATCCGCCTCACCTCGTTCCATTACCCAGTTCATGTCCGAGAAACGTGATCATAGACGTTGCTAGGGTGCGAGAGTTCTACGCAGCAGTATTCCCTGAGAGGGTGAAGTAATGGGACAAGCCTACTAAGAAGAGAATTTGCCATTCCCCGTTCTTGCTTTTCCTAATCGATAATGACTTATCAAGAGAACGCTCTTCGAAAACGACTTTTGTAAAATAATATTAGTAACCATCGTTAGAGTCTTGATCTGTCTAAATGAGGGTTTGTTGAGCTGGCTTGGAAAGACTGATGTGATATCGGCTTTGTTAATAATTGCAAGAGAACGAGTCATAAGCCCTGCACAGAGAGGCAGTAATCTTTGTTTGTTTTGACCATGTGCCATGATAGTCGAATTACAGCCGAAAGATGGGAAGACTCGGCTTAAAAGAAACAAAACGCTCTTCGTCTCTCTGCATGATGGATAACTCATTCCCTCACTTTATCAAGTAGGCAGTTGTAGAATATTATCCCATTCATTTATTCCAGGCTTACAACATCCATTCCTCTCACCTCTATCTCTCATTCTGAAACTCCTATCTTCCTTCCCATCCCATCTCCTCATTCATCTTCCCCCTCACCCGAGTATCCCGAGCTTTCACCCTTCTTTTTTTTTTCTACAGCCTCAGTCGATAGAGTAACTGTCTGTTTCGCTTCTCTGTGTCTTTCACACTGCATCTCGCACCCATCACACCAATCTACTCTCTCTCATCTTTAACGACCCTTTCGGCCTTTTCATTATTTCAATCCTCGTTCCCTTTGACGTGTTAGGCAAATAACAGTGAGGTGTACGGCGATGGTTGTGATTGTTAGAAGTGACGACGAGATTGATGTTAAGTCTGACAATGAAGGCATGAGTGCTATGTATGAGAGCTCGGGGTTTAAGGATTTTTAAATTGTTTCTCTGATTTAAGAGCGAGAAGAGTTTTTTGAAGATGAAGGGAAAAGCGTAAGTGGATTAGTGAGTAAATGATAGAGAAATCATGAATAGGTAGAAACTTTAGCGGAAGAATTTACAGGTCTGAATTTCACTATATGCAAACGTAAAAGTCAAAAATCTGTCACTTATTTCTCATCTTAATATTCTCATTAGTACTGAAAATCACACATCAATAACTAGTTTTGATTTCTTGAAACAGAATCTCTTATTCTCACCTGCGAAATCGACGTATTTTAACGACACTGTGTCGTTTCGCCCATCGATTCAGTCTCAATCTTGGCCTGGAAGCAATCAAGTAGTTGATCGGGGTTACTAGATCCACTATTCCCCTTCTCCCCTCTTCTTTCCCTGCTTCTTCCTCATCCTTCATCTCATCATACAAATTTCTACAGTCAGCGTTACGCATGAAAACATCTTGCAAAACATCAATTTCATTGTCCTAGCTACCGAAAATTGCAAAAGGAAAAACAACCATCCTGCTCGATTTAGCTAAACTTTTGCTCTCATCCTATCACAAGAAAATCCACAAGCCCCAACAGACACCCAGCCGTTCCGCTATTCATCCAGGCTGAACCTGGACTTGGGGGCGGTCAATTTGGCTGGTTGGCCAGCCTCACGTGCCTCCATGGCGGCAATTTGGTCCAGGGCGTGCGCCAACTGCGCCTCCTCGTCGTCCATATCGATCTCGTCCTCCCCCTCCAACCCCAGCTCCTCTTCCAACTCCATCTCCTCCCCGATCATCTTCACATCCTCTTCCACTTCGTCCTCGTCTTCCTCCACCACCGTCTCCAGCTGTCTCCTCTTCCCCTTTCCGGCTCCCACCGCACCGAGCCCCAGCTGCTTCCGAACCTGCGACTCGCTCTTCTTCCTCTCTTCGGCCTCTTTCTCCATCTCCAAATGCTCCCACACCTGCTCCACGAGCTCTGGGTCCGCGTTCTTATACATTTTTTTGAACTTGGCGTAACTCTCATTGGCGCGCCAGTACCAATTATCAAGACGCACACATACCCGTTGAACCCTCTGCATCTCCCTTAGGGCAATATGCGCTAGTCGAAGTGCTTCGCCGAAGATGGTGAGGTCACGCT
>JAABUK010011815.1_pt1 | contig 11259 bp, 8 predicted proteins | sample 5559141 | NCBI WGS metagenome assembly JAABUK01 (sample SAMN10711869, study PRJNA513367) | rock metagenome | isolation source: Antarctica rocks | place: Antarctica: Victoria Land, Pudding Butte nord | collected 2016-01-03
GGCGTCAACGGCGGGCCGCGCACCTACCGCAACAACCTCGTCTTCCTGCTGGCCGAGGGGACGCGGGTCCAGGGGCTGAAGGACTCGGTCCGGTCGCTGATGGCCTGGGAGCGGGTCCAGAAGGACATCGAGCAGGAGCAGGCCAACCTCGCCCAGGCCGGCGGCTCGACCTTTTCGGAGATGAAGCGACGGGCCGGCGGCGGCGCGACCGGGGTCCCGGCCGAGTTCATGTCGCTGGAGGACGACCTGGGCCGCGTCCGCGAGCAGCTCGGCCCGCAGGAGCTCAACGTCCGCACCAAACTGCTCGAGGCCTACCGCGTCCTGGCCTTCCCCCGCGGCGGCGAGGCCGATTCCGGCGACCTCTTCGCCTCGAACGCCTCGGCCTCGATGCTGGAGTGCTTCCGGGTCGAGTTCGGCGAGACGCCCGAGCGGGGCGGCCGGGCGGCGGTCCGCCGGACCGTCGCCGAGGGCCCGCTGCTCCAGTGCCTGCGGCAGAACCACAAGCTGGTGCCGGAGGCGTCGGCGGGCGACCCGGTGGTGCTGGCCCCCGCCCTGGTCCGCCAGCCGCCCCTGTGGCAGGAGGGCGAGCGCTGCCTGGCGACCGAGGAGCTGTGGGAGCGGCTCCGGCGGGAGCCCGAGCTGCCGATGGTCCTCAAGCAGACCGACCTGCTGCCCTCGCTGCGGGCCGGGCTGACGGCCACACCGGACTCGCTGTGGGCCTACTACGACCGGGCGGCGAAGAAGGTCTACACCCGCGCCGAGGCGGCGGACCTGTCGCCGGTCATCAGCCCCCAGCATCTCCTCTACGACATCGCGGCGGCGGCGGCCGACCGCATCCTCCCGGTCCGGGAGATCCGCCCGCAGGAGCTGTGGGACCACCTCTGGCCCAGGGAAGGCACGTCCCCGACCGCCACCGTGCCCGCCCCTCGCCTGCTGGAGGCGGCGAAGGCCAGCGCCCACTACCCCGTCCTCCCCGAGCGGCCGGTCCTCTGGCAGGCGCTCCAGGAGGGCACCCGCGAGAACCGCTGGGTCCTCTACCTCCGCGGCCCCAACCTGGCCATCGGTGCCCAGGAGATGAACGAGTGGCCGGGCACGCCGCGGTTCGAGGACTCCGCCGAGTTCTGGACCTACCAGGCCGCGCTTGACCAGGAGATCTATCCGCGGAAGAAGAAACCAGTCGGGCCGGACCTTGATGAGCTGCCGGTGACGCCCGCGAACGTGATCGCCCGATGCTGGCCTGCGAACACGCCCGAGCTGTCCACCGAGGATCTGGAGCGGTATGCCCGCAACGTCTGGGCCGACCTCAGCCGGCCTCGGCTGGAGACGACGCTCCGCGACGGCGTCCGCGACGGCACGTGGGCGGCGTGGCGCAAGGGCGACGACGAGACCTTCTACGCCCGCGACGACAGGCCCGGCCCGCAGGTGACGGTCGGCCCGGCCTGGTCGCTGGTGGACCCCGCGTCGCACCTGGCCTTCGAGCTCGACGACCTCCGGCCGGGCCGCGGCCCGCAGCCGGTCGTGAAGGCGGGCACGCCGCGCGAGGCCCTCACCGCCGTCTGGGACGCCCTGGCAACCGCCCGCAACGTGCGGATCGCCGAGCTTGTCCTGAGCGTCGAGGACCGCGAGAGCTTCGACAACACCCTCCGCGTGGCCTGGGCGGACCGGCCGAAGGCCGCCCAGGTGCATGCGACCCTGGTCGCCAACGGGCAGCGGGTGGTCGAGGGGAAGACCGAGGCGGTCAGCGTGAACTTCGAGGGCCGCTTCGAGACGCTGAAGGACCTGCTGGGCCCGCTCTGGCACTTCCGCGGCGGCCAGGGCGACTTGCAGGTGTCGATCGCCGTCGCGTTCAAGTTCGCCGAACCGCCGGCCGCCGACGACCCGGCCCTGGAGGCGTTCCGCACCTCGCTGATGAACGCCGGCCAGGGCCAGGTCGAGGTCCGGCTGGTGCCGGTGCGGCCTCGCAAGACGGGGGGTGCCTGATGGAGCGGTTCCGGCTGAGGGTGCGGCAGGAGTCGAAGCGCGGGCAGATCTGGGAGCTGCACCTGTTCCCGAACATGCCCGGCCGGCTCCCGAAGGAGGCCGACGGCAAGGTCATGGGCTCGTCGTCGTCCCCCGAGACGATCCAGTGGCTGCGGGAGCTGTCCGACCCGTTCCTGCAACAGGCCGACGACCCCGGCCCGATCAAGGCCGGCGACTTCCGCCCCGGCACCCCGGCCCGGTGGCTCAGGCACGCCGACGGCATGCGTCTGGCGCTGGCCTTCGCCTCGGCCCGCTACCTGACCAGGCCGGCCCAGCGGGGCCTGTTCCGCTCGGGCCTGCTCGACCTGCCCGCCGAGGTCGTCCTCTACTGGTTCACGCTCTGCTTCTACGGCTACCGCCAGCAGGCGGGGCGGGCTGCCCTTCGGACCCTGCTCACTTACGAGCAGCCCGAGGAGAAGCCGGAGGCCAGGTCGTCTCGGGGCCGCAAGGAGGCCGCCGGGCCGACGCTGTTCGACATCAACGAGGCGGACGGAGCGGGCGCGGAGCCGAACCAGGGCAAGAGCAGAACCCGGGCGAAGAAGAGAACCCCATCGAGCCGGTGAGAGCCCCATGAACCAGCCGTTCACGAAGACGAAGCCGTCGTTGATGGAAGCCGGGCTGCCGTGCTCCTCGCTGTCTGCGGAATGCCAGTCCGACAACGACGCCCGGCAACGCCCGCCCCAGAATCGACTGCACATCTGGTGGGCACGGCGACCTCCGTCCGTCTGCCGGGTAGCTATCCTCACAGCACTCACGCCCCACGACTCCGACCTGACGACGGATGCAACCGAACACTTCGACCCGCCCGTTGTCGAAGCTGACCTCGAGATGCTTGCCGGAAAGGAACGTGAACGACTCGAGGACTATCGGAGACTGCTCGCGGAAACTCCACCAACTGCCCTGACCGAAAAGCACAAGCAGCTCATGCTCATGCTGCGGGCGTTCGGGGATCCGGCGAGGTTTACCGAGCACCGGGCGGCTGCCCGCACTCTGGGTGTCCCGCTCCCCCGCTCCTTCAGCAAGTACCTGTCGAGCAAACGCGACACCCGCATCCCCGAGTCTTTGCTTGTCCACCTACGGGAGGTTTGGAAGGGAGCGTTCCAGCTGGAAGACGCCGAGGCTCCGGTTCTCTTGGACTTCATGTCTGGCGGCGGTGCTATCCCGCTTGAGGGGGTGAGATACGGGCTGAAGGTGTTCTCGAACGACCTGAATCCTGTTGCCGCCCTCGTTCAGAAAGCGACGCTGGAGTATCCGGCCAAGTTCGGGAACCGCCTCGCCCCTGTCCTCCACCGGTTGAGCCAGGACATAGCTTTCAGAGTACGAGCACGGCTGGAAAAGTTCTTCCCCTTTCCCCCCACATCCGAGTGGTGGACAGCCGTAGAATCGGCCGCCCGCACCAAGTTCGGGTCCAAGGCAGTCGTCAGCATCGAGCCGGGCGACACCGCAAAGCAGATCAAGAACAGCTATCTCTGGTGCCGCACGATCCGGTGTCCGAAGTGCGAGTTGGTCATCCCACTCTCAACGAACTTCACTCTCGATACAAAGGGGAAATCGGACACGCATAAGGCTGCCTTCCCCGAGGTGCCCCCGCTCGGCCAGGGCAACGACTGCAAGTTTCGTGTCGTCGGCTTTGCGGAGTGGAAGGACTGCCGCTGGCCGCGGCTCGGCCCTGATCCGTGGAATCCGCGGGACACGCCATCGTACAGGGATGGGCACGCCCTCTGTCCCCGCTGTGGAACCATCGTCGACGAGGCGGACGTGAAGAAGGCAGCCCAGTCTGTGCCGGGCGGCCTGCCATGCCAGATGTACGCGGTCTGCTCGCAAGTGCCGGTGAAGCTGGCTTACCGCGACGGCTCGACGAAGGTGCGAAACCTGTGGCGGTTCCGCGCCCCGACCGATCTCGACCTGGCGGCGGTCGGGGAGGCCAAACGCGAGCTGGAAGCCAACGAGCCCCGCTGGGCTCACCTTATCCCGACCGAGGGGGTGCCGTTCGGCGAGCAGACCATGAAGCCCCACTACTACGGCTTCACACGCTGGCGGGACATGTTCCAGCCCCGGCAACTCCTGACGATCGTGACGATCCTCGACGAGGTCCGCACGGCCGCCGCCAGGGCAAGCGCCGAACTCCCGCCGGCGGAGGCCGAGGCGGTCGCGGTCTACTTGGCCTTCATCGTTAGCAAGGTGGTAAACTATAACAGCGTAAGTACTTATTGGCACCAGAAGCGGAGGACGGTCACGCAGACCTTCTCAAGGCATGATTTCAGTTTTCGTCCTGCGTTCTGCGAGTTCGAGGGGGCACGCGAAACGGTTATCTGGGGCGGGTCCCAGGTCATCAACGCCTATACCCAACTGGCCTGCCTGATCCACGGCGAGGCCGTCTCTCTGGTGGGCGGGGACGACGAGGAGGTCGACGAGGCGACCGTCGACGAGGAACTCGAGGTGGAGGTCGGCCCGGCCGACGACACGGATGACGGTCCCGCCCCGGAGGCGATCCTCCCGACGAACGGCGAGGTGCATCCGCGTCCCGAGGTGATCGTGCCGACCGTCACCTGCAACGACGCCGCCGCCCTGGAGACGCCGGCCCCGGCTCGGTCCACCTCATCTGCGTCGACCCCCCTTACTACAACAACGTCCAGTACGCCGAGCTGTCGAACTTCTTCTACGTCTGGCTCAAGCGGGCGCTGGGCGACTGGCCGGGCCTGGAACACCTCTTCCGCGAGGAGCTGGCCGAGACGAACCGCGAGGCGGTCGCCAACAACGCCCGCTGGAAGGAGGAGGCGGAGGCGGATCAGGCCGCCTGGCGGGTAAGGTTCGACCTGGCCTTCGAGGCCCTGGCCGAGACGCGGGGGGAGAAAGGGCGGAAGCTCGCCGTCGCCGAGCGGAGGCGGCGTGCCGCCGAGTCGGCCGGGCCGAGTCCTCCGACGGCCGCCGAGCGGGCGGAGCGGTTCTACGAGGGGAAGATGGCCGCCGTCTTCCGCCGGGCGAAGCAGCTCCTGCACCCGTCGGGCCGGATGGTGGTCATGTTCAACCACAAGATGACCAAGGCCTGGCGGGCGCTGGGCAAGGCGCTGATCGAGGCCGGCTTCGAGATCCGCACCTCGATCCCCATCCACACCGAGGCCGAGAGCAGCCTGAACATCCGCGGCATGGACGGGGCGAAGAGCACGATCCTGCTGCTCTGCCTGCCGCGCCAGGACGTCGGGCAGGTCACCGGGAACTGGGGCCGGGTGCAGGAGCGGGTGGCCACGGTGGCCCGCAACGCCGCCGGGCTCTTCCAGAAGCAGGGGATTTCCGGAACCGACCTCTACCTGTCGGCCCTCGGGCCGGCGCTGGGCGAGGTGGGGCGCCACTGGCCCATCACCGACATGGCCGGCCGGGCTATCGACCTGACCGAGGCCCTGGACCGGGCGTACCGGGCCGTCGGCCAGTTTCGGCTGGAGCAGATCCTGACCGAGGAGCTGCCCGCCAAGGTCGGCGGCCTGGCCGAGGGGTTCGCCGCCGACGCCGTCGACCGGAACACCCAGGCGCTCTGGCTGTGGCTCGACACGTTCCAGGGCGAGGTGGCCGACAGCGACGACGTCCGCAAGCTGGCCAAGTCGCTCGACATCGAGCCCGACGCGTTCAAGAGGCTCAAGCTGATCGAGTCGGAGTCCGACCTCTTCACCCTCAAGCCGCCCCAGGGCGTGGACCTGGCCCAGCTCGCCCGCCTCCAGTCGGGCGTGAAGGTGGCCCGCGGCCGGGCCACCCGCGAGGCGGACGTGTGGGAGGAGCGGAAGTTCCCCAACTTCCTGGGCGCCGCGGTGTGGAACGCCGTCTCGCTCCTGGCCGGCGGCGACGAGATGCACCGCGGCGTCGAGCCGCTCAAGCAGTGGCTGCGGGCCAGCGGATACGGCGCCATGCCCGAGTTCCGCGGTTCCTACGCCGTGACGCTGCACCTCCTCGAGCAGGCGTTCGGCCGTCGGAAGGAGGACGATCCCTGGAAGCGGGCGACCGTCGAGGCCCGCCGCGGCTGGGACCTGGTGATCCGCGACTGGCGGGGGTAGAGCATGGGCTTCCGCGACCTCACCGCCCTGAAGCGGCACTACGCGGGCCAGGCCGGGCAGCTCGTCAACGAGTTCTACGCCCCCGTCCTGGGGGCCGCGACCCGCTACGACCGGCAGTCGGGCTACTTCGACTCGTCGGTCCTGGTCCAGGTCGCCGCCGGCCTGTCCGCGTTCATCGCCAACGTCCGCCAGCACGCCCCCCCCGATCGGCCGCCGATGCGGCTGATCACCGGCACGACCTGGAGCCCCGAGGACATCGAGGCCTACCGCCGGGGCGTCGACCTGCTCCGCGGCAGCCTGGAGCGGACCGCCCTGCATCGCCTGGAGCCGACCGAGGCCGAGTGCCGCCGCCTGGGCCTGCCGGCCGGCTGGAGGCCGGAGGCCGACCAGATCGCCCGCGACCGCCTGGCGGCCCTCGCCTGGATGGTGGCCGCCGGGCTCCTGGAGGTGAAGATCGCGCTGCCGCTCGACCACTCCGGGCACCCGCTCTACCCCGGCCAGGGCGGGGCGCTGTTCCATCCCAAGGCCGGCATCCTCCACGACGGCGACCGCGACGTGATCGCCTTCAGCGGCTCGGTGAACGAGACCGGCGCGGCCTGGACCCGCAACCGCGAGGAGTTCGACGTCAAGCGGAGCTGGTTCAACCCGCTCGACGCCGAGGACATCCAGCTCGCCGCGGCCCGGTTCGAGACGATCTGGCGGGGCGACGACCCCGGCCTCCTGGTGCTGCCGCTGCCCCAGGCGGTCCGGGACCACCTCCGGGCATTCGCCCGGCCGGACGGCCCGCCCCCCCGCGACCCGATGCAGCGCGTCGAGCATCCCCCGGCCGGCGACCTCCGCGACCGCATCGCCGCCCAGTGGCTGCTCGACGCCCCGATGAAGCCCGGCGGCGAGGCCCTGGTGCTCGCCCCCATCTGGGTCGACGGCGGGCCGTTCGAGCCGTTCCCGCACCAGGCCCGGATCGGCCGGCTGGCGGTCGACACGTTCCCCCGCTCGTACCTGTTCTGCGACGAGGTCGGCCTGGGCAAGACCATCGAGGCGGGCCTGGTCCTGCGGTCGCTCATCCTGAAGGGGGAGCTGCGACGGGTCCTCATCGTCGCGCCGCGGGGCCTGGTCCGGCAATGGATGGAGGAGCTCCGCGAGAAGTTCGCCCTCACGGCCTGGTTCTACGACGGCCACATGCTCCACGACGTCGGAGGCCGGGTCCGCCGGTCCGACGACCCCTGGGCCGAGGAGGGCATCGTCATCGTCAGCCGGCACCTGGTCGCCCGCCAGGAGCGGACGCCCGGAGTGCTGGCCGCCCGGCCCTGGGACGCGGTCGTGGTCGACGAGGCCCACGCCGCCCGCCGCAAGGTGTTCGGGGCCGAGGAGCCCAACCTCCTGCTCAACCTCTTGCAGGAGATGAAGCAACGTCACCTGTTCCGGGCCCTGTGGCTGCTGACCGCGACCCCGATGCAACTGGCCGCCCACGAGGTGCACGACCTGCTGCTGCTCGCGGGCGTGGACGACCCCCGCTGGGGGCCCTGGTCCGACCTCGGCGAGTTCGAGCGGTTCTTCGACCAGCTCCGCTCCTTCGCCACGGCGAAGAACGACCGGGCAGACGTGGTGGGGATGACCAGGCGGGCGGTCGAGATCGGCGCCCCGGACCTGTCCCCGGCGGAGGTCCCGGCCCACTGGGGCGAGCTGCAATGGCGCAGCCTGGTCCAGAGGATCCGATCCGGCGGGACGGGCCTGACGCTGAGCTTGCAAGGGCTGCCGCCGCAGCAGGCCGAGGGCATGACGCCGTACCTGGCCAGGCAGACGCCGCTGGCCGTCCACATGTTCCGCCACACCCGCCAGACCCTCCGGGCCTACCGCGAGCGGGGCCTGCTCAAGGCCGGGCTGGCCGACCGCCAGCCCGAGGACGTCCCGGTCGCCTTCCAGTCCGCGGCCGAGGAAGGCCTGTACCGCCGCATCGACGAGCTGTGCAGCCGGTTCTACCGGCTGGCCGAGGTCGAGCCCGACGAGCGCAGCGGGGTCGGCTTCCTGATGGCCGTCTTCCGCAAGCGGCTGGCCAGCTCGTTCGCCGCGTTCCGCAAGAGCCTGGAGCGCCGGCGCGACCTGGTCGCCGCCGTCCAGCGCGACCTGGCCGTCATGGACGAGGCCGCCCAGTTCCAGCGGGCGATGAACGAAGGAGAGGAGGACGACGACGAGGTCGACGCGACGACCCTGGACCGCGAGCGGCGGCGTCTCCAGCGGCTGAAGGCCGACCCGCAGCGTCGTCGGAAGCTCGAGGAGGAACGGCTGTACCTGCAGGACTACATCGCCGGGCTGGGCCAGGTCGACCAGGACAGCAAGTTCCGCGAGTTCGCCGCGCGACTCGGCGACCTGCTCGGCCGCGGCCACCGCGTGATCGTCTTCACCCAGTACCTCGACACCCTGGACTTCATCCGCGACCAGCTCATCGCCCGGTACGGCTCCCGCATGGCCTGCTACTCGGGCCGAGGCGGCGAGGTGTGGGACGCCGCCGCGAACGCCTGGTGCGTGGTGGACAAGGCGGAGGTCAAGGCCCGGTGCAAGCGGGCCCACCCCCGGTCCGTCGAGATCCTGCTGGGCACCGACGCCGCCTCCGAGGGGCTGAACCTCCAGGAGTTCTCGGCGCTGGTGAACTACGACCTGCCCTGGAACCCGATGCGCGTCGAGCAGAGGATCGGCCGTATCGACAGGATCGGCCAGGACGCCAGGGTCGTGCTGGTCGCCAACCTGTACATGACGGGCACCATCGAGGAGGACGCCTACCGGACGCTGAAGGACCGCATCGGCGTCTTCGAGGACGTGGTGGGCCCGCTCCAGCCGATCCTGGCCGAGATGCCGCGGATCTTCCGCAAGCTGGCCCAGGGCGAGATCGAGCGGGCCGAGGCCCTGCGGCAGCTCGAGTCGGCCCGGGAGCGCCAGGCCCCGGCGGTCGCCGCAGCTATTGAGGGGCTGATGCCGGAGCGGGACGGGGCCGGGCCGGCCCCGGACGCCGAGCCGCCGGCCACGCAGGCGGAGCTGGGCTACTGGTGCCTCCAGCACCCCGCCCCCGGCATGCAGGTCCGCGGCGTGCCCGAGCCCGGCACGGGCCGACTGGCCGCCGACGGCACGGCCGGCTGCCTGTCGATCACCTGGCCATACGCGCCGCCCCACCTGGGCATCGGCAGCACCGAGGAGGTCCTGGCGACGTTCAGCGGCGAGTTGGCCGACCGGCACCCGCCGACCGGCCCGACCGCCGACGCGGCCGGCGTCGACCACCCCGGCAAGGAGGGCGTGAGGCTCCTCACCTGGGGCGACCCGTACCTGACGGCCTGGCTCGAGGCGCTGCGCGGGGAGCCGCCGGCCGAGGGGGATTACCGCCTGGCGGGGCTGCAGGTCGATCGCAACCCGTTGCGGTAACGTCGTGCTCGAATCATCATCGCCGCTTACCGATCGGACCCGCCGCAGGAAGGCTTGACCGGGGTGGGGCTCGACCGGCTAGCGGATGCGGATGAGCCGTCCCCGCCCGGGCTCGCCCTTCAGGACGACCGCGACCACCTCCGTCCCCTTGACGATCACCCAGTCGCGGTCGGGCAGGGGCACGGCCAGATTGCATTCGGGGTCGTCGGGGTCGGGTACCGGCTCCGCCAGCGCGGCACGCCGCTCCAGGTCGGCGATGACCACCTCCGCCGGGGTCTCCGGGGCCCACTCGCTCCCCTCAAAGTTGTACTGGACCTTACTGGTCATCCCCGTCCCGAGGCCATCCAGGATCTCGACGACTTCGAAGATCTCCCACCTCCGGGGGGCCGCGGCGGCCGCCTCGAGCTTCTTCCGGGCCCGAGTCGCCGCCGCCTTGCGCGACGCCTCCGAGCGTCGCCGCTTCTTCGCCGCCTCGGCCTTGATCTTCGCGATCTCCTCCAGCTCGTCGCACCGCCGATCCATGATCCTCGTCTCCTTCGGGCAAGAAAGTGACGGCCGAGGGGATCTCCCCAGGCCCGTCGGCCGCCATCCCCCGGCGTCCCGTCAGGTCGAATCGGTCTGTCGAGCCTCGCAAGCGGCGACCGTCTCCAGGGCCAAGTAGCGCTCGTAGGCCATGTCGATCCAGCCGAGGACCGGCTCCGACACGCCGGCGACCCGGCAGGCGACCCGACAGCGGAGTGCCTGTCCATCGCCGTGATCCATCTCCGCGCCGACGATGTGGGGACCGCCCGAGTCGTCGAGTTGGTCGAGGAGGTCTTCGGTCAGGATTCGCGAGCATCCCGGCCGCGACATCGACGATTCGTTGATCCGCCGGAGATCTTCCGTCCAGGCGACCCGGTTCCCCGAATCGACCTCGCTCTTTCCAGCTTCCTTCGTCGCATTCGCCATCTGAGAACCTCCCTTCAGCTGTCGGTGTTCTTCGTGCTCGTCTCGTCCTTCCGGGCCAAGGCGTTCCCGGCCTCCTGCAAGTGCTCCAGGACCAGGGATCGGGCCCATGCCGAGGCGGAGAGGCCCCGCCGAGCGGCCAGCTCCGTGGCCCGTCCCGCCTCCACAGGCGTCAAGTAGACCTTCAGGGCTCGGCCCCTCTTTGACCTGCTCGAATCGGCCATTTTCAGACTCCGTTGCGCCTGCACTCGTACCGGCGTGGGCCTATTCTAGCGCCGACCCGCGCCCGCGCAAGGTGGACGGACGATCTCGTCGAAACCCTTTGTCGTCTGCAGGCTTGAATGTCTTGGGTCCCTCCCCCGGAGCCTTCCGGGGGGAAGGGTCTCTCCAAACTCTTACAACGGGAACGGTTCGCGCAGCACGAAACCGGTCGTGTCGTGGCGACCGGGGCCGGTCTTCACGCGGAGGCCGATGACCCTGGGCGACTCGTCCAGGAACCGGTAATCGGAGAGGTCGCCGTCGAGGACCTCGTGACCCCGCCAGGACGGCGGGAGCGGCTCGCCCTCGGCGACGTCGTACACGACCGCCACATTGATCCCCGCCGCAAGGGCGGCCAGGGCGTCGTCCAGGTTCAGCTCGCTCAGGCTGAAGGTCCGGTGGTAGTTCGGGATGGCCGGGGCCGACAGGTACGCCGCGACCTTCAGATAATCGTAGTCACTACTGTCCGGCTGAGCGGTTCGGATTTTGGCCTAACCGCCTAGACAACATAGGATTCCGTCGAAAAATGGGCGCGCACGACTTCAATTTCGGTCTACCTCCGGCCCATGCTGACTCCACCTTC
>JAABUK010011816.1_pt1 | contig 11258 bp, 10 predicted proteins | sample 5559141 | NCBI WGS metagenome assembly JAABUK01 (sample SAMN10711869, study PRJNA513367) | rock metagenome | isolation source: Antarctica rocks | place: Antarctica: Victoria Land, Pudding Butte nord | collected 2016-01-03
TGGCACAGCCGATGACATGTACAGGTAAATGTGGCTTCAGCAGACAGGGCTGATGATCGGGTGATGTGTCCGAATGCTGTTGTCAGCCCAGAGACAAACAGGGGCTACATGCTTTAGCGCCATTGCAGTCATTTACCTAGCAAATTATTAGAGCAGTGACAAAAGAGCCGCTATCTTGATGGTGAAGGTGGACAAACACCCAAGTGACAATTCAGTCTATGTGTACGGCTTGATGCAACCCAGACAGAATTTTGTGGTGCGAATGTGGTGCAAACACAAACAAGCTTGTGAAGGCAAAAAAGTCCATGCAAGTAGATCATACTACGTCCGGGGCACAAAGTTACAGAGATTTGCCCAGAGATAATGAGACGTCTGCGGTCTGTGACGAGGAGCAAGGGGAACAATGGCTTGAGACAAAGGGCCATAGATGCAGCCCAGACTTCTGAAGTCTAGGAGAAAGCACACATGACATGCATGGAAGAAGAGGGCAGGAGCAGGAAGAAAGATGGTGGAAGAGGACGCAGCCAAGGAGAAACTCACTGGAGTGGGGTGGAGAACAGTATGGCTGCCCTGAAGGCACTGCCCCAGGCCCAACTGCCCTGCAGCAGCCCACCCCCAGGCCATGACATCCCCCTTGTGGGTCACCCCCAAGCAATGCCCCAGCCCTGCTGCTACCTATCCAGCATCGCACATGTTGGTCAGCAGTAAACACTGGTCAAGCAGTCAATACAAAAAGCTTGAGGCTGATTGCTGTTGCAAGGCTGTGGCGCGTCCTGACCAGTATGTGTGCGTGAAGTATGCTTACAAAAACATCCAGACACCACAACGGTTGTCAATTGGTACCATGGCTACACATGAAATTGCACAGCTTGTTGCTGTTGCACTGCAGCTGGTGCTGCTGCTTTGTCGCGACTCTTTTGGAGGAGCTACATGGCATTACGTTTTACGCAGGCCTGCCACAGTATGTCGTCCTTCAGGCAAAGATGAACAGGTGAGCTGACAGCATGGCTGCAGTAGGTGTGCACCTTGGTGAAGATGATATCTGCCCCTTTTTTGTCACGAACGATCCATGCAGCAGCATCAGCGCTTGTTTCCTGCACCCCCATGCTACCTGCTCGGCCCAGCTGGCACAGAGAGTTGTCTCCAAAGGCATATACTTGCCCATTTTGGGCCACAGCTAGTGTGTGGTCCAGGCCACAGGCTACCTGTGCAGAGATGCAAACTGGTAGTTGGTGCATGTACAATTTGCATCATGCTCGACTCGTGGGTTTTGTTTCATCTAGTTCAGACAGCATGATATTTGTCTCTTGAACTTTGAAGCTGCTGTCAAACAACAGATGCTTGCACAAATTAAGGCAAACCATATCAGGCAAGTGACACAGATGACATGGGCTTGCCCTGTTGACGCTTGTAGCACAAATGCAAGAACAGCTTGCTTGTGGCCTGCTTGGGGAGGCTTTGCAAGGTGTCCCACTGGATTTGTACCATGACAAAATGAGTCATTCCAAGTCTATACTACTCGGCTGCCTCAAGGCATCACGGAAATTGAAGGTACACAAGTGTAATCATACGATCTCATGCAGTGGCCTGCTTCCTCAGTGGAGCATCAGGCACACCTGTTTGATCTGGACAGAGCTGAGCAAATTAGCTGGCTGTGGCTGCCAAATCAGCCGGTCCATCACTGCTGCCTGTTCATCCTGCAGATCAGTTGCACTGCATGTCAAACTGCCGGCAATCAATGCCTGCCTGCTGCAGTATTGGCCGCATTTCAGCAGTATGGCTGTGCACTTACCTGGGCTTGGGAGGGTGCAAGAGAGTGGCCCAGACGGCCATGCTGTGGATAGCCCCAGCTGAACAACTGCCCATCCTCTGTAAGGCATGTAACAAAGCTGTCAAGGAGAAGTTGCTTTCCTGAAGAGTGCCTTCTAACATGTGATTCAGCGGGAAAAGGCATAGGCATCATCAGGATGTGCTATGGACAGCTGGCTGGACATAATAGCAACAAGTGAGATGCAAAATATGAGCAGGACGGTTAGCATGGTCTGGGCAGGCAGATCAAGAGAGTGTGGTATACGCTGTGTCGGGTACGCTTGCAATGACAGAGTTACAGTATGTGCAGCTCCCATAGTGACCATGTGAGAAGCGCAAAAATTGTGTTACTGGTATAGCAGAGCATTGCGGCAATTAATGTGAGTTGCATGTTGGCTTACCTCGTAATGCACAAGCATGACCCCAGCCAGCAGATACTTCAGTGATGCCTTCTAGGCCTGGCAAACGCTGTGGCTTCAACGCCTGTACAGTCCCTTGGCCTAAGCCCAATTGCCCGCGCTTGGAACTGCCCCAGCCCCACACTGTGCCATCTTCTAAAACAGCAAAGGAAGCCACTCCTGAAGCTGCTGCACTTGTTACCTGCAGTGCCAAACAAAGACTTCAATGTGTGCAGTGTTGCAGCTTATGTGCGCATACGCAATCAGCATGATGCACCTTGAACTTGGCAAGAGCATCAACAGCGGCTGGGGTTGCAGCAGACTCCAATGGCTGCAATGCCTGTCCCAACTGTCCTTCATTGTTGCGCCTGTTTGCCGTGAACAAAGTCATTCAATGACACAGAGTCGGTCTGGGAGCAGTGCTATACAAGCATGCCTCACCCCCAAGTTATCAGCTTGCCCTCCAGATTGATTGCCAAGCTGTGGTAGTGACCAGCAGCGACTTTTGCTATGTCCTTGCTAAGGTTAACTTCTTCGGGCTCGTAATTGTCCCCAAGGCTGCTGCAGCCCAACGCACCCTGGACGCTGCATCAGCTTCAATGTTGACCAGCGCACAAGTAAAAAGCTTAGTGCACGCGCATCAAGAGCAAAGACTGCACCTGTGACCCTTCTCCAAAGGACAAGACAGCTGTATGGTAGCATCTGAGCAGAGGTTGAGACGCTTTCCCTGCAGTCGTTGGGCTAGCATGCCGGTCATTCAGGATAACTCGCGCATACGGCATGCTGCATGTATGTGATCGTAACAGCTGCAACAGTATACAGGTAGACAAGCACGATCTGGGCTAAGTAAATGTGTTTATAACGTCGTATTGAGCGCTTGCGTCATTCAGCACGTTCAATGACTCTCGATGGCAGGCACTCATTGCGGTCATGCTGGACCAAACTTTAGTTTGGGATTCCCTGGGAATCATTCCCAGTCATTTTTTGCTAAATTTTGCTTTGACCTTGCCCAATTGCAATGATGCAAGGTACGTAGCCGTGACTTGCCCTCCCTCACTCAGGCGATGCTGCGCATGGCATGTACAGCTCTGATGCCCCATGACGGTGCAACGAATTGGGCCATTCTGCAGCTGTTTTTGCAGACTTGCATCCCAGGTTGAGCTTTGACTCCGAGTTCTTGGTGACGCTCGGTGGCAAGTGGACTCTTTGTCCATCCAGTAATCAGGCTCTAAAGCCCACAGAGCAACATTGAGCTAGCGGGGCGAGCCAGGTCAGACCCACCCACTAAACGTGCCTGGCATGGCGACTCAGAAGAAGAAGGTGTGACCGGAGTTCTTCAGACTGCCAGCCATACTTGCCGCAGCACAGCTCATCGGTCTGTGATTGATTGACAGGTGCATCCAGGGCTCATCGAACTGGACCCCGAGGACGCCGTAGTTGTAGTCAACTACGAGGTAAGGCTGACTTTATTGCAGCGTTTGCTGTCTACTAGCAACCCGTCAGACTTTAGAACATTCTGACATTGAAAACGCAATCTGCTGTCACAGACACATGACATTGAGATTGGCAGCGATGGGACACAAAGAGTTGTGGGCAGGACGCCCGGCATCAAGCAGTAAGACAGTCCTTATACCTGCAACTGCAACCCTGGATTCTGAAGCTTGAACCTGAGTTCACAACTCAACCACTGTCAGTCACCAAGAACAACACATTGTCATTATGTTGAGACCCCGCCTGCAGGATCAAAATCAGGCCTCTGCCAAATGAGAGAGACATTCCTCAAGTGGCACAGGAGCTGACCAAGAAGTGTAGGCTCATCAGCGCATCCAAGGTCAGTGCAACCCCACTCATCTCGTGCAAAGTGCGGCTAGACCACAGCCTGAAACGAGTACAGCACAGCTTTGCTGCAGATATTCTGTGCTCAAACCCCAAACCCTAAATCCTGAACATTTCGTGCTCAAGCTTTGACACTGAAATGGGTGCCTGGCGCAGGTAGGGCGGGTGGAGGAGCTTTTGCATGAGCTTGTGGAGAGAGAGAGCATGAAGCCTGGGCCCAGCTCTAGCCAGTCTTCTGCTGCTTATGTGCATGGCTTCAGTAAGGCCTTCACCACTGCCTTTGCCTTGCTTCGTCATCCTATGCTTGCATTTCTTCACACACAAGAAAGCTGCAGCAACACCGTGTTGCCTGTTGGTCTTTCACTTGACTACACAGGGTTTCAGCCACGCTGTGAAGGTCAACCACAGTGGCCGGTCTTGTTCAGCATCTGCAGCAGAAGCAGCAGCATGCCATAAGCTTTAGCAGCAGCAGCAGCTGCAGCAGCAGCAGCAGCAGGGGCAGTGACAGAGGCCTGCAAGCACAGTGTCAGGATCTGCTGACCATGGAATGTATGCCTGTCCCTTATCCAACGGACAGCTCACAGTGTTGCTGAGATGCAGTGATGTCAGAATTGCAGATGGAAATGCTGCAAGTAGTACGTCATAGCACGAGGTGTTTACAATGTTGGGACTTTCAGACAGATAGCAAGCAGCAAAGAAGAGCTGTTGACATCATAAAGCAAGCACAGGGATAGCTTGACACCTTGCAGTTGTAAAGCAACATGGCACAATAGCAGCATCAGGCAGAGCTATGGTGCAGCAGCTTGCTGCAGCTGCTTCAAAGTCAATCTGGACGTTGCTACTTGGGAGACAGTGCTATTTGCCTTGCTGGCAGGACGCATCACAGCATGCCATAACAGAGCACAGCGTGGGCAAAGCATAGCACAGCAGCACAGCACAGCATGGCATGGCACAGCACAGCACAGCACGAGTTCAGTCTCTGTGTGCTGTGAGCCCAGCAGTACATCTGGCTGCTCACCCATCGGTCATGCTTGCTCGCACAACACCGCAATTTGCCCACTTGTGTGAACCTGCAAATTCCAATCTGTCAACAGACCAAGCAAGTGGCATGCAGGTGAGGTTGACAGGCAGCAGCTGTGGCAGCGCAATCAGGACCGGCCAGCCACTGCGTCAAGACAACAGTCCACTGAAACTGTGCGCCTTGAAGATCTGGACATCTACATTGTAAGTCACAGCCTGGCACATTCAGCCATATTGTATATGCATGTATTGCAGACAGGACGTCTGCTATTGTGACCATAATTGCACCTTATACTGGACTAGTCCAGGAGTATGCAACATGTGTTGTAGTGCAGCAAAAGTTGCGGAAAGTATCACAAGAAAGCTTCAAGTCATATGGCAGAACAGACATGTCTCGCAACAGAGCCTGGTGCAACTTGTCAAAGCATTGCAACTTGTCAAAGCATTGCATTCATCTGTGCTTTCAACCCAGGATGCCTGATGAGCCACAACTGGCTGCACAACACAGACTGTCAGGTACTCAATGACAAACAACATGATGTAAAACAGTCCTTCTGCCACAGGAGAACTTGTATGAGGATGATGTCAAGGACAAAGCCAGAGCAGCCAACTGCATTGCCAGCCTGTTTAGGCAAGCCCAACATTTAGAGCCCTTACTGTCCCATGCGACCCTGCTGCCAACCCTGGCTAGGGTTCTGCGAGATGATGGCAAACGCAGTGTAGATCTGTGCGTGGGGATCCAATCAGTCTGGTTGGTGTTGAGCAATTTCAGCCAATTCCACCAGCTGCTGGTGGAAAATCAGGTTGGAGTGTTGACAATAGACATTCTTGATTTGGAGATCAAGAGGACTGAGCACAGGGTCAAGGTAAGGTGATGCTCAGGTCCAGCATCTGCCATCTGCCATTAGTCATTTTCTAAAATCACGCACCATGCATCATTTTGCTTGGGCGTAGTACATTTGCATCTTACATTGGCGTTTGACATTGCATAAGGCCAATGCTTGAACTGAAGTGCATCAGTATTGCCAGACAATGGTCATGATTAAATTGTTTGCCATGTTTAAGCTACTTCTCATGGGGTTGCCAGTGTCAGCTGCTGAATGGTGTTGTTTAGACACCAGCCTTCAGCAATTTTCAGTTGAATCATTCTTGATTTCTGGAATCATACGGCAGCAGGCGCTGACAGCATGGTCGCTGATTGGGGCTTACTCTCCTGCATATGAAGCTGCACTTGCATGGCAACACACCCTCGCCTGCTTATTGAACACCTGAACGTCAAAATAAAGGACCTACAGGCAAAGTTGCCTTCAGTCATTCCACCAAGCTCAAGGCTGTTGCTGACCTTGCAACCAGCAGTACAGCAGCCAACACCACCAAACACACCTTGCTTAATGTGCAGCAGGTAAACCCAAGTCTGTTGCTGACCTTGATACCAGCAGTGCAGCGATTAACACCAAACACCAAACACACCTTGCTTGATGTGCAGGAGGAGGGTGTCAGTATAGCAGCAGCTGCTATGAAGGAAGCCCAGGGTCTCGCCACTGAGAAGGAGCGCAGGTTGCTGGCAGTAACGCAGAAACAGGACAAGCTGCTGTACCTGTGTGCGTATCTGCTGCTCAACCTGTCTGAAGACCCGGACATAGAGCGCAAGATGCAGAAGAAGGTATGCTGCTGAGCAGGGGTGGGTATGGGTTATGTGTCTGGGTTGAGGGTTTAAGACCCTGGCCTCTTTGGCTGGCTGTACTTCTTCCCCTGTTGTACACCAACGCAATGTGATGAGAATGCATGTGAACAATTTTGTTAATACCTGCACAATGTGTGCACGTTGTCATGCAATGTTGTTGCCGGCTGTACTTTGTTAATAAAGTATCATAAATCTTTACGTATTTTTGTTTTTATATATACACAATAACACATATATATATATATTTTGGTGCATTTGATGACTTGGGCATTTCCTACCTAACCTCCACAAACTGCAAGCTTTGCAGAATCTTGTTGCGCCATGTAGTAGCTCGTACCACAACTGCCATCACCTTGCTAGCACTGAAGCAACTGAGCTTCCTGTCCACTGTATGATGATGCCATGCTATGCTCAAGGCTAGACATCAAGGGCTGCAGTTGCACCATGTGTAACACATTGCACCTTCAGGAAGCACCAGCCCTGATGCCAGGCTGTATTCAAGTGTCACTCCTGCCATTCCTGCTGTATGATGTCACTGTGCTCTCAAGAATGGTGCTCTCAAAACCCGACACCAGCAGCTGCTGTTGCTGTTTCACATCTCTATGACATGCACTTCCACCCCCTGATGCCAAGCTGTCATGCATCCATTATCATCCCTGCTGCTCTTGATGCAAATACAGGGTGCTGTGTACAAGTCCCAAGTCCCAATACCAATCCAGTCCAATCCAGTCCCAATCCCAATCCCAATTTCCAGGAAGTACCGCCCCTGAGTCATGCTTTTGTCCATTTTTCATTCATATTGTGTTTTTCTACCTCACTGTACTTTCTTAAATTCACAACATTCTCCAACGGTTTACCATTTACATGTCCTCTGTATCTCTTTTGGTGTTTGCAGGCAGAAAAAAAGGATCGAAATTATTATTTGCTTCTGGCAAACAATCATGAATGGAAGTTTCACTTGTGTGAGAAGAAGCATAAGGGATAGAAGGCTTTTTCCCCCTTGAAATGTTACTCCTGCCACTCCTGGTGCAGGGCACTGTTGTGTACCTGGTGAAAATGCTGGATCGCACCAACATCGAGCTGCTCATACTGTCCACAGCTTTCCTGAAGAAGCTGTCCATCTACCAGGAGAACAAAGACCAGATGGCAGCCTGTGATGTGGTGCCACGTCTCGTTACGCTCATGGCCACAGACAATGATGTGCTGCTGATGGCTGTGCTGCGCCTGCTGCACAATCTGTCATTCGACCGGAGCCTCAAAGATGAGATGGTTAAGCAGGGGTTGCTGCCCAAGGTAAGGTGTCTGTCTGTTGGGTGAGCTGTGACTCCTTGCTGGTGAAGCCCTTGCAGCTGAGACACAGAAGATGTGCCTCTGGCTATGCTGCAGTCGCTCAATAGCTTGACTATGTGTGAGTTTGTATCATGTGTTTGCCTCTGGCAACTTTGTACTTCCATTTAGAGTGCTCACACAATATGCTCACATGAATTTGTATGCAATCCATTGTGTGGTTCAGGAAGGGATAGGTGTCCATGTGGCAGTTGGCTGTTTTGGCAATTGCATTCATGTTGCATGAACTATCACACACAGCTGTGCTGGCTGTGTCTATTGCCAAAACCATATACATAACAGAGCATCTCATGATACTACTTCTGGTCTGACATTGCTACATAGATGCACATGGACATTTGCCTTTCCTGCCAAGCTGCTGCAGGCAACTCAAGAAAATTTGCGCACGATGCAAGACAAGAAAATATCACTCTCTGAATAAATTGCATCACAAATCCTTTTGTAATGTTAGGCATGCTTGCAACTACCCCACAAGCAGCCAGCATTTTCCAGAAGCCTCCAGAAGCTCTGATCTGCCCCGGTCACTGTTCCCCTTGCTCTTCTGCAGGCTGTACAGCTGGTGAGGCAGATGAACTTCCAGCAGGTTGCGTTGGGTCTGCTGTACCATATCTCTCAGGACGACCGCCACAAGTCTATGTTCATCTACACAGATGCTGTGACAGTCATGCTGGATCTTCTGATGCATTGGGATGACCTGAACACCACCCCTGAGCTCATAGCCCTGGCTGTCAACCTTACACAGAATGACCGGATTGCTGAGGTGGGTTCTTTGTGAGTTGCTTTGCAACATCAGGCAGCCCTTGCACAACACGACTGGATTGCTGGGGTGGGTTCCTTGTGTGTCATTTTTGCACCTTCAGGTGGCTCTTGCAAGAGGTTCTGTCAACTCAGAAAGATGTGATGATATAGTGGCATGTAGTATAGGAGTGTAGATTTCAATTGGTGTGATGCCAATGTACTATATAAATGCTATTGCAATTAACAGTGTACAACCTGCAAATTTTGAATGGTACAATGTATATCTCACATGAAATTGAACATCATATTGCATTTTATCATATGTTACATTTCTACATCCCAACATTCCACTCAAAACTTGGCATCACTGTCTCGCCTCTTGCCTTGCATCGTGCATGTTGCCTGGCACAGCTAGAGTCTGAGCTGTTGCCTCTAATCCATAACATTTGCTGAACGTCAGCCTGTGCATCTGATTGATCACACTTTCTGGTGCTATAACTTGAGAGTTCTGACCCACCGTACCCATGCCTCTCTCAAGGACTCCCCTATCTGTGGTACTTGCACACACAGCAGCTGCTCAGCAGTATGATTGTAGATGATTGCACAGCTGTTCAAACCAACCAACCAGGCAATCAATCAACCAATCAGTACATCAAGCAAGCCACACTTTCTGACAGTAGGACTCATCAGAGGGGTCAGCAGACACCCAGCTCTGAATCAATCAATCAATCCATCAATCAATCAATCAATCAATCAATCAATCAATCAATCAGCTCTAAATGTATGACCATGATGATTGGTGCATGTGCAGGCGCTGTGTGGCGGTGACAGGCTGGCCATGCTGCTGGAGAGGGCCTTCCTGACGCGGGATGAGCTGCTCTTCAAGGTGCTGCGCAACCTGAGCCAGCAGGCAGACCTGGGAATCAAGGGAGGCTTCCTGCCCTACATGGACCAGCTTGCTGACCTGCTGCAGGTATGAGACCTACCAATCACCGGTCACTGACAACTCTGGGCTTCAGGATCACCTTCAATAGTAACAACAAACATGATAACGATAATGATAACGATAACAATAACAATAATAAATAACAATAATAATAATAATGATAATGTTAATGTTAATGATAATAACAACAACAACAAGTAAATATAGCAATAGTAATAATGATAGTGATGAAAATAATAATAACACTGTCCAGCTCATGATGAGCTAGGCACATGCGAGACAAGGATTGCCTTCCAGGGCCGGCATCTGAGATGTTGTGATCATGTCATACTTGGCTTGTTTGATGCATTGGATGCGTGTTTTTCACATGAGGGCTGCATGTTGGGACCTAGGCTTGAGGCCAAGATAACATTGACAGATAAATGCAGAAGCGCCACAAGGGCTGCCGCCCGCCTGATGAAGACCACTTTGCTGACTTGTGAGTCATTGACACAAATGTGCAGAGAGTGGTGCAGCTCATATTGTCTTCCCACAAAGCAGTTATGCTTCGGTGCTGGGTGGTCTCCCCAGCGAAACAGCTCAACAAGCTTCTGAAAGCATCGCTTGCATCCAGAACTGGTACATCTGTCTTTCACTACAGGTACTGAGCCATTTCTGATGTTCCCATATGCAAGAACACACTGGAGAGCCAGTGTCGATAACACTGGTTTAGTTGACAGTGCTGCTTTTGAGATGTGTGGCCACAAATTGCATTTGCCCAAAAGAACTTTGCATTCTGTATGTGGGGGAATAAAGACAAGACTGCATTAAAAGATTTAAAAGGTGTGATGAGGGTTGTGCAGGCTCCGGACATTGACAGTGACCGGTTTGTGGAGGTGCTGGGCATTCTGGTGAATGTGGACATCCCCTCCTATGACTGGCCTGCTCTCATAGCCAAGCACGACCTCCTCAACCTCCTTGCAGGTCAGCCACACACTCACATACACCTGGTCAGCAACATGCTTAGTCATAGTGTTAGATCTCAATGTGCGCAGCCCATGTTACCATGTCGGAGGTCTCACTGTGCATGTAAGAGCGCCTTGCAATGAGGCTCCTGACTCATGGAATCGTTACAGCTTGACTACATGCCTGTTAGGCCAGAAAGTTGGCAGAAGCAGTGTGTTTGGGCCAGAGGCTCTGTTTTGCTCTGACAGCCGAAAAGGTGCAAAGGTGATGGGTTAGCCCATCAGCAGAAAACACACATGTCTGTCCGGGCGGCTCATCACCAATCTGCTGCTGCTGCCACCTTCAGCTGGTCTAGCTTCTCATGCAGCTACCACATCACTAATCTGCTGCTGACCTGTAGCTGGTCCTTTTTGTCATACAAACATGCTTGCTTCTCTGGACACATTCAAGACTATGCCACCCTGGCAACATGGTTCATTGAAGAGCTGGACATCTTGTCTGATGCGCTGCCTTGAAGCCATCAGCAAACTTCAGC
>JAABUK010011817.1_pt1 | contig 11258 bp, 12 predicted proteins | sample 5559141 | NCBI WGS metagenome assembly JAABUK01 (sample SAMN10711869, study PRJNA513367) | rock metagenome | isolation source: Antarctica rocks | place: Antarctica: Victoria Land, Pudding Butte nord | collected 2016-01-03
GTGCAGGCGAGGCACCTATTGGCTGTCTCTTCCGATGGCACCTGTGGCGCCAACAACAAAGGCAACACTTGTCCATCCGGCGGCTGCTGCTCCCAGTTCGGCTACTGTGGCAGCTCTTCAGCCTACTGTTCAGGCGGCTGCCAGTCAGCTTATGGTACTTGCACCTCCTCCACTCCTACCTCCACTACTCCAGCGTCTACACCTGCTCCAACCCCTGCTGCAACTCCTGTCACGACTGTAGCCCCCACAACTGCTGCTACTCTCCCAACGAGCACAAATGGAGCCTGTGGTGCAACCACCAAGACTGTGTGTCCATCCAGCTACAGCTGCTCCCAGTTTGGCTACTGTGGAACCACCACTGCCTATACCTTCAACTGTCAAGCAGGATATGGTGGTGCTGGTGCACCTTCACCTTGTGCAGTAGCTTCAATCACTCCAGTTGCCACCACTGCTCCTGTTGCCACCACTGCTCCTGTTGCCACCACCGCTCCAGTTGCCACCACCGCTCCAGTTGCCACCACTGCTCCAGCTGCCACCACCGCTGCAACCATTGTTGCCACCCCTGCAGCAACTTCAATCCCATCTGTCACTGCAACCCCTGCAGCTACCTCTGCAGCTACCTCTGCAGCTACTCCTGCAGTCACCTCTGCAGCAACAGCCGCTGCAAGCCCCACACCCACAGCTACCTCTGCAGCCACTGTAGCTGCTACCCCGGCAGCTACTTCTGCAGTCACTTCTGCAGCAACAGCCACTGCAACCCCCACACCCACTGCAGCCGCACCTGGATCAAATGGTACCACACCCGCAGCTACCACTGCAGCCACCCCTGCAGCCACCCCTGCAGCCACTGCAGCAGCTACACCAGCAGCAACATCAACTCCTACTGCCACCCCCACCCCTGCTTCTACCTCTACACCAGTTGCCACCAAAACACCTGCTGCGACTGCCACACCTGTTGCTACCAAGACTCCTGTCGCAACTTCAACTCCCAATGCAACCGCCACTCCTGTTGCCACCAAGACTCCTGTTGCAACCTCAACTCCCACTGCAACAGCCACTCCTGTTGCCACCAAGACTCCTGTTGCAACCTCAGCTCCCAATGCAACAGCCACTTTAGTTCCTACCAAGACGCCTGCACCCACGCCTGTCACCATAGGTAAGCCCATTGCAACTGCTCACTTGCTGTTGATGCCCTTCCCTTGCGTAATGTGCTTTGTATACTTCCTCAGTGCCTGCCTTGCGCTCCTACACACTCTGGCTGGCACACATGTCAATGTCCTCCACACTTCTGGTCACTCTTGTGTAGATTGCACTGCTGATCACCAGCTCCTCTGAAGTAAATCTCATCCACTGTCTGGACCACAAGCAGCCTTGTGACAGTGATGTTGTCTTGTGCAGTGACAAGTGGGGCCTTGTGCTCAGAGACCTACCCTTCAGTGCCTTTCGGCTACGTGGACAGTACTGGCGCTAAGGTATACCTTACACAATGCTTCCTGCATCTACTTGACCTACACCTGTCAAGACATTGTAGCATTGCTATTCTGTACATATTGCTTCATGACACAACCTTATTTCATGTTCATTCTGTTTTGCACCACCAATCATTTTGCCATGTTGGCGTGTTCAATGCTTTCATGCAATTTTGCCCATACCATCATGTGTGCTGCCAAGTGAATATGCCCATTGCCTTCACAAACTAGCTGCTGGACAAGGTATCAGCTTGTGCTGATACCCCATGTGTTTTGCAGACTGCTGCCCTTACATTTGATGACGGCCCAGATGGTGACGGACACACGGACGCAGTCCTGGATGCCCTCAAGGCTGCAGGGGTCAAAGCTACCTTCTTTGTCAACGCCAACAACTACTGTGATGTCACAACAGCCCCGTGCAAAGCCACCCTTGCCCGTATTCCAGCTGAAGGTCACACAGTGGCAGATCACACGTATGACCACCCACATTTGGATACTCTAACCAACGCTCAGATCGCGACTGAGTTCAGCTCAGTCAATGCTGATGTTGGACAGGCAATGACGGTGAGCCTCTCTGGACTATAGCTTGTGGTGCTAATTTGCATTTCTGGACCTGATTGTTGGTGCTACTTTGCGTGACTGCTGCTGCCATGAAGTATTGTATCTGTCTTGCGCCAAATAGCTGCAGATGCTGCTGCTTGTATGTGCACAACATCTTTTGCCTTGATACATAAACTGCTTAAGCAGAATTCTTTGCTGCTACCTGTCCTTCCTTTGACTCATGCAAGTTGACTGACATAATTGCAATTGTCTTCTTCTGCAGATGTACAGGATGCCTTATGGGGAGCCCTTCCAGGACCCCTCCACCCCCCTGTGCGGCCCCGGCAACAACCCCTGTGGGGCAGCCGAGATCGCCCGTGTTGCCAGCGTCACAACCCAGTTTGGAGTCCATGTTGGTTGGACCTTTGATGGTGAAGACTACAATTGCGCTGACAGTGCAGCATGTGTCACAGCTGCGTACACCCCATTTTACACCTCAGGCAGCACCGGAGTTGTTCTTCATCACAGCGTGTACGGAGGCACAGCGTCTGCTTTGCCTGCTGAGCTGGCGCTGGCAAAGACAAATGGGTACACATTTGTGACACCTGAGTACTACATTCAGCAGATCTATGGCATGAGCTCAGCTGCTGTCACTGCTGCCTTTGCAGCTTGCCCTGCAGCTAACAGTGCCAACAGCACTGCCACTGCTGGTCGCTGATCTGACGCTTACTTTTTGGCTTACTTAACGCCTGAGTATATGTTGTAGATAGTGAATGGTGCGATGCCTCTCTCCATTGCTTGGTAACAGCTTGGATATGCTTTGTTAGATTTGATCAGTCTTAAGTGCGATTAGAAACTATGATTCAGCTTTGTACAGCAGCTATTTGATGATACAGTGTGGTGTCTGAAGGTGTCAAGTATCTGAAGTATACCAATGCTACCATACCAATGCTTACTTGTCAAGTATCTGAAGTATACCAATGCTACTATACCGATGACTACTAGCTGTGAACACCTGATATTATTATTTGCAATCTGAGGGACTATGTATGCTTTCGCCCCTCAGCTTCCTTTACTTTACTTCAAGATCTCGGTCGGCTAAGTTTCTAACAATGATTTCGTTGATTGCCTTTGGCTGGTATCAAAGCTTGTAATGCTAATTATGTGTTATCAATGTGGTATACAAATATGGCTTGTGCATCATACCGAACTTGCCTTACTGGTCAACTACAACCTGATCATGATGTCACAGCACGTCAAGGCAATGGCGCAAAACAGCAGTGATAGCTACAAAGCCTGAATACTGGGTCACAGCTGCTGCCATTGCTATGGATGCCATTTACATTTGATCAGTACAGAAGCCGCAATCGAGACACAATGCAGCTTTATGACTTCCACTGCATACCATGCATCATCAGGAGGCGTGGTGTGCACCTCTGCTTGTTATACCATTGAAAATACTCACAGCTTGATAATGTATCAATGCTGCATGGCAGCATGCAACTTTGAGCGGTATGCAACAGATTGGCAGAACACGTTCGCTGCCAACACAGCAACATGACCTTGTAGTGCAACTGCTTTTTACAACTGACACAGACGCCCTGTTTCTTGCTATCCACTCATTGGCGTCACACAGTGTTTTCGAATGCCCCAGAGCTTCTCAAATGCGCCAGCATGGGACCCATAGCTGATGCCCTGACACCACCCCGGGGTCGCACAGCCCCAGGGGTGTTTATCCCTGGCACAATATTCACACTTTTGACCTCTAGCGTTTGCTCCTGCTCCTGCTGCTGCTGTTGCTGCTGCTGTTGCTGCTGCTGCTGTTTGCTGCTGTCCATGCAGTCTGCATTCTTCCTGTCTGAGTCAGCCCTGTCACTTTCACTTGCCAGCTCAGCCTTCCTTCTCGCAAGTTGATCACTAAGATCAGCCCAGACGCCAATATTAGGCACTACATTTCCTGAAACTGCTACAGTAGCCGTGTTTTCACTCTGAGAAGATGCAGCGACCACAGATGCTGCTGCCGTGCCGGTGCTCAGCAAACCATCTTGATAATCTGGAAGCTGGGCAGCGGTGCCGGCAGGTGGGGCTGTTGGTGCAGCAGGGGGTGCAGCAGGGGGTGCAGCCGGGGGGTTGGTGGGGTTTTGGGAGGCCTTGATAAGACGCAACTGTGCGAAAGATGGCAGCTCTGTTGTGAGGATGCCGTCTTCATCGTAGTTTGAAGGAGGGCCTGTGCATCAAGCAAACTTTGCAAGGCTGGCCAGGTCTATTCAGAAGGGTACATCAAGAATTTGCTGCAAGACAATGTTGCTCAGCAATTGTCACATTTCTGGTATACATAGAAATCAGAGGTGCTGCATGCAATCATGCATGTCCTGCAACAGTTTGGCATTCAGCTTTTGACAAAAGCATTGGGAGGGCAAAGAACATTTGCAGGCATGGAAGTTTTTCAGTGTGGCCAATGTCCAGCAGAGCAGTTGATCATCCGTTTTTATATGTTGCTGACAAAAGTACACTGTGCAAAATCAACACCTTCTTCCTCTTCCTCCTCCTCTTCTTCCTCGGCATGGCCATCGGCCTCTGCAGAGGGCACTGTCTGGATGCCCTGCCCTGCCAGGGGCTTGATGGCAACAGTACCTGCCAGATCAGCTTCACCTACCTCCCCATGTCTCCACTCTGAGACCTGCATTAGTGCAAACGTCACAACTTTACAACTCAACCCATGCGCTGGTCAGCTTTTGCCAGGAACCTCAAGAGGCAGTCCTGGTCCTTCATTTGTGGTTCCAGACCGGGATGTGCTCAACATCACAAAACACATTGCACAACAGGCCAATGAAACCAGCCAACATGCGGTCCATGCAGTCAAGCGACCATTGTATCCGCTCTGTGAATTTACCATCCTCTCAAAGAGCCAAATCCGGTTCACAAGCCCGGCTACAACTAGTTTCTGTGAACCCTGGTAGGCATTGTGTATGTAGCAGATGTGAGGTATCTCGACTAGTTATTTCTACCTCAGGAGCCCAACTTGCGCCAATTTCCAGGAGCTTGTATGCAACAATGTCACCAGGCGTGGGATAGCCCTGCACTGCTGGCAAGGCTGCACACTCAGCATCTGACTCTGGCAGGGCCATGCTGGGGCCTGCCCTGTCCATGTCTGATGCTGAACCTGGTTTGGCGGGAGGGCCATTGGGCACAGCCCCTGGGCCTGATCCCAAGACAGGATCAGGCTTCCCTTGGTGACTATCTTGACCCTGTCAAAAATGTAAGGGTGTTTGGAACAGTACATTTGCACAGTCCTGGTCTGTCCCATTGCACTCAGGAAAGCAACGAAGGCAGATGTGCTGCAAATTCACATGATACGCGCATTAATTATGCTTTCCAGCTCATGATACCCTAGGTAGCATTGTGCAAGCCAGATCATCATCACATAGTACATGTGGATGCCGGAGACAGAGCATGCAACGTGCACAGAGCAAGCAAAACAAAGCAAGCCTGCTGTGAGGTTGTGAGTCTGCGCTTTGTGGATGAGCACACTCAGCACTCTCTGCTGTTGATTGAGTCTGTGAGTGCACCTGAGTTGAGCTCTGAGGGTCTACAAGGTGCTGTTGAGCTGTTGCAGGCCTGCCATTTGGCCGAGCAGGAGCCGGAGGCAATGACTCATTGCCAGCGTCGTCATCATCGGACTTTGCTGCTGAGTCACTATCTGAGTCAGCAAAATGCACATGGCCTGGTGCGTCAGAGCCTCGTCGAGCTCTGAGTTGAGTCTTGGTTGGCTGGGCTGCGTCGGTTGGTTGAGTCTTGAGGGGCTTTGCAGGCGGTGAGTCTTGAGTGAGGTGTGGCGCTAGGGTTCCTTGGTGTGGCTGTGCACCATTAGGGTCAAAGGGCGAGGCTTCAGCTGCTGCAGCAAGTGCAGGGTTGACTGATGCTGGGGGCTGAGTGCAGGAGGTGGGGTCCTGGAGCCCTAACCGGCGGTACCTGCGCTTCAATTGCTTGCGCCTTGCACTTCTGCTCTGCTTCTTCTCTTCTGCAGGAGCATCACCTGCACTCTGTACGGCATCTCCACTGGTCCCAGGGGCATCCTTATTAATCCCAAGGGCATCCCCAGTGGTCCCAAGGGCATCCCCAGCAGCCAGAGAGGCATCCCCAGCAGCAGGCTGAGACGGTTCTGCTGCTGCATCTGCATCAGGACTCTCGGTTTGACTTTTTTTCCTCCTCTTCTTCCTCCTCTTCTGGCTTGCTGTAGCTGATGCTTCAGCTGACTCAGCATCCTGTCCGTGAGTACTGACAGGCACAGCTTCTAGCTCAGAAGAGGCATCACTAGTAGCAGCTGCTTCTGGAGCTGCCTCTGCTGGTTTTGTGGCTGACACAGATACCTTCTTCCTCTTCTTAGGCCTTGACAACTCAATCTGCTGGTCCTCTGCAAAATGTACATCAGTTGTGAGACGCACAGTATGTCAGCAGCGTGAAAGCGTAAAAGATGCAGTTGCTTGCAATGTTGTAACACATAGTACTCTGCTGACACCAGGCTGCACTATGGGTGTTCAGGTGCACACTGAGGTTTTGCAACTTTGCTTGAATGCAACAGAGATCCTGTGGGAATGTCAGCAAGCAAACAACACAACGCAGAATACCATCTACAGTACAAGTCAGATCTGACGGTGCTCAATCAGAGGTGCTGCCATAGTTACCTGCTGCTGTCAATGCTAAGGCCACTTCAGATCGCTTCCTTTTGCCGCCCTCAGCTTGGATACCGTTTGTGATAGGCACAGTTGCCTTCTGCCCCTGCCCCTTGCTCCTGATGGTGACAGTGTCTCCATCACGGAAGAGGCTGAGAGGGCTGTTGCTGATGACAGTGAAGCCATCAAGCTCAAGCATTAGATCTGAGTGAGCTCCCAGCAGGTCAAAAGCTTCGCACAGCTGTAAGCAAGACACCATTATCGGGCAAAGAGAGAGAGAGAAGCGTGTTACATCCTTTGCCCAGCCTCGATGTATCAGAAAGCGCAGTACAGTATTGCTCGGCACAAGTTGCAATCAGGACTGCATCTCAGCATAATGCACAGAAGGAGGAGCAAAATGATGGCTGGCGCAGATGCTGGATGGTGAAGTACCTTTGTTATGAGGTCTGAAACGCTTTGCATCGCTGAGCCTTTCTTGCTGACAGCAGGTAACTGGTACCTGAGGAAGCAGCAGGTCGTCATGACAATTCCAAGGTGTTTTTGCTTAAACTTGCAAAGCGGCGAAAACCAAACGCAGGCTTGGGGTTTAAGTACCAGCATTTCTGGAGGTTATGCTCCACAAGTTGTTCCCCGAGGATGCCTTCAAACTGTAGCTTTATTCGAGGCTGAGCGGCGGCCATTGCCTGAGTGGCTTCCAAGAAAAGCTTTGCACACTTTCAACTGGACGCAAGCATATCAGAAAGCATAGCGCGCCGGGAACTGACAAGACTAGTGAGCTCCTGTGATCGAAGCTGCCAACTATTTACGCAAATACTGCTTTGCGTAAGAACAAAAGCTGTCGTTGTCTGGCAGTTCTCCGCAGGAGGCAGTTCTCCAGACAACCAAGCTGGTATAGTTGCGGCAATGCATGCGCTGCAGTAAACCTGTACAGATTGTTAGCATAACCGAAGACGAAGCGTCGATTCAGCTACGATAAACGCTGCACTGCATTCAGCACTGAGCGCTTGCACAGCCGACAAGTCAGTTGCCGTTGTACAGTGCCTGCAGTAAGCGCCGTGACAGGCCCTTGCCTGACTGCCGCCCAAACCGTTCAGAAATTGTCAGCTGACACTTGTTGCTGACAACAGACGCACCTCTGCGCTGCAGCGACTGGAGTGCTAAGACATTGGCGGCGGTAAAGATGCAGCAGTCAGCTTCAATAAAATGTGAAGGGTGCAGCGCAGGATGTGCACAAGCCAGACTTGGAAGCAGCATGCTTGCCCCTCCTCAGCAAAGAGTCCAGCTGCCACAGCAGTTCACCAACCTCAGAAACTTTGTTGCAAAATCTCCAAGGTCCTCCAGCAGAAGAGGATCTGCAGCAAGTGAGTGCTCAAAGGTTGTCCTGATGAAACCAAATCCTCTGGCAACTCCAGGTGACCAGATACGGTGTTGCAGGTTGCAGGAAAATCTTTGCTCTGGATGCTGCAATGCCTTTTGACTACGAGGCCAAGGCAAATGCAAGGCATAAGCAGCAGACAGCTCTGCGCATTGGCATTGTTAGCTTTGGTACCTTTGGTCAGTTTCTTGCCAAGCGCCTCATCTCACAAGGTCACAAGGTACATTGACCAGCTCCACTGCACAGAAGTTATATTGATACTATTACTGCACAGACCATTTGCACCTTCAGGGTTGCTCAGGAAGAAGTGCACTGAGCACCGTTGTACAGTGAAAATGTGAGCAGAGGATCTGTGCAGACAGTCTCAACATGCCTCTAGCTGACTCATTCTACAACATACCTCCCATGATTACTTTCATGCAGATATGTCCCAATCAAGCAAAGTCAGAAGCCCAGCGTAAATTGTGCTGGCAAAGTCACAATCTGTTTAAGCATCAGTCAAACGTGAGCATAACATGAGTATGACTTCATTGCTGCAGGTGATTGCCACTTCTCGCGGGGACTATTTTGAGCTTGCTCAGTCCCTAGGCGTTCACTTCTTCCAAGATGCAGACGATTTTGCGGAGGAGCACCCTGAAGTCGTCATTCTTGCATCATCAATTCTGTCTACAGAAGCTGTGTTGAACAGTCTACCAGTGCAGCGGCTCAAGCGCAGCACGCTGTTTGTGGACGTGCTGTCTGTGAAGGAATTTCCAAAGCGATTGTTTCTGGCCAAGCTTCCAGCACAGGTGGATCTTCTCACTTCTGCATTGTGTCTTTGCCTCATCACAAGGTGAAAATTCAGACATGATGCATGATGCATGGTTTCAGGTCAGGACTTTCACAGTCATTGGGGGCCAGCTTGCCCATTATGTGTGGGGTTAGGTGTATAATGCTCAAAGCTTGATATACTCTGAATGATGCTCTCTTTGTGCTTTGTACACGCCTGTGCTGTGGAACAGATCTTGTGAAAGCAGACTCTTCACAGGAACTTGCATCCCCCCTCCAACCCATGCCCCCCCCCCCATCCTCCTGCCAAGAGATCAATGCTGGAACCTTTGGAATGCAGATTATTGCTTCCCTGTTTGCAGTGCATGCTGAGCAGACTGCTACTGCATGTGCATGTCTATGTGCACTGTCTATGCAAAGCATCCTCATACAAGGACCGCATCCTGAAGTAGCAGTTGAGGCACAAACTTTTTGATGTTCTTTGTAAAGCTGTTTAAGTTAGTCTGCTTTTTAAGCCAACTAAGTTTTATGCAGATGGACATCTTGTGCACGCATCCCATGTTTGGGCCAGACAGCGGCAGCGGCAGCTGGAACAGCCTCAACTTCATGTATGAGAAAGTGCGAACAGGCGCTGGTGCCAACAGACGAAAGAGAGTCGACGCCTTCTTGCAGGCAAGTTGTGCCACTGCAAAATTGACACTTGCAAAAGCAGAACAGGGTGAGTAAGATCGTGCCCTGTTTGCAAACATGTGACCAGAGTTTTGATGCGCTTTCTGCCAGGCACATAGGGATGCTGTATGGGCTGTCAGAAGCTGTGTCCTCCTCCCAGTCGCATGTTTGTGATCACTGTTTGTGCTGTCTCACCTTTTCCTGCTTCCTCACGCATATAGTGGCCAAACCAGTGATGGCCAAATGCAACCCTCATAGCCGTCATCTTTTCTTGTGGCAAACATCATTGTGCAGAACGTGCATCTGTTGCAAAGATGTGAAGCCTATCAGGGGCTGCATGGGAATGTTTGGATCATCAAAACTGGGCAACTAGTGAGTCTTGTTGCCTGAGGCATGTGAATGTTCTCACCCTTGCAAATGCAACTGTAGTTCTTTGAGAGGGAAGGCTGCAAGATGGTGGAGATGAGCTGTGAAGAGCACGACCGGCAAGCTGCCAGCACACAGTTCATTACACATACAGTGGGGAGGGTGCTGGGAGCAATGGAGCTGCAGGCTACCCCTATAGACACAAGGTACTCAAAGCTGTGCCTTCATTCACTGTTGGTGTGTTGGTACTCACAGCTGTGCCTTCATTCGCTGTTGGTGTGTTGGTACTCACAGCTGTGCCTTCATTCACTGTTGGTGTATTGGTACTCACAGCTGTGCCTTCGTTCACTGTTGGTGTATTGGTACTCAGAGCTGTGCCTTCATTTACTGTTGGTGTATTGGTACTCAAAGCTGTGCCTTCATTCAGTGTTAGTGTATTGGTACTCAGAGCTGTGCCTTCTTTCACTGTTGACGTATTGGTACTCAAAGCTGTGCCTTCATTCACTGTTGGTGCATTGAACACCGCACACCTTACATCATGTATGGCCCGCAGACCTTGCATTTGGTGTGATACAAGTATGCTAGAAGCACTCACTGGAGATTGCCATTCCCACTTTTGCTGCTGTTCATGCTGGTACACATGGCTGTCAGTGTGTCTATCCATGGTGCACTGCAGCTTTCTGCTCAGCAGCTTGACAAATTTATCTTGACAAAACACCTGCCTTTCCAAACTTTTGGCTCAGGTTTGTCAGGTCTGATCCACTCTTATCACATGTCTAAATACGCCGTCCTCATGAGGGCTGACTTGATCTGATCTCAAAAGGTCGTCCAGTTCAGGAAGCTGACAAATGAAAGGTTGGTTGCAGGGGGTTCAAGAGCCTGTTGGACCTAGTCAGCAACACAACCAATGACTCCTTTGAGCTTTACTACGGCCTCTTCATGTATAATCAGGCAAGTCAATGAAATGTGTCCCAGCATGTCTGTGGCTTGGAACAGTCAAGATGCTTTCTGAAAGCCGAAGACTGCAGTCTCACATGGCCGCCTGCTCTGGTTGTCATGAGACAAGTGCACAATCTGCTTGCCAAATCATGTTTGCCGCTATGATACTTTGTTGGTGCACTTACAAGACCGGCTCTGCATACAGTATGCCATAGTCTCAGCGTTTTGTGAATGTGCAGAACGCCACTGAAGAGCTGGAGAGACTGGGCTATGCTTTTGATGCAGTCAAGAAGCAGTTGTTGGCGCGTTTACATGAGCTGGCCAGAAAACAAATTGGCTTTGATGCAGCACCTGCGTCATCACCGCCACCCAGGAATGGTGTGCACATGAATGGCTCAAATGGCTCTAAGTCGACTACTGGCATGCCTGAAGTTGCTGATGCAGTAGCATCAACATTTG
>JAABUK010011819.1_pt1 | contig 11257 bp, 10 predicted proteins | sample 5559141 | NCBI WGS metagenome assembly JAABUK01 (sample SAMN10711869, study PRJNA513367) | rock metagenome | isolation source: Antarctica rocks | place: Antarctica: Victoria Land, Pudding Butte nord | collected 2016-01-03
GTCGTTGAACTACAGATAAATATTGAGAAATGCGAATTTTCAGTTATCGAGATCAAGTATTTGAGTCTAATAATCATCATTCACGAAATCAAAATGAACTTTGAGAAGATCAATGTCATCATGAATTGAGCTGCATTTCAAGACGTCAAAGATGTTCAGAGCTTTCTGAGTTTCATCAACTTTTATAAATGATTTATTAAGAAGTTTTTCAAGCTGATTGACTCGTTGACTGTCTTAATCAGAAAAGATCAGTCATTTAATTGAACTCAGAAGTGTCAATTTGTCTTCGATCAACTCAAGCAGACATTCATCACTGTTTCTATCTTAATGCACTATAATTCAAACCTACTTGTGACTGTGAAAATCGATGTCTTTGACTATGTTATGATCGAAGTCATGTCTCAGCAAGATGATAATGAGCAGTTAAGATCTGTGATCTATTTCTCTTTCAAAATGCTACTTGCAGAATGCAACTACGAGATTTATGACAAGAAACTTCTAGCTATAATCAGAGCTTTTGAGAAATGAAGATTCAAACTGAAAGACACGTTAGACTTCGTTGAAATCATTTTCGATCACAAGAATCTAGAATATTTCATGTTGATTAAGCTGCTTAGTCGAAGACAAGTCAGATGATCAGAATTTCTCTCTCGATTTAACTTCAAAATCATGTATCATTCAAGTGAATTAAACACTCAAGTCGATGCACTCACACGTCGATCAGAAGATCTTTTCTTGAACGAGAAGAATAGTCGTCAAGAACATCAGTGACAGATCATGCTAAAATCAAAAAACCTGAAAATTCAAGTCTTAATCAATGTTCTCGACGATAGTGACTCTGAAGCACTTGAATCAAGTGACTTGAAGAGCGAATCAGTGATCTTTGAGCAGTCTGAACCATCAGAGAAAATGTCTATGAATGAGCTAGAAGAACAACTCTTTGCAGTCTATTTCAATGATGAATGAGTACAGATCATGATAACTGCGTTAAGAAACAATCAACGAAAGTTTAAAGAATTTTCGTTAGCGAAATGTATGCTGCGAAGTGATCAAGTCTACTATAGAGATAGACTATTGATACTTGAGAATGAGAAACTGCGACTACGTCTGCTTCAGTTAAGTCATGACACGTTTATTGCGAATCATTCAGAAAGAGTCAAGATCTACGAAATACTCAGTCATCATTATTACTGACTCGAAATGATCAAGACAGTAGCTCGCTTCGTATGCAATTGTCATCTATGCTCTCGAGTGAAGATCTCTAAAGAAAAATATCAGAAAGCTTTGAAGTCTCTTGATGTACTCAATCGTCGCTGAAAAGACATAGTCATGAATTTCATCGTGACAGTATCTGAAAGTAAGAATCTGAACGAAAATTCAACAATCAATATTCTGATAGTCGTGAACAGACTATCTAAACAAGTGCATTACGAGTCTATGAGTGAAATTACAGTTCTAGATACAGCTCAAGTTTTTTATCATGCAATATGAAAACATCATGAATTATCTGATTCAATCATCTTGAATCGTGAAACTCAGTTTATCAATCACTTTTGAAACGAACTTTGTACTCGATTGAAGATTCAAGCTCGATTGTCAACTGCGTTTCACTCAGAAACGAATGATCAAATCGAGAACATCAACAACGTTTTGAAACAATATCTTTGAGCCTTCGTGTTCTTTATGCAGAACGACTGAGCTGCATGACTGTCATCAGCTGAATTTGTCATCAACAATCACTTCTTCGAAAGCACTCAATGCACGTCGTTTCTAGCTAACTTCGAACAGCATTCTTGAATGAGGTTGAAATCAAAGAAGACTCAGAAGAATGTTATTGAACACTCGAAATGAATACATGTTGATCTGTTTGTTCAGAAAATGAATTGAATCAATGAAATTCTGCAAGAACAAATGATCTTAGCTCAAGCATATCAGAAACAATTCGCTAATGTTCATTGACAACACGTTTTCAAGTATGCAATTAATGATATGATTTGATTAGATGCTCGCAATCTGATGATTCATCAACTCAGCAAGAAGTTATCTAATAAATTCGAGAAATCTTTCAGAATCATCAAAATTGTTAGTTCTCATTCTTATCAGCTAAAGTTGCTCGATGACTGATTCTGTTTTGATGTCTTTCATACTTATCTGCTTCATTCTGCGATCAATAATTTCTTATTTGAACAAATATCTTTCGCGTCGTTTTTGATAATCTTCGTTGAAGAAGTGCTTAGCTGAAAGATGAACGAAATATTGAACTCTCGAGTAAAAAACTCTCAGCTAGAGTATTTAATTAAGTGAACTGAAATAGAAGAAAACAGTTGAGTAAAGTTTGCGAATGTGATGAATGTCATCAAAGTCATGAACGTCTATCACGCTCGAAATCTCGATCGTTCGAGTAAGAATTCATGAATTACTTACGTGCAAGAAAGCAGTGACTCTGAATATGAGTCAGAGAATTAAAAGTCTTGCAGAAGCTTCGACTTCAAAAAGTGAAATCTATTGTCATGATTTTAGCATGTGTTACTCAAAAGATGTTGAAAAAAGAGATGTTAGATCACTTAGATGATGTTGAACAATATTATAGATGATGATAGACGTGAGATTATCAGTGATGTTATGAGAATCTCTCGATACGAATGATACTCAGCGTTCATAAGGTATAAGAATCTCTAAATGATCTCTTTCTTTTCTTTCTTCTTCATGCAACGTCTTGTATCTAAAATCTAGTTATTAGAATTTCATTCTGATTTCATTCAGCTCTCAGTTTGTGACACGAAATTATGTTAAATCTTGTGAAAATTCTCTATTCTCTGAGAACTTGCGTTCATATAAACAGCAAGCTTTCAAATTTAATTAAAGATTATTATAATGTCATGAATAAAAGTTTACTTTGTATTTCTGATCGCGATTGCAAAATCGATTGGAAAAATAATTGCAGAGTAAAGTAACATGATAAATAAAAATTATTGATTATCTTGAACAATGTTCAAGATAAATTCTTTTATATAAACATACTTTGAAAACTAATCTTGAGTATTCAATATTTCTTCTCATTCTCATTCTCTGAACTTAACATCAGCGATTTTAATAACTGTTTAACAGCTGACTGAATTACGTGTGCTAAACATGATAAATGTGAAGTAGCTGAGAATGTTTGCAAAGTCTCATTTAATGTCGTCATCATGACATTATTATTGCTGACGTTGTTCATAATTATAGTCATAACTTCATCTTGAATATCAAGTTCTTGCAATATTCATTCAGTAATACTGCTTAGATTGCTATCAGTATGCTTGTCTTCAATTTGTTCAAAACTCAACAAAACTTTACAATATTCTCAGAACTCAATGTAGTAAAATTTCATGATGATTAGAAAAGATAATCTATTAGAACTAGTTCATTCATCTAAACTAATGAAGATTTTAGAATTCATTAATAAATTCTTGAGTATGTTGACTTGAACAACAGTCGTTTAATTCTTGAAAAAGATTGTAAGTTTGATTCTGTGTAACGAAGTAATGTTCAATTGTATCATTTCAAATGCTTGTTGAAATTGAAGATTATTAATAGCAACATGAGAAATATTCAAAGTGACGAAAGTTTTTTGAAGTTGTAATGCAAAGACTTCTGAAGTATATTCTTGATGAAAAGTGCAATGTTATGATTTGTTAATTTTTTGCAATCTCTTTTGCAATCTGTTTTGCAATCTCTTTTGCAATGTGCAACTAAAAAGCAACTTATTGAAGCTTTAACTTTAACAAAGTTACAAATGTCTTGAACTTTCATGATCTTAGTTGTTAAGTTTGTGCATCTATCACAATCTTTGCTATTCAGATGATGTTTCATGATGCTGTTATCAATGCTTTTATTGTTAAAATGCTCATAGATATGCAAACATAAACAATAAATAAGTTTGAGTCTTTCACTTTCAACTAAGACTGTCTGATAGAAGTTATTTCATATTTCATCTGTTCATGATTGTAAGATTCACTTTGAATGATGATAGTTTGATACTTTTCATTCTACTTGCATTGCATATTGAGTTTGTTTTCATTAATTCTGAAATATATGTTGATATTCTTGCTCATGATTATATAGCACATATCATTCATTGTGTAACGACTGCAGTTCAAAGAGCACAATAGAAGCAACGTTAGAAGAAGAAAATCGATCATTATCATGCTCGCTATCATTAAGATTCTCTGAAGATATATTTATAGAACTGAATAAACTGTTCATACTTACTTGCAATTTTGATGTTCTCATTCAAGAGAATGACATGATAAACAAGTTAAATAAGAAAGAGACTGCAAAAAAAGTTGTAAAAAGAATTGTAAAGAAAGTTGTAAAAAAAATCAAAAACAAGTTTGATCTTTCAAGCATCATTAAGCTTAAAGTTTGAAAATCAATGCAAATCATGCATCACTGTTGACTTGTAACTGATTGATTCTTATCTTTTAAATTAACTGTTAAAAACTAGCACATTTTAATAGATTTCAAACGTCATGATTGATTAAGAAGCTTATTACAAATACAAGAAAATAATTATACAGAAATGAACTGAAGTACAAAATAATTATTGCACAAAATTATGTGAAAAGAATGTTTAATTCTTTTGTTCACTTCTGTTATTTAATTATTACATGAAAGTATAATGTGATGCTGCATGCAATAAATGATTCTATTTATCAGCTTGTGACTGCAAAACTAGCTAGATCATTGATTTAAAAACACTTGATTTCTAAAATATGAATATTAAAAGAATCAAAAAGATTACTTGACTTCTTAATTTTAAATATTACTTTTCAGATTTCATGTGTCAATTTGTGTGAAATATTTGATGTTCATTCATACTTGTTGTAGTTAAAATTTGTCAATCAATTCTCAGTCTAATCTGATAGCATAATTCACTTGCATGACTTGTTTTTAATCATCTTTCTTTTCAATCATACTACACGTCATAGAGTTTTCTCAAATGTAATGAATGATTCTCGAAAGCACTTTGATATCAATTTGCAATCTTAAGAAATATGATAATTTCTGAAGAAGACTTGATGATATTGATTGCTCTCTGCTTTTCTATATGTTACAATGTTAGTATAAATATTGAAATACAAGTCACGAAATTAATTGCAAAATTAATTACAACATTAAGAGCAAAATCAAGAGCAACATCAAGAGCAAAATTCAAATAGTAAAAGAAATAATAATCATGTTGTAAATAAGATTATAAAAAGAACTGTCAAAAACTTACACAATGAGACAATATGCTACATCTTTTCAGAAATTCTGAAACTGTCAAAGAATCTTCATTGTCAATGCTTCTTTGATAACATTTGAATCATTCATCATCTTTTCATTCATTATTGTCTTGAGCTTTTCATTCAGAAGCAAGTCATTCATCTGATATCATTCTTTCGTCTGAATGTCATTGATGTCAGAGAGTTTCTCTCATTAAGAATTCTTCACACTCATATTGAAACAAGCGCTTAGTATTGAAGAATCTTGATTGAGACTTGTGATATTGAGACACGCTTTTACATGATTCATCATATTTTCTTTTGCAATTCTATGAATTTATTAATAATAATAATAATAATAATAATAATAAATTCATACATTCTTGTGACATCGATTAGGTCGACTCATGAGAAACTCTATGCTATCTGTATCGAGTGAACAAAACTCTCTGAGGTAGAAAATCACTCGCAGTCTACACGACTGCTTCACGCAGTCGAAACAGTGAGTTTTGAGACTATGTATCAAATTTGTTCACGTTGATTGCACGTTAGAGAACGAGTGTTCTAGCCACTTTAAATTGCTTCAAGAGCTTCGTTTTCATCATCATCTTCGCTACTGCTCTGAGACTCTTCATGATGACGACGATTATTTGATAGTTCGAGAAGTCAGCATCTTGTAGCATTCTTGATCGCAGGTGCGACCAGTTCGAGCAGTGCATGAGTACATGCTTCGTCGTCTGATGACTTCATTCGCAGTCGCATCGCGAGCTATCCGTGCCTGAAACGTTTCTAGAGTGCAGATAGACATTCAGACCTATGCGTTCGATTCTGATGTGCGTTGCGAGAATGCTTTCTGCTTTCTGAAGATCATCACGCATCTTTATCGTCTTATTGCTCAGGTGCAACCTTTGTGCTGAGATTGCGTTGACGTCTGCGACGCGTTCTCTGTACTTTTCCCATCGTTGATTTCATTGATCTTTGTGATACTGCGTTATTGCGATGCTATCGCTTGTTGAAATCGTTGTGAAGAAGGGAATGTGTCGTCTGCGTCTCGACTGTATCTTCGCACCTTCTTGAATGAAGGCATTCAGAAGTACTATTTTCTTGATGACGAGTGAGCGAGAAATGACGCGATTAACTCTCGTCAAACGAGCGCGTATTAGTTTGCATGCTTGTCTGACCTCTTGCGTTCGACCGTCGACTCGACTGTGTAGCGTGATCTTGTTCTGTAGCATGTTCAGATGAACATGTAGCGAACTCGTGTATGTTTCTGCCTCTAGAGTTTCGATGTTTACTCTTTTGAACGCTTCTGCTACGTGACGCAGAGCCTGATTCTGAAGTGTTTCTAGCCTGCGTTCTTTGCTCGACAGTTCACCTTTCTTGTCGCGCTGATGTCAGACTGACGCTTCGAATGCGATTTCTGACCTCACTACTGCTGAGTATACTTGCCTCGCTTTTGTGAAGGTAGCTTCTCATGTGAAGGCTTCGAGACGACTAAGTGCCAGCATTCTTGTGACGTGGTTCGCCTCTATTTGTCGAAGATGCGCGCCTCATCGCAGTTTCGTGTTCAGTTGCACCTCTAGAACTCGTACGTCTGGTTTCGATTTGATAACTGAGCTTTCTATTTGTATGCTAGTCGTCATGTCGAACCTCTTCGATTTTCTAGTGAAATGCGTGAGCTCGTACTTTTCTGGTGCGAACGTTGCGCCATGAGTGCAAGCTCATTCCGCGCAGACGTCGTGTGCTTTGCTCAGTGTTCTGCAGATTTCTTCAGTGAATCTGCCGTAGACTAGAATGTTAATATCGTCTACGAAGTCAAGCACTTCGATTTTAATTCTCAGTGCTTCGCATTTTTCGATTAGACTTGCGTTGAAGAATAGAAAGAGAATCGATGAAATGGGAAACTTCTGCGATATGCCTGCGTTTACCTCGCGCATGTCGCTCGTTTGTTCGTCGAATATTAGTGACGTCTCTCGATTCTCTAGGAAGCTGCGTGTTCATTCGATTATGTAGCTTGACGTTCTTTTCATTTTCAGCGTGTGCAGAAGTCTGACGTGTGAGACTCGATCGAACGCTTCGACGACGTCTAAGCTTAGCATGAAGGTCACATATTTGGTTTCACAGCCTCACACTGTGTGAACTTGGTCTATTAGTAGGTCTAACGTCGAGATCACGAATCACTTGCGCCTCGCTCCCATTTGAGCATTTGATAGCATGCGATGAGTCTCGACTATGTCACTCAGTCTTTTGACCATGATCGACTTCAGCGCTTTGCTCATGATATCGAGCAAAGCAATGAGTCGATACGCCTTCGAATCGATATAGTCGCTTTTCTTCGATTTGCGTAGTACTATTGTCTGAGTCTTTTTGAACTGCTTCGAATGATACTTGTGTGTTACGCATGCGTTGAATAAACTCGTCAGTACTGAGGTCAGTTCTGCGAGACTCGCTTGAAGCGCTCTGTTTGAAATACCTGAAGCGCTCGACGCTTTGTCTGCTTTTACTCGTCTGATTGTCTGCTTCACTTCATCTTCTGTGATGCGTGAATTGAATGAGACTGTCAGAGGTATGAATGATTCTGCGATGTCGCTGACATTCGCTTGAGAAGATGAGGGTATGAATTTATTAATATTTGATTGCAAAAAGAATTGCAAAAAATATCATTGATTTCATTTGCTATTTACATGCGCAGTCAACAAGAACTCATGATCATCATTTGATGCTTGTAGATAGACATTCAATTTTTTGAATTGCTTGATTGAGTAGAAACAAATGTTTTTATCTTTATTCTTAACATTTGTTGAAAATAACGATGACAGACGCGCAATCATTAGAACTCAATAGAATAGAGATATAAACAGACATTGACGAAACAATCTAATTGAGTTTAGTGTCAGAAGACATTCAGTGTATAGTCATTGTCTAGTAGATAGATTTTACAATCATTCTTTTACTTGTTCAACTGAATTCATCACTGTTCACTTTACTCTTTTAATAAATTATGAGCTCAAACAGCAAGAATGCTTTCATTCATCTATGATGATGCTACGACACTGATGTAAAACGCGATCATTACTACGCGTCTCATTGAGAGACAAATAAGAGTGTAAAAAGTGTACGCAGTATCATCAAATGACACAGATTTTACACGATGTCACAGAATCTTTGATCTGAGTGTTATAAATTAAGAAGAAGAGTGATTAACAAATATCACTATAAACAATTATTGAAGAGTGTAAGAAGTGTATGTAGTATCATTGAATGACACAGTTCTTGCATTTATCGACAACTCACTACAAGTCATGAAATAATGAATGAGATCTTCATGAAGAAGAAGCTTTTAGACAAAGAGCATAACAGACATGACAGCTTGCTACGTTCAACAAGCATCTACGTCTCGATGAAAAGATGCTCAAATCATCTGTCAACATTTGAATCAGTCTTCTGTCTTGACAAACTATCATTCAATCAACAACAGCTGAACTAGTCTAAATCTATAGACTATCGTTCAACTCGATTATATCATTGCGTTGACAGCACGAATTGAATCTTCATCATGTATGACAATGAGAAAGCATATCTGATGAAAGAGTCTGAGTGAGAGTCAGAATACTGAGTGAGAGTCAGTATCAACGTCTTTTCATTGCTAAATGACAATGTCATCAATCAGTTGACATTTGCAACTGCTCTATGATCATCAACATCAATCAGTTCACACTTTCTTTAGAACTGTCTGTTGAATTGCATTACTTTATTTTTCATTCTATCTACATGACTTTAATACGATCACTACACGATCTAGACATTGAATCACTTCGTTCATCTTACGAATTCAAGAAAGCAATCACGTCTCACTCATTCATCTTACGAAATCAAGAGAGTCTTCACATCTCACTCATTTACTCTACAAAATCGAGAAAGCACAATATGAGAAAATTCTCAGTAGAGATGTTATTAATCATCTTTCTTTTAGAGAGTTTCTTTTTCATCTATCACGACAAACTCAATATCTCGCTCATTACTTCTATAACTTTATAATCAATATATCTTCGTTTCTTGCACGACAGAAAACGAAGAAAGAGAGAAAATAGAGAGTCAATGAGACTTCATAGAGAATCGAGAAGAAAGAGAATATCTCAATGAGAAAGCAGCTAGACTGTCACTCATAGATAAAAGAGAATAACTCGATGAAAGAGCAGCTAAGCTGTCATCAACAGAAAGAAAGAATAACTCGATGTGAAAGCAGCTAAACTGTCACTCATGAAAAGAAATAATTTCATGAAGAAATGAAGAATCATCACTCATGAAGAAGCGAAGAATCATCATTCAACGAAGAAGCGAAGAATCGTCACTCAATGCAGAAGCAAAGATTAGTGAAAGCGTTAGATCAAAGCGAAGAACAACTCAATAATGCTCATGAGACAACATTGCGAAGCAAGTCAGACAAGAGCAACATCGTGAAATGAATCAGACAAGACGACATTGCAAAATCGAGTCAGGCAAAGCAATCAAGTCAGACAAGACAACATTGCAAAGCGAAGCAGATAAGCAACATTGCAAAGCGAAGCAGACAAAATTGTGTCAGAATCGTGTCTAAATGAGTCAATCAGCGAAAGTCAGAGTTGAATAGTGCTTGATCTTTAGAGATAGCTATAACTGAATATTAAGAATACAGAAGAAGATGAGTACAAAAGCTTCTATTTAAGTAATATTCAGAGACTGCGCTAAGTTTGAAGAAGATGTGTTTGTGACACAAGTAGAATGTGATGTAGAAAGAAAGATGATGTTGAACAAAGAGATGTTGATGAAAGAAAATAGAGACTGAGTCAAATCTGAGCTAGAGATATTGACTAGCTTTATTCAGCCTTGATACGAAATAGAGGCTGAGTCAGATCTGAGCTAAAGACATTGACTAGTTCTATTCAGTTCTGATACGCTCGTAACAGAGATTATGATTCAGACTAGCTGATCATTCACTCGTCTCAGCAGTGCAAGAATTGCATAATAAAAAGCTGAAGTCTGATCAGTTAACTTTACATATATATCAAAAGATTGAATGATTTGAGTCTATCAATGTGTTTCAGTCTCTGAAACATTGACATTTGAAAGTCGTTAACGAAGTAATTCAAATGAGTCATGAAATCTTTATCAAAATCGAATTTCTAGCTGCTTTTAACAAGTTCAGAAGTAAAGCTTTCAAGAAAACTACTATACATTTGACTTGAAAGAAAAGTGATCTAATTTTCTTCGATTTTAATGTGATTTTGAATAAGATGCAAGAAACTTGACTCTCAGCTCGTTCTATTACATCTTTCATGATGACGAAATCTCTCAATATCTGAAAGACTATCTCTACTACTAGAAAACAGCTGAAAAGACGAAAAGTCAGTTTACTTTGCTTCGATTATGAATTCGAGCTTCAGCAGAAGTTGGTCAAATTTATCAAAGAAGATCAATGCAATGACTCGTAGAATTGAGCTATTGAAAGTCAAAATAGCAGTCACGAAAGTCAATATCAACGCTCAAAATATATGTAAAGATCAATCTGCTAAGATCTTACAAGGCATTCTATACATCAAAGAAGCTCGATCTATGATCAGTGATAGGCTAGGTTTAGAGTATTTGAGGCAAAAGTCTCGTGATGAGCGTATCGAAAAGCAGTATATCAACGAGCTAATAAAGGTTTATAAGCGTTGTAAAATTCATATCAAGGTATGAAAGAAGAAAGAGAAGGTCTGAAAGGTTTTATATAAGGCTGTTTTGAAGAAATTGCTTGTAATACAGTCTTTTCAGAAGTCATTTGGTTGAATTTTGGTTAGGTGACCGATTTGATTACATGGCCGATGAGTATTAAGCGAAGAATGAGCGAAAGTGCGGGGTACGAATAAGGCCTCGACTGTGCATATGCGCAGCATCAACTGAGCATAAAGAAACATCGATGAACGACGAAAGCATGAAAATTGAGAGAATGAGATAACAGATTGGCTAAATGGTTTGAAGGTGAGAGTCGC
>JAABUK010011821.1_pt1 | contig 11255 bp, 10 predicted proteins | sample 5559141 | NCBI WGS metagenome assembly JAABUK01 (sample SAMN10711869, study PRJNA513367) | rock metagenome | isolation source: Antarctica rocks | place: Antarctica: Victoria Land, Pudding Butte nord | collected 2016-01-03
AGCGTATGACTGCTTCCAGGACGCTTGTTTCTGATGCCTTCAGATGTGCAGCTGAAAGGCACAGGTGTAGAGCAGATGGTGAGAAGCCTAGGAAGGCTGAGGGAGTGATGAGCATAGAGGAGCACTTTTCAAGGGCCAGCAGTTCCAGCTGAGGCATGCTGAGAGAGCTGGCTCTGTCCAGTATCACGCTTATTGCATTGCCGTTAAGGACTGTTTGGTCTCGGAGCTGTTGCAGCAAGCTGTTCTCACATTCGGAGATGTTGTACTGGCGGGCCAGCTCGCAAGCCTCCATCATCTCGCTTGCATCTGCAAGCAGTTGCAAAGCTATTGTGTCTGTTGCTGACACTGGGCTGGTGTCTGTGCTGATTATCAGAGCTGGATATGGCATTGTATAAGCGGTGTGCACTCATAGCAAACTACTCATGCAGCTCACAACAATTGCGGTGATTATTGATGCTGATGGCCACCTGTACTTGTGACTTCGAGCGTGTGCAAGAAATGCAGCACAAGCCTCAGAGGGGCAGCTTTGACCTTGGGAAGCGCGATCTCTTCCGAGTGACTCTCTTGTAAGCCGCCGAACAACAGACCTCTGAAAAATTCACACCTGGCGGCCAGGAAAGCCCGATTGGCGTGCACAAGCTCATCGTTTTGGCATGTGAAAGTGACATCCCAGAATCTGCTGCAATACAACAGTTGACTGCAGTGACTGATCAGTTGTGTGTGCTGCTGCAATCCTGCGTGACCCACGCACGTTCCCAGTATTGACGACGGCTCTCGTTGCATCACTTCAACTGTTCGACCAGCAACTGATAACTGCACTTGTGTGCGCTGAGGCAATTGTGCCGTTCTGAGTCAAAGCAGAAGGTTTGAAGTCTTTGTGTTCTGCTTGAATCTGAATGCCGTGACTGTGCGCCTGAGCTGCGGTGTCCGAACTGCACTGCGCCGTGCGAGCTTCAAACTGACCGCAATAAAATGGGCGTGCTCGAAACTCTCCCCGCAAGATGGAGCAATATGAGCGTCTTTGTGAACCTTCCCTGATACCACATGTGCATGATCACTTGCAGCCATAGGATCTTCTCGCCGGCAGCGAATATATCCAGCCAGACACACAGACCGTTGAGCTTTGCTGGTCATGGTGTACATTTTGCCTCGAAGCGTTGCAATTGGCCTGGTAGCAGCTTAAACTCTTGTCAGCAGTCCTACAGCCTGACTTTCACGGCTTTAGGGTCATCCGCATTCGATGTCATGCAGGCAGGGGAGTTCAGGGGTGTAAACATCACCATGACCGGACGTCAACTGCGAGCTCTAAGGTGCAACTGCTGCAACAGCTTGCCAGCATTGTACGCTGTCTACCACACAAACCAATTTGTGTCTGCATTTGCAGAATCAGATAGAAGCTCCAGAGCTGCATTTGCAGCATGCTCAAGATGCGCTGCGGAAACAACAGCAACAGGATGGTGCCCCAGTACCGTTACCAGTTGCTAAGGTGAATGTGCGTGTGTGTGTGTGTGTGTGTGTGTGTGTGTGTGTGTGTGTGTGTAGTATCTTACAGCACATTTGTTCATTGCTGGCCAGTTTGCAGCCATACATGCAGGGCAGAAGTCTTACCAGAGGTTGTACGCACCATTGCAGACCGACTTTGTGCATGTTGCAGTCACTGGTTGAGACAGCAATGCTGGCAGCTGTGTCAGGTCTGGCCTTCACCCTGGCTACCTTGCTGAGTTTGGAGAGCTACCTGGGCTACTTCTTGCCCATGCCTGTCATTGTGGCAGCCATGCGCTCAGGTCCTGCTGCTGGGCGCAAGACCATGACTGCTACCTGCTTCTTGCTCCTATGTAAGCCACGCCTCAAGGTTGCTTGTGGGAGTAGCATTCATATAACTTCATAAACTGCTTCTCTATACTGAATGCCTAATGGTGTCGTCTTTTCATTTTTTGCCTTTTGATGAAAGTAATCATTGTCAGGCACTCCTAAGGAACACCATGTGTAGTGGTCTACATATACAACACTGTTTGATGCTGCTGCTGAATTCAGACAGCAGCAATAGACCTCACCATCACTGGATTATCAGCCCACAAAATATACAAACACTCCCATGACTCCTTCGACATTGACCATCTGCAGTGCTCTTGGGGCCCATCAGGGCAATCACTTACTTCTTCATGCACGGGTTGCTTGCGGTGAGCTTGGGGGCCCTTTGGCACTGGAGGGCTCACTGGGGGATCACCCTAGTCACTGGTGCCATCACCAGGCTGCTGGGTACTTTGGGCTATTTTGTTGTCACCTCGTGGACGCTGAACGAGGACCTGTTCAGCTTGCTGCTGTCAAATGTGTATTCCTTGTTGGTGAGTCACCCTCTTACTGGACCATAATTCAACTCTACCATGATTTCTGTCAAATCACGTGTTGGCATTGCATGGGATGCTTGAACTGCACAAATGATTGCACTTATGGTGTTGCTATTCTGAGACCATGCTTGTCATGCTGGGGGGCAAATATTCCCCGTCGGTCCTGTGTCATGCAAATTGACAGTGCTGATATCTAAGCATCCGTTGAGTCCAACAAAAGCATCACCAGAGACATGCCTGCAGCATAAGCAGTGTCTGATGTTGCTTGTAGGACAGGATTGCAGGAGGATCTGGGACCCCATCGCCAGCAGTTGTTGCTGTTGTTGTTGGCTGCCTGTTTGCAGTCAACTGCATACTGTATGTCTGCGTCATGCATGCGGTATACATCCCCTTGCTGCAAGGTATGGGGTACAAAACTAGTGAACTACCTCAGTTTGTTCAGCGCATTATTGCAAGGCGATCGGGCCAGATAGCCACCCAGTGAAAGTTACAGCGCTAAGCAGGTGTGACAATGTTTCCTATTAGCCCGAGAGCAGATGCAATGACACATTAGAGCATTGCTATGCTGTTAATATAATTGAAAGCACGTGCTGTTACTATTAATTGAAATCACGTGCATAAAGAGAGTCCGACCCATGTGCCAGCATGACATGCACATCATGTACTCTGTCATGCTTGCAAAGCACACATGGTTTGTCTCATAGCCACAGAAAGTGGGATCTGTGTGTAAAGGAACTCAGGGCAACACAAAATGCCTGCAAACTTGTAACAACCTTCGGAGTGAAGTCACACATGAAGTCCTCTGCATCCATGCGTCCACACTGAAACACCAAAAGCTTTCCTGAGCCGCGCCCAAGCCCCAGAGACTCTGTCTTGCCGGGATTGTTACCTGCGCTGCTGCTTGTCCTGTATTTGGTTGCTGCTCTGACTGTTGGCCATGCTGTCAGCCTGCTGTCAAGCTGCAAGGACCATCAGTATGTGACGCAGCATTAGTAGTGGGTTGACTGCCATATATGCATGCATCTATGCTTGTTATAATTTTGAGATGCAACTGTCACTGCAGCAACAGACGCACCTGGAGTTGGAGGTTCTTGTTTGACTTCACCACCTGTCTCTCATCAAAAGGCAACTGATGCAGCCTTATATGGACATTGTCTGCAGGCATCCTAGACCTGAAAGCTTGCACTCCTGGCACCAAGTGTCCCTTTGTGAGCCGGTCAATCATGTCATCAATTCCATGCTCGTTTCCCAAATCATCCTGTGTGTTAATGGCCTGTGCCTTTTGCTGTGAGCCAGGGTTGCCTGCAATGTACGTGACTGCTTTTCCAACTAATCAGCTGTGCAACAGCACCAAAATCCCTGCTCAACAATGCCTTTTTAGTGGCAGGCAGACAAACAAGTCGATGATGCAGTTAGAAGCGCAGTCATGCAGACTCAAACAGCTCACCAGGGATGATGACTAAGGCTTGCTTCCAACCTTCCAGTGGCTTGCCATAGCTGATTGCCATTTGCACAGGATCTACATTGGGGTTGAGCCCTGAAGTATGGCTGACCCCCATGCTGCCCACCAGCAGGAATCTAGTCTGCCTTGAGTTTGCTTGCAGACTTCCCAGGTACTTCATGCCTGGCACACATAGCCATGTTAGACTTATGAATCACAAAGTCAGTCAGAACGTAAGGTCTACACGGCAGCTTTGTAATGTGCTTGCAGACACACTCCACAAGGCAGTTCAGGCTTCAAACACTATTTATTGCACCAAAGTTTTCTATTTGCATGTACAGCAAGCAAGCATGTATAGCTTGAAGCATGACTGCCGTGTGGCAACACTTGGCATCATGGCAAAACCCAGAACCTGCCGTCAATGCAAGCAATGGCTAGACGATGCCACGTGTGCTATCTTTGCATGTGACCAAGCAAGTGTTGCCTGCTTTTCACACAAACAGGCATACCAGCTGTCCTGCTGTACATGAAAATATCGTAGCTGTGTGAGCGTGTGGTGCGTAGGGCTACAAGGGTGACACCAGTGGAGGGGTCTTGCATTTCAAATCGTCCATCCTTGTAGCCACCATGCTTTGTGCGTCGCACACTGCACCTGTGATCATGCAAGCTTGTCCATGCTGGTTCATCCAGTCACTAGCTCTAAGCATGCTCAAAGTACTTCCTGCTGGTGGGGGCTGGAGAAGTTTGCTACACTAGAAGACACAGTAGACAGCTCACCTGGTGCAAAATCGATTGCAACATTGCTCTGCTGCATACTACTCACAGCCCAGATTGGAGCATGAGCACAACAAGCTCTACCAAATGCTCGCCGTCTATCATATAAACTGTAATACTTTCTCTTGTTAAGCTGTAAATTGAGGCATTAGAGCAACGGTGCCTTCCTAAATCAAAAGCCAACATGAATGTACAACCAGAAAGCGGCCAATCATGGCCTGGCCTCTAGTGAGCTAGGTATACCACATGTGGAACAGCATCCAAGCGTCAGCCCCAACTGCGACTCACTGGTGATCATCATGGCTAACAATATTGTCAACAATAATGTCAATCTGGCTGCTCCTCACAGCTGATGCACCATCAGGGAGGAGACACGCACAGCCCACACAGTGCCCAGCAGCTGATGCTTTATACGACTAGACATGTACCCCTTCCTAGCATGGATGTTATCTGAAGCTGCATGAGACACTGTAGGGAAATGTCTGACAAAGCATAATCTTGGCCAACAATCAAAGCAGCATGAGCCTGGCCTATGTATGCACGAGACAGATGATGACAGGCCTAAAGCAGGCAGGGGTATCTGTACCTGCACCAATGCAAGGGGGTGTTGGGAGAGTCAGGGATGGGGGTGAGGGGGGAGCAGGGGCCCTTCTGACCTGTCCACTTGTTGCCAGAGGTCAGGATTCTGAAGCTGATTTTGGAGACATCTGGTGACAAAGAGGGCTCCTGTTGTGGCACAGCATTGCTGCTGAGCCTGCATGCACACAAAATTCGACTTCAGAGTTTGCCAGACAGACTTGAGGGCATAGCTTCAAAACACATTCACCTTCTGATTCCTGCTGCACTAACTGGGAAAGAGGTGTCTGAATGCTTCCACAGACAAGCAGCAATTTACAGCTTCCTCACACACCCTCGGTCAGTCAAATCAAAGGAGTCAGTCTTGACCAAATATTGAAGTATCTCACTCCCCCCCAGGGCCAGCGTGCAACATAGCTGCATTTGATCCAAAGCTTGCTACAATATGCAATTGTGAGCTTGTACCTCACAGCTTCAATAGAAGCCATCCTGGGCAGACAGCCTGTCTGAGCAGGTTGTGCGTGCCTTCCCAGGGCATGCGATGCACTGTATGCTCTTGGCTGCAGCTGTGTGGTCATGCTGTTGCTTGCTCGAACAGGAACAGCAGAGTCAAATGATGCCAACAATGCTTGTGGAGCTGGAGATGTGATGTGTCTGCCCCTTGATTCTCTCATAGGCTGTCTGCACGGCATGGGTGCTCTCTGCATCCTGCCAACTGCAGCTGATGTTGCCAAAAGACTGGCAGATGCAGTGCTTGTCAGCAGGCCATGCCGCAACGATGCTCCTGAGACTTCACCAGATGGTGCAGCTGATGTGGAAGGCAGGCATGCCACTCTATCAACATGATCTGGTTGAAGATGTGTCTGTTGTGTATGGGGATGCATGCTGGTGCTGCCAGGCAGTCTGACTGCCTGACTGTATGGCCCGCAATGACTGGATAGGCTGCTTGCAGATCCTTCACAGCTCTGCCACACATGATGTGAGCCTGCACAAGCAAGTAAAGACACAAAATTGCAGCAACTTGCCATGATGACAGCGTGCTTGCTTTAGCCAAAGGTATTGTGTGTGGGGGGATCCTTCTCATTGAGCGGTTTGAAGGTCAATGCAGTGTCAGCCTCATGATGGGCTCCATACTGCTGCAACAAGGCAACAGCTAAGGATCATTGCCCACCCTTGCTTGCTTTGGCAGCTGCGGAAGGTGGTGCAAGTCCTGGAGGGACTACTTCAGGTGACAAGCCGTACGTAGCTGGATGCTTCAAAGGCGCCATGAAAGACGGGCTTGAGAACGATACTACAGTCCTGAGAGACTCGCAGCTGTCTCTTGCAAGTGAAGCACCTGTTTCAGATGCCTCCAAGCTGATCAACTGTCTGGCTTTGGAAGCCTGCACCAAAACATTGCGTGAGACCTGGATGACTATTGTTCGAGAACACATTCACACACAGCATCATGAATCTAGCAGAAAGTGACCTGCATCTGGACAGGGTCGACCTTGTGAACTGCACTGAGATCACCGCTGCTGCGCGGAGACGACTGGTCCTCTGATGAAAGTTTTGTCTTCAACACATCGACGCTTGTACCTCACAATATTGTGTACCATCTCAAACACACGCCATTACCCGCCGCACTCTCCAAGCGCCCCCGAACTGTCAACGAGTCTGCTCAATTCAGTGGCCTTCGAAGGCAGTGGCAAGCTTGAGACCCGGATAGGCTACGAGCACGACAATCAAGACGCAACTTATATCTCAAACAGTATTGATTGTCCGCACAACAGCTGGAGTTTGCGATAGACACGGCGGTCATGACAACGGCGCTCATAGGTGCTGTCTGCAACTCTGCACCATTCGCCATTGTGAACGCGATACTGACAAATGCAGAAACACTAGATGTGGAGTCCACAAAAGGTCTGAGCTTTACTACGGTTAGTGTCTTGTGTGCATGAGTCTGCCAGGTGCTTTGCACCAAGCATGTGATTTGTCTTCCGAATAATGAAAGGATGAGAGAAGGCCCTGCAGAATGCGACACAACGAAAGACCACAGATGGTACGTCTTGTGGCACCTACAGGCTTACACTGATGGCATCATTGAGCCACAGGGGTGGCATGTGTCAAAATCTGTTGTAGCCGCCTGACATCGTTGCTTAGTGCAAAGCTGCAGTTTGTGATGGCACACATGCGAGTAGCTATTTTTGAGACCAGAGCAATGAATTGCATATCACACGTTGCAGGTGACATGAAATGAGCACAAGAGTGCAAAGGGTCAGGAGCCCCTATGCACTTCGACGCTGGAATATAGTTGCAAAACGCACATGTTGTTGCTGGTCCTTTATCAAGACCTTGCAAAATACAGTACATTGAGCTGAACACTACAAGATCTACAACAGTTCATAAGCAGAAAGGGAAGAGCTGAATGACATGTTTATTGTTCTGTTGGATCATGTTCACAAATTGGATTCATTTTCAATGGTTTCATTCGGTTTTGGCTGCAGCAAGTCTGTCAACCAGCTCAGCCTTGCGACCAGACACCAGCAGGCCACGGCCCTTCAGCTTGTCCTTCAGGTCTTTCACCGTCAAGGCTTCCAGTGCTGCACCGTTTTGCTCCTCCATCAGCACATCTTCTGTGCCATGCTCAGTGTTCTCAATCAAAGTCCTTTCAATCTGCTGTGAGCCGTTTGCCTCGATGCCAGGGGGTGTGACGAGCTGAGGTGTTGAGACACTGACAGCTCCATTTGACTCCGCATCAACATGGCTGTGGTCGCTGCTGAAAGAAGATGAGTCAGTGTTTGAGACTGGTATTGTGGCTGATGATGCCTGTGCAGGGGGTCCATCAAAAGTGCCTGCTGGTGCAGACTCCACCTCTCCATTCTTGAAGATGACGCTGCGTGATTTGCCATGCCAGTCGTCTGCAACTTGTAGGCTGCCGTCCCAGCCTGTTGGCACTGCCACTGCACAGTTGCCGCCTGGCTGCCACTCCTTCAGAACACCGGTGGAGTCCTTGACCACATACTTGTACTCAACCTTCTGCCTGCAGAAGCAAGAAGATCTCATGATGTGCTCGCAAGCTTCCTTGACAGGTGAATCGGACAGAAGTTGGTAACAGCTGAAGTCAAGCCATAGCAGGTCCTCCTTGATGGAGTGGACAGCCTGGCACACATCAAACCCTAGCATATGCAGTGATTGAGGGGATGGTGCAGTCTTACCCTGAAGGAAGAGGGATTTCCGCTGCCCAGAGGTCACCTTGGTTCCAAGCAAGTGGCAAGCTCTTGTCAGGATTCCACTGACCAAGCTCCTCTCCTTCTCCACTGACGCTCAGCGACTGCCCAAAATGGACCTTCCATGGTATTGTGAATACAACTCTATTGAGATTTGAGGACGGGGATGAGCCAGACGCAACTGCTCGTATCGTTTTATGAACGGGCGACCTGATGCGAGAGGACAAACCCACGTTCTGCAGCCGGTGCAGTGCGGGTTGTGGACGGGAAGTCAAAACGGTCAACCTCATCGTGCAGGATGTTCGCATTCACGATTTCAAGGGACACACTGACAAAAGAACGCCTGTGACACAAGCGCCTGGTAACGCCTGGTAACGCCTGGTAACGCCTGGTAACGTGTGACGATCTGAGACCTGAGAGAGTCAGAGAGATTGCTGACACGTGAGATGGCTACCCTCTTTGCATTGGTTAGCAAGTACACTCATTGTATGCATGTGCCTGGATGCTGTTCGCTCGTCATCGACACATGTCCACAAATGTGCAGATTGGGCCTGATTCCAGACGACGTCCTCAACAACATCGGCTGCATAAAGGTGTACAACACTGCAGACCAGCTGTACAGTTTGTCTCGCATAGCCAGCGAACTGGATATGCATAAGATCTGCTTGATCATCGTGGACAGCAGTATAGCACACTACAGAGTAGAGTACCAAGGTCTGGGAGAGTTGCAACTGCCAGAGCGCCAACAGCACCTGAATCAATTTCTGAATCAACTACGTCACCTGGCTAGCACCTACAACTGTGTTGCAGTTATCACAAACCAGGTCAGTATGCTGTCGACTAAGTGTTGTTGATACTAGGACTCAATCCACTTGTCAATGCAGTACACCAGTTCGAATATGTTTAATGCTGCAGGTGATAGCAAACGTGCACGTTGGTGAAGTGTTTACCGATCCAAGCCCACGTGGATCCCAATTGGCAAAAGGCACTGGACGACCTACTAGAAAACGGGGGGGGGCGAAATGCCTTCTCGAATTTAGACCCTCCCTGAACGACCTCAGCGCTAAATGGATATCCGAGTCTGGATTGTATGAATTAGCAACCTCGTGCAAGCTCCCAGCGCTGGGCTAGCAGCAAGAGCATTCAAGAAATGGGTGTTTGGGGAGGTGCTGCCCAGCATCAGAAGGACAGGGTCCTACTCAGTGCAAGCAGCCAGTCCTGCTGACAGGGAGGGCAATAATTGGCACAGCAAGCGCCTTGAAGGCAAAGAGCTGATGAAGGTGAAGAATGCCAGCTTGCAGCAACTGATTGCTGGTGGATTTGGGCAGACAGGGCTCAAGCTGTACGCCATAGCAGCCAATCACGTGATGTGCACATCAACCAGGCTGTGCTGGGATTCACACAGACAACGGAAGAAGCAGCAGCAACTGCCAAGGCATGTCAGCATTCCAGACATACTGAACATGCAGGGCCAGGTGGCCAGGTGTTATGCAGAGACATGCTTTCAGAAATTTATCAGCGACAACCTGATGCGCCTGAGAGGTCTACCAAAGCAGGATCTAATCAAGGAGTTCACAGACCGCAAGCTCGACCTCAGACAAGCCTTTGTGACCACTGGCATGGGGGATCTACAGACAAAGCTGCTGACAGTTGCAGAGGCCAAGAAGCGCAAAGCAGACATAGTGTTGCAAAGCAGGAAACAGTAAAGGCTGCTACAGGCAGAGCAGCCTAGGCAGATAGAGTGTGCTGCTTGACCATCTTGTTGTCGAATGCTTCCACCCTGGTAGCTAAAAACTCTTTCAGCAAGATAGTGACAATCCTCTTTGGGGATTGTGACCCACTGAAATGCATCACACAATGCAGTCCCTACAACCGCGACATCATCCTGGGGCCTGAAGCCAAGTAGCTCCAATGAACCGTTTGCTGGCTCCTGTTTGGCAATCCCCCGCAACCTTGCCTGAGCAGCAGGCCTTGGAGCAAAGTTGACAAAGTTCGCCCAAGGCAAAAGCGCATACGACGTGGACACATACTGTACATCTCTGGCCACATGCCTGACCAAAACTGACTGACCACAGTGCATCCCGAGATACTTCTTCACAGTGAACAAAGCCTTCTTGTCAGAGAAAGCTTCTCTAGCCCCCCGGAGTACAGTATTGATGACCCCCTGATCCAACTCGCTTGGTCTATAGGGCCCTGAGATTGCATGAGTAAACTCCTCGACTGCACGCAGCTTCTGGGGTGTGTACTGCCCCCACTTGTCAGATGGAATGTCAAGGCCATAAGCCGTGGCTCCACTGTTGTATTGTGCTGGATAGTACTGGCCGTCAGAGTTCTCTGTGCAAGCTGAAGGTACTCGTCGCCTTTTGCAAACACCAGTGCCCACCACATCTCGTGCGTTGGAGAGAAGTGCATCAGACTTACATTGTCCTGGAAAGGCAAGAGTAGCCGCAGGGCGCTCACGTCGCACAGCGCAGGTAGCACAGGCGTGACTGCTGCAGACACCTGCTTGTTGACCAGGCTCAGATACCCTGCGCTCTTGAGATCACAAAGGCCAGCGACACACAACAGCAGATCTAAGCTGAGGTTCAGCAAGGAAGGCATCGTGGAGCTGTGGCGGACTGGGCAAGGCAAAGCCGGGCTGCAAGCGAGATCAGGTAGCAGAGCGCAAAGAAGAGCAACGGCAGGTGCCAGCGCGACAAGCACCGTTTCGTATTCTGGAGGGCCTCCAGACCAGAGTACGTCGCTAGTATTAATTAATTCAATATGATTAGTAATTATTTATTAGTAATTACCGATTCTGCGGAGCCGCTCAGATCCGCAAAACCATTGTTATTTGCGGATTACTACTTTTGATCTGCATGGATTATTACTTTGATTAATACACAATTGTTACTTGTATTCTGCGGC
>JAABUK010011824.1_pt1 | contig 11254 bp, 10 predicted proteins | sample 5559141 | NCBI WGS metagenome assembly JAABUK01 (sample SAMN10711869, study PRJNA513367) | rock metagenome | isolation source: Antarctica rocks | place: Antarctica: Victoria Land, Pudding Butte nord | collected 2016-01-03
GTGGACCGAGGCGACGACGACGTCCAATTGCACGAGCAACTCCTCGTCCTGGTCCAGCGTGCCGTCCGCGTTGATGTCGACCTCGATGCCGGTCAGGATCCGGAACGGCGCCATCTCGGCGTTCAGCTTCGCGATCATCTGGAGCTGGGCGCGCAGCCGCTCGGGTGACAGCCCGTTCGCCACCGTCAACCGGGGCGAGTGGTCGGTGATGGTGAAGTACTCGTGCCCGAGCTCGGCGGCCGCCTCGGCCATCGTCCACGCCGGGCTCCCGCCGTCGGACTCGTTGGTGTGGGAGTGAAGGTCGCCGCGCAGCGCGGCCCGCATCGCGGTGTCCTTGCCCGGCAGTGGATTCTCCGCCTCCCGTCTCTCGAGCTCCACCAGGTAACCGGCCTCGGAACCACCGTGCACCTCGGTGATCACCGCGGCCGTGGTGTCGCCGATCCCTGCCAGTTTCGTCAGTGTGCCGTCAGCGAGCCTGGAGTCCAGCTCACCGTCGGGAAGCTCCCGGACGACATCGGCGGCCCGGCGGAACGCCTTCACCCGCGGCGTCGCGGCTGCCGAGCGTTCCAGCAGGAGCGCGATCCGGTCGAGCGTGCGGGCGGGGTCGAGGTCGGCCATGTGCCGATGCTCACGGGTCGGAGTGGTCGAGGGCAAGCCTGTCCGCTGCCTTACCGTTGGTGTCCGTGGTCTCCATCGCTCCCGGCACCGTCGACGAGCTCGACCGCGCCCAGGGCATGCTCGCGACCGCCGCGCTGAGTCGAATGGACGAGCGACTCCCCTGGTTCCGGGCGCTGGACCCCGACGACCGCAGCTGGATCGGCCTGATCGCCCAGACCGGCATCGCCGGCTTCGTCCGCTGGCTCCGCCGTCCCGGTGACAATCCGATGGACCAGCCGCCGGCCAACATCTTCGGCATCGCACCACGCCAGCTCACGCGGGTGATCAGCCTCCAGCAGACCGTGGAGCTGATCCGCGCCTGCATCGACGTCGTCGAGGAGCGGATCGACAGCATCGTCGCGCTCCCCGACCAGCCCCAGGTCCTCGAGCAGGTGCTCCGTTTCAGCCGTGAAATCGCCTTCGCCGCGGCCGCCGTCTACGCCCAGACCGCCGAGCTCCGCGGTGCTTGGGACGCGCGCCTGGAGGCGCTCGTCGTCGATGCCGTGCTCCGCGGCGAGAGCGACGAGGCGCAGGGCTCACGGGCCGCCGCACTCGGCTGGGACACCACCGGCCAGGTGGTCGTGGTCGTCGGCAACGCACCCGGGGCGGTGGACGCCCGGCTCGTCGACATCCTGCGCCAGCGTGCCCTGGTGGCCGGCCTGGATCTGCTCGCCAGCGTCCAGGGGGACCGCGTCGTGGCCGTGCTCGGTGGCGTCGAGGACGCGGAGAAGGCCGCGGTCCTCGTCGCCGACAGCTGCGGCGACGGCCCGGTGGTCTACGGCCAGCTGGTCGCCGACCTGCCGGCTGCCGCGTCCTCGGCGCGAGCGGCGCTGGCCGGACTGCGAGCGGCGGGCGGCTGGCCCAGCGCGCCGCGGCCGGTGTCTGCGGACGATCTGCTCCCCGAGCGTGCACTCTCCGGGGACGGGCACGCCCGTCGCCAGCTGGTCAACGAGGTCTACCTCCCGCTGGCCGCCGGCAGCCCGGTGCTGCTCGACACCGCCACCGCGTTCGTCGAGAGCGGCGGCAGCGTCGAGGCCACCGCGCGCGAGCTGTTCGTACACGCGAACACGGTGCGCTACCGACTCCGCCAGATCGCCGAGCTGACGGGCCGCTCCCCGACCGACGCCCGCGACGCCTACGTGGTGCGGATCGGGCTCACCCTCGGCCGGCTGCTGAGATCGTGACCAGCGCCTGGCGATAATGACCGTCACCCAGTGGGTAAGACCTGATGGGCCGCGCTGCAGCGGCCACCTCGACAACGACGGGACCAGATGTGACCGACGATCAGCCGACCGTGTTCATCCTCTACGGAGGCACCGGCGACCTGGCGAAACGGATGGTGCTGCCCGCCTTCTACGACCTCTACACCCGGCGCCTGCTGCCTGAACGCTGGAAGCTGGTCGGCAACGGACGCGGCGACGTCACGCATGAGGACTTCCAGGCGCACATCCACGATTCGCTTGCCGAGTTCGCGCAGGAACCGGACCCGACCGAATGGACCGGCTTCGCGGCCAACGTGCTGTTCGCCGGCGGCGGCTTCCGCGACAGCGACCCGGGCAGCCTGCTCGACGTGATCGCCGGTGCGGAGAAGGACCTGGGTGACGAGGTGACCCTGATCCACTACCTGGCCATCCCGCCGAACAGCTTCGAACCGACCACGAAGGCGATCAAGGAGCACGGACTCAACAAGCGTTCGAAGGTCGTCTTCGAGAAGCCCTACGGGACATCGTCGGCGAGCTTCGAGGAACTCGACGCCCTCGTGCACACGGCGTTCGACGAGGAGCAGGTGTACCGGATCGACCACTTCCTCGGGAAGGAAGCGACCCAGAACCTGCACATGCTCCGGTTCGCGAACACGCTCTTCGGCGACAGCTGGAGCCGCGAGCACATCGACCAGGTCCAGATCGACGTGCCCGAGACCCTCGACATCGCCGACCGGGCCGGCTTCTACGACGCGACCGGTGCCGCACTCGACATGCTGGTCACGCATCTGTTCCAGGTCGCCGCCGAGGTCGCGATGGAGCCCCCGACCGGCTTCGACGCCGAGTCGGTCCAGAGTGCCCGTGAATCGGTCATCGCGGCGTTCCGGCCTCTCGATCCGGCTGAGACGGTGCTGGGTCAATACGCGAGCTATCTCGAGACCGAGGGCATCCCCGCCGGGTCCACCACCGACACCTTCGTCGCGACGAAGCTGTGGATCGACACCGACCGCTGGCAGGGCGTGCCGTTCCTGCTGCGCACCGGTAAGAAGCTGGCGGCGGGAGCGCAGCGGGTGAGCCTCGTCTACAAGACGCCGGACAACGCTCTGGTGCACACGGCGGGCGCGGAGCCTGGCGTGCTCTCGTTCGACCTCGCCGGTAGCGGCGGGATCGAGATCCAGATGACGGTCAAGAAACCCGGTCCCGACTTCGTCCCGGCGGATGCCTGCCAGACGCTTCGGCTCGACCAGGTCAGCGACGGCGCGATGGCTCCGTACACCTCGCTCGTGCACGACGTGTTCGCCGGCGACCGGTCGCTGTTCACCAGCGCACCGGGCCTGCGGGCGGCGTTCGCCGCGTTCGCACCGCTGCAGAGCGACGCCCGTCCCGAGGTCCTCCGCTATGACGACGACAGCTGGGGACCGGCCGCCGCCGACGCCCTCACCGGTGGTCGCGGTTGGATCATCAGCGAGTAGTGACCTCACCTCGACCGAGACCCGACCGAGATCATCTTGTCGGGTTCCCACAACGACACGCCGTCGATTTCGTCAGCCCGTATGCCGTCATCGTCACCTTGGACAAGACAAGGTAGGGTTTGTGCTTGCTGTCGTCGCGCCCGGTCAAGGGGCCCAGGTCCCCGGATTCCTGGTCCCCTGGCTCGAAAATCCCGCTTTCGCCGACCGCCTGAACTGGCTCTCCACCGTCGCCGACCTCGACCTCGCCCACTACGGGACGAAGGCCGACGCGGAGACGATCCGCGACACCGCGATCGCACAGCCCCTTCTCGTCGGCACCGCCCTCGTCGCCGCGTTGTCGTTGTTCCCACGTCCGGGTGAGGCATTCCAGTCGATCGGCGTCGCCGCCGGTCACAGCGTCGGCGAGATCTCCGCGGCGGCCGGCGTCGGCGTGCTCTCGGCCGAGCAGGCGATGGTGTTCGTGCGTGAACGGGGCAAGGCGATGGCCGCCTCCGCTGCGACGACGGCAACCGGGATGACCGCTGTCCTCGGTGGTGATGCCGACGAGGTGCTGGCGGCACTCGCCGCGCAGGGTCTCACCGCGGCCAACCACAACGGCCCCGGCCAGATCGTCGCCGCCGGCACCACCGAACAGCTCGCCGCGCTGGCCGCGACGCCCCCGCCGAAGGCCCGGCTGATCCCGCTCAGCGTCGCCGGCGCCTTCCACACGGTCCACATGGCAGGTGCGGTCGCCACGCTGGCCCGCTTCGCACGCGCGATCAGCACCCACGACCCGAGGACGAGACTTCTGAGCAACCGCGACGGTCAGGTCGTCCACGACGGCCGCGCTGTCCTCCAGCGGCTCGTGAGCCAGGTGAGCACGCCGGTGCGGTGGGACCTCTGCCTGCAGACGATGCGCGACCTCGGCGTGACCGGCTTCCTCGAGATGCCGCCGGCGGGCACCCTCACCGGCATCGCCCGGCGTGCACTGCCCGGCATCGCGACCTTCGCGCTCAAGACCCCCGACCAGCTCGACGACGCCGCGGCCTTCGTCGCCGAGCACGCCAGCGAATCCCCCATCGACGGTCAGCCCACCTGGCGTCTGCTGGTGGCACCGTCGAAGGGCACCTTCGTCCGCGACGGGGCACTGAGTGACACCGACACCGGCGACACCCTCGCGCCCGGTACGGCGATCGGCGTGGTGAAGAGCCTCCGCGACGCCACCAGCGTCAACGCGGTCCACGGCGGCGTGGTGATGGAGTGGCTCGTCGAGGAGGGTGACCCGGTGTCCCCCGGCCAGCCGTTGATTCGTCTGCACCCCGTGTCCGCGATCGACTGACAATGCGGCTTCGGGCATGCAGTTGCGCCTAGATTGCTCGGTGCACGTCTGAATGGGTACCTCAGAGCCTGTACATCCGCATCAGCACGACACCTGCACCAGTTGCTGACACCGCACCAGCTGCTGACAACATCGACCGGCGCTGCATCAGCCGCGGCCGTCCACACGAAAGGGAAATCCGTATGGCCAGCACCGAAGAGATCCGTACCGGCCTCGCCGAGATCGTCAACGAGGTGGCCGGCGTCTCCACCGAAGACGTAACCCTCGACAAGTCGTTCACCGACGACCTCGACGTCGACTCGCTGTCGATGGTGGAAGTGGTCGTCGAGGCCGAGGAGCGCTTCGGCGTCAAGATTCCCGACGACCAGGTCAAGAACCTCAAGACGGTCGGCGACGCGGTGGCCTACATCGAGCGCGAACAGGGCTGAGCACCGACCGGGCCGCGACGAGCCCGTCGTCGCGGCCCCGCCAGTCACCGCCGCGCTACCCGTCGGCTTGACCGTCCCACCGCACGTGTCGTCCGCACAACGCTAGGAGTACCGCATGTCGCCTACGGTCGTCGTCACCGGAATCGGTGCCACCACCCCGCTGGGTGGCGATGTCGCCTCGACCTGGGAGGGCATGCTCGCCGGGCGTAGTGGTGTCCAGTTGCTCACCGGCGAGAAGTTCGACGTCCTCCCGGTGCGGATCGCCGCGACCCTTGCGGTCGAGCCGACAGACGTGTTGAGCCGCGTCGAGGCTCGTCGTCTCGACCGCAACGAGCAGGCCGGCCTGATCGCCGCGCGCGAAGCGTGGGCCGATTCCGGGCTGGCCGCGATCGACGACGAGATCGACCGGAGCCGGATGGTCGTCTCCGTCGGCACCGGCATCGGTGGGCTGCACACCCTTCTCTCGTCCTACGACACGCTGAACAACGAGGGTCCACGCAAGGTCTCGCCCTACACGATCCCGATGATCATGCCCAACGGTGCGGCCGGCTGGATCGGCGTCGAGTTCAAGGCCCGCGGCGGCGTGCACGCTCCGGTGTCGGCCTGCGCGTCCGGTAACGAGGCCATCGCCCGCGGGTTCGAGCTCATCCGCTCGGGCGCGGCAGATGTCGCCATCGTCGGCGGCGCCGAGGCCGTCGTGCACCCGCTCCCGCTGGCGTCGTTCGCGGCGATGAAGGCACTGTCGGGGCGCAACGACGACCCCACCACCGCGTCCCGCCCGTTCGACGCGGACCGCGACGGGTTCGTCCTCGGCGAGGGTGCCGGCATCCTCATCCTCGAGTCGGCCGACTTCGCCGCCACCCGCGGCGCGCGGGTCTACGCAACCGTTCTCGGCGCCGGCCTGTCCGGCGACGGGCACCACATCGCACAGCCGGAGCCGAGTGGCCTGGGCGCCACCATGGCCATGCAGCGCGCGCTGGCGAGTGCTGGCATCGACCCGAGCGACGTCGTCCATATCAACGCCCACTCGACGTCGACTCCGGTCGGTGACATCGCCGAAGCGAAGGCCATCTATAACGCGTTCGGCGACGAGCAGGCGCGCCGGATGGTCGTGACCGCGCCGAAATCGACGATGGGGCACCTGCTGGGTGCTGCCGGTGCGGTCGAGTCGATCCAGACCGTGCTGAGCCTCTACCACGGCAAGATCCCGCCGACGATCAACCTCGACAAGCTCGATCCCGACATCGACCTCGACGTCGCGACCTCGATCCGCGAACTGCCGGCACCGCCGACACCCGGCGCGAGAGCGGCCGCGGTGAACAACTCGTTCGGCTTCGGCGGCGCCAACGCTGCCATCGTCTTCGGGAAAGGGCGAGCATGAGTGCAGCTACAGTCCCCGGCACTCCGGCTGTTCCGGCGACCCGGCCGGCGAAGGTGAAGGTGCCGCGCGAGCAGGACTTCCGCTATCCGCCGACCCGGCTGTCCCAGCTCCTCGACGACGGGGTGTTCGACTACCTCACGCCGCTCGACGAGTCAGGCATGGTCGCGGTCACCGGGCGAATGAAGGGCGTCGAGGTCGTCGCCTTCTGCAGCGATCCGACGATCATGGGCGGCGCGATGGGTGTCGACGGCTGCGCGGTCGTCGTCGACGCGTACTCCGAAGCCCTGCGTCGCGGCGTTCCAATCGTCGGGGTCTGGCACTCCGGCGGCGCCCGGCTCGCCGAGGGCGTGCTGTCGTTGCACGCGGTCGGGTTGATCTTCCACGCCATGACCCGAGCCTCCGGCAAGATCCCGCAGGTCTCGGTCGTACTCGGTGCCGCGGCCGGTGGTGCCGCATACGGCCCGGCCCTGACCGACGTCGTCATCCTCGGCCCGGAGGGACGGATCTTCGTCACCGGTCCCGAGGTCGTCCGGTCCGTCACCGGCGAGGACGTCGACATGCTCAGGCTCGGCGGGCCCGAACCGCACGGTCGTCGCTCCGGCGTGGTGCACGTGGTCACCGAATCCGAGCAGGAGGCGATCACCCGGGCGCGGGAGATCGTGTCGCTGCTCGCCGACGTCCGGACGATCGACGCCCCCGGGGTGGCCGATACCGACCTTGCAGCGCTTTTACCTGAGGCCGTCAATCGTGCTTACGACGTGCACCCGCTGCTGGACACCATCCTCGACGAAGGCTCGACGCTCGAACTGCACCCGCGCTGGGCGCCGAACGTCGTCACGATGCTCGGCCGCTTCGGCGGTGGGTCGGTCGGCGTCATCGCCAACAACCCGTTGCGACTTGGCGGTTGCCTGGACGCCACGTCGGCGGAGAAGGCGGCGCGGTTCGTTCGGATGTGCGACGCGTTCGGCATCCCGATGCTGGTGGTCGTCGATGTTCCCGGCTACCTGCCGGGCGTCGGCCAGGAATGGGACGGCGTCGTGCGTCGCGGGGCGAAGCTCCTGCATGCGTTCGGCGATGCCGTCGTACCCCGGGTGACCCTGGTGACGCGCAAGGCTTATGGCGGCGCGTACATCGCGATGAACTCACGCTCGCTCGGTGCGACCCGCGTGCTGGCGTGGCCGGGTGCACAGATCGCGGTGATGGGAGCCATCGCCGCGGTGCGGATCCTGCATCGGCGACGGCTCGCCGAGGTCGAGCCCGACCTACGTGCGCAGGTCGAGGCCGAGTTGGCACTCGAGCACGAGAAGATCGCCGGCGGCCTCGACAAGGCGCGCGAGATCGGCGTGATCGACGACGTCGTCGAGCCGGTGGCGACGAAGTCGGTGCTGGCGGTCGCCCTGGCGCAGGCTCAGGCGATGGCACCGGGTGTGCGCGGCAAGCACGGCAACATCCCGCTCTAGTGGGCTAGCCCGCTTCTCGGCTAGTCCGCGGTTCGCGGCGTTGACGCCGTCGTCGGGCCGTCCACGGCACTGCGACGGGAGTCGGCGGCACTACCGAGGCCGGGGCCCGGATTTTCCGTCCGCCGCGAGCGCGGCGGTAGCGGCCCTGCCCGCTTCGGTCGTGCGTGCCAGGAAGTCGGCGATGACCGCCAGCTCAATCTCGTCGTAGCCGGCGCAGAGCCGCGTCATCGACGCATTCATGCCCGAGTAGAGCGCCAGCAGCTCGCCGCCGCGTTCACGGACGGCCTGGACGATGATGCCACGACGGTCCGACGGATCACGTTCTCGAACGACCCAGCCGGCACGTTCGAGCCGATCGAGCACACCGGTCATCGTCGCGGGATGCAGGCCGGCGGCCCGTGCGAGTGCACCCGGTCCGAGTGGCCCCCGCTGGTTGAGAACGTCGAGACATTCCAGATCGGCTTCCCGCAGCTCGAGCTGCGCACTGACCCGATGGTTGAGCAATGAGAGTTGAAGTCCCAGCTCACGCAGTGATGCGCGAATGGCAGTCGACGTCTTCCGTCGGTTCGGTTTTACTACGGAACTCATATGATATTCTCCAGATAATATCCGGGGCACCGATTACACGGTAACGCTTCCGCGTCTCGGGCCACGGTCACGACACCCCACCTGGAGCACTCATGAAGGTCACACTGTTCGCTGCCACCGGCGGAATCGGTCGTGAACTACTGGCGCAGGCGATAGCTGCCGGCCACGATGTCACCGCCGTCGTCCGACGCCCCGACCAACTCCCGGCCGGTGTCCGCGCCGTCGCCGCGGACCTCGCGACCGCCGATGCGGACACGATCCGGCCGGCCGTCGAGGGAGCCGACGCGGTCCTCTCCGCGCTCGGCCAGCGCTCGCGATCCGATGCCGGCATCTGCGCCCGCGGGACCCGCCTGATCGTCGACGCGATGCGGTCGGCGGCGGTCACGAGACTGATCGTCGTCAGCGCCGCGCCGATGGGTACGACTCCTCCGAGGCACGATCCGGGCGACGGTTTCTGGATGCGCCACCTGATGAGCCGGTTCGCGACCACGGCATTTCGTAAGCCGTACGCCGATCTTGCGGTGATGGAGGACCTCCTGCGCGGGAGCGGGCTGGACTGGACCGCCGTCCGACCACCACAGCTCGTGGACAAGCCAGTCACCGGCGCCTACCGAACTGCCTACGGCCGGAACCTCAAGCGGGGCATGAAGATCTCGCGTGCCGACGTCGCCCATCTGATGCTCGCGTTGCTCGACGATCCGCAATGGGTGAATGCGACCGTCGGCGTGGCTTACTGAACCGGGCTGTCTGTGAACCCGAACGTGAGGATCGCCGGAGTCACGCCTGCGGGAACTGCTCTGAGGACGTCGAGCTCGGGCGCAACGACCAGGTGGGGCAACGCGTCGAGGTCGAACCAGCGCAGGTCACTGGCCCTGGCCGGCTCCATCAGAGCCGGCTCGACGTCGTCAGGACAGGCCGCCTGGTAGTAGAAGTCGGCCCGCTCTTCGATCGCGCCACCAGGAGCAGTCCGGTGCTGCGCACACACCGGCGCGAGCATCGCGGCGTCGAGCACGACGCCGGTCTCCTCGGCCAGTTCGCGCGCGGCCGCGGCACGACAGGACTCCCCCGGCTCGACGTGATCGGCCGGGAGCGCCCACCAGCCGTCCCGGTAGCCGCTGTTCGCCCGTCGCAATAGCAGCACAGCCGAGCCTCGCCGGAGCACCACGAACGCCGCGGGTATCAATGCGAACCGCCTCGATGCCGATGCGAACTCCGGCATCATCGCGGTCACCCGACGCGGTGCAGCCAGCGCACGCTGGCGCCTTCGCCCGCGGAGCGGAACACCTCGAGTTCGTCGTCCCAGGCAGTACCGAGCAGCTTGTAGACCTCGTCCTGCAACGACGCCTCACCCAGCATGGACGCCACCACCGCTGCCTTCAGCCGCTCCTCGGGCACCATCACGTCTCCGTGCGGTCCGGTCACGGCGTGATAGATGCCGAGATCGGGGGTGTAGGCGTACCGGCTGCCCTCGGCGGTTCCGGCCGGGTCCTCGGTGATCTCGTAGCGAACGTGTGACCAGCCGCGCAGCGCCGACGCGAGCTTCGCGCCGGTACCCGGCTCGTCCGCCCAGGACACCTCGGTGCGGTAACTCCCGGGCTGGGCCGGCTGTGGGATCCATTCGAGCTGCGGTCGGTTCGACAGCACCCCGGCGATGGCCCACTCGACATGCGGGCACACTGCTGAGGGCGCACTGTGGATGTAGATCACGCCTCGGGTCTGCACACGTCACCTCGTCGGTCGTTGCGGGTTCGGTCGTTGCGGTGGTGGTCGGCACGATTCGCCTTCCCCAGCGAACTGCCCGGCAACGTCGTCGCCCGGATACGAGATCCGTCGATGTGTGACGTGAAACCTGATGTTCAGTTGTCGATTCAGCTATACCGCCTGCACGACCGCCCCGCTGGTCGCACATGCACCATTGTGCCCATGAATCACACGCGTGTCACGCTTCACCACGAGTGAACGTACCGTGACAGATTGCAGTCGATCATCGGATGTGTCCGGGGCAGGCCGACGACTCAGGGCAATCGTCCGAAGAACGCCAGCGAGAAACCCATCGCGCACACCGCCGCCAGCAGCGCCAGCCCGACGAACCGCGACGTGATCTCCTTCTTCTGGAACGTGTAGCCCACCGACGAGCCGATGTCTCGGTAGACCTCCTGCAGCTGACCGAGCGACTGCGCGCTGTAGTACTTGCCGCCCGTCCCGGTGGCAATCTGGCGCATCGTCTCCTCGTCGGACGGGACCGGAGCCGAGATGCCGCCCTCCGACACCGTTCCGTACGGAGTACCGAACGAGATGGTCGACACCGCCACCTTGGCGGCCGCCACCACCGCGATCGCGCTCGCCACCGAACGGCCTGCGGTTCGTGCGCCGTCGGACAGCAGGACGATCCGAGCCGGCGCCGGCTCGTTCGGATGTGCCGGGTCGGCGGGTGCGAGCTTGATCGCGTCGAGCGCGCTGATCAGCGCATCTCCGGTAGCGGTCGCACCGCCGAGCTGCAAGCCCTGGACCCCGGTGACGACCTGCTCATGGTCGGTCGTCGGCGGCACGACAAGACGTGGAACATCGTCGAACGCCACCAGCGCGACGTTGAACCGCTCCGGAAGGCTCTGGGCGAACTCACTGGCCGCGGTCTTCGCCGCGTCCAGCCGAGTCGGTTTCACGTCCTGCGCGGCCATGGAGCCGGACGTGTCGATGACGACCACGATCGTCGCCCGCTCCTGCGGCACCCGGACGCGTTTGGCCGGT
>JAABUK010011825.1_pt1 | contig 11253 bp, 14 predicted proteins | sample 5559141 | NCBI WGS metagenome assembly JAABUK01 (sample SAMN10711869, study PRJNA513367) | rock metagenome | isolation source: Antarctica rocks | place: Antarctica: Victoria Land, Pudding Butte nord | collected 2016-01-03
CCGAACCCGTCCGTCGGCTGCGTGCTGGTGCGCGACGGCCGCGTGGTCGGCCGCGGCGTCACCGCGGCGGGCGGGCGCCCGCATGCCGAGCGGGTGGCGCTGGACATGGCCGGGGCCGATGCGCGCGCAGCGACCGCCTACGTCACGCTCGAACCCTGCGCCCACCACGGCCAGACCCCGCCCTGCGCCGATGCGTTGGTCCAGGCCGGGGTCGGCCGCGTGGTGATCGCCTCGGGCGACCCCGATCCGCGCGTCAACGGCCGCGGCATCGCCCGGCTCGAGGCGGCCGGCATCGCGGTCGCGACCGGCCTGCTCGGCGCCGAGGCGGACGCGCTGCAGCAGGGCTTCCTCACCCGATTGCGGCTTGGCCGCCCGATGGTCACGCTCAAGCTCGCCAGCACGCTCGACGGGCGGATCGCCACGCGCAGCGGCCAGAGCCAGTGGATCACCGGACCGCAGGCCCGCCGCGCCGCCCACGCCATCCGTGCCCAGCACGACGCCGTCATGGTCGGTTCCGGCACGGTGCAGGCCGACAACCCTGAACTCACCTGCCGCATCCCCGGCCTGCGCCGCGGCCCCGACCTGAGGATCGTCGCCGACACCCATCTGCGCACGCGGCTGCTGTCCCGGGTAGTCGCCTCGGCGCGCGAGACGCCGACCTGGTTCCTGCACGGACCCGGCGCCGATCCCGGCCGAATGGCGGCGATGCAGGAGGCCGGGGCGCGGCTGATCGGCGTCCGCTTGGGCGAGCCCGGCATCGACCTGACCGAGGCGCTGGCCGCACTCGGCGCGGCCGGCCTGACCCGCGTGCTGGTCGAGGGCGGCGCGCAGCTCGCCGGCGCCCTGCTGCGCGCGGGCATCGTCGATCGGCTGGCCTGGTTCCACGCCCCCAGCGTCATGGGCGGCGACGGACTGCCCGCGGCCGCCGCCTTCGGCACCACCGCGCTCGACGCGATGCCGCACTTCGTCCGCACCGAGCAGCGCGCGCTGGGCGCCGACCTGCTCACCCTCTATGCGAGGTCCTGACATGTTCACCGGCATCATCACCGCGGTCGGCACCGTCCGCAGCATCAACCCGACCGGCGGCGGGCATGACATGCGCCTGGTCGTGGGCACGCCCTGGGCCGACGCGAGCGCGATCCCGATCGGCGCCTCGGTCGCCTGCGCCGGCTGCTGCCTGACCGCGGTCGAGGTGGGGCCCGACTGGTTCGCGGTCGACGTCTCCGGCGAGACCCTGGCCCACACCAACCTCGGCTCCTGGACCGTCGGCAGCCGCCTGAACCTCGAGCGCTCGCTGCGGGTCGGCGACGAGCTGGGCGGGCATTTCGTCTCCGGCCACGTGGACGGGCAGGGGCGGGTGATCGCGATCGTGCCGGAGAGCGGCTCGCACCGGGTCACGATCGAAGCGCCGGCGGCACTGGCCCGCTTCATCGCGCCGAAGGGCAGCGTCGCCGTCGACGGCATCTCCCTGACCGTAAACGAGGTCGATGGCGCGCAATTCGGCGTCAACATCATCCCGCATACCTGGTCCGAAACCACGCTGGCAGGCTTGCAGCCGGGGGCTGCGGTGCATATCGAGATCGACATGCTCGCCCGCTATGTCGCAAGGGCAGCCGCGTCTGCCGCCGAGGTCTCCCCAACACCCATGAAAAACGCCAAATGAAACACGCGCTCCTGTCCGACTATCTGTCGAGCACCGCCGAGCTGGTCGAGGAGGCCCGCGCCGGCCGGATGTTCGTGCTGGTCGACGACGAGGACCGCGAGAACGAGGGCGACCTCGTGATCCCCGCGCAGTTCGCGACTCCGGACGCCATCAACTTCATGGCCCGCTACGCCCGGGGCCTGATCTGCCTGGCGATGACCCAGACCCGGGTCGACCAGCTCGGCCTGCCGCTGATGAGCCAGTCCAACGCGACGCGGCACCAGACCGCGTTCACCGTCTCGATCGAGGCCCGCGATGGCGTCACCACCGGCATCTCGGCCGCCGACCGCGCCCGCACCATCGCGGTCGCCATCAACCCGGAGAGCGGGCGCGACGTGATCGTGACGCCCGGCCACGTGTTTCCGCTCGTGGCCCGCGACGGCGGCGCGCTGGTCCGCGCCGGCCATACCGAGGCGGCCGTCGATCTCGCGCGCCTGGCCGGGCTCAACCCCGCCGGCGTGATTTGCGAGATCATGAACGACGACGGCACCATGGCCCGCCTGACGGACCTGGTCGCGTTCGCCCAGCACCACAACCTCAAGCTCGGCACCATCGCCGACCTGATCGGCCATCGCCGCCGCACCGAGCGCCTGGTCCGCCGGGTCGAGGAGGGGGTCTTCCACCACGCCGCCGGCGGCGACTGGAAGCTGCTGGTCTACGCCTCCACGCTCGACCCGGCCGAGCACCTCGTCCTCGTCAAGGGTGACCTCGGCGGCCCGCTGCCGCCGCTGGTGCGCATGCACGCCGTCGACATCGTCAACGACATGGTCGGCGCGCACGAGCACTCGACGTTGCATGGCGCCATGCGCACCATCGCCGCCGAGGGCCGTGGCGCCGTCGTTATGATCCGCGACACCCGCCCGCACGCGCTCTCCGACCGGGTCCGCCTGCTCGACAGCCATCCCCGGCCGCAGCACTTCCTACGCGACTACGGCATCGGCGCGCAGATCCTGGTCGATCTCGGCATCCGCGACATGATCCTCCTCTCCAACCGCCGCCGCACCGTCGTCGGCCTCGAAGGCTACGGCCTGAACATCGTCGACCAGCGGCCGATCGAAGGCGCCCCCCTCGAATGAGTACACAAGACGCCCCGCTACCGACCGCACCCGACGTGCCTGGACCGCGGCCGCATCTGCTGCTGGTCCGGGCGCCGTATTACCGCCAGGTGGTCGACGGCATGACGGATGGTGCGCTGCGCATCCTGCGGGAGGCCGGGGCCACGCATGAGGTGCTGGATGTTGCCGGCGCGTTCGAGCTGGCTCAGGCGATCCGCATCGCGCTGCGCGGGACGCAGCTTTTCGACGGCTTCGTGGCCCTCGGCTGCGTCGTCAAGGGCGAGACCGACCACTACGAGTTCCTCTGCCGCGAGGCGATGGCCGGGCTGATGAACGTCGCGCTGCAGTTCGCCGTGGCCCTCGGCAGCGGTCTGCTGACGGTGCATACGCTTGCCCAGGCCGAGGCGCGCTCGGCCGCGGACGGCCACAACAAGGGCGCCGAGGCCGCGGCCGCGGCGCTGCTGCAGATCGCCGCCGCCCGCCGCCTGGGCGCCGCCTGATGGCCCGCACCCCCAAGCCGCCCGGCCGGCCCCGCACCGCCGCCCGCGTCGCCGCCGTCCAGGCGCTGTTCCAGAGCGAGCAGGGCGGCGAGAACGCCGAGACCGTGATCGATCAGTTCGTGCGCCATCGGCTCGGCGCCATGCCGGGCGCCGAGGACGCGTTCGAGGAGGGCCGGGTGCCCGACGCCCACGTGCCGCTGTTCACCCGCATCGTCCGCACCGCCGCCCTCGAGCACGAGCGGCTGGACGCCATGATCGCCGGCGCGCTGCCGACGGACTGGCCGATGCTGCGGCTCGACCCGGTGCTGCGCGCCATGCTGCGCGCCGGCGCGGCCGAGCTGACCATGCAGGACGGCCCGCCCGCCCGCGTGGTGATCAACGAATATCTCGACGTCGCCCATGGCTTCTTCGCCGGCGAGGAGCCGCGCATGGTCAACGGCCTGCTCGACCGGCTGGCGCGCGAGCTCCGCCCGGCCGATTTCGGGGCCAGCCCGGCCGAGGCATGACCGAGGCGCCGGCGGAGTTCGGGCTGATCGCCCGGCACTTCCGCCCGCTCGCCGGCCCCGGCGCGCTCGACCTGCTGGACGACGCGGCGCTGCTGCTGCCGCCGCCGGGTCGCGAGCTGGTGCTGACGGTGGATGCGATGGTCGAAGGCGTCCACTTCCTCCCCGACGATCCGGCCGACCTCGTCGGGCGCAAGCTGCTTCGGGTCAACCTGTCGGACCTCGCGGCCAAGGGCGCGGTCCCGCTCGGCTACCTCATGACGGTCTCGGCCCGCCGCGACACGCCGGAGTCCTGGTTCGCCGCCTTCGCCGCGGGTCTCGCGCAGGATCAGCTAACATTTGGAATCAAGCTGCTGGGCGGCGACACGACGTCCACTCCCGGCCCGCTCAGCCTTTCGTTGACTGCGCTCGGCCACGTCGCCCCCGGCGCCATGGTCCGCCGTGCCGGCGCCCAGCCCGGCGACGGCATCTGGGTCACTGGCACCATCGGTGCCGGGGCACTCGGCCTACGCGCGTTGCGCGGCGACCTGCCGGACCCTGGCGGCACCCTGGCCGCCCGCTACCGCTTGCCGGAGCCGAGGCTCGGCCTGGCGCGGCCGGAACTGGTCCGCGCCTGCATGGATGTGTCGGACGGGCTGGTGCAGGATCTCGGCCATCTGTGCCGCGCGGCCGGGCTGGGGGCGGCGATCGAGGCTGACCTTCTCCCGTGTCCTCCGGTAGGTCCGGAATGGTTCGAGACCTGCATCACCGGCGGTGACGATTACGAGTTGCTGTTCGCGGTTGCGCCGGAGCGATGCGCGGCCCTGGTCGCCGCGGCGGCATCTCTCAGGATCGCGGTTACCCGGATTGGCGCCTTCCACCGCGGCGAAGGGGTCCGCGTGCTGGACGCCTCAGGCGCCACGCTGCCGCTGCGGCGCGGCGGCTGGAGCCACTTTTAGGGCGAGCTGCTGCCTCGGCTGCTGCCGACGCCGCCGCCCGGCGCCTTGTCGCCGGAGCCGGCACCAAGGCCGCCGACGTTGTAGCGGCCGACGTTGCCGAGCAATTGCTGCAGGAACGAGGCTTCGCTGCCCGGCGACGGGGTGGTGCGGCTCACCACCGAGATGTCGCGACCGTCGTTCTCGTCGAGATGCTTGATGCCGCGCAGCACGCCGGCAGGGTCGAAATTCATCACCGTGACGTCCTGCTTGAGCACGCCGGGCGTGCGCCCGATCCGGGTATGCGTGGTCTCGCTGATGTAGATCCACTCGTTGTCGTCGAACGTGGCGTGGACGGTCGGCGAGCCGACCAGGGAGGTGACGTCCCGCTTGGTGCTCGTGCCGGGGACGAGTTCCTTGAGCGCATCGGGGTCGATCTTGTTGCCGCGCAGGGTGCGCGGGGTCTGCACCATGCTGCAGGCACCCGCGAGGAGCGAGAGGGGAAGCAGGAGGGAGAGGGCGATAAGGCTGGGTCTGCGCACGCGAGACGTCCTGATGGTGGCGTCGTCCGATCGACTCGTCCGATTGACCGGGTCGGCCGGGCGCCTATGTCTGGGCGGTGCGTCCCACGCGTGGGACGGGCTGTCAATGTAATGTCTGTCTATGAAATACGTCGAGAGTGAAGGGGAGACGATGGCGTTCCTCGGTCTGTTTGGCCGCAAGCGGCATGAGCGCGCCGGATTCGCGCTCTACACGGCGTCGGTCCGGGCGGCGCGGGATCCGTATTTCTACACCGAGCTCGGCGTGCCCGACACGATGGACGGCCGGTTCGATATGATCGGCCTGTTCGCCTGCCTGGTGATCGACCGGTTGCGCGCCGAGAAGAGCCCGGGGCCGGAGCTGGCCCAGGCGGTGTTCGACGCGATGTTCCTCGACATGGACCATACGCTGCGCGAGCTGGGCGTGGGCGACATGTCGGTCGGGCGCAAGGTGCGGGCGATGTGGGAGGCGCTGCATGGGCGCAGCGCAGCTTACGCGGCCGCACTCGAGGCCGGCGAAGAGGAGGCGTTGGCCGAAGCGCTGGGGCGCAACGTCTGGCGCGGTACGGCGCCAGGACGGGCCGCGCACCTGCTCGCCGGGATCGTCACTAGCGAGCACCGGCATCTGTTGGACCAGCCCTTGCCGTCTCTGGCGGCTGGCCGGGTCGCGTTCCTGGCCCCCGAAGGGGTTGCGGCATGATCGAGATGTCGCGACCGGTGGCGCTGGACCGGATCGGCACGGCGCCGTTCGAGCAGACGGTCGAGGCACGGCCGGAGGAGCTCGGGCCGTTGGCCGCGCGCATGGGCATTCCGGCGGTGCGGCGGTTGGCCTGCACATTCCGCCTGCGCCGGGTCGGCGACTCGGTGATCGAGGCGGAGGGCGAGCTCGAGGCCGAGGTGATCCAGGTTTGCGTCGTCTCGCTCGACGAGTTCCCGCAGACGATCCAGGATCGCTTCACGCTCGAATTCGTGCCGGCGGGAACGGAAGCGCCGGACGACGACCTGGAGGCGCCGGACCAGATCCCTTATGACGGCAGTGCCATCGACCTCGGCGAGACCGCCGCGCAGCAACTGGCGCTGGCGCTGGACCCCTATCCGCACAAGCCCGGCGCCGAAGATCTGCCCGACGAAGTCAGTGGTCCCGCCGGCCCGTTCGCCGCTTTGGCGGCGCTCCGCTCCAAGCAATAAGCCGGTGCCATCTTGCGGCGACGGTTGGTCTCTGGTAAGGCCCGCGCCTCGTTTATCCCCAACCGCCCGTGATCCAGTCGCCGCTCTCCGGCGCGCCGCGCGTCACGTCTTGAGAGGCGCTTCCCATGGCCGTTCCGAAGAAGAAAACCTCCCCGTCCCGCCGCGGTATGCGCCGGGCGCATGACTTCCTGGTCGGCGAGGCCCACAACGACTGCCCGAACTGTGGCGAGCTGAAGCGTCCGCATCATGTGTGCAGCCACTGTGGCTATTATGGCGGTCGCGAGGTGGTCGCGGCTGGCAAGGAGCTCAAGGGCGCCGTCCGCGCCTGAGCCCGTTGGGGTCGGCCTGGATTGAGCGCAGCGTTCACACTGGCGATCGACGCGATGGGCGGCGACAACGCGCCGCTGATCGTGGTCGACGGACTGGCACTGGCCGCGGAGCGGCATCCCGAGGCGCGCTTCCTGCTGATCGGCGATGAAGCCCGGCTCGCGCCGCTGATCGCCGAGCGCCGCCGTGTCGCGGCGTCCTGCACGCTGCGGCACGCGCCCACCGCGGTGCCGTCCGACATGAAGCCGACCGCCGCGCTGCGGCTGCGCGACAGCTCCATGCGGCTGGCGATCGACGCGGTGGCCGGCGGCGAGGCGTCCGGCGTGGTCTCGGCCGGCAATACCGGGGCGCTGCTCGCGCTGGCCAAGATCTTCGTCAAGACGCTGCCCGGGATCGACCGCCCGGCCATGGCGGCGATCGCGCCCACCGCGCGCGGCGACGTCGTCATGCTCGACCTCGGCGCCAACGTGCAGTGCGACGCGCGCAATCTGGTCGAGTTCGCGGTCATGGGCGACGTGTTCGCGCGCACCGTGCTGGGCCTGCCGTCGCCCTCGATCGGGCTGATGAATGTCGGCACCGAGGAGCTCAAGGGCGACGAGCGGGTGCGCGAAGCGGCCGAGTTGCTGCGGCTGAGCCATATCGGGCCGCAATTCTACGGCTTCGTCGAGGGGCACGACATCGCCGCCGGGACCACCGACGTGATCGTCATGGACGGCTTCACCGGTAACGTCGCGCTCAAGACCGGGGAGGGGGCGCTGAAGCTGGCTGGCGATCTGCTGCGGCAGATCTTCCGCGGCAGCCTGATGGGCAAGCTCGCCTACCTGCTGGCGCGGCCGGGTCTGGAGCGGATGCGCGAATGGCTGGATCCGCGGCGCTACAATGGGGCGGTGATGCTGGGTCTGAACGGCGTCGTGGTGAAGTCGCATGGCGGGACGGACGCGACCGGGTTCGCGCATGCGATGGACGTGGCGATGGACATGGTCGTGCATGGCTTCAACGCGAAGATCCGCGAGGGGCTGAGCCAGATCGACCAAGTGCGCGCCGACCCGCCCAATCCGGCCCCACCCAATCTGGCTCCACCCAATTTGGCCCCACCCGACCTGGCCGCCTCGGGCTGAGCATGGACGTGCGGGCCTTGATCGCCGGGATCGGCGGCTATCTGCCGAGCCAGGTCGTGACCAACGACGACCTGTCCGGCCGGGTCGACACGACCGATGCCTGGATTCGGGAGCGCACCGGCATCCTCGAGCGCCGGCTGGCCGGACCCGGCGAGAGCTGCGCCTTCATGGGCGCGGCGGCGGCGCGGGCGGCGTTGCTGGACGCTGGCGCCGGGCCCGAGGCCGTGGGCGCGGTGATCCTGGCCACCGCAACGCCGGACCAGGCCTTCCCCGCCACCGCGGTCCGCGTGCAGGCGGCGCTCGGGATCGACCACGGCTTCGCCTTCGATGTCTCGGCCGCCTGCAGCGGCTTCGTCTATGCGCTGTCGCTGGCCGACGCGATGGTCCGGGCCGGACAGGTCGACGGCGTGCTGGTGATCGGCAGCGAGGTGTATTCGCGGATCATGAACTGGTCCGACCGGACCACCTGCGTCCTGTTCGGCGACGGCGCCGGGGCCGTGTTCGTGCGCCGGGCGCGCGCGGGCGAGGAGGGGCGCGGCATCCTGTCGACCCACCTGCACTCGGAAGGCAGGTTGGGCGACCTGCTCTACGTCGATGGCGCCGTGGGCCAGCCAGACAAGCCCGGGCACCTGGTGATGAACGGCCGCGAGATCTTCCGCCATGCCGTCGGCAAGCTCGCCGCGGTGGTCGACGAGGCGCTGGCCGCCAACGGCTTTGGCCACGACGACGTGGACTGGCTCGTGCCGCACCAGGCCAACCGGCGCATCATCGATGCGATGGGCAAGAAGCTGGGCCTGGCGGCCGAGCGGGTGGTCGTGACGGTGGACCGCCATGCCAACACGTCCGCGGCCTCGATTCCGCTGGCGTTATGGGAAGCCTACGGCGATGGGCGGATCAAGCGGGGCGAGCTAGTGCTGATGGAGGCGCTGGGCGGCGGCCTGACCTGGGGCAGCGCGCTGGTCCGCATGTAGCGGACCGGACTTGAGCGTCCGCATGTAGCGGACCGGTCAGTAGCATCCGCATGTATCGGACCCACAAGAGCGTCCGCCTGTAGCAGCTCTGCCACAGGCGGTATGTTCTTCTTTTAATTCAAGCCTCTTGCTTGACCAGCGTGAAGTCCGCTCATAGCGTGACGGAATGAACACGGTTACGCGCGCGCAATTGGCGGAGACCATCTACGCGCAGGTGGGTCTGTCTCGCAACGATTCGGCCGAGCTGCTGGAGACGGTGCTGGAGCGCATGTGCCTGGCGCTGGAGGCGGGAGAACCCGTCAAACTCAGCGGCTTCGGCACGTTTTCGGTGCGGCAGAAGGGGCGCCGGATCGGCCGCAACCCCAAGACTGGCGTCGAGGTGCCGATCCTGCCGCGGCGCGTGCTGACGTTCCGACCCAGCCAGGTGCTCAAGGCCCAGGTCAACGGGCTGGCGATCCCCGCCATCGGCGATGAAGACGAGTGAGCGAAAATGTAGACCTGCTGCCGGAGGATCCGGAACAGCCGCGCACCCGGGCCAAGAAGGCGCCGAACGCGTTCCGTACCATCAGCGAGGTCGCCGACGAATTGCACATCCCGCAGCACGTGCTGCGGTTCTGGGAGACGAAGTTCCCGCAGATCCGGCCGCTCAAGCGCGGCGGTGGGCGCCGGTATTACCGTCCGGACGATATCCAGCTGCTCCGCCGAGTATCGGATTTGCTGTATATTCAGGGGTATACCATCAAGGGCGTCCAGCGTCTGCTGCGCGAGGGCGGCGGCCAACTGGCCGAGGACATCCCGCCTGCGCCGCCCGGCGAGCGCGCTGCCGCTGAGGCCGAGCGCGGCGCGCTGGCGCCCAGTCTGCCCGGGTTCGAGCCGCCCGAGCCGCCAGCCGCGCCGCCCACCCGGCGCGAGCCCGAGGCGCTGCGCCTGCGCCTGGCGCTCGAGCAAGTGCTGGACGAGATGATCCAGCTGCGGGCGTTGCTCAGCTTTGACCATGCTGCTAAAACCCGCGACGGCGGAGCGTAGCGCAGTCTGGTAGCGCATCAGTCTGGGGGACTGAGGGTCGTGGGTTCGAATCCCGCCGCTCCGACCAACCGGTCAATCCGAACTCAAGCGGCAACAGCACCGTCACGACGGCTTGGGCGGCGATCCCCTCGCCGCGGCCCGCGAAGCCCAGCCGCTCCGTCGTCGTGGCCTTGACCGAGATCCGGCCGACCTCGACGCCGAGCAGGTCGGCCAGCCGAGCCATCATGGCTGGCGCATGCGGCGTGATCTTCGGGCGTTCGCAGATCAGCGTAACGTCGGCATTGGCCAGACGGCCGCCGCGGGCCGCGATCCGGCCGGCGGCGTGGCGCAGGAAGCGCGCGCTGTCGGCGTCCTTCCAGGTCGCCTCGCTGGGCGGGAAGTGGCGCCCGATATCGCCCTCGGCCAGCGCGCCGTAGATCGCGTCGCAGAGCGCATGGAGGCCGACATCGGCGTCCGAATGCCCGGCCAGGCCCTGCTCGTGCGGCACGTCGACACCACACAGCATCAGCGCGCGCCCGGCCTGCAGCACGTGCACGTCGAACCCGGTGCCGGTGCGCGGCTCCATCATGCCGCCGAGGATGCGCTCGAGACGCACGGCGTCCTCCTGAAAGGTGAGTTTGATGTTGTCGTCGTGCCCGGCCACGAGCGCCACGCCCAGCCCGGCGCGCTCGAGCAGGGCGGCGTCGTCGGTCAGGCCGGGCGCGCCGGCATAGTAGCGATGCAGCTCGAGCGCGGTATCGAACCGGAACGCCTGCGGCGTCTGCGCCCGATACAGCCCGTCGCGCGGGACGGTCGCGCCGATGCGGCCATCGGCGGCCCGCTTCAGCGTATCGGCGACGGGGACCGCCGGGATCGCGCCGGGAAGATGCGTCAGCGCCTCGAGCAAGGCCGGCACGACATCGGCCGGAAAGAACGGCCGCGCGGCGTCATGGATCAGCACGACGTCCGGCGCATGCGGCGCCAGCGCCTCCAGCCCGGCGCGCACGCTGTCCTGCCGCGTCGCGCCGCCGGCCACGACCGGGAGATGCCGTAATCCGGCGAGCGCCGGGTCGAGGGAAGCCGCCTCGCCGACCGGCTGCAGCAGGTCGGCCTGGGCCGCCAGACGCTCCGCCGCCCATCGCACCACCGGCTTGCCGGCCAGGACGGAAAATTGTTTCGGCCGGTCCGCGCCGAACCGAAGTCCGGACCCGGCCGCGACCAGAATTGCCGCTACACGCATGGCGGCAGCAATGCTGTCCGGCGGTTGCGGCGTCAACCCCACGTCACGGCGACACGAGAACCGTTTGCACAAGTCACAGGCAGCGACTAGTTTGCCCAAATCATGGGCATTACTGAACCAAAAGGGCAACTCGCGCCGATCACGCTCGGCTCCGGCGCCACCAGCGTCCGCATCGAGCGGCCGGTCATCCT
>JAABUK010011826.1_pt1 | contig 11251 bp, 10 predicted proteins | sample 5559141 | NCBI WGS metagenome assembly JAABUK01 (sample SAMN10711869, study PRJNA513367) | rock metagenome | isolation source: Antarctica rocks | place: Antarctica: Victoria Land, Pudding Butte nord | collected 2016-01-03
TTTCATCAAAACACACATTCAAATTTACTTAAATTTATCAAATCTATCTATTTATCTTTCTCACAATGATACGTGACTTTGAATCAGTCGAGTCACAAACAGCTCATCTGCTTAGAAGTATTGCTAACAGACGTGTTTTCATTATTTCTTTTGATGCTTCAGCTGAATCTCAGAATGTCATTATTTCATGAAACATCAACACGAGTCAACAACTTCATCAATGAACTCATGATCAGTTGAACAAGATCATCAAGATGTTGATTGAGCTAAGAAATCAACGAAACATGACTTTGAAACTGAATGAACAATGAATCATTGTTCAAGTTGAACATGACAAGAGATTAAATCAACTAGAGATCAAACAGATGATCATAAACATTCTAGAAGAGATAAATAAATGCTATCAAGAAAAGATGTTGAATCTCAAGAATAAACTCAAAGAAGTATCATATTCAACGAATCAATCATGATCTCGTCAGTCTACTGAATCTCAAGTTTCTATGAAATCTCTATCTTGAACTTCTATTGAAAACAATACTTGACGAAAGTCATTTACTTTATTTGACAATGATCATCACAAGTTCTTCAAGTTTTCGAACTCATTTATATTCATTGATGAAGATGAATTGACATGAAACAGCTGAAGAATCAAGATGAACGACAAGCTTCAGACAAATGTCAATCACTTTGATAATGAGAATATCTGTATTGTTTATGTGATATCTAGATTAAAAGATGATGCTGCTGAACATATTTATGCTTAACATCATCATGATGCTTTGCATTCTTACATCTCAATCTACAAGCTATTTGAGCATCTGAAAGAAATATACGATGAACTGAATAGAAATTGAAAGTGTCGTCGTGAGTACAACGCTCTGAGACAAACAGACAAGTCTTTCAATGTCTTCTACTTCAACTTTATGAAGCTATTCAGTTATCTCAAATACGATGATTGCATTTTGATGAATGATCTTCAGAATAAAATCAACAATCGCTTGCAGAATACTCTGTCAATATGTCTCGAAGACTTTGCTTCACTTCATCATCTCAAGATCTTTCTTCAGAATGTGAATAATAAACAGCGAGTCAACTATCAGCTACGCAGTCAGCTTTGCACTGTCATCATCAAAGTCATTATCATATCTGATAAATGTGCTGTTACTTCATTATCAGCAGTGATGACTTTGATAATTGAATATATCAAGTCAATTATCTTTTCTATTTCTGAGTCAGTCAGATCATCTATCGTCTGCTATATCTGCAAGATCTCAGATCACTTATTCAAGAATTGCTCTCAGAACAAGATTGACATTTTAACATCTCATGCATTCACTCTTCATTTACATGAAATCATCATTTCAAAGAATAAAGAGAAGAAGAAAATATCTTCTTCTTCAAAGAATAGTAAGACAAAAAACTAGAGACTTTCATCAAAAACATAATGAAAGATGTGTTAATTTCTTCAACAATGAGCATGTCAGATGATTCTTTTGCTTTTGAATCTTTGACTATTGAATGTGTACTTTCTAGCAATGAAATTAGTTACTCATTGAAGTCATTGATTGACATCGAAGCTGCTGACTATTCATTCATTGATGAAGTGATTGTGCAAATTGTTTGTGATCAGTTGCAAATTGAGTCTTTGACTTTGATCAAAGCGAAGTCAATTCAAGAATTTGATGATTATTATGTTAAGAAACTTATTACTCATGTCATCTATTTGAATCTGACTGTTCAAGATCATACGATTAACACTGCTTCTATGTTGATCACTTGATTAAATCAACATCAAATGATTCTTGAAAAAACATGAATGAATAAAATCAATCTAGTAATTGATATGCAAATCAATTCTCTTCGATTTTCGAATTTCAACTCTACTAGTCAGAAATTGATTGCTCTATTCTCAATCAATAAATCAATCATGAAACGAAAGAGCTTGACTTCTACTCATATACTGAAGAGATCTTTCACTTTCGTTACATTTCAACTCAGTCAGAAATCACTCTCTTTTCATCAGTTCAATGAGAAGTCAGTTAAATTAATCGAACAGTCAAAATCGTGTGACGCAGTTTCATTTAACATCAATTCTAAATTAACGTTCAGTCTGAAATCAGCTTTCAGTTCAATGAACATATCAATGATAGAGACAGCAGTTTATAGAATGTTAGTTAAATGATCAGACATCAAGATCTTTGCTGTTATCATCTTGAAAATTGATTGACTCATAACTACAGCTGAGAATAAGCTCGAAGAAGTGAATCTACATAAGCTTTCACACGTCGAGATTCTCGAGCAAGTCAAGATCAAGCTTCTCTCTGAATATCACAACTATTTAAACATCTTTGATCGAGCAATGATCAATCAGCTATCATTGCATCGTTTCTATGATCACAAAATTGAGTTGATTGATGAAGAAACATTCTTGCAAAGTAGATTATATCAGATGTTCAATCACAAGCTTCAGAAGATAAAAAAGTATCTGATCAAACATCTGAACAAAGAATTCATTTTCTTTAGCTTTGCATCATACATCTCACTCATCTTGTTCACTGAAAAGAAAGACGAAAGTCTGCGTTTCTGCATCAATTACAGAAAGCTCAATGCTTTGATCAAATGAAATTACTATTCTTTGTCATTGATAGATGAAACTCTCACTCATATACAAGAAAGCAAGTATCTGACTTAATTGAACATCATTGTCACGTTCAACAAGTTATGCATGCACTCAGATAGCAAAGATTTGACTATCTTCATTATCTTCTTCAACTCATACAAATATCATGTAATGCTCTTTGAATTAATCAATGAATCAACATTCTATCAACACTATATGAACGATGTATTGTTTGAATATCTACATCAGTTTTGTCAAATCTATCTAGATGATATTATCATTTACAACAAGATCTTGAAGAAACACAAGCAACATGTACAATTGATTTTAAATAAACTACGAGAAGCTGATCTACAGATAAACATCGATAAATGCAAGTTTCATGTTTAGAAAATCATCTTTTTAAAACTTTTGATGTCAATCGAGAAACTTAAGATGAATTCACGAAAGATGCAAGCAGTTGTTGATTGATCTACACTCAATAATCTCACTCAAATGCAGTTCTTCATTGACTTCTGCAATTTCTATCGACGCTTCATCAAGAACTTTTCGAAGATTGTTCATTCAATGATTCAACTTACTCAAAAGAAGATCATATTTGAATGAAATGAAGTTTGTCAAACTGCATTCAATCACATGAAGAAATGTATGACTGAGACTTTTATACTTCGTCACTTTGATCAGACTCGCGATTTCATTCTTGAAATTGACTCATTCGACTACGTCAATGATGAAGTTCTGTTTCAATATGATGATGAAGATGTTCTACATTCAATTGTCTTTTATAGCAAGAACATGTCTTTTGCTGAATGCAATTACAAGATATATGATAAGAAACTGCTGATCATAATTTGAGCTTTTAAACACTGATGATTCAAACTGAAGCTAACTGACATTTCTATCAAGATGTTCATTGATCATCAAGCGCTCATCTCATTAATGAAAGATAAAGAGCTGAGCAAACATCAGATGCGTTGAGTTCAGAAGTTAGCTGACTTCAACTTCAAGATAATGTATCAATCTGACAAACAGAACATTAAGATTGATGCATTAACTCGTTGAGCTGACTTCATGTCTAGAGATCTCGATGATGAATGCATTTGATATCAAAGAACTACTATTCTGACATTGAATTGAATGAAAATTGCTGATCTAAAGAAGAATAATGATCAATCAATTTATAAACAGATTCTTGAGATTAATGAGATCAACAAGAATTGTATGTTACTTTGCAAAGCAATAGCAAGAGATGAAACACAATATGAAGATATCAAATTGAAGAATTGTCAAACTCAGAATGAAATCTTGTATCATGATAGTCAGCTATGAGTTTCGTTCAATGAACTTCTACAAATGAATCTGATTCGTGAGATACATGATCAATCATCAATTAATCATTCTGAAATTCTTAGAACAGTAAAAATCATAAAGCGAAATTACTATTGATCTTCTATGCAAAAAACGATAGATCGTTATATTCAAAACTGCTACGTATGTCAATGTTCAAAGACATCAAGAAATAAATTAAATGACTTGCTTCAATCTCTATTTATATCTGAACAGCGATGACAAGACATAGCAATGAACTTCATTATTGATCTATTTGATTTGTACGATTACAACGCTATTCTGACTGTCATCTGCAAATTGTCAAAAGAAAGACATTATATCTTTTGCATTACTGATGATGAAGATATCACAGCTGAAAAGACAGCTGAAATGCTGATTCAATGAATATATTAAACTCATGATTTATCAAGCTTCATAGTATCTGATCGAGATTCACAATTCATCTTTATACTATGAAAGTTTCTTTGCAAACGACTGAGCATTTCTCTTCAATTGTTCATCATCTATCATTTTCAGATCAATGATCAAAGCAAACAAGTCAATCAGAACATCAAGCGATATCTTTGATTCTTCTGTTCATATATGCAAAATGATTGATCTAAATGACTATTCATGATTGAGTTTGTTGACAATAACGTCTTGTCATCAGTCATCTTCTTGATTTTCTTCTTCATGAACAAGAGCTTTCATTCTCATATGAGCTTCGACTCTGACATCATTGAGTATGAAAGCACTTGCGAACGCTTGCAGATTGATCAAGTCAAGAATATATCTGAACAAATGAACAAGACTTTGATCTTCGCTCGTGAAGCTCTGATCAAAACATGAAAACAAATGATGAATCAAGCTAATAAGCATAGAAAGAAGATCAATTACAAGATCAAATCAAAAATGTTTTTGAATGAATGAAACATCGTTACAGCGAAATCTTTCAAAAAATTGAATGACAAGATGCTTGACTCATTTCAGATTACTGAGTCTGTTGACTCATTCTATAAGTTGAAACTATCAGAAACTATGTATATACATGATGTATTTCATTCAGAGCTTCTTCATTCTGTTGTTGATAACTCTCTGTTTGATCAAAAGAATGAATTTTCGAAATCAATAGTGATAAATGATGAAGATGAATGAAAAATCGATGATATACTGAACTTTCAACGCTATAAAAGACGACTTCAATATCGAGTCAAATGAAAGAGCTATGACAACGATCTCAACTGATATAATGCTGATGACAATGAATTTATGAATGCTCAAGAGATGATTAACGACTTTCATATCAAATATTCAAGAAAAGCGCATTAAGAAACAACATTCATGCAAACATGAATAGTCAAGAAAGAAGATAAATGTTACGATTTTAATTTTCATCTATTTTTCATTTAGTCTTCATCTGATTTCATTCTAATCAAGTCTAGCAAGAATCTGATCTAAAGATGATATCATTGAGACTCTGCATCATATGTGTAAGATGTCATTCTAATCAAGTTTAGCACAGAGCTGAGAAACACACATATAAGAATTGAGTTCTTTTCTGTAGATACTTTTCTTTCTTAGCATTTATTTATTAGTTAAATGACATTTCTATGACTCGCTCTAGATCGATTTCTAACAGTAACAATTAAGTTCAAGATCTTTTGTTTCATTTTGCAAATTTCATTTAATTCAGATTGATGAAATGTTGATTAACTGCTTACTTTCAAAACAACAGATTTTGATGTTTGAATCTTCAATGATGATATTAATTGATTGTTTGCAAAATTTATCAACATTTGATTTCTTTTCAATCAAAGATTTTCAATGATTATCTTGTATTGATCTAAACAAGTTATTAATAAAAGTATCATTTCATTTTTGTATTCTTGTATCATGATCAATATATACAAAGTGTGTATAATTAACTTTTGATCAGAAATTTCATCATATGATTGAATTGACTTTGATTTTGACAGCAATATTGATTGAATATCAAAGCATTCACATAGCTTTGACATCAAAGATTCATTAATGAAAGTCATGTCAATGACTTCAATATCTATCAAAGTGAAAGATCTGAATATCTTTTCTAAACTACTCAAGATGATATTAACAATGAATGACTTGAAATAAAATGAATCATCAGACATGCTGATGAAGCAAAATATGAGTATATCGTTCTCAATTATTACTTTAATGAAAACAAGTTGTTTTTTGAATTTGTTGCAATTTCATGCATCTGAGTTGACTTAAAACAATCATGTGCTTTATATTTTGACTTCTTGCATTTGAAGCAGAGTTCTTTTTTAAACAACTTCTCTTTAACAGAATCAACGTTCAATATTCTAAGTTTCTTTCATGCAAAGATTAAAGTTGAGATCGCAGTAGTGATTGTCATCAAGATGCTAGCAATAAAGTAAGCAACTTAAGTCATTAATGTTTTAAGAGCTGATCAAGCATTCAATTTTGTCAATTGAACGTCGACTTGCATGCAGATGTTGATGAATTCATTTAAATTCATAGTTCATTCATTGATTGTAACTTGCTGAAGATTTGAGCTAATCTTATGCTGAAGATCATTTAGTAGAGTTTTGTTATTATACTCTAGTTTCACACTAAGTCTTTGAAATTTCATTCAAAATTCATGAAAGAAGATCTTGTTTTAATACAGCTTTAAGAACTATTGTTGAGTCGTGTGATATCAATTGAAATCATCATACATTTTATTTATGATTGACAGTATCTCTTTTGCTTCAAGAAATGAGTTTATGATCATGTTTCTCATTCTGAATGCTATGTGTTTGATCATCATTTCACTGACTCAACTTTTCACATATGCAATCTTCATTTCTTTAATAGAAAAATGATTCTTGTTCATTTTCAGCTTGTTTTGCATTCAAGACAATCAATTATTTATATTTTGTCTTGAATCTTTGAACAAAAATGAATCAAATAGTTTAATTGACTTCAAGAATCAATCTTTTGAAATTGAAGTGCTTAGTCAAGTTGATGTTGCTTTTAGATGATGCATAATCATGTTCTTTTTCTTTATTTCTTTCTGTAAACATGTTTGAATAATGTTCAACATTATTTATGTAACTTTCAACTTGATGTTGATAGCTTTTAATTCAATGTTGATCTTGTTGACATTATTCAACATTTGAATCATGTCATTGTGAATCTTGATTTCAATGTCATGCTGTTGACATATGTACTTGATAAACGCAACAAGATCATCTGCTTCATAAGTGTTTATTCAAGCATTCAATTCAGTGCTGATGCTGATCTTGATCATTTCATGATTGAAAAGCAATGCATTCATGTTCTCTTCTTCAATATTTGATAATGCATTCATGTCTTCTTCTTCTGATGCTGTTCAATTCTGTGATAGAAGTGATTCTTTTTCAACATTTTGAGTTTTGTAATGAATTGTGCTCATTGATTCTGATTCTAATTCTGTGCTTCTAGTCATTGTGTGAGTAGAAAATTGCTAATCAAGATTCAACTGAAATTTCTGATTTCAGTTCTAGAACAACATGTTCATGTTTTTCTGTTCTTCTGTTCTGACAACAAGCTCAGTAAAAAGTTAGTTTAGAGCAACATGTTCATGTTTTTCTGTTCTGTTCTAGAAATTTCTTGATTTTTAATGAGTTTTCTGAGCTCAATTTTCTGATTTCAATTCTGATTCAAGTTTGAGTGATGTAGCTTGTTTTTATATTATTTACACATTGATAGCAAGATTAATAACTTTGAACTAATGTTATGAGTTTGCATAGAGTGAATCATATGAGTGTATTCTAACTAGAAGTTCAAAGCTGAAGAAGAAAGAAGATGCAACACATCATGAGTTTTACTCATGAAAACACGCTAAATTGCTAGCGTGTCAACATCAGCTTTATACTAGTTTATAATAGTTTGACATGATCTATGTTAAACTAACTTGAAGTGCATGATTGCAACAAAAATGATGATGCAGAAATGTGCTATGAAGCAAAGAAGAATGAGAAGAAACTACAACATGATGAATATGAGATAATCAGTAGTGAGAAGAAAGAAAATAATGAAAGTGAAAAGAAAATAATAAAGCTGTTCAACTAGCAAACAGCGCTTATCTTACTTTTTAAGTTCTAATCATAATTCATAATTTTATAAATTCATAATGCATTATCTTTTTGCATTATCATGAAGAGTGTTCAATAGAAAGTCATGATGAAAATCATGAAGTTTTCATGATGAAGATTATTCAATCAAGCTATTTACATTTATTTAATATTTTGTCAAATTGAATTGAGTTGTTGAATCAAGTTGTTGAATCAAGCTTCTCAACTTGATTCAAGTTCTTGAGTTCAACTTCTCAATTCAACTTGACACTTTTTCAAAAAAATTTCAACTCAACTCAACACTTTTTGAGTTGAGTAGTTGACTTGAACTCAGATACTTGATTCGACGTGATTAGTCTATTCTCAATGATCATTCAATAATGATCAAGATTATTTAAAGATTGACTTGAATCAGCAGATTTAAACGCAAGTCAGTCAAGTGAGTCTTATCATGACATTTTATTCACATAAAGTTTTCAAGAACAAGTCTTTTCTGAAATGATTGAAAATAGAAAACACTGTTATCTTTGTGCAATTGACAATCTCGCTTAGCTCTATAAAGCGCGAAAGTCGAAATTTTCATCTTCTTTCTTTCTTCATAGCTTCTACTTTCTAAATCAACATACATGCACAACTTCTTCTGACTTTCATAAATTAACAGAAACTGTCAAAGCATTTCTCTGAAAAGTCGTGCATGTTTTCAGAGTAGTTGAACTGTCGACTGTTTAAACAACATTGCAGATCTTTGTGCTATGAATTAAGATGATCTTGATTGCTGAAGTCGTAGTGAAAGTCAATTCAGTCTGAAAGATGAATTGAGTCGCGAATTTTGTTTTGACATCTGAGTAAGCATGTTGATCAATTGAGCTGAGAAAGAGAATTTGTAGATCTGAGAACTCAGTGTAAGATCATCAAGATCAATGTCGATTAGATTTTTGATAGTGATCAATGCAACTGCAACATCTTACTCGCTACGAGTGACTGTCTGAGCTGCTTTGACAGTGCTGTCATCTTCTTCAACGATATTGATAAGTTTCACGAGTGAGAAGTCTATGTGTGCAATATCAAGAAAGACTTCAAGATCATCAGTAATGATGTTGAGTTGTTGACTGAGTCTGTATCGATTACAGTCGAAGCTTCAAGAACATCAAGAATGATGTTTATGATTGCTTTGATGATAGATTGAGTCACTATAAGAGCTGAGAGCGCAAGTCAGAGAGCGAAGTTTTGCTGAAATCTCATGATGAAATCGATCTGATTATGTGAGCAAGCTGAAATTGAGAGTTTCAATATGATAGAAGAAATGAGCTGATTGAATTTCAAACATGATGAGTTTTGAGATTCAGAACAGTCGATAGAGAAGTCATTAAATCAACAAAGAAAGATGATGAGCACGACTTTATCTATATTATAATACATCAGATTTCTGCGAGATCATGAAGCAACATTCAAATTTTCAGAATCTACGAAGTTGCTGTCATAAGCATTATTTTGACTCTGTCGAATTGAAAGAAATTCTCTAAACCTTCATCATTGATGAATCAGTTCATTTGATGTGTCACTTTTGAAGTGAGATCATTATTCTTAACTTGTATTTCAATATCTGCAAAGACAATATTTCTTTCTGTCTTTGTTCAAAGCGATTATCATTGATTCATCAAATGATTTTGAAGATCATTCTGAATCAGAGAAGTTAGCTTTGTCAAAGATATATTGAACATTTGATCAGTGATTGAGATTCATCGATGAGTTGATAATAACACAATGAGAATACAGTGAGTCGAGAGTATTTTAAGATTTCTCGCTCACACATTCAACATTGACAGACTCACGACTTTGATCTTTTGACATGAAATTCTCATATCATCTGTTCTAAATGAGTAATTGATTCTGAAATTTGAGAGCGACGCAATTGAATGCTCAAGTTGAATTGAAAGAATTCAAAAGATGAAAAATCAGAATTTCTACAGCGAAATAACTCAATTTTGATGAAGACTGCTACTTCTTGTGATCATATTACTTTCGATGCATCTCAGTTACGACGGCATTGACTATCTTCGATTACTCGAAATATATATGTCTCGTATTATTTCAAGATTCGTAAGCGAAGACTCTTATGTTGGCCTTAGAAACTGATCGACCCAGCTTAAATGAGAACTTATTCACGATTAGCGTCGCGAAAGATTGTCTGAGATTGACTAACAGTCGAGTTATTGGAGAGCAATATCTCTAGTAATAGATTTTCCAAGGGCATAACATGTGAGGATAATAGAAGCGTTGAAGGCAAGAATAACTTGAATTGTTGATACAACTGTCTAATCTGAAGGGGGTTTCCAAGCATATACTCTATGCAGCGACTAGCTAGCTAGTCGCTGCAATATTTGCACTCGCGCTCGAATTGATCAAGCCACCAACAGCAAAAGCATTCACCAAAGTAGCCGGGTTGATACCATACGGCTTGCTCATGTAATAATTCATGGTGAAATCGAATTGGGAACCGATGACGTAGGCATAGAGAACAAGAGTGGACTCCCTGAGTTTGGGGAGCGCTGAACGGGTTAGAAAGGGGAGTGTGGCAATGGGACAGAGATACTCACGAGGAACAAGAATCGCGCCACCAGACCCTTTACTTACGCAATTTTCCATCAAGTTTTGCTTCGCTTCATCGATCATATACCAACTCGATTTGCTCGAAGCAAAGACGCGAGTCGCTGGCGACGTGGTTGCGTAGCTCAGCAGAGCAAGGCGAAATCCATCTACATACACGTCAGCCAGCCGCCCGCATTTGCGCCTCAGGCGGTGTAGTACGCACTATTGCCCCAAATCTTCGGCACCTGCACTCTGGGTTCAGGGCCCAAAGGTGGCTGGAATGGTGGATCTTGCAACTGCGGTTCCGTGAAATACCTTCTTGTGCTATCGATGGTAGGCAATTGGCCAGCGGAGGGTGCGTCTCGAAGATTAGGGGACCCGGCCCAGGTGCCGCACCAGAAGGTGGCTGCTGTGGTAAAGGGCGTGAGGAGTGGGAAGAGAAGTGGAATGAAGATAACGTTGCGCATGACTTGCTTGGAGAGAAGGAAGAGGTAGGTCTACTCTTTTTTTCGTTGTTGGAATGGTATTTGAAAAATCACTGAAAGAGAATACTCGAAGATGGAAGTTGGCCCTCTTATATTGTGTGAGCTTCTTGTTTTCAGTATGTTCTCGC
>JAABUK010011830.1_pt1 | contig 11249 bp, 11 predicted proteins | sample 5559141 | NCBI WGS metagenome assembly JAABUK01 (sample SAMN10711869, study PRJNA513367) | rock metagenome | isolation source: Antarctica rocks | place: Antarctica: Victoria Land, Pudding Butte nord | collected 2016-01-03
GTCGCTTGAACATAACCGGCACGAATTCTCGCTTGCCCTTCTTCGCGGGTACGAGTCGTCGATAAAGCGGACCATCTTTCTGTGTAGCCTCGTGGTACATCCTGGTGTCAATGGCAGCAGCGAGGAGATTGTTGGCCGCAGTGATAGCATGAATGTCACCAGTCAGATGCAAGTTGAACTCGTCCATAGGGATGACTTGGCTGTAGCCGCCACCAGCTGCGCCGCCCTTGATACCGAACGTTGGACCTTGCGATGGCTGTCGTACGTTGGCAAAGGCAACGCGGCCAAGCTGTCCGGCAAGTGCTTGCGTAAGACCAATGGTGGTGGTGCTCTTACCCTCGCCAAGTGGTGTAGGTGTGATACCAGCAACGAGGATATAGCGCCCATTGCGGCGATGCTGCAATCTTGTGAGGGTGTCCAGAGACACCTTTGCTTTGTACGCTCCATATGGCTCTAGCTCATGAGGAGCTATACCGACTTCAGACGCCAACTTGGTGATCTGCTTCGGGTGCTGAGCTCGAGAGATGGCAATGTCGGATGGGATAGGTGACTTCAGCTCGAGCGGTAGTGGTGTCACTTTTCGCATCTTCTGTCGCTCGGAAGCTGTATCTGCAGCATCAACCACATTCTGCATGAGCATTGCTACCGTCATTGGTCCAACACCTCCGGGTACGGGCGTGATCTGGCCTGCAGTCTCCACAACCGCATCATAATCCACGTCGCCAATCAATCGCTGACCGGACTTCTTCGAGTCATCTGGAATGAAGTTCGTGCCCACATCGATCACCACCGCACCCGGCTTGATCCAGTCACCTTGAACGAAGTGTGGCTTGCCGATAGCGGCAATGAGGACGTCCGCGTTCTTGATCACCTCCGGCAGATTCTGAGTCTTCGAGTGGCACACGGTGACCGTAGCATCTGCATTTTTCAACAGGTAGCTGACAGGTGCACCAACAATGTCGCTCCGTCCCAGAACAACGGCGTTCTTTCCGCTGAGATCCACTCCAGCCTCTTTCAGCAGTACCATGACACCTTTCGGTGTGCACGGAACGAACAATGGTTTCCCACCCTTCTTTGCCAATTCGCCAATATTGGGGCCCCCGAACCCATCGACGTCTTTCTCGTCCGCTACCGCGCTCGTGACTTCGTACTCGTTGATGTGAGATGGTAATGGCAGCTGGACCAATATCCCGTGGACGCTCGGGTCATGGTTATATAGCTCGATCTTGCGTAGTAGTTCGTAGTTGTTGATGGACTCGTCGTAGTGCTCGAGCTTGCACTCGATGTTCGCCTCCTCAGCTGCCTTCAGCTTCATTCGCACATATGTGCTGCTGTCTGACCGACCACCGACTTGGATGATGACCAGTGAGGGCTTGTAGCGTGCATTCTTCGCCTGCTTGTCCGCAATATTCTTCGCCAGCTTCTCTCGGATCGACTTGGCAATAGCCGTGCCATCGATCTTCGTGGCCGTCATGGCTGGGGATGTGGTGTGAAAAGAGCAACGTCCAGTGAGACGAATATTGGGTCGAAAAGACGCAGGATCGGCGAGTCTAATAAAAACACGTCCTCCCAAATTCAATGGCGAAATGCCCCGCTGTCGCGATGGTGTCGCGAGGGCGGTACGAGAAAGGAACGGAACAACAACACCTTGACGCATGTTGAATGCTGCCTCCGTACGCCCAAACACCCTCACGAATGCACACTTTGACTATAAGGACGAAGTCTATCCCCGTCGCTATGACTCCATTCTAGGAAGGAAATTTAAGACGCTCGAGCCTTCCGGCACTTTTCGCTGCCAAGCGCATCCAGAGCGGTGAGTTATGGAAAGATCAATCCCATTACATCGCATCTGTCACCTGGCATCTTTATTTCGTTTTCGTATGTCCTTCATGGCGTCTTCTGACCGAAGCACGTACGTGTACACGCAGATGTACCTTCGTACATGCAATTGTCCGAAGTCTACATCGGCTGAAAGAGGCAATCGATTCCCCGTCAACACAACCCGCAACAGCACCACCGTCTCTCTTCTTGAGAGCTTCAACAACCTTGAGTAGCTCGTGCTCACCTGCCTATCAGGGCAATCAAGTGCTTCTATAACCTGTAGAGCCTCTCCGTGGTGGCTTTTTCGCTGGCATACTTTCAGTGTTGCTCCGCTGCCACCCGCCTCCCTTCTCAAACAATGGACCTATCGTCCTGGCAGCATACAACAGATGTCGGTCCCTGAACCTTGGTGCAACAGCGGTCAGGCCAATAGGTAAGCCGTTCTCTCCCGCAAAGCCAGGTATCCCCAGTGCTGGAACATGTAGCGCTGTCCACATGGAGCAAAAAGACTATCGAGGTCAGCACGGAGACGAACCAACAGCAACAAGGAGGCTTGCCATATCACCAGTGTTCTCCAGGCCCTTTGGCGCCTCATCGACCACGCTCGGAGTGATCACCATATCATACTTGCTCGCAATGTCGTCCCACACAGGTCGTAACCTCGCACAGTTATCGTAGGCTTCAAGTTGGTCCTTTCGAGAAACATTCTTGATGTTTTCCACATATCCCTGAATGGACTCGTGAAGTGCTTTTGGATCTGTTCTATACTGGCCCAAGAATGACGATCTGCCTTCCCCATTAAGCACAGTGTTGTGCCATTCGAGCATATTGCTGAAGTCATCCGGCAGGTCAACTTCTTCAACAACTGCTCCGTGACACTTCAGCAACTCCTTGGCCTTCTCTATTGCCTTCTGAGTGCCTGGGCCGGCGGTAGACCAGTTGTGTGTTCGGGCGAACCCTATCTTAGCATTCTCTATCTTGAAAGCCTGTTGTGGTATGGGGTCGTCGTCCAAAACCTGGAATACGTCCAGCACCGCATCGAGGTCCTCAACGGATCGACTGAAAAGCCCGCACGTATCAAGCGACCAACCCCATTGTGCGATGCCTTCTCGAGAGATGCAACCCCAGGTTGGTCTGGTCGCAGATATAATCAGCAACTGCGTTGGCCTTGAGAATGGAAGATAGCTCACTTGAACCCATAGCATCCATCAAACGAAGCAGGTCTTATAATCGAACCTCCAGTCTGCGTACCTAACGCAACCGGGATCTGGAAGTCTCCAACCGCTGCTCCCGAGCCAGATGAGGATCCTCCCGGTGTCCGCTCGAAGTCATGCGGGTTGGCGGTCAGATTTTGATGCCAATTCCCCTGTTTACTGGAAGCAAATTCCGTGGTCGTCAACTTTCCAAAGATCAGCGCGCCAGCCTGCCGCAGAGTGATGATGCAGTTGGCGTCAGCGTTGATAGGCGTGTCGGATCTGTATAGCTTCGAGTTGTACTGGGTTGGCATGTCCTTAGTCAAGATGATATCCTTCACGCCCACGGGCAGTCCATGAAGTGGTCCACGTTGAGCTTGAGGTATATCGTCGAGTACTTGAGCCTGTTGGAGTATCTGGCTTGGAGACAGCCATACCCACGCCTTGACGTTTTCGTCTCGTTGGTGGATCCGTGTGAGGAGTGATTGTGCGAGCTCAACGGCCTTCAGTGTTCCATTGCGTAGAAGTGGGAGTGCTTCGGCGGCTGTGAGCTTCCATGGCTCTTCGTCATTCGATATAGCTGACATGATGCTTTATGGCTGTATGTTGTGCTCTGCTATGGATATCGTGGAAGGAAGGAATGGAATGTAGTATCGAAGCAATGAGACGAGACCTACCACAGAACTCAATCCATATCATACGATCTCGTAAATGTGCCGGTCGAGTGGTTTCTGATAGGTAATGACAACTGCACCGTGGAGGGGGGAAGTCGAAAAGTGGTTGCTCTTTCCACGATCGACGCCAGCGAAGTCGGCCAGAGCTCTGCTGTGACAGACCTCGATCGAGTCTCAAAAATCCTCGACAACATCACGATGCATCTCCTTACCACTATTACATCTCTCCTGTGCATTCTACTAGCCTCCATTAGCACCGCTGAAGCTCAAGATGGCCAGCAGCCACTTCAAGATTCAGCCTCGAAGCCGAACATCCTCTTCATCCTCACAGATGACCAGGATCTGCATATGGACTCGCTTTCCTACATGCCGTACTTGAAAGAGCATATCATTGACCGAGGCCTTTCTTTCAACCGTCACTACTGTACAGTCGCACTCTGCTGTCCTTCGAGAGTATCGATGTGGACTGGCCTAGCGGCGCGTAAGTAAGACCAGGAAGACTCATATCTGGCGCTGACAGTGGCTCAACCAAGACAACACCAATGTCACTGATATCAATCCGCCATACGGTAGGTCGAGATCTTCCATGCTTCGTCTGAGCGACTCTCATACTGCCGCAACTATTTCTGCAGTCTCACTACATCGTGCTTACCGTCTGCATAGGAGGCTATCCTAAGTTCGTGGCCGAAGGTTTCAACGAGGACTACCTGCCGCTTTGGCTTCAAGAAGCCGGATACGGAACGTACTATGTTGGCAAGCTGTACAACGGCCAGTCCGTAAGCAACTACGACTCGCCACACGCCGCAGGCTGGACCGGAAGCGACTTTCTACTGGACCCGTACACCTACCGCTACCTCAATGCGACTTTCCAACGCAATCATGACAAGCCCGTTAGCTATGAAAGAAAGTACGTCACGGACGTAGTCTCGGACAAGGCCCACGGCTTCCTCGACGATGCCTTGCGGACGAGAGAGGAGACGGGGCAGCCGTTCTTCTTCACCGTAGCGCCCACTGCTCCTCACAGTGATGTCTATATCAGGCGCAAAAACATCGATGGCGACTTCGATGAGAACTCTAACGTCCAGTCACCTCCAATTCCAGCAGAGCGGCACAAACATCTCTTCGAAGATGTCGTTGTCCCTCGTACTCCCAACTTCAATCCTGACAAGCCAGGTGGAGCTTCGTGGATATCGCGACTGCCAAAGCAGAACCAGACGAACGTTGATTTCAACGACCACTTCTACCGCAGCCGTCTTCGAGCTCTGCAGGCTGTTGACGAGATGGTCGACTCTCTTGTAAAACGTCTTTCGGACGCTGGCGTGCTCGAGAACACCTATATCGTCTACAGTACTGACAACGGGTACACCATCGGCCAGCATCGTCGCCAGCCTGGCAAGCAGTGTGCATTCGAGCAGGACATCAATATTCCGTTCATCATTCGAGGCCCGGGGATCCCGGAAGGTGCTTCCACGAATATAGTGACCACTCATACGGATGTTGCGCCGACCTTCTTGGCTCTGACAGGTGCGCGACCGCCGTCAGCTTTCGAGCTAGATGGGCAGGCCATCCCGTTGAACGGTGTCGAGACGGATGGTCGAAGGCAGGAGCATGTCAACGTGGAGATGTGGGGTATCATCATGTCGGAAGGAAAGTATGGCAGCATCCTGTATCCCAACCATACCTACAAAGCTTTGAGGATCGAAGGCGAAGCGTATGGGTATCTGTACGTGGTGTGGTGTAGCGGAGAGCATGAGCTGTATGACATGAAGGTAAGATTGATCATCGATGTATCGAGGGGAATGCATGGCCAAGGCTAACAGGACATCCAGTTGGATCCATACCAGCTGAACAACCTACACCGTAGCGAGCCTGCAGCCGCCGTCAGCTTACGTCGCAACACAGCCAGCCTTGCGCCCAACTCCTCCGTGCCTATGCCGGAACCCATGTCGATGCCAGATAGCTCATCAGACTCGAGCCGAGACGATGGAGCTGGAAGCGACGTATCTCACACCGCCGTCGCATCCCTGATCCATCGGCTCGATGCCGTGCTCATGGTGCTCAAGACATGTTCCGGTCGGCAGTGTACACATCCGTGGGATAGTCTCTTCCCCAACGGCGAGGTGAAAACTCTGGCGGATGCTCTCGACGACAGTTACAACGACTTCTTCGAGACTAAGGTAGAGAAAGTACAATACGACAAATGCGAGAAGGGGTACATTGCGGAGAGCGAAGGACCGGTGTGGAGTAGTCACCAAGTATTTGGCATGAATCACGAGATAGCTTTCGAATGAAGTGGCGAGGCCAAAATCGGTTGTATAGAGCTCAAACTGGAAGGACTTGCACTTTGTTTGGGTTTGATTGATGTCCACTGAAGTCTTGGGTACCCGCTTGACACGCAATCGAGACATCGCGTCTCGCACGTCTGTCGCGGTTTGGGAGTGGAAACCTCTCCTGCCCAGAATACTGAGGATACCAAGTCAATAGTCCCGCTTGTGCTCCTATTTTGGCATTCACACGTGGGGACGGCGGAATCGGTGGCGCGCGAGAGGCGGTGTTTAACGGGCCTTCTTGGCGATTCCAAGACTCCTCCTCCCAACTTTACTTTCTCGGCTCGCCCTTGCGACGACACTTGCGACTGTCCAGAACGCGAGCATTGACCAGTACCGCCGCCATAGACTCGGCGACGAGAGGGGTGTGAACACAGCATCGATGTTTCCGTGGTTCTGAGTATTGCCCCGGCAGGCCCCAACACCACATTTCTGGACGTTTATTGCTGTGACCACCACTGCAACCGCCGCTCTCCGCTGCGCACTCTGGGCACTGGGCGCGACTAAGACCGTCTTTAGGGTTTGTTTGGCCGAGACTGCGAACTCTTGACCTTTCATTGTCAAGATCACCCACAGTGGATCGCCCAGGTAAGCCAAGTAACGTGGTTCCAAAAACACATACTCAGCCGAGTAGCCATGGTCCAAACAGTGCATCGAGATTCCTTGGACTACCAGTCGATAGGGGCGAATAGCCTTGCTTACTGCATATATCTTGCCTTCTGGTCGCTCATGGTTGTCGATCGTTCTTCATCCGCAGCAATCCACTTCCAATACATAATCTTCTTCAGACTCCCATCTTCGTTCGATCAGAACACCACACTCGCGTAACGCAAAAACAAACTCAAAACCCCAAATCAAGATGCGTACCTCCACCTTCATCGCTGCGGCGTTCGCGTTCGCCTCCACCGTCGTCGCCTCCCCAGCACCAAAGAAGGCCGGCAAGCCCAAGGCACCAAAGTGCAGAGAGGGCATCTACCGCCCAGGATGTGTCGGCATCCCTCTCCCACCGAAGAAGTGCAAGACCTGCATGTCCGACGCGGATGCCACCATCGTCGCCAGCACCTTCCAGTCGCTCATCCAGGGCTACACCATCGAGCAGGCCCTTGCCGCTCTGACCGAGGACTTCGTCGACTACTCGTCCGCCGTGTCCATCGTCATCAACAAGGGCGCCGCCGTGCCCAACGACATCACCAAGCCCATCTTCACCAGCCGTGAGCAGTTCATGTTGGGCCATGGCAAGCAAAAGCCCATCCCATTCGAGACTCTCGATGTCTTCCACAACTGCAACGGCACCGTCAGCATGCGCTGGTTGACCACCCGCTCTGCCCTCGGCCAGCCCACTGAGGCTGCCGCCATCCCCGTCCCAGGCCTCGTTATCCTCGAGACTGAGCCAGCTGAGGAGGGCAACGAGTACAACTACCGCATCCACACCATCTACTCTGAGGTGAGCATTATCTCCTTCTACATCCCTCGAGTAACAAACGCTAACCTGCTACCAGTTCAACACCGCCGCATGGCTCGTCAACCTCGGTGTCTTCGACCCAGCCGGCGAGGTCACCCCAGTGCCATCCGCCAAGCGCGACATCGCCTTCCGCTCCATCGAGGACTGGACTGATGTCGGTGCCATCTAAGCGTGTCACTTCCAACCTTCACGGCGCAATGAGGCGGGGGGACAGATCATCAGCGACTTCAAACCATGATTGGTGGTGGCAGCATGTACAGGGAGCTTTGTGCATTCTTGGAGGATATTAATTTATTTCGTATCTTGACTTCGACGGCTTGTGTCAGGCAGCCTGGACGATGTCTAGATCGAGACGAGTGATTGTATATCAATGTATGATCATGGTCATGGCTATTATGCCTTTTCACTTCTGCATTTCGGTGATGTTGTTGCATTTGTCTTCTGGTTCTTTTGCTGGATCTGAGGACCGTCGAGAAGCTTCGCGATGTTATCTTGTGAACAACTTTTCACTCTTCCAGCACACTCTGTCCTAGCCTCGAAGGTGAGGCGACTCGTGTGTATGAGTAGGAAGATCATCATCGCAGCAAAAGCGACTCCACTGATCGATTGGAGCGAGACGTAATAGTGGCAAACGGTCATTGTGTGCGAACTACACTATCATAATGCCATATCAGCTCTCCTCACACTACCAACACATAACTTTCCTTTACACATGACCATCCTATCTCTTAACAAACTGATCCTCAGTAACCCCCTTCCCCATCGCACTCGTGCTGCTCACACCCCCCTGCACCATCCTCAACATCTCATCCACGTAATTCGCCCCACTCCACTTCTGATGCGTCACCACATCCACGCCCTGCTCCATCTCCGGCTCCTGCACCGTCTCGCCATAAGCCCGCATCCCTCTGGCAGCGAAGTCCTTTGAAAAGGCGTTGGAGATTAAGGCGGTCGAGTGGAGGCCGGCGAGGGTGATGAACTGCCAGCAGTAGCCGAGCGAGGCGAGGCGCGCGATGTAGGTTTCTTGTTCGTTGGAGGGCATGGCGGCTTTCCAGTTGAAGGAGGGGGAGAGGTTGTAGGCGAGTCTGTGGTACGGAGGTTAGTGTCAGGGGATGGGATGTAAAGACTTTGTGATGAGGTGCTTACTTCTGCTCAGGCCAAACGGCGTGCACGCCCTCGGCGAATTCTTTCGCTTGTGAGAAATCGGGCATTTTGCTCTCCATCCAGATCAAATCGGCGTACGGTGCGTAAGCGTTCGCACGCACGACGGCGAATGGGCAACCGCCTTGGATGCGGTAGTAGCCCTCTCGCGTGCGTGGTGAGTCCCAGTCGAAGTGCACGTCGACGCCAGTCAAGCCTTTAGCGATCGCGCGAGCTTCGGCGTTGCTCTTGCCTTTGGCTAGTTTGGTGAAGTCCGCAATCAGCCCGGCTTTATCGACATGTACACCGGCGTTGACGGTGTCCGCGACAGCTTCCGCGAAAAGTTTGAGACCTGCTTGCGCGAGCCAGGAATCTTCGATCGCTTGGAGCTCTGGGCCGTTCTTTCCTGCCTGCTCAGCGGCGATCATGAGGTCGTTGAGAGGTTGCAGCGCTGGATTCGTGCAGCCGAGGACGAAGGCGTGGTCGCGGGGGTCAATGGTGCTGGTGATGAGGGTGGCGGCTTCGGAGTCTGTGCGTGCAATGGCGAGGAGGTCGGTGCCCATCATGTCGGCCTGCGCGCGGATGGCGACGAGGCGGTTGATGTGCTCGCTGATCGGTACCAGAACTTTACCAGCCATGTGGCCGCACTTCTTCGTGCCGGGCATTTGGTCTTCGATGTGGATGCCGGCGGCTCCCTTTTCGACGAAGAGCTGGGTCAGCTTCATCACGGCTGTGAGGCCGCCGTGGCCGGTGTCGGCGTCTGCGACGATGGGGTTCAGGAAGTCGGTGTTGGAGAGTTTGGAGCGTTCGGAGGGGGAGGCGCTGAGACGTTCGTGGCGCTGCTTGCGGTCGTGGAAGAGCTGGGCTTTCCAGAGGTGGTGGACTTTGTTGGGGACGGTGTCATATGGGTAATCAGCGAGATCTGGGCCAGGCTCGTCGGTTGCCGAAGCTGTGCTCGACGATTGCCAGCCAGAAACATAGACAGTATCGAGGTACTTGGCCATCTGCGTGACCATGACCGGGTCCAAGCAGCCATAGGTGAAGCTCACATCGCGTTCCTAAACGCCATCAGCATAGCTCGTGAAGCTCTTCCTAAGACTGTACCTACCGCAAACCTCTTCTCCACCATCTTCCACAGCTTCTTCGACATAGCATTGCTCGGATACTCGATCCTCAGATTACCTCTCTTAGTAGCAATCTGCTCGGCAGTATACGGACGCCTCGTGTAGCGCCATCTCGAGTCGGTCCACCATTGCTTCAACTCCGTGACCTCATCCTGGAACTTCTGCTCTTCTGCATCTGCGGCGCCCATATCGACGGTAGACGTCGTCTCGACGTTATGCGGGAATACGGAAGAGACGGCGGCAGCAACCTGCTTCAATCTTTCTGCCAGCTTGACAGCGGCTGGGGTGGGATACTATATGAGGGAGCTTCACAGTTGCACGGCTTGTGGTAGGAGACAAGAAGAGAGAGGAGAAGAGTACGAAAGTCTATACCGACTAATGATCACGTCACAAACTCTGGGCGAAGCGGTGGTTTAAGACCTGGACCATTCTCCGGCCTTGCCCGAACGCGTATAGGGAGTCATTGCTCACCAGCCGAGAGTCTCGAATTTTGGCCGAGGAGGAGAAGCGTGTCGAGGCTCTGCGGTGGTTGGCATCGAGGATCGGGTGAAAGGACGACGCGGATTGGGTACATCCGTACTGCATGAGGGCAGATGAGGGCCGAGACCGGCGCCTTGCAGCCGGGTGAGCGTTTTCTGGGGAATGCCGAGGTCGAATTTCATATGGCTTCACGTGCGGACGTGTTGAGGGCCGGTAACGGCAGACAAAGTATTTGACACGTGCATGTGGGCGGTGGTATGTACGGTCAGGCGACGACAGCAACTACTACCTTATTGTTTGCCAGGTCGATCCGTGCCCGTGCCCTCTCCCTCCTGAGCCAGAGCAAGAACCTCCTGCTCAACCATCCACGCCCTCACACTATCCATCACCCTATCCAGCGCCTGTCCTCCCTCCATCACCTCTCCCAAACTCCGCACATCCAGTCCACTCCTATGATCGCTCACCCGCTGCTGATTCCAGTTATACGTCCGCACCTTATTCTCCCTCCCCGCCTTTCCCGCGCCAGCAATCCTCCGCACCCTCGCCTCCTTCTCCTCCCGCTCCTCCCGTCTCTGCTGCGCGATCCGCGATCGGAGCACTTGCCACGCTTTCTCCCGGTTCTTAAGCTGTGACCGCTGCTCCTGCATCGCCACCACAGTTCCGGTAGGGATATGCGTGAGACGGACGGCGGATTCGGTTTTGTTAACGTGCTGACCGCCCGCTCCACTCGCCCTCAGCACATCAATCCTCACATCCTTCGGGTCAACATAAGAATCACTCCCCTCCTCCCCCTCCGCCGACTCCTGTCCATGCTCGGGCGGTATACTCGGCAGCACAAGCACACTCGCCGCACTCGTATGCGTCCTTCCCTTACTCTCCGTCGCCGGCACCCTCTGCACCCGATGAACCCCCGCTTCACATCTTAACCGTCCATACGCCCCGGGCGTCTCGACCTCCAGTATAGCCTCCTGCACATGCATTCCCCCACCCCCTCCAAGCCCTGAGCTCGAGTAATCCGCCGTCTCAAC